>ERZ795041.817-NODE-817-length-10847-cov-3.720812_pt1 | contig 10847 bp, 12 predicted proteins | sample MGYA00375125_ERZ795041 | MGnify/ENA primary metagenome ERZ795041 (study PRJEB30170, sample SAMN03074214) | activated sludge metagenome | biome: Common Effluent Treatment Plant; feature: Wastewater; material: Activated sludge; isolation source: activated biomass in...
GCAGTTCCTGAACCTTTGTTTTTATTTCTTCAAAGCTGCTGTTAAAAGGGATGCCGCTTACATCCATCCGGGTACGCATAATTTGCTTAACCGAGGTATTGCCAAATTTGTAAATACCCTTTAAAATTTGTTTTTCTTTACTGGTGGCTTCATGTTCGGGCAACAGGTCTATGGCGTAGGCAATATTGGTTTCGGCCATTTTAGCATCCGATTCCGGCGTTAATCTTTTTTCAATTCGATCATTTAACCGCACCAGTTTTTTGCTGATGTTGTAAAACAGGCTGTTGAATATTTCAACGATTAATGATGCGGTACCGGCAAACCAAATTTTATGATTTGCGGCCCAGACTTTTGGGATTATTTCTGCAAAGAGTACTAAAAAAGTACTCACAAAAAACAACTTGCAAATAAATACGAGCCAGGTGGGCCAATGGTAAGCGCCGCTATCATCGGCAGGTAGCCAGTTATCCAGCAGCATATTCGCAATTAATATAAATGCAATATTTACCAGAGCATTGGAGATGAGCATACTGGCCAGTAAGGTTTTGGGCTGTTCCAACAGGCTTACAATGCGCCGGTATGAAGGTTGCTTCCTGGTTTTTAAAATATTGATGTCTTTATTGTTGAGGGAGAAAAAGGCAATTTCGCTTCCGGCAGTGATAAACGATAAAAAAAGCAGGAGCAATGCCACAAAGATTAAAACAGTAACCGCAGCTGTGTTTAAAGCCAGGAAATAAATTGGGGGAAGAGGTATAACTGCCGAATGATAATCCAAGTCAGGTTTTTTTGGTAAATAATAATATGCTTAACTAAGCAGCTTTATATAGTGGCTTAGTGGTTAAGGGTTAGGGATTTAAAATGGAAGCCTTTCATCACTGCTTTCAGAAGCCGGGGGAGGCAGTTCGTCTCCGGGGTGGGCTTCATGGATATCGCTTCCCTCACTTCTTTTGTCCAGCATAATCAGGTTATCGCCTACAATTTCGGTGGCAAATTTTTTATTCCCTTCTTTATCCTCCCAGCTACGGGTTTTTAAGCGGCCTTCAATATAAACCAGGCTGCCCCTGTGCAAATATTTTTGAGCCAGTTCTGCAAGGCCACGCCATAATACCACGGTATGCCATTCGGTTTGCGAAATTAGTTTGCCGCTCCGGTCTTTATAGGTTTCCGTAGTGGCCAATGAAAATTTTGCAACGGCAATATTGCCTTCCAGGAATTGTATATCCGGGTCTTTTCCTAAATTTCCAATTAACATTACCCTGTTTACCCCTCTCATAAATTATAATTTTAAAAAAGCACAATCTATTCCGGAAGAATTGAACTTAAAGATACGGCTTATTTATTTTATTTGTTCCCTGCCCTGCCCGGTAGCAGCTAAAATTTAACCCTTTTACAGCGTTTTTAGTGATTTAAGGTATTGATTAATAAAACCCGTAAATGCCTTATCCTTTATACTTTTTTTGGGTACCCATTCATAATCTCCGATTGTTGTTTTTTTAAGAAGTGTTACCTGTATAAATTTTCCTGTTACCCGTTGGTGGGAGAGTTTTTGGGAAAACTCCTTTGAGACCTTTAAGGCAGGGTTTGATCCGGGGGCAAATTTCTTAATGAGCGGATGCTGCAACAGTTGTGGTTCCGAAAGCTTTTTGCCGGATTCTATTAAAATAAATTCATGTAAGTTTTGCCAAATATCTTTTGCAGTTCTTTTGTGAATATATACCCCGTTTTTATACGTTGCAATAAGGTAATACATCCACCTGTTGGTAAGTGTTGTTTTCTTTTCCTTAACCGGTAACTCATTTATTTTATGATGCTTTAATGCAAAGCATTTTGATTGCAAAAGGCAGGAAGCGCACAGGGGTAATTTTGGCTTACAAATGGTTGCGCCAAAATCCATCATGGCCTGGTTAAATTTGCCGGGTTGCTTTTTATTGAGTAGTTCATGGGCCAATGAATGCATGAGTTTTTTTCCGGCAGTACCGTCAATAGCGGTTTTAATACCAAAAAAGCGGGCCAGCACCCTGCTTACATTACCATCTACAACGGCATAAGGCTGGTTATAAGCAAAGGAAACTATGGCTGCAGCAGTATAGTTGCCAACTCCTTTTAATGCTAGTACATCTTCATATTTTTGGGGGAAAATGCCGCCATTTTTATTTATAAACCTTGCAGAAGCTAATAAATTTTTACACCGGGCATAATAGCCTAGCCCTTCCCAAAGTTTAAATACTTCTTCATCTTTGGCTTCCGCCAAATGCTTCACCGTAGGATATTGGTTTACAAAGCGGTTATAATATGCCGTGCCTTGCTCCACCCTGGTTTGTTGCAGTATAATTTCACTCAGCCAAATCTTATAAGGGTCTTTTTCTTCTTTCCAGGGCATTTTCCGCTTATTGTGCTTTTTATGCCATTCCACAATTTTTTGGCTAAAATATTGTTTAACAGTTTTATTATTGACAGGCATAAACAGTAAATCAACTGATAATCAAGTTATTTTTTGTTTTTATAGTAAATTTTCTTAATTTCAATGCTCCAAATTTAGTATTTATGCGAAAAGCAGATCTCATAGGCAAAATTTCTGAAAAAACCGGCATTCCAAAAGTAGATGTGTTGGTAACCTTAGAAACCATGTTTAAAGAAGTGAAAGCCACCCTCGCTAATGGTGAAAACCTTTATATTCGTGGGTTTGGTAGTTTTATAATTAAAAAGAGAGCTGCTAAAATAGGTAGAAATATCAAAAAGAATATAGCCGTTTCCATTCCGGAACACTTTATCCCTGCGTTTAAACCTGCAAAGGAATTTGTACAGGAAGTTAAAACCTCGCCTAATATTAAGGAAGCACCTCCAATTAAAGACGATGGCGAGGATTAAAGCGTAACTTTGCCCCAAAATTTATTTTTTAGTGAAAAAACAAGTTTTATTGGCTGCGGCTGGCGTAGCTTTGGTAGCATTATTATTTTTGGCGGGCAAAACCAGCATTCCCAAAAAAGCTTCAGCTTCGGAATTAAACAATTCGTCTCAATCGTTTAACATACAGCATGTTATAAACGATTTGAAAACTAAATTGAACCCGGCATCAACAGAAAATTTAGCCAAATTAGAAAATAGTGTAAAGCGTGGAGATGTAAAAACACAGCAAATTGAAGCCTATGAACAGTTGGCCAATTTTTGGAAAGACAGTGCAGCTGCATTTGAGCCTTATGCTTATTATATTTCTGAGGCAGCACAGTTGGATAATTCGGAAAAAAAGCTCACCTTTGCTGCCCAATTATTTTTAGGTCGCCTGCGGCAGGAGCATGATGCGGTAAAATTAGGATGGGAAACACAACAGGCCATTTTGTTGTTTAATAAGGCCTTGAAACTCAACCCCGAAAATGCAGACCTAAAAATTGGCCTGGGAAGTTCTTATGTTTTTGGCAGCCAATCCGGCGATGCACAACAAACCATGCAAGGCATACAGCAATTGCTGAGTGTAGTAAGGGAAGACAGTACCAATATGAAAGCTCAATTTGTGCTGGGTGTGGGTAGTGCAGTTTCGGGGCAGTATGATAAGGCGATTGAGCGCTTTAAAAAAGTGGTAAACGCACAGCCGGATAATGTAGAAGCCATTGCTTTTTTGGCAGACACTTATGCAGCAACTGGGAATAAAGCCGAAGCTATAAAATGGTATAACGTAAGCAAGAAACTGATCAATAACAGCGCTTACAGTAAAGAGGTGGACAAGCGGATAGAATCGCTCAACACCCGTTAAAGATTGAAAGTATATTCGTAACGAACATAATTAAAATTATTTTTTAACTGATTTAAAAGAATTGACATGCCTTGCGGTAAAAAAAGAAAACGTCATAAGATTGCTACTCATAAACGTAAAAAGCGTTTGAGGAAAAATCGTCATAAGAAAAGGTAATTAACCTTTAGCCATTTCCGGCGCTTCTTCCGGAAATACTTACTTACGTGTACATACGGGCTGTGTTTGGAACATAGTTGTATGTTGTGCCTGTTTGCTTTTGGGTGATGTTAATTCACAAATGATTTTTCGTTGACCAAGGAACTTATAATTAATACAGCTCCACAGGGCGTGGAAATTGCCCTGCTGGAAGATAAAAAGCTGGTAGAGTTGCATACCGAAAAAGTGGATGCCAACTTTGCCGTGGGCGATTTATACCTGGGTAAAGTAAAAAAACTTATACCCGGCCTTAATGCGGCATTTATTGATGTGGGGTTTGAAAAAGACGCCTTCCTGCATTATACCGATCTCAGCCCATATGTAAGGTCTATTTTAAAATTTACCCAGCAAGCCATTACCGATAAATCCGAAAAAGGATTTGATTTTTCTGAATTTAAAGTAGAGCCGGAAATAGTTAAAACCGGTAAAATAACCGAAGTGCTTAATGGCAAGCCCAACATACTGGTTCAAATTTTAAAAGAACCCATAGCGGCCAAGGGGCCAAGGTTAAGTTGCGAGCTAAGCCTGCCGGGAAGATTTGTGGTAGTAACACCGTTTAATGATATTGTAGCTGTAAGTAGAAAAATACATAGCTCCGACGAGCGCAAAAGACTGCAAAAAATTATTGAAGCCATAAAGCCTAAAAACCTGGGTGTAATAGTACGTACGGCTGCCGAAGGAAAACATACGGCAGAGTTACATGAAGATTTACTTGCCCTGGTGGATACCTGGAAAGCCATACAGCAAAACCTTAAAGGCGCCACACCTCCTGCAAAAATTTTGAAAGAGCAAGGCAAAACCACCAGTATATTACGGGACCTGCTTAATGAAGATTTTAACCGCATTGTAGTAAACGACAAAGGAATTTTTTCCGATACCAAATCTTACATACAAAAAATTGCACCGCATAAGGCAGATATCGTTTCATTCTTTAATAACGAATCGCCCATTTTTGACAATTTTGGGATTACCAAACAGGTAAAAGCGGCTTTTGGCAAAACCGTAAACCTGCCCAGCGGCGCCTATATTATAATAGAGCATACCGAAGCCCTTCATGTAATAGATGTAAACAGCGGTTATAAAAGCGTAAGTAATAACCAGGAGCAAAATGCGCTGGAAACCAACCTTGAAGCCGCCGAAGAAATTGCAAGGCAACTGCGCCTGCGTGACCTGGGTGGAATTATTATTGTGGACTTTATTGATATGAAGCTGCCCGATAATAAAAAGAAACTTACCGATGCTATGGACCAGTTTATGAAGGTGGACCGGGCCAAGCATGCCGTTTTACCCATTACCAAATTTGGATTGATGCAAATTACCCGGCAGCGGATGAAGCCCGAAATGAGCATCAACACCAGCGAAGTATGCCCCAGTTGCAATGGAACCGGAAAAATTTCCAGTACATTAATATTGGAAGATGAAATTTTTAAAAATCTCAACTACCTCATTATGCAGCGCCATAAAGGCTTAACGGTAGTGGTGCATCCTATTTTATATACCTACCTCACTGCAGGATTCCCCAGCCGCAGGTTAAAATGGAGTTGGAAGTTCAAGCAAAAAATAAAAATTAAAGCCAACTCTGCCAACCAGCTTACCGAGTTTAAATTTTTTGATGACAGTGATGAAGAAATAAAGTTGTAAAAAATTTCTAAGCTGCATTAAGGAACCGGGTCATAGCCATGGCTCCCCCAGGGATGGCATTTACTCACTCTTTTTAGGGTAAGCCAAAGGCCTTTTATGGGGCCATATTTTTTTAGGGCTTCTAAACCATATTGAGAGCAGGTGGGCGTAAAGCGGCATTTAGGCCCCAGCAAAGGAGAAATTACCCATTGATATAATTTTATAAGGGCAATAAATGGCGCAATAAGTATGTTTTTAACCTGCTTCAACCATTAATTTTTTAAGCTTATTAATACTGGTTTTAGTTTTATCTGCAAGGGTATCATATTGGGGTACTTCATTGCCCACATATACAATAAATACAGAAAGGTTTTGGTGCAGATCAACCGTTTGCTGTTGTAAACTGTTTTTATTTAACCTCCAGGCCTCCCTCATTATACGTTTAATTTTATTACGATCTACCGCTTTTTTAAAATGCCTGGAAGGTACGGAAACAGCAGCCTGCAAAACAGCATGGGTCGATTTATCGGCATACCAGTGAATTTTTAATGGAAATGCCATAAAGGTTTTTCCTTTTTTAAAAACCAGTTCAATTTGCTTTCGGCTTTTAAGCTTATCGGCTTTACGGTAAAAATATCGTGGCGCTGAAACCATAATCATTAAAAAACCCCTGCAAAAATACAGGGGCTGGTATTATTTTCAATCCGTTATTGGGATGCTGCTTATTTTTTTGAACCATGCTCACTGCTTACAGTGAGTTTATGGCGGCCTTTTGCCCTGCGGCTTGCCAATACTTTACGGCCATTGGCGGTTTGCATACGCTTGCGAAAACCATGTACGGTTTTACGACGGCGTTTATGAGGCTGGTAGGTTCTTTTTTTACCCGGCATAATGTTAATTTTTTCCTTTTACAAAATGTTGTTGCTTTTCTCAAAACAGGGCACCATCCCCGTTTTTTGTGAAAGGACGGCAAAGGTAGGGAAAATACACGGTTTTTCGGCTTTTTTCAATAAAAATCCTATACGGGCAGGCTTTAAATGCCCGGTTTTTAAAAGTTGCTATAATCCATAGCTAAAAGAATAAAGCCATGCCCTTAATACATTACATTAAAAAATATGGGAGCATTAAATTAAACCTCGTTTTTAGCGCCCCGTCAAACCTTAAACAAATAAAAATCTGCTATTATGAAATCAAGATCATCAATACTGTTATGCGCATTCATTTTAGGTATGGCAGCCATAACCCTGTCTTTTAGCTTTAACGGCTGGAGAAATTTAGGCACTAAAACCGTTAATTACCGCTTAGATAAAGATGTACTGGATGTACAGCTTAGGGATGGCAGGTTTCAGCAATTGAAATTTGTAGTGAGGGGCGGCGCTTTAAATATGTACAAAGTAGTGGTGCATTTTGAAAATGGTGGCCAACAGGAAATTGAGCTGAGGCATAATTTTGCAGCAAGAAGCTCAAGTAGAATTGTTGACCTTAAAGGCAATAACCGTTTAATAGAAAAAATTAGCTTCTGGTACGATACGGTAAACTCTTCCAACAGAAAAGCAAAGCTCACTGTGCTGGGCAAATAAACGGTAAGGGTATTTTACGCTATGAAAATGTAAAACTTATCTTTTAAAACACAGGAAAATTTTTACGGATATTGTTTATTACGGAACCAAAGTGTGTGGCAATTGCTGCACACTTTTTTATTTGGGGATGCCATTAGGCCAACTAAGGAAGCACAGGTAGGCTAACACAAATTTGCAGGGCTGCATATCTGCGCCATTATGAGTACAAACTGTACGCTTACCTACGGCGGCTGAGTTTGTCAAAAAACTACCTGATTTGAACTTTGGTTTCAATGATATTACAAACTAAGTTTTGTTGGATAATAAAGCTTATATATGAATTTGTATTGTCAATTTTTCTCTTGTCTTGCCAAGTCAGTTTCGTAGAATTTATGTTTTTCATAAATTGATTTTGTATTTCTCTTTTGTTATATAAGCCTTGTATTATCAAATCAACCCAATTTATTGTGTAAAGCGTCTCAACATCACCACATTTTCTTGGAGGCATATATTTGACTATGATATTTTCTTTAAATAAGTTGTCTATTTCAAAATTTAATGAATTATTGTTTTGAGTAATGATTTTTGTTATTTGCTCGAAACATTCGCTGTCTAATGTGCAACCCATCCATTCAAAATTAATTTCAGCCTTATAAGCATTCATTAAAGCAGGGCCGACAATTAAGTCAAAATGATTATAGGTTTTAGATGCAATATTTTTTTCATTGTGAAATAGACTTCCATAAGAAATTGTGCCTCTTAACGGAGACCCTCCTACAAAACAATTTCTCTTTAATCTTTGAACTCTATGTATAAATTCAATGACGTTTTGATATTCACAACTTTCTGTCCATAAAATAATGCTGTCAGAAATTAAGATTGAATTAGTATTGATACTTTCTAAATCAATTTCTGCTTTATCAATATTATCACTAAACTGTCGAATTAAGTTTTCTGGAATTGAAGAAACAAGATAGCTGAATAAGGATTTAATAATATCCGCCTGTTCTGAATCACTTTTAGATAGTAACTTTTGCTTAAATCCTAAAACATCAAGATAACAACAAAATACTTTTTTCAAAATTTACTTATTTTATATTAATAAGGCCAGGCCTTATTTTTCTTACTTAATTTTGCCGCCGAGGTGGCCACAAATCTCCTTTGAGAAGCCCTCGCCAGGTCTCCTGACCTGCGAGGCAGCATATATAAAGCTACAAACTATTTCCTAACTTTATCTCTATGCCTCAAACGTACCCAATTGAATGGCCTGTATTTTTCACTTCAACTATTTACCAATGGAAACCCGTGCTTGAGAAAGATCATTATAAAGATATAAATGCTTTAAGTGGCCATCCTGCCATAGGTCTGGAGACCTGGCGGCGGCGTACACAAGGGACGCTTACCTACGGCAGCGGAAAAAATTAGTGTGTTTTGTTGGCACAGATACGCCAACACACATTTGCAGAGCTGCATATCTGCGCCATTATGAGACCTGGCGGCGGCGTACACACGGGACGCTTACCTACGGCGGCGGAAATAAACTATTCACTGCATTGAAACATTTAATAAAAATTTGCCTGTCTTTATTTCCAGGGCAACATTCAGTTTCGTAGAAAATAGGGTTAAAGTAATTTTTTGTAGATATTTTTAATTTTCTGATTAAAATAATTTCAAAATTAGAAGCACTTCCACCGCTCGTACAACTATTGTGAGTATTTCTGTATTCATTTTCTTTGCACCCATTATCAATATCTTTTATTTTCCAAAATTTGTTTTTTGTAAATATTTGGAAAATGGAATCTCCAATGTTATTGTCGAGCTTTGCCTCGTTATAATCAAACCTATTTTCATTAGAAGTAAATGCGTCTTTTACAAAATATTGAATTGCAATCCATTTTTTTTGCTGCAAAGACAGAATTTTATAGTCTTTCTTAATCATACTATGTGCAGATATTCTATTTAAGATTATTAATATTGAAGATTTTGTATGTAAACTCTTTAGGACACTATCTTTCAAAATGATAGCCATACTTTCATTAAATTTCTTTTTGAATTTCTGTCTGTTAACGGAGCATGATGTTGTGACCAAGCATGCTAATAATAAAGTGTATTTTAGTCGCATGGTGCTTTCAATTTAAGTGAATCCGCACTAAAGCTGTAAACTTGCGAGCATTCAGGATACGAAGGAAATGTAATACTTGACCCTGCGGAGACACTTCTATTATTTGCAACAAAGTTTATTGCAAGTATATTACATTTGCCAGATTGTAATTTAAAAGCGTCTGTTTCATATAAACCTCCCCAGCCCAATGATCGGTAAATAGAATCTTTTAAACTGGGATCAATTGAATTATTGGGAAACGCATTTAATGTATTTGCGATTGTATTTACCCAATTGTTTGCCATTAGTTGATGCTCTTGTTGAGCAGAAGGAGCGAATCCAACCGAACCCCAGAATAAAGGGAAAAGAGATTTTACATAATTTGAATCAACTTCTTCTAAGTAGTATTGCTTAAAAATATATTGTATATACCCATGCATTGCTTCATGAGTAATAGTTGATATTATATATTCCTTTGTTGCCTTTTCCATCATATCTGGGTTTAGTCTTATTGTAATATTGTAATGCACTGTGTCAGAACTTCCAACAATATCAGTCCGAATGCCATCTGTTTCAGCACTTACTGGATGACCAATTAAAGATGGATCCATTTTAATTGTGGTATGAATGTATTTATTTACTCCAAAAATCGTATTCAAAGCAACTTGTGCTGTTTGATTTAGATTTGCAAATTGCGAAAGGGTATCAATAATATTTACTAAACATGGATAATTATTAGTTATTGAAGTATCTAAAATTACTTCATCAGCAATATACGGGTCATATTCTCCCGGTTCATCACCCCATCCCACCGGCGGCGGCTCTTGAGTACAAGGGTTTTTCCATTCACCTGTGTTGGTATCTATTACATATACCACCCAATTCCTGTCCTCACAGCCTTCGGGCAGGGTATTGGGTGGGTTGCTGGTACTGTCGGGTGGAGTAGTTGTTCCCTCGCCGCCGCCCGGCTCGCCCTCGGGGTAACTTGTCCAGCCCTCTGTACCGCCACCGCCTACCTCCACCCAGGCAATACAAAAACCATCATAAGTGCTGGTATTATAAACAGGAACATAGGGGTTACAAGGAGCCCCAGGTTCACAACCACCTTCAACATTTCCATTCAGAGGTGCCCAACCAACAATATAGGTAAATGATAAAATACAAGGGTATTCAATTTCAAACAAATCTAATCTTAACGCCACATAAAAATCCTGCGGCTTGGTAGTATCTGCCGGCCAGTAATCAAATAGCCGGTTGTCTTTAATGTGGTATATTACGGTGCTGTCTGCAGCATAATACATTTCTTTTTCAAAGGCCATTATTTGTTTTACAATATCATCGGCATTGGGTTCGGTACGGTCTGGGTTTTTATCAAACCCGTTTTCGGCATAATTTTCTCCCACAAAAAGTTTATAGAGTAATTCCGTATCCATTTTAATTTTAAGCACATCTTTTACATAACTGGCGCCATCCGGCACAACGGGTACCGATACCAACGTATCCCCTTCACCCGCTGTGAAGTTGGCAGAATAGTTTTGGGTGCTGGAAATTTTTGCATATTGCCACACAGGGTAACCTTCCTTTTTTACAAATTGCTCAACAAAGGGGTGCAGTGCATTTTTTT
>ERZ795041.818-NODE-818-length-10845-cov-4.181001_pt1 | contig 10845 bp, 7 predicted proteins | sample MGYA00375125_ERZ795041 | MGnify/ENA primary metagenome ERZ795041 (study PRJEB30170, sample SAMN03074214) | activated sludge metagenome | biome: Common Effluent Treatment Plant; feature: Wastewater; material: Activated sludge; isolation source: activated biomass in a...
AAGGCGAAGAGGATCGGCAGATCTACACCGGCTCCTTGGGTGATGGAGTCGGTTAGGGATACGGTTAGGGCGTGTCGAGGACGGGTGAGATAGGGGCTGGAATCGAGGGGATCACGCGTGGGCGATCGGCCGGGCGTCTGCGTTGCATGAGTTCGTTCATGCGGCGTTCCATGTCGGCCTGCATCCTCAGGGCGCGCTCGAAGGGGTCCTCGCCACGCTCGCGGGCTCGGCGCAACTCGGCGGGGTCGATCGCGTTCTCCAGTGGGATCTCGGCGTTGTAATACTCGGTGAGGTCGAGCGTGCGTTCGGCGACCTTCTCGCTGGGACGAAGGACCAGGCGGGCGCGTGGTCGAGGGGGACGGGGATGAGCGAGGTGTCGGCCGACGAGGTCGAGGTCACCTGCCCGTTGATGGAGACGGTGAAGGAGAAGGACCCGAACCCGCCCATGCCGAAGGGATCCTGGTCCTGGTCATCGGCGCTGGTGCCGGTGGTGTACGAGCCGAGGACGGTCTCCTTCTGATGCTCGCCCGTCCCCTCGACGAGGACGATGTCGGCGGCGATGGGGAAGGGAACCGCGTCCTTCTTGGGCATCGCGAGGAGCCACGGCTCGGAACGGCTCGCGAAGGAGAGACGCCCGGAGAGGTCGTGCGTGAGCCGGGCGTTGGCGAGGGTGATCCTGAGTTTCGCGTCGGTGTCGGCGTTCGGCGCGATCGGCCGGACGATGGGGACCGAGTCGGGAAGGACCTTGATCGTCGTGGTGAGCGTGATGGGGACGGTTGTGGTCGGTGTGGTGGGGGAGGAGAGGCGGCCGTTGATGATGGTGATGGGGTTTCCGCTCGCGAATGGATCTTGCGTGGCGAGGTTGAGTTGGAGGGAGAGTGTGTGCTCGCCGGGGCCGAGGCCGGGGGGGAGGGTGAGGTTGACGATCTGGTCGATTTGGTTGCTGGAGCCGAAAGGCGAGGAGAAGATCATGCGGGCTGTCTGTCCCGCGTGCGAGCCTTGCAATGGGATCATGCCCAGCGGGATGCCCGAATTCGGAGTGCTGGTGGCATTGTTCCATCCGAGAATTCGAACGGTGGTGTCGCGTGGCGTGCGAGTTGAGGCCGGGTTGAGAGTCGCGGCCTTCCCATCAACGCTCGCGCTCTCGAGCATGAGCGGCAGGTTCAATGACGTCCCCGAGGCGATGCGTGCGCCGGCGAGGTCGATGCGAATGGGGATCGTCGGGCCGGTCGAGGTGTTCCCCGGGTGTGTCGTCGGGCGAGTCGTGATCGCGAGCGTCGGGGCCTGGGCGATGAAGGTTTCCTCGGCCTTGGTGGAGAGGACGCCATCGAGTTTGGCCTGCTCGATGAGGTCGCCCCACCCTTCGATCCATGTGGCGTTGGGGTCGTTCTGGATGGCGAGGATGGTGTCGATGGTCTTGGCGTACTGGCTGGCGTCGAGTTTGCCGGGGCCGTTGGTGCGCGCGCGGGTGAGGAGTTCGTTGGCGATGGCGGGGGCTCGGGCGGCGTCGGCTCGGCGGGCCTCCCACAAGAGGAGGGCGAGAGGCTTGTAGGCGTTCACGTCCTTGCCCGTGAGGAGCGCAACGGCGACGGCCCCGATGGGCGCCATTGGCGCCAGGGCGAGGACCACGCCGACCACGATCGCGAGGGGGCGCTTCCTGCGAGCACCGATGAGGACGGACTTCTCGCGCTTCAGCCCGGCGCCGCACTCGGGACAGGTGGGCATCTCGGGATAGACGCCGTCGAGATCGAAGTGGCACTGGCGGCAGACGGGATGGTCGTTGATCCGCCGGCCTTTGACGCCGAGCACGATGAGCAGGACGCCCAGAAGGACGGCAAGGACAAGGCTGGCGAGGATGGTGGGGTCCATGGTGAACGATAAACAGTGAATGAGCCAGCCAAGGCGTGTGCGTGCCGAACGCCGACGCGGCGTTCGGGGGCTGGCGGGGTTGCTGATCGTCTAGATGCGCGTGGGGGGAGAGTCTGTCGGGCGAAGGACGCTGAGCGAAACGCACAGACTCACGACACCTGTGCGGAACGACATGTGGCGGACTCTCGACCACACTCGGGACACGTGGCGGAGTCGATGTGTCCCCGCATGTCATATCCGCAACCACGGCACTGCCACGGCTGGCGCCTCCAGTGTCTCATGGCGGCACGACCGCCCCGGACAACGCCAAAGGAGACCAGCGACCAGAAGAGGGCGGAGATCCAGAGATGCTCGAGGATGGGGACGACGGGCAACGTGGCGGTGTGCGTTGGAGGCTTCATGCCATAGGTCGCGTAGATGCGCGGATCTGTGGGGTCGTGCCTGGCTCTGAACGTTGGAATTCCAAGTATCACCTTACCACTCGCGGTTACTTGAGCCCACGAGTCCCAGCATGGAATCGGCCAGCCGCGACGATCGACGGCGATTTCGTAAGTGATAATGTGCTGTTGTTGGTAGTCGGTCGTGGGTGATTCTTGGCCACATATTGTATTGCCGGGGCCGCGAAAAAATGAGTCGGCAATCCAGCGTCCAATCGCGCCGATATCCTGGACTTCCCACGGCTTGGGTGGAGTGGTGTCTAGGTGATTAGTCCAACCTCTCGGGGGCCGAACTGCTTCGATCGAGTAGCCTTCGTAGATCGGCCCCACCAGGCTTCCTCTAGGCGTCACGAACACAAGAGATGAGAGCGCGGTTTGGAGCCAAGATATGAGGACACCGATAGCGAACCAGAAGAGTATGGCCCGAGTATTTATAAGAATTAGTTTCAAAGTCCACTCGCCGATTTTCATCAGCGAGTAGGCATGACTTTGCAGTTCAAGAGTTACCACCCGAACCGCCTCCAGGTGGTGGTGGAGGCGGCGGCGGTGTTACTGGAGCGATAGGTACCCGGGTACCCGGAGGTGTACCTGTTGGAGGTCCTGCGGGTGATTGTGCGGGTGGTGTTATTGTCGCGGGACATGGCGCAGAAGGATCTGCTGGAATTAATTCGACATTCTCATCGGTCCAACATTGTGTTTCGACGCCAAATGACTGTACTGTGGAAATGCCGGCTGCAGTGGTGCAAACTTCGAAGTACGCCCGACTTCGACAAACGGTACAATTGTAGAGGCAAAGCCCGCCACCGGTTGTGGGAGTCGTCGACGATCGGACACATCCCGTGTAGGTGTTTGGCGACCAGGTGCCAGTGATGAGTGGAACACAGTTTGGTGATGGCGTGATGCCACAGAACCGCTGAAATCGGTTCGGAACGGGCGCAGTCGGTAGAGTTTGACCTGGCGGAACTTGCCCTGGAACGACTACTGGATTAGGTGTTGTGGTCGTCGGAATGGGCATTCCCGGGACAGTAGGCACTCCTGGTGGAAACGGATTGGGTAACGCCGGTGCGGGCGCCTGTGCGATCCACTCGATGTGCTCGGTGATCGAAGCGAGGTAGCTGAGCGTCTGCTGGATTTGAAACACACCATTCTCGTCTTTTTGTTCGAGGGGCATGTCGGCGACGGCGTAGCCCCATTCCTTCATGAGATCGACGAGTTCGTTTCGGTTGAGCGATGCGTTGATCGGATCCTTCATGGGATCGTCGGTGAGAAAGCCGTTCTCATAGTCGTACTTGACCATGGGTACAGCGCCCGCGAGGGACTCCATCGCGACGGTCCATTTGTCATCGTACTGGCCATCGATGTTCAGGTCCGTCTTCACCGACTTCACGGCATCCGCGACGTCGCCAGCAATCCAAGTCTTGGCGATCCACAGACACTTATCTAAATCGTCGTTGATGTACCACACGGCCCGCAGATTGCTCCCACCCGCCGACGGGTCATGGCACAACGCCAGCATACTGTGCGCCTCATGTTCACCCGTGTTGGGTGCGATTGCAGCCTGGCCGGGCATGGAACGACAGGTGCAAGAGTGCTCGCGGGCGATATCGCGTGTCCCGAATGAGGGTCTCAGAACGTGTGAGATCAGGCCGCCTTCCCTGCCCCATCGCCGGAAATCGGCAGATGACCGTTGGCATTTGGGGCAGAGTCGTGTACGTTGGTGGGGCGAGGCGGCATGGCCCAAGGGCTGTCGCCACACGATGGAGACCCTCAGATGCGTTTCGATCAACGGATGGCGGCGGCGGCAATCACGGCATGCGTCGGCCTTGGCGGGCTCGGCGTGCACTCGGCCCATGCTCAGGCGCTCACGACGCGGTTCACGTACCAGGGACGACTGGACGTCTCGGGCTCGCCCGCGAGCGGGTTGTATGACATGCGCTTCACGCTCTATTCCGCCGCCATCGGAGGTTCGCCGATCGGCACGACGCTCTGCGCCGACAACCTGGCCGTGGCCGACGATGGGACATTCGTCGTCGGACTCGACTTCGGCAGCGTGTACGACGGGAACGAGCGATACTTGCAGATCGAGGTGCGCCAGGACACGGGCCTCTCCTGCGCGAACACGACCGGCTATACGACGCTGAGCGGTCGTCAGCGATTGCTCGCGTCGCCGTACTCGTCGTACGCGTTGAACTCCGGCTTGCCGTGGGCGACGACCTCGACGGGGCGATTGCGATACGACGGTGTGTTTGTGGGCATCAACGCGACGACGCCGGTGACCAACAACGGGCTGTTCCAGGTCTCGCGCACCGGCGCGGCGGCGGGCGCCTTCGGCGGGATGTGGGTGACGACGGACAACGCCACGGGACGGCCGTTCTATGGATACAACAACACGACAGGCTCGACTCTCGCGTACCACTACCTCGACGGGTCGGACAACTCGTGGCGGCTGGTCGTCGGCTCATCGACGCCGATGGTCGCCACGAGCAATGGATTCGTGGGTCTGGGAACGAGCGCGCCGTCCGAACGTCTCCACGTCGCCGGCGGGACGCTTGTGACGGGGAACTCCACGGTGAACGGCAGTCAGACCATTGGCGGGAGTCTCACCGTCGGCGGGTCGATCGGCGTGCCCACGACGACGCGCTATTACACGATGGGTCCGGGCTCGTTCATGGTCGCGCCCGCCAGCGCCAACTACAACATGACCACCCAGGAACTCTTCCTCCTCGACAACAACGGTGCCTATTTCGGACACCTGAACCTTCCCCAGGGCGCGATCCTCCTTGACGCGCAGTTGTACTTCTACGACCAGTCGAACTCGAACAACATCACGTTCATCCTCGATCGCGTGCCCCACGACGGCACGACCTCGGTCCGCCTGGCGAACTTCACGCCCAGCCTGGTCGCCCCGGCGGGGAACCTCGTGAACCAGACGCTCTCGTTCACCGACGAGGTGATCGACAACCAGACGAACTCGTACACCATGTACATGTCCTGGGATCCCGACGGCGGCAACCGCATCAGCGTCCGGAGCGTCGTGTTCCGGTACACGGTGACGACGCCCATGCCCTGAGATCGGCACGGATCTTCTTGTGTGGCGGTGTGTTTCTGGTACACTGAGCGAGCGCGGTCGTGTTTCCGGGCCACACGTGAAGATTGTCGAGAGAGGCCGCGCCTGGAGAGCCCCTATGCGCGTTCACGCCGCTGTTGTTTCCCACACGCACCGTTCCACGTCCGCGTGGAGCAGTCGGGTCGTGCACGCTCTGCTGGCCTTGGGTGCGCTCGCCTGCCCGGCACTCGCCCAGACGTCCTTTGTCTATCAAGGCCGACTCACGGAGAACGGCCAGCCCGTCTCCGGGTCCTTCGACATGGACTTCCGCCTGATCGACCCGTTCAACTCGGGCATTGAGGTGGCCAGCTACTGCCGCGTGGGCGTGCCGGTCAACGCCGGGCTCTTCAGCACCACGATCGACCTCGGCCCATTCGACCGCGACCTGACCTATTCCATCCGGATCCGGACGCGGCCGAGCTCCGGGCTGTTGTGCGACGACGACACCGGGTACACCACGCTCGTGCCGGACCAGTTCATCGGGGCCGCGCCCCGGGCGATCCACGCCCTCAACGCCTCGTCGCTCTCGGCTCCCGATGGCAATCCCGCGTCGGCGATGGTGGTCGCCGAGGACGGCACGCTCATCGCGCTCGGGAATGTCCAGGTCAACGGCGGGCTTGGGCTGGGCACGACCACGCCCACAGGCCGCCTCGACATGCGCTCCAACGACACGGGGTTCTTCCGCTTCATGGGCACCTCCGAGGACCTCCAGTTCAACGGCGGGACCGACGGCGCGTTCGGGTTCTTCAACGTCAGCCCCTCCTCGAGCGGCCGCACGGACTTTGTCAATGGCGGAGCCGTGCGCCTGAGCGTCGGCAACAACGGTCGCGTCGGGATCAACACGAACACCCCCGGCAAGACGCTCACCGTCGCCGGCGACATGGAGATCGGGACCACCTCGGGCGACTATCGCCACCTGCGCCTCGGGGGGGGCAACTCCAGCGGCTTTCTCTACGGGTCGTATCCCGCCCTCGGCGACGGCATCCACATGTCGTACAACCACTACCACAACCAGTTCGGGAGCAACGTCTTCGCGAACCCCGGCGGCGGGAGCTCCCGCGTCAGCGCCGGGTACGGGAGCGTCGTCCTGGCCACGGGCGACGTCGGGCAGGCGCCCACCGACCGGCTGGTCGTCAACGTGAGCGGCAACGTCGGCATCAACAACGCCAGCCCGACCTTCCGCCTCGACGTCGGCGGCGCCATCCGCTGCACGTCGCTCACCCAGACCTCCTCGCGGGCCTTCAAGGACGGCATCACGTCCCTGGCTCTGGGCCTTGATGACCTCATGCGTCTCGCGCCCGTCTCGTTTGTCTGGAACGAGAAGGCCCCACAGGACGCGCGCGGGCGGCACGACCTGGGCCTCATCGCCGAGGACGTCGCCCGCGTCCTCCCGGGCGCGGTGGCCGTGGATGAAGAGGGCAAGGCCGCGGGCGTGGATTACTCGCGCGTGACCGTGCTCGCGGTGAAGGCGATCCAGGACCAGCAGGCCGAGATTCAGGAACAGCACGCAGCAATTCGGGACCAGCAGGCGACGATCCAGTCGCAGAAGGCCCAGATCGAGTCCCTCACGGCCCGCCTCGAGCGGCTCGAGCGTGCGATGCAGTCGATGCCCACACTCCCCACCACAAGGTAAGGATCAGGGCAACCTGATCGATATTCATCACACGACTCGTTAGATCACGAGACCGGCGTCCGTAATGGATGGGCCGAGAGAAGATGAAGCGCTGGGCATTTGGGCATTGGGTGGAATTCAATGTCGCGCCACTATTTGATTTGGCGAATCACCAGTTGAATATCGATATCGTCGTAGATCCCGACGGCGACCGATCCCGAGGGTACATCATCGGTTTGTCCATAGATCGTCCGAGGAACAAGCATCATGTTGATGTCACCACAGGAAACTTGTGGAATCGGATTGGGTTGCGATGAATCCAATGGAGCAGCGGTGTATTCATGAGGGATGCCATCTGGACCAGTGATCGTCCACGCGATTGCCTTGAGCGGAGTCTCCCGGAAGACGACCTGCCACACTTCGGAATCGCTGCCAACGCGATGAACGGCAATCTGCGAGTTCAGTGGTACGATGGCTATGTTCCTAGGGAGTCGCAGTCTGGCCAGCTCGATCTCCGAGTCTCTGCGTCCTTCCATCGTCCGCAGCCACCACGGGCTGATACGAACCCGGACGAGTGTCCGGTCGATCGCGAACCACGACACGGCTTCGAGTCCTGCGAGCACGATGGCGGCCACAAGCACGATCTTCGATCGTTTCTTCAGCCGTGTCGAAAGAAACCTTCGCCTCGTCATGGTCGTGCGCGTGGTTCCACACTCTGGGCACACGCGGCCACGTCCCACAGATGGATAGGCGCACTTCGGGCATGCGCGACCTCGGCCCCTCCATGTCTTGATGATTGCAACGCGAGCCATCGCCGTGGTCGCGAGCGTCACGGCGAGCACGCTGAGGCCCGACAATACCAACGGGTTATCGATTCTCATCCAGTCGACGACGTGCATGGAGACCCGCACGATTCGTTGGAATGCCGTGCCGAGCGGGGGTGTGCTGATATATGGACCGACCTGGAAGTACAGCACGCCTTCGGCGAGTTGTCGCATCAAGTACAGCGACGCATACGTTCCGGTGACCATGAGCAGCGGACAACTGATTGCACGACCGATGGTCCCCGCAGGCGGCAACACCTTGTCGAGTGTGAGATTGACTTCGGCCTGATGCAGATGGCGTCGCCGGAACAATATAGAGTACGCCGCTCCGTATGTTACAAGTACCAGGACGGCCGCCATCGCCGCCCAACCGACGGCCTCCCAGGCCGGAACGCGAGCCGCAAAGAAGTCATCGATCGACCCTAAAGGCGTGGGGCCATTCTGACGGGTCATGACCCATCCCATCGCTCGGGCACGGAACCACATCCATAGCCCCGACCGGATCACGATATTCAACTCGCCTCCCGGACCCAATGTTTCTCCGGTTGACGGGGTGGTTACCCACACAATGAACATCGCCACGAGCAGCCTTAGCGTGCCGAGGATCCATCGAACTCCAAAGGGCGCCAACGCAAGCACGACACCCGAAGCCATGACAGCAGTGAGTCTGACGGCGATTCGCGGGCCGCGGGGTTGCATGCAATCGCCGGACACTCGCGTCGGCGAGTGACCGGCTCGGAGAAGATTAGCTCCAGTACCACCAGAACTCGACACATGTCGTTGTCGGGTTCGTCGGGCTCATGGGCGGATTTCCGGTACCAGGAACGCTAATCGGAGGGGTCGCCGGCGGAGCTGGTGCCGGCACAACGCTTGGACCTCCGTTGCATGCGGCCGCGGTGGGATCGAAGCATACGACCTCATATTTGATATCGCAAAGAGTAGGGAACGTGTGTCCTGGAGGACATGGTGCAGGCGTCGTTCCTCCGGGCACATAGATCCAGTTCGACTTGCATGTGCAAACACCCGCGGGGATGGTCGGATTCGATGGGCTCACAGGTTGTGTTGGATCAGGGCGGGTGGCTGTTGGTGAGGTTGTGCATTTCCATGGTTGTGGCGCTCCGGGCGGGCGCGTGCCGCCCGGTGGTGTCGGAATGGGGACCAGGCCCGGAGGAACCGTCCACGGCGGCGTCGGTGGAGTTGTCACAGGATATGGTGTTCTCGTGTCCGCCACGGGCGTGCAGTCGAGCGTTCCGGCCCGAACGATTGTGACTCCAGAACCGGCCAGATAGTCATCGCTGTGATAGGACAAGAGGGTCGATGGATTGATGGCGCTGTGCGTCTCATAGGGTCCGTCCACCTTGCCATTCACGCCATCAACGAGCACGAAGCCGTGCTCGGGTCCGGCAGAACCGTCACCCCAGCCATACGAACAGACGATCAGCGGCAGCGCACCATACGCGCCAAAGAGCGCCTCAACCTGGTACGTCCCCATCGACACGTTGTTGCGGGTCGCCCATGCCTTGATCTCGTTCTCGAGTAGATCCACCGAGCGAGGCTCACCAGTCAGCCGACGCTTCGCGTCGTCAGAATGATCCATCCCGGTGGCGGTCTGCTCGGAGAACGAGTTGAGCGAGGCGATCCACGCCATGGTCTCTGGCGCCGCGTTCGCGAAGGTCTTCTCCGCGAGCACACCCTCGTCTGGAGGCACGGTCAACCCTTGGGCGATGAGTGTGCTTCCGTCGATAACGATGCTGGCGTTCGGATCGTTCACCGCCGTCGCAAGAAGAGCGACAAAGTATGTGGGTGTGGACGTCTCGGCCTTGACCTCACTCTTGGTGAGTTGGAGGGTTTTCTCATCCTGCGTCACGCCCTCTACGGCATTGCAGTTCGCAGCGGAGTTGACGCCATATTTTGCGAAACTGATGACCCGAATCGCAGCAATGTCTGGCGCGAACAAGGGCGAGTTCATCTTCACGTCGGTGAACGCGAACATGCCAGCGCTGGCCGAGGGCGTTCCGCTTTGCGACAGAGCGACGAACATCGTGCCCCAAGACTCGACCTCGGCTTGTGCCGATTCGGACGGCTTGTCATAGAACGGATTGCTCTGGCCACTCGCGGCAGGCGCAGCCGCGAGACAGCCAGCCATGACGGCAAGCTTCAATCGAGCCCGGACATCCTTTGAATGAATGAACCTCTGCATGACTCAAACTCCATGTGCCCACGCAATGCGGCAACGAGCCGATCGAGGGGACGGAGTCAACATACCCATGTCGGGGATTTGCTGTCAATGCCAAACGAGAGTCACGTGAAACATCACTCAAACATGTGTCCTTGCGACACAAACGCACACATATGTGTGTTATAGATGGAAGTATGACATGCTTTGCAATATGCAGACGCCGCACCCTCAACACAGGGAGGCACGTCTGGGTGCCGTGCACACACGATTCGGACGACACCGATGCTGAGTCTGATCCTGGCATGGTGCTGGTTGAAACCATGACATCGCATCATGAGATCAGTCAACGGATCATCCCATGTCGGGCTTGGGATCATTCCTTAAGGGACATGTGGCCTTGGTGCTGAAATGCGGGAGGTCCGCGCTAGGACGCGCGGCCTTCGCGCTGGGATGCTGGACGTTCCCACAAGGACGCGCGGCTTTCGCGCTTGGATGCGGGGGTCTCGCGCTAGGACTCTTGATGTCCGCGCTGGGACGCGCGGGCTTCGCGCTAGGACGCTGGACGTTCGCGCTAGGACGCGCAGGGCTCGCGCTAAGACGCGCGAGAGTCATGTGTGGCTCTTCTCGGGCGTCGTGGGATGTCTTTCTCGGGGCGCGTGAGGGGAGTTTGGGCCGGGAACCGTGGCAGGTTGGATCGCGGGTGCGGGCGAGGGTGGTCCATGCCGGGCCGAGAAGCGGAATGTGGGGTGGTCGCCGTTCGATGGGGTGGACGCGCGCGATGATGAGGCGATGGCGCGTCGATGCCTGGGGTGACATCC
>ERZ795041.820-NODE-820-length-10815-cov-4.369424_pt1 | contig 10815 bp, 4 predicted proteins | sample MGYA00375125_ERZ795041 | MGnify/ENA primary metagenome ERZ795041 (study PRJEB30170, sample SAMN03074214) | activated sludge metagenome | biome: Common Effluent Treatment Plant; feature: Wastewater; material: Activated sludge; isolation source: activated biomass in a...
TGTATGGCAACGGCGCGTCTTCCACGAACGCGGCATCGGCAATCCCGCGCAGGCGCGCGACCAGTGCATCGGCGTCGGTCTTCTCGCCGCTGCGTGCGAGTGAGGTCGCCAGCAGGACGCCGGCCTCGACGATCAAGGGATGCGATTCGCCCCAATGCGCGCACGAAAGTTCCCAGGCTTGCGCGGCGGCCACCCGCGCCGCGGCGGGATCGCCGCGCGCGAGGGCAAGGCGCGCATCGAGGCGCGCCAGCAGCACGCGCCAACGCAGGTCGTCCGCCGGCGCCGGCACCATCCCGGCACGCAGGCGGCCGGCTTCCTCGAGGCGTCCCCGGTCGAGCAGGCCTTCCACCGCGACCGCCTCGGCGCGTGCGGTGAACGTGTTCGCTTCGCCGTAGCGGCTCCGGTAGGCCGCCAGCACCGACGCGATCAACGGCGCGGCCTCGTCGGCCCGGCCGGACCGGGTCAGCGCCCGCGCCAGGTTGTATTCCGCACGCTGGACGATGCCGCTGCCGGCATCCTGGGTGCGCCGGCGCAACTCGAGCGATTCGCGGAACAGCGGCAAGGCCGCGGCGAAATCCCCCATGTCCTCGAGCGCCGAGGCGAGATTGTTGAGCGGCAATGCGCGGTTCGCGTTGCGCACGCCGTCGCCAGCGAGGCGCGCGTACACGGCCAGTGCTTCGCGATACTGCTGCGCGGCGTCGCCGAAGCGGCCGAGATCGTGCAGCTGCGATCCGAGTTCGTTGTATCCCTGGGCGAGGTACTCGCTGTCGTTGCCATACAAGTCCTGCGCCAGCACGACGTTCTCGCGCAGGATCGCCAGCGCTTCCTCGCGGCGCCCGCTGCGGCCGAGCGCGTTGGCGTAGTTGTGGAGCGAGCTCTGGTAGTCGGGATGATGGTTGCCGACACGCGCGCGCTTGATCGCGATGGCCCGGCCGAACAGGTCGGCGGCAGCGGCGGCGTCGCCACGCTGCTCGACGACGAGGGCAAGGTTGTGCAGCGTCGAGGCGACCGACAGCGAATCCTCGCCGAGCGCCGCGCTGCGGATCGCCAATGCGCGCCGCAGCAGCGGCTCGGCCTCGTCGCCGCGATCCCGGGCTTCGAGGACCACGCCGAGCGTGTTGAGGGCATCGGCCATCGCCAGCGAATCGGGCGCCGCATGCGCTTCGCGCAGGCGCAGCGACTCGCGCGCCGCCGCTTCCGCCTCGCTGGCCGGGAACTTGTTGTTCGAGTAGACCACCGCCAGCTGGCTCAGCGTCGCCGCAGCCGCCAGCGGGTCGTTCACCGAGGCATCGACATGGAGGGCCGCAGCCTGGCGGAACAGGTCGACCGCGCGCGCGGATTCGCCGATCGAACGATAGGCGCTGCCGAGCACGTCGAGCAGGTGCGCCTTCACCCGCGGCGCATCGGCGAGCTCGCTGGCAATGCGCGTGGCGCCTTCATCGAGGACGTCGCGCGCGCTGAGGTCGCGGTTCGCGCGCAGGCGCGGGTTCGACACGTTGAACACCGAGACGAGGAACTCGCTGACGCGCGCCGCGGTGTTCGCCTGCACGGTTGCCTCGCGCTCGGCCTCGAGGGCGCGGTCGCGTTCGCTGGCCAGCCGCCAGGTGAAGGCCGCGGCGAGGAGGACGAGCACGGCAGCCGCGGCGAACAGCGGCCAGCGCCGGCGCAGCAGGCGTGATGCGCGATAGCCGAACCGCGGCGGCCGCGCCAGCACCGGACGGTGGGCGCGATGGCGTTCGATGTCGTCGGCCAGCGCCTTGGCCGAGGCATAGCGCGCCTCCGGTGCATGCGCGGTCGCGCGCTGCACGATCGCGTCGAGGTCACCGCGCAGGCGGCCGGCCCACGGCACCGCCGCGGCGAGCGCGCTCGGACGCACAATCGCCTGTCCGAGCAGGGTGATGGTGTGGTCATCGGCATCGAGGCGGGCCCGCCGGCCGGCCAGCAGCTCGAACAGGATCAGGCCGAGGGAATAGACGTCGCTGGCGGTCGAAACCGCCTCGCGCCGCAGCTGCTCGGGGCTGGCATAGCGCGGCGTCACCCAGGCGCTCGCCGCACGCAGTTCTTCCGCGGAAGCGGCGACGTCGAGTGCGCGGGCGACGCCGAAGTCGAGCAGCATCGGCACGCCGTCGGCACGCACGAGCACGTTCGACGGTTTCAGGTCGCAATGCACGACGAAGCGCGAATGGGCGAACTCGACCGCCTTGCAGACCTCGGCGAACAGGCTCAGGCGGGCGTCGAGACCGAGCGCCTGCTCGCGGCAGTAGTGGTCGATCGGCACGCCGTCGACGTACTCCATGACGAAGTACGGCTGCCCGCCCGGCGTCGCTCCGCCATCGAGCAGGCGGGCGATGTTCGGGTGCTGCAGGGTGGCGAGGATCTGCCGCTCGCGGGCGAAGTGGACGAAGGTCTCCGGGGAGGGAATGCCGCGGATCAGCTTGATCGCCGCGCGCTGGTCGAAATGTCCGTCGGCGCGTTCGGCCAGGTAGACCGCCCCCATGCCGCCGGCGCCAAGTTCGGCGACCAGGCGCCAGGCGCCGAGCACGTCGCCGATGCCGAGTTCGGAAGCCGTCGCTTGCGCGCCGGGCAGCGGCGAATCGAGGGCCGATGTGGCGGCGTCGGCGGCCAGCCAGGCATCGACTTCGGCAATCAGGACGGGGTCGGCACCGAGTTCGAGCAGGCGTGCGTGCCGCGCCTTGGCCGGCAGGTCGCGCACGGCGGCAAACAGTTCGCGCACGGTTTTCGCATGGTCGTCACGGTTCATCGCGCGCGGCCTCCCGGTCGAACCCGTCCGCGTGCAGATGATCGGACAGCACCGCCCGCAGCGTCCATGCCGATTCGCTGAATGCCGCTGCCGAGGGCATGGCCAACGGCACCACCTCGAGGTCGAGCGGGCCCGCCACGACGGCGAGGTCGAGGAGGATTTCCTGCTGCTGCCAGCGCCGCAGCGGATTCGCCGCGGCCGGCGGGAAACGGCCGACGACGACACCATCGCGCCGCACCTCGGCCGCCGGCGCACCGGCGGTTTCGCCGGGGATGCCGGCGCCGGCGTCGAAGCTGCGCCGCAGGCGCAACGGCCCCTCGACGGCAGGTCCGAGCGCAAAGCGGAAGCGGCTGCTGCCACTCGCGTAGCGGCAGACCACGGCCGTGCGTGCGGTCGGTGGCTCGTCGGCGAAGCTCGATGACAACGGCGCGCACAGCGCATCGTCGGGCAGTTCGTATGCGTGGGCGGCGACGGCAGCGGAATCGCCGACCTCGAAGCCGTCGATGTCGGCGACCCGCGCCTGCGCACGCCGGTAGCGGAAGACGACGTGGCGCGTGCAGGCCGCGGTCGCGGCAGCCGGCAAGGCGCCGGCTTCCTGGTGGATGCGCAACCGGCTCGTCCAGGTCGGTGCGTCGCCGAGGAACACGCGCCAGGCGGCGGTCGTGGCGGTCGGCGTCGCGGCAACCCGCGGCGCACCGGCGAGGGCACCGTTGAAAGGGCCGTGATCGAAGTAGAAACCGGCGTCGAAGAAGTCCTCGACGCCGGTGCCGTACCAGGCCGGAGCCGTCGCCCCGTCGACGACGATGCGCTCGTCGCCTTCGAGCACGTCGAGCCCGTTCGTCGCGTCACCCGTGTAACGGGCGGACAGGGCGACCAGCTTGCCGGCGCCGTCGTCGGCAAGCACGAGGCGGTCGCCGGGCCCGCAGGCTTCGCTCGCCGTTGCATGCAGGCGCGCCGTGCCGGCTGGCGTCAGCGCGTCGAACATCGCGCTGCCGGCGACATCGATCGGCGCGGCAAGTCCGGCGTCGACGACGAGTTCGACGGTGACCGCGCGTGCGTACGGCATCGGCCACCAGGCATGGGCCACGCCGTCGGCGCCGATGCCCGACAGCAGGCCGCGCGCCGAACCGGCGGCATCCGCGGCGAAGAAGTCGGCGAAGGCGAGATCGATGGTGGTTGCTCCGTCGACGCGCACGCGCAGGCGCAGATGCGGCCATGCCGAAGCCGGCACATCGAGGCGCAGGCCGCGCAGCCAGCCGCCGCCGTTGCGCGTGGCGAGTGGCAGCGTGGCCGGGCCGTTCACGCCGGCGAACGCGAACGGTTCCGGCGCGAGCAGGCCATGCCACGGATCCTCGCCCGGCGGCGTCTCCAGAAAGGCACGCAGGCCGGCCTCGTCGAACGCCGGGAACGCATCGACGGCGGCAGCGGCCGGCAGGCGGACGAACTGCGCCTGGTACCACAACAGCCCCCAGCCGGACGGATCGCAGGACAGGTTGCCGGCTTCGGCACCGGCCAGGCCGAAGCGCAGCGACTGCGCGTAGGCGATCGGCACGCGGCTGACGTAGCCGCCACTCGAGGCGAGGCGGTCGGCCACCAGCGGCAGCGTGAACGGCACCAGCGAGCCGTCGAACAGGCGTGCCAGCGGCACGTCCAGGCGCAGCTCGCCGTCGACGCGCAGGCGTGCGCGCACGGCCGGATCGAAACAGCGCGACACGCCATCACCGGTGGTCATCCACAGACGCGTCATTGCGCCGGCGCCGCGTTCGTCGAACAGCACGACTTCATCGCCGTCGCGGTACAGCCAGCGCAACGGATGCGGATTCGCGGCAGCTGGTTCGGGACCGCGGTTGCTGCGGTCGTAGCGGCAACCGTCGAGGCAGGCACTCGAATGCGCGACGACGAGATGGTGCACATCGACTTCGGCGAAGCGCGCCGGCGAACGCCAGCCTTCCCACGGCCACGGCGCGCCGGCCGCGGCCGGGCCTGCGAAAAGCACGAGCACGAGGGCAGCGATGCGCGGCATCGACCCCCTCCTCCGCGTTCAGCCGGCGGCAGCGTCGGCCGGCTCTTCGACGCCGTTCGAGACGACCACGGCAGCGGCCAGATCGCCGGTCACGTTGAGGGTGGTGCGGCACATGTCGAGGAAGCGGTCGACGCCGAGGATGAGGCCGATGCCTTCGGGCGGCACGCCGACCATGCCGCAGATCAGCGCGATCACCGGCAGCGAGCCGGCCGGCACGCCGGCAGTGCCGATGCCGCCGAGGATGCATACCAGCATGACCACCAGCTGCTGGGCAAGGCTGAGTTCGACGTTGAAGAACTGGGCGAGGAACAGCACGGTCACGCCCTCGAACAGGGCGGTGCCGTTCTGGTTCGCCGTCGCGCCGACGGTCAGCACGAAGCGCGACACCTTGCGCGGCAGCTTGAGGTCGGTCTCGGCGACCTTCAGCGCGGTCGGCAGGGTGGCATTGCTCGATGCGGTCGAGAACGCCATCACGATCGCCTCCTGCGAACCGCGGAAGAAGGCCAGCGGCGACATGCCGCCGAGCAGGCGCACGCTCAGCGAATACACCACGAAGAAGTGGATCGCCATCGCCAGCAGGGCGACGCCGACATAGCCGGCGAGCTTGAACAGGAGGTCCCAGCCGAACAGTGCGGCAAGGTTGAACACGAGGCAGGCGACCGCGAACGGTGCCAGCCGGATGACCAGGTGGATCAGCGTCATCGAAATCTCGAACACGCCCTCGACGACCTCCTTCGTGCGCATCGCCAGCGGCGATTTCGTCAGCACGATGCCGATGCCGAACATCAGGGCGAAGAACATCACCGCGAGGATGTCGTTGTCGGCGGCGGCACGGATGACATTGGTCGGCACGATGTTGAGCAGCAGGTTCATGCCGCTGGCCTGCGTGCTGCTGCTGGCGACGATCGCCTGCGCACGCGAACCGGCATCCGCCAGCAGGGCCTCCGCCAGCGCCGGATCGACGCCGTCGCCGGGGCGGAACAGGTTGACGAGAACGATGCCGATGGCAACCGCGATCGACGACACGACCACGGTGTAGGCGATCGTCTTCCAGCCGACCCGGCCGAGCGAACGCACGTCGCCCATCTCGGCCACGCCGACCACCAGCGCCGAGAACAGCAGCGGGATCACCAGCATGAACAACAGGCGCAGGAACACCTGCCCGACCGGCTGGGTGATCCACTGGGTCAGCCACTTCACCCATTCGGCATCGCCACCGGCGCCCAAGTGCACGGCCAGGCCGACGACGAGTCCGGTGAGGAAGCCGATCGCCATCTGCGTATGCAGCGGCATGCCGGTGCGTGGGCTCATGTGCGGCACGCCTGGCGGGCCGTCGACAACAGGATGGATGGCCTACCCGGCACCTTGTCCGACTTCATGTGCTGCACGTTCCCCGACGATCCAACCGTTCCTAGTGTGCCGCATGTGCCGCGCCAGTGGTACGCGGGCGCTGCGGCAGCGCCGGGCCCGGGACTGAAAAACGCCGGCTCGCACCGCTCCGGCGGCATGGCGACGGTCGGCAAACGCAGGCCGCAGCGCACGCATGCGCGGAGCTCATGGCGGATACAGCGGCGGCAGCGGCGAGTCGGCTTGCGGCACCGGTTTGTCCGCCTTCCAGCGCAAGCCATTGCGGAACGCGGCACCGAGGCGGGTGGCGACGCCGTGGCTGTCGGCACCCGCATAACGGACACGCTCGAACTCCGCCAGCACGTCGCGTTGCGCCTCGTCGTCGAGCAGGCCGGCAAGTTCGCCGAGGTTACGCACGCCGGCACGCTCGCTGCGTGCCCAGGCGAGCAGGCCCTGCCCCGCGGTGACGAGATCGCCGGTCGCGCAGGCACGCAGGAAGCCGGCGCGTCCGGGCGGATCGCGACGGATGCCGGCATCGACGGGTTCCGCGCGATGCCCGCGGCGCGCGCGCCACCAGGCCACCAGGGTGAGCAGCCACAAGGCCGCCATCACCAGCGCCAGCGTGCGCCAGCGCCTGAGGTCGGTGCCGGCATCGGCATCGGGCCAGGTGATGGTCGGCGTTGCGCCGGACACGGGGGCGGGCGCGGAGCGGGCGGGCAGCGATGCCGGTGATGCCGCGGCGGTTCCGCTGACCTCGATCGTGCGGGCCGGCAACACGGCGGTGACCCGGCGCTGCTGCGCGGTATCCCACCAGTCGACCCGCACTTCCGGCAGCAGCAGGCTGCCGGGACGCGTGGGCACCACGGCGAACTTGCGCGTGCGCTCGCCGTACAGCCAGCTGCCGTCGTCGCGGGTCTGCGTTTCCGGCTTGTCGGGATAGAGCTCGGCACCTGCGGGCGCCTCGAACATGAGCTCGGGCAACTGCTCGAAGCCGAGCCCCTGGGCGCGGATGCGCAGCGTGCGCGTGACCGGCTCGCCGACCGCGACCGTCGTCGGCAGTTCGCTCTCGTCGGACAGCGCGAGCGACGCCGCCGGCAGCCACGGTGCCGTGCCCCAGTCCGCCGGTTTCGCCTGCACGTCGAGGGTGATCGCCTGCGAACGCGCCGATACCGGACTGCCGCGGCGGAAGAATCCGGTCGGGTCGGAGCGATCGAGCACGCTGCCGCGGAAGGCGAGTGACGGAATCACGAGCGCTCCGCTGCGCTCGGGAATGAGCGCGTAGTGGCGTTCGAGCACGTTGTAGCGACGCCCGCCGACGGTCGTGCCGTACGGCCGATCGCGTCCGAGCTTGTGCACGACGAGTCCGTCGGCAGCGGGTTCCTCGAGCGCGCCTTCGGTCAGGTCGACCGCGTAGTGCAGCTTCACCACCAGACGCACCTGCTGCTGCACGAACGGCGTCAGCGGTTCCGCACGGACTTCGATGAAGACCGGGTCGCCGGCGCTGCCCTGCACGACGGCCGCGGCCTCCGCGACGGCGAGGGCGAGCGGCGCGGTGCGCAACGATCCGACCGCAATCGGCGGAATGGTGATGCGGCCGGCCTGTTTCGGTTCGAGCCCGATGGCCCACAGGGTTTTCGAGGTCGAGCGGCCGTTGACGAGGCTGAACTGGCGACTCGATTGCGTGCCTAGCAGGGAGAAGTCCGCCGACAGGGCGCTGAAGTCCGGCTCGCCGCCGGCATCGCCCTCGACCTCGACGTTCAGGGTGACCGTCTCGCCGAGTTGCATCGCGTCGCGGTCGAGCCAGGCGCGCGCGGTGGCGGCGAAGGCCGATGCCGACGTCAGCAGCACGGCAACCAGCGCCATCGCGAAAAGCATCCACCGCCTCGTCATCGTCCCCCTCCACCGCGCTGCCGCCGTTCGTGTTCGAGCTGGAACTTGCGTCGCAACAGGCCGCCGGGATCGTCCGGCACGCGCTGCAGCCACTGGTCGAGTGCCTGCTGCTGCTCGCGCGCAGCCTCTTCCTCGCGCGAAACGACGGGCACCCTGGTTTCGTCATCGGCCTTGCCGTCGAGCGCGTCGTCGATCGCCCGCGACAAGGCCTGCTTGTCGTGCTCGCGCTGCGCGGGTTGGCCCGCCGCGTCCGCCTTCGCCGCGGCGTCGCCCTGCTGACCATCCTGCTGCTGACCATCCTGCTGCTGACCATCCTGCTGCTGGCCGTCCTGCTGCTGGCCGTCCTGCTGCTGGCCGTCCTGCTGCTGGCCGTCCTGTTGCTGACCGTCCTGCTGCTGGCCGTCCTGCTGCTGGCCGTCCTGCTGCTGGCCGTCCTTGTTTTCACCCTGCTGGCGCGAGTCCTTGTCCTTCGGCTGGCGTTTCAGCCATTCCTCGACCGCGTCCCGGTTCGCCTGCGCATCCTCCATGGCGGGATCGGCGGCGAGCGCTCGTTCGTAGGCGGCCAGTGCCTCCTCGTAACGACCGAGTTTCGCCAGCGCGTTGCCGCGGTTGTAGTCGGCATCGGCGCCTGTCGCCGCAGCAAAGGCTTCGGCGGCGGCGGCGTAATCGTCGCCGCGATAGGCGGCACTGCCGCGCAGGGCGGGATCGCGGGCGAGTTCACGGGCACGCCCGGCCTCTCCCTCGGCGAGGGCGGCGGCGGCCTGCTGGTCGCGGCGCAACCACAGGTCGGCAAACTCGAACGCCTGTGCGCGCGGCAGCGGCGCGGCGACGACGAGCACGACCAGCAACCAGCCACGCCGGAAGCTCAGCAGGGCCAGTGGCAGCAGGGCAAGAAGGAACCACGGGCCGCGATCGCGGAAGCGCTCGCTGGCGGCTTCGCCCTTGCCCTCGCGCACCGAGCTGCCGCGCAGGTCGGTCAGCAGCAGGTCGAGGTCGCTGCGATCGGCGGCGAGCGTCGCATAGCGCCCTCCGCCGGCGTCGGCGAGCGCGCGCAGGCCGTCTTCGTCCAGCCGCGGCAGGACGATGTTGCCGGCGGAGTCCTGCAGGAATCCGCCTTGCGGCAGCGGAACCGGCGCGCCGGCGCGCGTACCGACACCGAGCACCGATACGGTGAAACCGCGCGCGCGCGCGGACCGCGCGGCATCGATGCCGTCGCTTCCCGCCGCATCGGCGATGAGGAGGATCTCGCCGTCGGCGAGCCCGGCCTGTTCGATCAGGCGCTGCGCCTGCTCGATCGCGCGCCCGCCGGCATTGCCGGCCACCGGCATGATGCCGGGATCGAGGGCATCGACGAGATTGCGCACCGTCTCCACGTCGTCGGTCAGCGGCGCGGCGACGAAGGCATCGCCCGCATAGCCGATCAGCGCGGTCTGCAGGTCGCGGCTCGCATCGAGGATGTCGTGGATCTTGTGGCGCGCGCGCGCGAGGCGGCTCGGCTTGACGTCGGCGGCCAGCATGGTCGGCGCGAGTTCGAGGGCCAGCACGCGCGCCGCATCGTTGCGCAGCAGCGGCAGTTTCTCGCGTTCCCACGCCGGACCGGCCAGCGCAATGCAGGCGAGGATCCACGCACCGGCCGCGAGCCACGGCGCGGCGGATCGCCGGCGCAGCGGATTTGCCTCGAGCAGGTACGGCAGCAGCTGCGCATCGACCACGCGCTGCCATGCACCGGCCTGGCCGTGCAGGCGCCGCACCAGCATCCATGCGAGCGGCAGCAACGGCAGCGCGAGCAGCCACAACGGGCGCAGGAAACGGAACTCCGCCAGCGCGCTCATCGGACCGTCTCCGGCAACCGGCGCAGGCCGCGCAAGTCGGGCAGCACGGCGGCGAGCAGGGCCAGCAGCAATGCCAGCGCCAGTGGCCAGGCATACAGCTCGACCAGCGGACGCAGGGCCTCGGCCTGGTCGGCAACCGGCTCGAGGCGATCGATGTCGCGGTAGATGCCGGCCAGTTCGGCGGTGTCGCGTGCGCGGTAGAAGCGTCCGCCGGTGCGCTCGGCCATCTCCGTCATCATCGCCACGTCGAGCTCGGCCGACGGGTTGTAGCGACGCGTGCCGAACAGCGAGTCGACCGCCACCGAATCGGCGCCGATGCCGACCGTGTAGACCCGCACCTTGCTGGCGACGGCGAGTTCGATCGCCTTGCGCGGATCGAGTTCGCCGGCATTGCTGACGCCATCGGTCAGCAGGATCACCACGCGCTGGTTCTCGGGGCGGTCGAGCAGGCGCTTGACGGCAAGACCGACGGCGTCGCCGATCGCGGTCTCGCGACCGGCAAGACCGATCGTGGCTTCGTCGAGCTGGCGCGCGACGGTGGCGAGGTCGAAGGTCAGCGGAGTCAGCAGGTAGGCACGCGAACCGAACAGGATGAGGCCGACGCGATCGCCCTGGCGACGCTCGATGAAATCGGTGGCGATCGCCTGCACGGTGCTGAAGCGGTCGGAGGCGCGGTTGCCGAGTTGCATGTCCTGGATGCCCATGCTGCCGGAGGTGTCGACGGCGAGCAGCAGGTCGCGTCCGCTGCGCGGCACATCCTCGGCGTCGCCGAGCCATTGCGGCCGCGCCGCGGCGACGACCAGGCCGCACCAGGCGAGCAGGGCGAGGACACGGCGCAGGCGCGGGACCGCAGCGGCCGAGGCCATCGCCGGCAGGGCGAGGCCGGCATGCGGCATGCGCAGGGCGACTTCCGCGGCCACCCGTGCGCGCGGCTGCACCCACGCGGCCAGCAGCGGCAGCGG
>ERZ795041.822-NODE-822-length-10785-cov-4.688350_pt1 | contig 10785 bp, 6 predicted proteins | sample MGYA00375125_ERZ795041 | MGnify/ENA primary metagenome ERZ795041 (study PRJEB30170, sample SAMN03074214) | activated sludge metagenome | biome: Common Effluent Treatment Plant; feature: Wastewater; material: Activated sludge; isolation source: activated biomass in a...
CCCCACCTCCCACGGCCCCTCATCCGGTGCTGCCGCCCCACCTTCTCCCCGCTGGCGCGGGGCGAAGGGACAGGCATGCGCTTTTTCCAGATTGGAGTTGTTCCGGGCGTTGAACGCGGATTGTGTGGTGCGCTGTCGTGGGGCGAAGGAGGAGAGCGCCCCTCATCCGGTGCTGCCGCACCACCTTCACGCATGCTTGTCCCTTCTCCCCGCTGCGCGGGGCGAAGGAAGGCTGGTGGTGTCGCAAGATTGCAAGCTGCACTTCAGAGACAAACGCATGCCCTCCCTTCTCCCCGTGGCAACGGAGAGAAGGGAACGCTGGCGTTGGCGCGCATGGGAGGGCGGGCAGAGATCCGGCGTGGGTCGCGGTGTCAGTGCAGGGGCGCGGGGGTGGCGTCGTTCTCGATGCGCTTCCTGGCTTCGCCGTGATGGTCCTCGGCGAGCAGCATGTAGAACGCCGGCACCACGAAGAGGGTGAACAGCGTGCCGATCGCGAGGCCGGTGGTGATGACGAGGCCCATGTTGAAACGGCCGGCGGCACCGGCGCCGCTGGCGATGACCAGCGGCAGCACGCCGAGCACCATCGCCGCGGTGGTCATCAGGATCGGGCGCAGGCGCGTGGCGGCGGCCTGCACGATCGCTTCGAGCCGGGGCTTGCCGGCGCGCTGCAGTTCGTTGGCGAACTCGACGATGAGGATGCCGTGCTTGGAGATCAGCCCCATCAGGGTGACCAGGCCGACCTGGGTGTAGATGTTGAGCGAGGTCGACCAGCGCGTCGAGATCATGCCGGTGCCGGTGAAGCCCGGCAGCAGGTTGATGAAGACCAGCGCACCGAACAGCGCCATCGGCACCGAGACGAGGATGATGATCGGGTCGCGCAGGCTGTTGAACTGGGCAGCAAGCGCGAGGTAGACGATGATGACGGCGAACAGCAGGGTGATGACGAAGCCGCCGGATTCGTTGACGTACTGACGGGCCTGGCCCGAGTAGTCGACGCTGTAGCCGGCCGGCGCCAGTTCGCGGATGGTGTCGCGCACGAAATCGATCGCTTCGCCCTGCGACATCGCCACGCCCTGGAAGGTCACCGAGTTGAGCTGCTGGAAGCGCGTCAGCGCCTGCGGCACGACCTGGTTGCGGATGGTGGCGACGGTCGAGGCCGGGATCACCGCGCCGGCGGGGGTGCGGATGTAGTTGTCGAGCACCTGGTCGGGGTTGAGACGGTCCTGCTGCAGGACCTGCGGGATGACCTTGTACGAGCGCCCGGCAATCGAGAAGTAGTTGACGTACCCGCCACCGAGCGCGGCGCCGAGCGCCGAGCCGATGTCCTGCTGGGTCATGCCGAGGGCGGCAACCATGTCGCGATCGACCTCGACCGTGCTCTGCGGCTTGTCGAGCTTGAGGTTCATGTCGACGAACCAGAACTTGCCGCTGGCCTGCAAATGGTCGAGCACGTTCTGGGCGACCTCGTGGAGGTTCTCGAACGGTTCGGTGGTCGACATGACGACTTCGATCGGCAGGCCCTGCGCGCCCGGCAGCGGCGGGAACTGGAAGGCGACCGCATTGACGCCGGCCATGCCGGACCACTTGGCCTGCAACTCCTGCTGGATCGCGTTGGCGTTGCGCGAGCGCTCGGACCACGGCACCAGCTTGGCACCGGTGAACACCGAGTTCGGACCGGCGAAGCCGGTGAACTGGAAGGTCTGTTGCACCTCGTCGACGGTCCTGGTCACCGCGTGCATCTCGTCGAGGTATTCGCGCACCTGCGCCGGCGAGGCATTCGGCGCGGCGGTGCCCATGCCGAGGACGATGCCCTGGTCTTCCTCCGGCGCCAGCTCGGAATTGGAGGTGATGAACAGCAGCGGCGTCAGCGCGAGCAGGACGAAGCCCATCACCACCGGCACCACCCAGGTCTGCAGGGTGTCGGCGAGGCGGCGCTCGTAGGCCGAATGCAGGCGGTCGAACTGGCGGTCGATGAAGTCGACGAAGCGGTTGCCGCCGTGCTCGCTCTTCAGGAAGCGCGATCCGAGCATCGGCGACAGGGTCAGCGCGATGATCGCCGACACCGTCACCGCGCCGGCGAGGGTGAAGGCGAACTCGGTGAACAGCGCGCCGGTGAGGCCGCCCTGGAAACCGATCGGCACGTACACGGCGACCAGCACGATGGTCATCGCGATGATCGGCCCGGTCAGCTCGCGCGCGGCCACCAGCGCGGCCTGGAACGGTGTCTTGCCCTCTTCCTTGATGTGGCGGTCGATGTTCTCGACGACGATGATCGCGTCGTCGACGACCAGGCCGATCGCCAGCACCAGGGCCAGCAGGGTGATCAGGTTGATGGTGTAGCCGAGCAGCAGCATGACGAAGAACGCGCCGATCAGCGACAGCGGCATCGCGATCACCGGGATGATGACCGCGCGGAAACTGCCCATGAACAGGAAGATCACCAGGGTGACGATGACCAGCGCCTCGATGAGGGTCTTGATCACTTCCTCGATCGAGGTATTGATGAAGTCGGTGGCGTCGTAGGCGATCTGGCCGGTGATGCCGGTCGGCAGCTGCGCCTGGATGTCCGGGAAGGCATCGCGCACGCGGGCGATGACGTCGAGCACGTTGGCGTCCGGCGAGGTCTTGATGCCGAGGAACACCGACTGGTTGCCGTCGAGGGCGACCGCGGAGTCGTACTCCTCGGCGCCGAGCACGACGTTGGCGACATCCTCCAGGCGCACCAGCGCGCCGTCCTTCTGCTTGACCACCAGCTTGCGGAACTCGCCGACCGAATGCAGGTCGGTGGCCGCGGTCAGGGCGACGGTGACGGTCTGGCCCTTGGTCGCGCCGACCGCGGCCAGGTAGTTGTTCGCCGACAGCGCGCCGTACACGTCGGCGGCGGTGATGCCGTGCGCGGCCAGGCGCACCGGATCGAGCCAGGCGCGCAGGGCGAACTGGCGGCCGCCGATCAGTTCGGCGGTCTGCACGCCGTCGATCGCGTCGAGCTTCGGCTTGACCACGCGCACGACGTAGTCGGTGATGTTGTTCGACGGCAGGGTCTCGCTGTAGAAGCCCATGTACATCGAGGCGATCGACTCGCCGACCTGCACGCTGATCACCGGCTGCTGCGCCTGTGGCGGCAACTGGTTGGTGACCGAGCTGATCTGGGTCTGGATCTCGGTCAGCGCGCGGTTGGAGTCGTAGTTGAGCTGCAGGGTGGCGGTGATCGTCGAGGCGCCGGTGACGCTCGAGGAGGACAGGTAGTCGATGCCCTGCGCCTGGGCGATCGCCGCTTCCAGCGGCTGGGTGATGAATCCGGCCACGGTCTGCGCATCGGCGCCGTAGTAGGTGGTGGTCACCGTGACCACGGCGTTCTCGGTCTTCGGATACTGGCGCACGGTGAGGTCGGTCGCCGAGCGCAGCCCGAGCACGAGGATCAGCAGGGCGACGACGATCGCCAGCACGGGCTTGTTGATGAACAGGTCGGTGAACTTCATCGTGGATTCCTTCGGGGTCGCAGACTGCCCGCGCTCATCGGCGGCGGTCCGCGACGGGCCGGCCGCGGCGTCGGCCGCGGCGGCGCGATCATTGTTCCTGCAGCGTGGGAGCCGGGTCGTTCTTCGGCGGCTTGCTGTTGTCGATCGTCAGCAGGGTGCCGTTCTTCAGCTTGAGCTGGCCGCTGGTGACGACCTCGGTGCCTTCCTCGATGCCGCTCAGCACGGCGATCTGGTCGCCGCGGGTCGCGCCGGTGGTGACGAACACCTGCTGCGCGGTCGGCTTGGCCGGCTCGCCGTTGTCGTCCTTCGCTTGCGCCGGCGGCTTCACCACGAACACCGTCTCGCCGTACGGATTGAAGGTGATCGCGGTCTGCGGCAGGGTCAGCTGGCGATGCTGCTCGCCGACCTCGATGCCGACATTGGCGAACATGCCCGGCACGAGGGCGCCGTCGGCGTTGCCGACCGAGGCCTCGACGCGCGCGTTGCGGGTGTCGCCGTCGACTTTCGGATCGATCGCGCTCAGCACGCCTTCGAACACGCGCTCGCCCCAGGCATCGACGCGCAGGGTCACGCGCTGGCCGATCGCCAGCTTGCCGAGGTCGCGCTGCGGCACGGTGAAGTCGACGAACACCGGATCGAGTTGCTGCACGGTGACCACGGCGCTGCCGGCGTTGACATAGCTGCCGGGGCTGAGGGTGACGATGCCGGCACGGCCGTCGAACGGCGCCCGCAACTGCTTCTTCGCCACCAGCGCCTGATGCTGCTGCACGGCGGCCTGGCGCGCGCGCAGGTCGGCCGCGGCATTGTCGTAGTCGGCCTGGCTGATCGCCTTGACCTCGAGCTGGCGCTTCGCGCGGTCGAAGGTGACCTTGGCCAGCGCGGCGGCGGCTTCGGCCTGGCGCAATGCGGCGACATCGTCATCGTCGCGCAGCTGCACGAGCAGGTCGCCCTGGCGGACGTCCTCGCCGGACGCGAGGCTGACCTTGCTGACCACGCCGGCGACGTCGAAGGCGAGATCGGCACCGCGCACGGCGCGCAGGCTGCCGACGCTGGCCTGCACCGGTTGCCAGGCGTCGTAGGCGGCGACGGTGGTGGTGACGGTCGGCGCCGGCGGCGGCGGCATGTTCGACATCATGCGGCTGATCGTCCACGCCTTGATGCCGACGATGACGGCGATCAGCACCGCCAGCAGGGCGAGCATGACCAGCATGCGCTTGAGCTTGCTCGGCTTCTTTTCGTATGCGCGCGTGTGCATGCGCGGTTCTCCTCAGTTCGATTCGGGCGCGGACGCGGCGCGGGCAACGTCCATGTCGCCACGCCAGCCGCCACCGAGGGCGGCGTACAGCGCGGCGGTATCGGTCAGGCGCGCCGCACGCGCCTGGATCAGGGCGATGCGCGCCTGCTGGAACTGGCGCGTCGCGTCGAGCACCTGCAGCTGGCTGGTCGCGCCTTCGCGGAACTGCACCTCGACGAGGCCACGGCTGGCGCGGGCCGCCTCGACGGCAGCCGCCTGCGCGGCCAGGCTTTCGGCGTCGAGTTCGAGCGCCTGCAGGCTGTCGGCGACATTCTGGAATGCGGTCAACACGGTTTGCCGGTAGTCGGCAGCGGCCTGGTCGAGGCCGGCTTCGGCAGCGCGCTTCTGCGCCCGCAGGCTGCCGCCGCGGAACACCGGCTGCAACAGGTTGAGGCCGAGGCTCCAGGCTTCGCTGCCGCTGCCGAACAGGTCGCCGCTGCGGGCCGCCTGCGAACCGTAGCTGCCGGTAAGGGTGAGGTTCGGGAACAGGTTGGCGGTGGCGATGCCGACCTCGGCGCTGGCGCGGTGCAGTTCGGCCTCGGCGATGCGGATGTCGGGGCGCACGCGCACCAGGGTCGAGGGCAGGGCAACCGGGAGGTCCTGCGGCAGACGCAGCGCGTCGAGTTCGATCGTGCCCGGTCCGGCTTCGCCCGGCAGTTCACCGAGATAGACGGCAAGCTGGGTGCGGGTCTGCGCAAGCGCCTTGCGCAACGGCGGCAGCTGCGCGGTCGCGCTTGCCCTCTCGCTGCGCGCGAGCAGCACGTCGGCCTGCGACTTGGCGCCGATCTCGTACTGGCGGTCGACCAGCGCAAGCTGTTCGCCGTAGACCTCGACGATTTCCTCGGTGGCGGCGATCTGCGCGCGCAGCGAGGCTTCGCGGACACTCGTGGTGACGACGTTGACGGCGAGGCTGAGATAGGTGCCCAGGAGACGCGCGGCGGCCAGGTCTGCGCGCGCGGACTGGGCCTCGATGCCGCGGCGCACGCCGCCGAACAGGTCGAGCGTGTAGCCGATGCGGGCGGTGGCATGGTGGACGGTGAACGGCGAGATGCCCGCCTGGCCGGCGGCGAGGCCGTTCTGGCGGGTGGCGCCGAGGCCGGCATCCACGGCCGGCAACAGCGCGCCGCGGGCGCCGCGGATGCCTTCCGCCGCCTGGCGCAAGGCGGCCTCGGCGCTGTCCACGTTCGGACTGTTGGCCAGCGCGCGTTCGACGCGGCGGTCGAGTTCGGCATTGCCGAAGCTTCGCCACCACTGCGCCGGCACCGGCTGGTCGCTGAGGAAACGCTGGGCGTCGCCGGTCGGCACCGGTGCCGAGACGGTCGCGGCCGGCACGGCGACCAGCGCGTCCGCCGGCGGCGCTGCCGGGGCGCGGAAGTCCGGACCCACCGCGCAACCGCCTGCAGCGAGGGCGAGGAGGAGGGGGAGCGATGCGGAGCGGCGGAAACGGGGAACCGGAAGCGGCGCCGGGAGGCGCAGACCGGCGGTGCGGGCGGATTCCATGCAGGGGCGTCCAGCTGTTTATAGTACCGAGCGGTACAATATTATTCGGATCGGCTTGCCCGCCGCAAGCGGCAAAGCGATATCGGGGGTCGCATCGCGCAAGCCAGTATGCCGACGCGCCATTGCCGGCCAACACGGCCAGAGGTCATTGGCGCGACGACACGGGCGGATGCCTTCGACGCAATTCCATTCGGACGGCGAACACCGCCCGGTCGTCGCCGATGCGGTCACGCCGCGGGGTGACGGGAGCGTCGTGGCGTGCATTGGCCGACGCGTGGCGGGACCGTTGCGCGGCGCCGACGTGCGGCGCGAGGGTTCAATCGCCGAGCAGCGGCAGTGCCGGTACCGCGAGGTTGCGGTCGCCATCGCCGGTGGCACCGCTGGCGAGGTTGACCGGCAGGTGGCCGACGTCGCCGATCGACAGCACCTTGAAGCGGCCGTCGGGCTCGACGCGGATGCGGGTGATGCTGGCGTGGCCGACCGACATTTCCAGCCAGGCCTTGCTGTCGACGCCGAGCGCGCGGGTGACGAGGTAGCGGATCACGTTGCCGTGGCAGACGAACAGGTCGTTGCGCTCGACGCCTTGCGCAGGCACGAAGTATTTGGCGAACACGCGCTCGAGCGCGGCCTCGCAGGCGGCGCGTTCCTCCGCCGTGGTCTTGTCCATGACTTCCTGCCGCCGCGTCGCCGGCGTGCATTCGGCGAGGTCGTCGAGCACCTGCCAGGCCGGTTCCGGCGCGGCCACGCCGATGCTCGCCGCGGTATCGCGCGCGCGCTGCATCGGGCTGACATGGCGCGCGTCGAACGCTTTCGGCCAGCCGGCGAAACGGGCACCCGTCAGGCGCGCCTGGGCCACACCGATCGGCGACAGGCCCGGACCGATCTTCTCGTCGATCGACGGATCGGCCGCGTAGTGGCCATGGCGCACCAGCACGATCGTGCGCACGGCGGCGGTGGTTCCGGTTTCCGCAGCCGGCGCGGTCGCGCTGCCGAGGGCGAGAAAGGCGAGGGCGAGGAGGGTTTTCATCGGCGCAGTATCCACGCGCACAGGTCGCTCGGCCATCCACGCGCCGATGCGGGCGGGCGGCGATCCACCGGCAAGGGGATCGATGACGCGTCTACCGGCTTGGACGTACGATTTTTGTCGTTGACAAGCTGCCAACCCCGGAGCGATCCCTGCTCCGGGATTCCGGAGAGGAATGCATCATGTCCACGCGACCCGTATCGACGATGCCCGCGCTGCTCGCCCTGTTGGCCGCCGCTCCGTTGCAGGCCCAGACCCACACCTCGGTCATCGATTTCGATGCCCAGTGGCCGGAGGGGACCTGGTTTCTCCGGCCCGTCGGCTTGTTCCAGCCCGATGGCGGCAATCCTGGAGGCAATTTCCGCACCGTGTCCGCCGGGGCGGAGCAGTTCTTCTTCTCCGGCAAGGACGATGAACACTTTGTCCGCGACCTGACCGCGGACGTGCGTGTGCGCGTCGGCGTCGACGTCGTTGCCCCGTCGCTGGGAAACAGCCCGAATGGTCTCTTTGTCGTGTTCATCAATCGCGCACTGGCCCAGGGCGAGCTTCCCTACACGTCGGTCCACTTCCAGCTCGGGACCGTGCACCAGAGCGACACCTGGTCGAAGTATTCGGTGACCTTCGATCCGCAATCGGCAACCTTGCCGGCCGGATGGGGAGCATACGGAGGATCGGGCCAGGATCTCCCTGCGGGGGTCAGCTTCGCCGACGTGATGGCGTCCTACGACGAGATCGGGTTCACGAACCTGCCACCGGGCTATTTCGGCTTTACCGAGCTTTTCGACGTGCGTTTCGACAACCTCTTCATCACCCGCGATGGCGACGGCGTGTTCGCCGGGGATTTCGATCCGGATTGACGGCGGGCACGGCAATCACCACGGCTTCGGCGAGCTGGAAGCGCAGGAGCCGGTCGCGCGCCACGCAAGGCGAGTTCGTGACGACGCGACTCGAGGCGCACGGGGAACAGGTTGGCGACGTTCGCGCAGGTCCGCGAATCCTTCGATGGGGCGAAAGCGCGATCACGCACGGGCTGCGCGCCTGCCGGATGGCGTGCAGCTACCCGCCGACCGCAGCCAGCGGTTCGCCCAGCGTTCGCGAGGCGAGCGGCACGATCAGGCCGAGTGAGCGGGCAAGTGTCGGCTCGCCGGCGAGGCGCTCGGCCGGCCAATCGGGAATCTCGCGGTCGATCCAGTAGCACACGCGCGCGTCGCGACCGGAATGCTTGGCCACGTAGAGCGCGTTGTCGGCCAGCTGCAGCGAGGCGTGCCAGGCATCGTCGCGTCCGTACAGGCCCGGCAGTGGCAGATTGGCGATGCCGACCGAGGCCCGCACGCAGATCGATCCGTGCTGGGTGTCGATCGGCGTGGCCAGCAGCCCGCGCAGGCGGTCGGCAGTGGCGCAGGCTGAATCGGCCGTCGCGTCGGGCAGGACGACAAGGAACTCCTCGCCTCCCCAGCGCGCGACATGCGTGCCGGCACCGCTGCGCAGGCGCAGGCGCTCGGCGAATGCGACCAGCACCTCGTCGCCGGTATCGTGGCCGTATTCGTCATTGACGCGCTTGAAATGGTCGATGTCGATCAGCAGCAGGGCTGCCCAGGTCGGCTCGCGGCAGAGATCGCGCAGGCGGTCGGACATCGCCCGGCGGTTGGCCAGGCCGGTCAGCGGATCGCTGCGGCTGGCGCGCCAGAGCCGGCGATTCATGCGCCGCTGCCAGCCCATCACGGCGATACCGGCGACCAGCAGGGCGACCAGTCCGTAGCCGGACACCTGCTGCAGACGTTCGCTCTCGGCCATGCTGCGCGATTGCTCCGAGTTGTGCGCCTGCAGGCGCTCGAGCTCGAGATGCTGCTCGCGGTCGCGCAGGTGGGCCTCGAGCGCGGCGAGGCGTTCGTGATTGTGGTTGCGCAGATAGGCCTCGCGCAGGGTGGCGGCTTCACGCAGGGTGGCAAGCGCTTCCGGATAGCGTTCCCGTTTCTCGAGCAGGCGTGCGCGCAAGTCGAGCAGGCGCCAGCGCTCGATCTCGCCGAGGGCGGCGGCATCGATGCCATCGAGCCGCTCCAGGGCACCCTCGTGGTCACCGTCGGCGGCAAGACGGCGGGCCTCGACGAGGCGGATTTGCCGGCGCAGGTCGTCGTCGATCGCGGCCACATCGAGGGCGAGGACTTCGTCGAGCAGCTGGCGGGATTCGGCGACGGCTCCGGTTTCGGCGAGGGCGGTGGCCAGGGCGATGCGGGCGAGGATGTCCGGGCGCGAAGCCCCTGCCCCCTTGCCGGCGAGTTCGCGGACCCGGCGCAGGTGCGGGATCGCCTCGGCGTGGCGTTGCTGGCCGCTGAGGGTGAGGGCGAGGTTGTAGCGCACGGCCGCCTCATGGCGGAAATCGCCGACGCGCTCCATCAGCGCCAGGGCCCGCTCGTAGTCCGCCTTCGCCCGCTCGTTCTCCTCCATTTCCGAATGCATGACGCCGAGGTTGACGAGGATCGGGATGCGTTCGGCCTCGAGGCCGAGCGTTTCCGCCTCGGCCAGTGCCTGCGCATAGACCTCGACGGCAGCGATGCGGTCGCCGCTGCGATGCAGGATCGAACCGGCGCGGCGCAGCAGCTGCGTGCGTACCGGTTCCATCGGCAAGGTGATGGCGAGCGCGCGCAAGTCGACGGCGTCGCCTCGGGCCTCCTCGTTCCGGCCGAGGCCGGCGCGTGCCCAGCCGCGGCAGGCCAGTGCGGTGGCACGCTGGCGGGTGTCGATCGGTGCGGAAGATTCAAGGATGCCGTCGGCGAGGGCGACGGCCGCCGCCGCATCGCGATCCTCGATTTCCGCGCAGGTCGCCAGCCGCGAATCCATTGCATCCGCGATGGCTGCGCCGCCGGCGTCGCCTGCCTGTGCCGGTGCCAGCACGAACCACAGCAGGAACAGGATCCCTCGCATCTCCCTGGCCCCCCGGACCCGCGGCCCCCGGCCGCCATCGGTCAATGTGCCAGAAGCGGCGCGGCCACGCCAACGGCAGCGGCGCGGGATGGTCGATGGTGCACCGCGAAGCGGCTGCGGCAAGCCGACGCCCGGCAGGGATCCAGCGTTCGACGGCACAGCACGATCTGCCATGCACGGCGATTGCGTCCGCCATCGCCGCGGATCACGCGATGGACGTCATGCCGCCGCCGGTGAGGTGAAGCGCACCGGCGCAACATTCGCGGTCACCACGGCGACCGCGCCGCTCGGTATCGGCAGGTGTTCAATTTCCCGCGTGACCATGGCATGGTCGCTCCCCGGGGAATTCCGACAGGGGACATGCGCATGAATTCGATTCCAGGCTTGCGGGCCATGGCGGCGCCGGTGTTGGCGACCGCCTTGCTGTTCACCTCGTTCGACGCATTCGCGCAGCAGGTGGATACGGCCACGCTGATCGAGGCGGCCCGCGCAAAAGCAAAGAAGATCGACGAGATCAAGTTCATCCTCAATGACCCCGACCAGACCTTGCGAATCGCCGCGTTCGA
>ERZ795041.826-NODE-826-length-10776-cov-5.455088_pt1 | contig 10776 bp, 8 predicted proteins | sample MGYA00375125_ERZ795041 | MGnify/ENA primary metagenome ERZ795041 (study PRJEB30170, sample SAMN03074214) | activated sludge metagenome | biome: Common Effluent Treatment Plant; feature: Wastewater; material: Activated sludge; isolation source: activated biomass in a...
CTGGAGTTCCTGAACATCGATCGCCTGATCCCAATCGGCGGCGATGACACGCTCAGCTATGGCGAACGCCTGCACCGCGAGGGTTTCCCGGTGGTGGCCATCCCCAAGACGATGGATAACGACGTTTACGGCACGGACTACTGCATCGGCTTCAGCACGGCCGTCACGCGCAGCGTGCAATTCATCCACCAGTTGCGCACCAGCGCCGGCTCCCATGAGCGTATCGCGGTTATCGAGCTTTTCGGCCGCAACTCCGGCGAGACAAGCCTGATCAGTTCCTATTTGGCCGGGGTTGACCGGGCGGTCATCTCTGAGGTGCCGTTTGACCCGGAGGTTCTGGCCGACCTGGTCATGAAAGACAAGCTCAGCAATCCCAGCAATTACGCCATGGTCACCGTCAGCGAGGGCGCGCACATGGCTGGCGGAAAGGTCGTCGAATATGGTGAAACCGACGCCTATGGCCATCGCAAGCTGGGCGGCATCGGCGAGATCACCGGCGAGGCACTGAAGAAGTTGACGGGCGAGAACATCATCACCCAGCGCATCGCCTATCTGATGCGCTCGGGCGCACCGGATGCTCTCGACCTGATGGTGGGCACGAATTACGCGCAACTGGCGGTCGATCTAATCGTCGGCGGCTCAAGCGGCCGCATGGTGGCCCTGCGCGACGGTTCGTATACCCACGTCGCCATGAGCGTCGTCACCAGCGGCGTCAAGCGCGTCGACGTTGACGAGCTTTACGACGCCAAAAACTACCGGCCGAAGGTTCGCCACGTTCTCGGCAAGCCGATGTTCCTTTATTGATTGGGTCGATGGTCGGGAACTTTCCGCGGCCGTTTTGTCGTCAACAGGATTGGGGAAGACGCAACGAAAATGTTGCGTCTTCCCCGTCCAGAAATAAGGCCGGCAAAGGATGGGCGGCCGGTTGGCTGATAGGTAGCTAAGTCATGCTATCTGCGACTTGACGGTATGGTTCCCGTCTCATTAGAATAGGTGTATCCATTCAAAGTGGAAGCCCGGCCCTGCGAATCTTGTTAACGGAAAAAGTGTGGGTAAAACTTTGCCAATGTATCGTTTCCAACGCTCGCCCCTCCTGCTGTTCATCGCTTTACTTGTTCTAACAACGCTTGCATGCCGGGCCGAGATATTCGGCCAATCGGCAACCCCATCGGATACAACCGAGCCGCCCCTTGACCAACAGGCGATAGTCGATCAAGCCGTCGCCACGGTGATGGCTCAGGTCAATGCGCAAGCGGCCGCGGCAACGCCAACGGCCGCATCCGAGGCGCCGATCAATACCGACCTGGAAGCGTCGATGGTTGACCTTTATCAGCGGGTGAATCCGGCCGTCGTCCACATCTATGTTTTGGACGAGCAATCTTTCGCCCTCGGCACCGGCAGCGGCTTTGTCTATGACGCTCAGGGTCACATCGTCACCAATAACCATGTCGTGACCGGGGCGAGCGGGCTGGAGGTGGTCTTCGCCAATGGCGAGCGTCGTTCGGCCGAGGTGATCGGCACGGATGTTGACAGCGACCTGGCCGTGATCAGGGTCGATTCCCTGCCCGATGGCGTGCAGCCCATCCCGTTGGGCGACTCCGATGACGTGCGGGTCGGTCAATTCGTCGCGGCCATCGGCAATCCGTTTGGCGAAGCCGGTTCCCTGTCGCTAGGCATTGTCAGCGGTCTCGGCCGCTCCCTGGCCTCCAACCGGATCGCCGATGGCGGCGGCCGCTATTCCCTGCCCTCCGTGATCCAGACCGACGCGGCCATCAACCCCGGCAACTCGGGCGGGCCGCTCCTGAATCTGGCCGGGGAGGTCATCGGGGTCAATAGCGCCATCAGCACCAGCACCGGCTCCAACTCCGGGGTTGGGTTCTCCATCCCCGTCAACGCCGTTCATCGCATCATCCCGACGCTCATCGCCGAAGGGGTCTACCATTATTCCTACATGGGGATCAGCATGACAGCCCTCGATCTGTTGGCCCAGCAGGAGTTGGATTTGCCGCAGTCAACGGGCGCTTATATCACGAATATGATACCCGGTAGCCCCGCGGCAGCGGCCGGCTTGCGGGCCAGCGGTTTCAATGACAGCGAGGGGACATTGGCCGGCGGCGATCTGATCATCGCTGTGGATGGACAGCCGATCGCCGATCCCGACGGGCTGATCAACTATCTGGTATTCAAGACCGAAGTCGGCCAGACCATCATGCTAACGATTATCCGTGACGGCGGTCAAATGGAACTGCCTCTCACATTGGGCCAACGGCCGTGAGGCCGAATGGCCCGCGAGGGCGATTGCGCTCTGGAAGTCTCTAATCACACCCGAGCCGGCGGCCGACGGGTTGCCCGGTTCAAAGGCGACATAGCAGATAGGAGGTTTTCATGTTTAGCCAGGAGCAGATGCAAGAGCTGGTTTCATATGAGGGAAATGGCTACGGTGTCATCAGTATCTATCTCGATACCGACAGCACGCGCCAATCCGTGGAGGCGATCAAGTTAACCGCCCGGGGCCTTCTGAAGGAAGTCCCGCCCCAACAGGAGAAGGACGCCCAAACCATCGAGCGCTATCTGGACCATAGCTATGACTGGTCCAAGCCGGGGTTGGCCTTGTTCTGCGGCAAGGGTGGCGAGTTCTTTCGCGCCTACCGATCGCCCGTGGCCTTTCGGAATCGCATACGGCTGACTTCGCGGCCGTATGTCAAACCGTTGGCCCACTTGCTGGACCATTACGCCCATTTCGGCGTTATCCTGGTCGACCGGGTGGGCGGCCGCTTTTTTGAGTACCATCTGGGTGAGCTTCAGGCCTCCGACGGCTTCAGTGGCGAGGAAGTGCGGCGGCTCAAGGACGGCACCGGCTCATCGGCTGTGGGCCGTCGCGGAGGAGATCCCGGCGTCGGAGCGAAAGGCGGCAAGCATGAGGATGATGTGGCCGCGCGCAATATGCGCGAATGTGCGGCCAAGGCTCAGGCGTTTTTCGCGGCAAGTCCTATCCGCCGGTTGTTCCTGGGAGGGACGAACGAAAACGTCGCTCAATTCCGCGAGGTATTGCCCAAGCAATTGCAAAGCTGTCTGGTCGGCGCCTTTTCCATCGAGCGTGATGCAGGGGAGGCGGAGGTGCGCCAGCGCGCGCTGAACCTGTTGCGCGAGGTGAACGCGGAACGGGAGGCGAAACTGGTTGAGCGCCTGGTCACCTTGAACGCTCAGGGAGCGAACGCTGTCGTGGGCCTGGACAAGTCGCTCCAGGCGATCTCCGACAAACGGGTGGACACGCTGATCATCAGCGACGGGTTCAAGACCCCCGGTTACGTTCAAAACTCGTCCGGCTTTCTGGTGGCCAATCTGGCTCTCAGCCCGCTGACCGAATCGGAACTGGCGGAAACGGCCGACGTCGTCGAGGCGGCCGTGGCCCAAACAGTATCCCAGGGCGGGCATGTGGAGGTCATTGCCGAGAATCCGGCTCTCGAAGCCGCGGGCCGAATCGGGGCTATATTGCGTTACTAGATTCGCCGGATTTCCCCATCATAGAGTAGCTATTGGCGGATGAGGCAGACCGAACGGGTTTGCTTCATCCGCCTGATGTTTTCAGGGGTAATTTGCGGGTATCGTGGACGCTCCAGGGTTCAGGGTTCGAGAGCCGAGAAGTAGTCGCGGATGATGCTTTGCAGGTTGACGGGGATGTTCCCGCCGCCCAGCGCCTCAAAGGCTGCGTCGCGATAGTCGCCGAACACCTGATCGTAGGGGACCTGGCTGCCGCCGGGCCTGTTTTGACCGATGCCCGAAGGCCTCTGACTGCCAAGCGGGCCGCATGCTTCGGGATTGGCGAGGCAGAGCGCCTCCAGTTCGAGGTCCTGTCCCTCGCCGCTAAGGTCGGCCGCTCCAGGCACGAAGACGTTTTCCACATGGCCGCCACCCTGGCTGGGGCCACCCACGCTGCCCTGGGCGCTACCCTGGCCGCCCTGGTTGCCACCCTGGCTGCCGCCGCTTTGGCTGTTGCCCGGCGTGCTGCCCCCACCGCTGCCGGGTTGTTGCCCGCCTGATCCGCTCTGGGCTGTCTCGCCGCGCGATTGGGCAAGTCGATCGGCGGCGCTTCCGGCCTGCTCGGCGGCGGCGGCCGACTGCTCCTGCTCGCCCAGAGTCGAAGCCACGTCGTTCATGGCGTCCTGCGCCGCGGCACTGTCACCCTCAGCCAGCGCCTCGGCCGCGCGCTCCAGGGCATCGGCCAGTTGGGGATCGACCGCTTGCAGATTGGACGCGGCCTGGGCCAACTGTTCTGCCAGCGTCGCCTGCTCCTCCGCGCTCAATGAATCGAGCGAATCGGCCAGCGCTCCGGCGGCCGCGGCGGCTTGCCCCATTTGCCCGGATTGCAACGCCCCGGTCAGATCGGACGTCATCGCGCTTCCCTTCAGATCGGCCGCGGCCTCGGCCAGAGCCTGCCGCAATTCCGCGTTGTCGAACTCCTGACTCAGCCCGCGCAGCTCCGCCTCGGCCTCGGAGAGCGCGGCCACGGCCTCCTCCCGACTGATGTTCGGCTGTTCCAGCGCGGCCAGCGCCTCATCGAGCGGCCGCTGCAAGGCCGCCTGCTGCTCGGCGGTCAGGCTGTCGTTGGCGGCGATCTCGGCCGCCAGCTCCTCCAGCGACTGTGTCTGTTCGGCGACCGTCTCGGCCACGGCGCGCTGTTCCAGCAGGATCTCCTCTTGGGGGTTGGGCAGCCAGAGCAGGATGATCAACAGGGCCAGAGCGGCCAACACCGGCAGCCAGTCAGCCGGTTGTACTTTCAGGGGAAGATCGCGCGTCGCGTCAACGGCGGCGGCGGCATGGGCGGCGTCCCGCAGTTGTCGTATGGCGATCTCTTCATCGACGACAAGCCGCCCGGATTGGATCTCGACAGCGGCCGTCATGCGCTCGCGCAGGTTGAACTGCCGGTCGGCGAAGCGCGCCTTGTTGGTTGGCGACCGCCGGCGCAGCATGATAATCAGCCCGGCGATCGATAACCCAATGAGGGCCAGCGTCAGAGCCAGCAATCCCAACTCACTCCGCGTCAGCAGCGGCCGCGCCCGGCTGAGCAGCGCCGCGCCCAGCACGAGCAGCAGCCCGGCCAGCAGCCCGCGCGGAATACCGCGTAAAAGTTGCTGTTGACGTCGCCGACCATCCCAGCAGTTCAGGCTATAGATGAGGAGGCGGAGTTCATCGGGGATCATACGTCATTGATTCGTCGCACGCGTCGCACTGTGCGCCTGTAGAAAAAGACGGCTACCAGAACGTGAAGGATGATGAATAATAGCCAGGGTGAGAAGAGCACGACATTTTGACCGCCGACATATTGAGAGGTGAAGAACAGGGTGTTCCGGTCAAGCAGAAAGACCTCGCTCACGATCAGCGTCGCCGGCAGATTAACAGCGGCCGCGACAAGTCCCGCATAGATCATGATGATCTCAAGGATGGGATTGGTCGAACCGGACATTCCCCAGGTTGTGCCCAGGACGAAGGCGCCCATGAAGGCCAGGATCGGGAGACCGAAGGTGATGAAAAGCGTCCCGGCCAGCGTCGCCACCGTGGCCGCGAGGGTGGAGCGCATCGTCGCCGAGCACCACAGACCGTAGATGGCGTAAGTGACGGCCGTTACGAGAATCAGCAATTGTGAGAGAGCCAATTCGACCAGAGAAAGCCCGCCTACCAGGAAGGCGATGCTTTGCAAGGGGATGGAGACCAGCACAAGCAGGAAGATATAACTCAGGGCCGAGACCAGCTTGCCCAGTACAAGGGAATCGGCCGACAGAAGCGTTGTGCGCAGCAAGTCGAAGGTCTGCCGGTCGCGTTCGCCGCTTATGGCTCCCGCGGTAAGGATTGGCCCGACAAAGGTCACCAGCACCACTTGCACGCTGAGCACAGCGGCGAACAAGCCCTTGCCGGCGGTGTAGCCCGCCGTGCTGCCGGGCATGCCGACGCTGGTGGTATAGGTCAGATAGACGAGAGTGATGACGCCGCCGAGGGCGAGCAGGTAGAGCGACAGCAACGCGAAGGCGCGACGGCCGCGCATCCGGCTGCGCAGTTCCTTCATTGCCATCGGGTTATTGAACAGGCTCGCCAATCGTTTGCGGCCTGGCGTTGTGGGATTGAGCGTCGTTATCTCAGCCATCACACTCTCCGATTATACCCGGCCCGGTCAGGTGGCAGGGTGATTCTCATCGGCCAATCCGTGCGTCACCAACATGAACACATCTTCCAGGTCGCCGCGCTCTTCACTAAAAGAGACGACGGGCAGCCCGCGACCGACCATGCGGGCCAGCAGCGCGCTCATCCCGGCATCATCGCCGCCGAAATCGAGCTGGACGGTATCCGGCAGGGGGGTGTCGCCGGCGGCGGTCACCGATAAGACATCCGGCTGATCGCGCAGCCAGACTTCGGCCTCGGTCAAATCGAATGCGTCGCCGGGCATAAAGCGAACGGTGATCAGCCGGTGGGCGCGCAACCGGCTCATCATTTCCGCGACATTGCCCGAGGCCACCAGACGGCCGTTCTCGATGACGCCGATGCTGGTGCAGATGTCGGCCACCTCGGACAGAATGTGGGACGAGAAGAAGATCGTCTTGCCCATTTGCTGCAATTCACGCAGCAGTTCACGCATTTCGATTCGCGCACGCGGGTCGAGGCCGCTGGCCGGCTCGTCGAGGATGAGAACCCCCGGGTCGTGGGTCAATGTTCGCGCCAGACAGAGGCGCTGCTTCATGCCCCGGCTGAGCGTCTCGACGTAGGCCTCTCGCTTGTGCCCCAGGTCAACCAACGACAGCAGATCATCAATCATCCCCGGTCGGGTCGCCGCCGGGATGTCGTAACAGGCGGCAAAGAAGTCCAGATATTCCCAGACTTTCATGTCCTCATAGACGCCGAAGAAGTCGGGCATGTAGCCGATGACCCGGCGAACGGCCTGCGGGTCGTCGATGACCGAATGTCCGGCGATGCGCGCCTCGCCCGACGTCGGCCGCAGCAGGGTGGTCATCATGCGCATGGTCGTCGTCTTGCCCGCGCCGTTGGGGCCGATGAAGCCGAAGACGCCGCCCGCCTCGATGGTCAGGTCAAGGTCTTCGACGGCCGTCAAATCGCCGTATCGTTTGGTCAGTCCCCGCAGTTCGATGATCGCCGTCATAATTTACCGCACCGGAATTTCCAACAGGAGCAGGGTTTGCCCCAATTGATTGGTGTTGCCCGTCACGGCCGCCTCCTGCGCGCTGTCCGGGAGCCAGCCGCCGAGGGTTATGATTTCCGTCGGGTCGGGGATCGATGCAGAGGAGATCATATCCGTGAAATGGGACTGAATAAGCTGCCACCGCGGCCAGGCGACCGGATCGGAATAATAATCAAATGTCCCCAAAATGTGTTGGGGTTCGTTGACGAGTGTATTAAGGTAATAGGATGTGCCGGAAGGAAACATCGTCGTGGTTGTGATCGTGGCCGTGGGCAGCCTCAACCCTACGGAACGCTCCTCTCCCGGCGGCAGATTCCCCAGGCTTTCCTGCATTTGACCGTAGATCAGAACGGCGTTCTCCAGTGTCTCGCCGGTTCCATTGCGCACCATGACCTCGACCTCGTCGCCCTCGGCCGACAATGTTGCCGTGGCTGAGAAGTCCGGCCGCGGCTGGTGGGCATCGACGATGAAGGCGGCCACCTGGCTTGTATCGGTGCGGACGCCGCTCAGCGTGAGTTCGCTCGTCCGTTGGATCGTATTCAGATTGCCGCTGCCGAGCAATGAGCCGTTCTGCCCGATCGGGTACGCGGCCGAATTATAGGGCAGGGTGATGTCATAGTCCGCGCGTCGTGGCGAGTACAAGCCTAGGACAGATTGCGATCGGAGATATTCGCCATCGACGGAACCGAAGGCGACGGTCATGGTATTGAGCGTCGTGGCCATGCCCCGCGTGCGAAAGCCGGTGAAGAAAGTGATGGCGCTGAACAGCAACACCAGCGCAGGGATTGTGACCCAGGCCAGTTCCCGCCGGTTGATACGACGCAGGACCAAATAATTGACAGGCCCGATGATGATCGTATAGAGGAATAAAAAGAAGATGAGCTGCCAAACGGACGGCAAACGCAGGCCGGGTATGTAGGAAACTGACTGCACGGCCGCGTAGCCGTCCTGAATGCCGCTTGCCCAAGGCGGAAGGAGTGGCGCGCCGGCGGCGATATTTCCCCACAACAGGTCTGCGCCTGCCCAGCCGACCAGAGGCGCCGCCTTGGGATCGAGCGCCAGAAAGTAGACCGCGCCACGGCCGTGGGTGCGAACCGCCAGCAGGGGCAGGCCATCCTGATGGATCAGGCTTTCGCCGCCGGTTAGACTGCTGACCGTGACCGGGAAAGGCCCGGCTACGGCGAGGGGTTCCCCGGCGTACTCGCCGAGCGAGGAGAGATCGGCGACGGATTCGACCGCGCTGACCGATACGGGCAGCAGATCGGCGACTCCGGCAGCTGTATGTGGCCCACCCGGCCCGCCGGTGACGACCAGCTGCCCGCCGCCATCGAGCCAGGCGCGCATGGCCGCCAGTTGCCCGGTCGTCAGGCGGCTGGTGTCGGTGTCGTCGATGATGAGGATATCCAGGGCGTTCCAGGCGGCCGATACCTCGGACAGATCATCCAAAGCGAGGAAGGCGACTTCGGCGTTGGGCCGGCCGCCGGTGATGGTTTCCAGGAAGGCCAACCGGCCGGGATCGGGGGTGACGACGCCAAACAACAGGTCGTCGCGCCGGACACTCCTCAATCGTTTGGTGATGCTCTGCGCCGCGGCCGTTCCATCGCTGACCAGCTGGATGGTCACCCCGCTGCTTATTGAGGAAGGATAAACCACCAGCGGAACTTGTTTGACGGAGCCGGTGGGCAATGAGACAGGAACGCTGTAGACCGGCACGTTGTCGGAGGCATTGACGGAGGCCGATACCAGGATGGTTCCCTCGATCGGCCGACCGTCGTTGCGTACGGTGACGATCACCGGGATAGCTGATGACGGCTTGTAAAGCCCGTCAAATCCGGCCCGCGCGTCCAGCTCCGGCCTCCCTTCCTGAGAGGGCGGAGAGACGAACAAGGCGAACAACCAGATAAACAGTAGCGGCAAAGACATAGGCTAGATAAATTCGATGCTATAGGCGGCGATTGGCACGTCGGGGCGATGGTCCTCGACCCAGGCGACGGACTTCTCCATAACCCGATGGAGATAGGCTTTATCGTTGCCGACGGCGGCCATGCCGATAACCGCCGTGCCCCAAACATCCTGGCCGTCCACTTCGGCCACCGACAGATTGAACTCGTGATGGAGCCGGGTTATGATGGATTTAACGATGCTGCGCTTCTCCTTCAGAGAGCGAATACCGTCCAGCTCCAGCGTTATCAGGCACGTAGCGATGAACATACGGTCAATTGTCCACACTCGGCGTGTCGCGGCAAATGAGGATCAGGTAAGTCCGGAGACGCTATCTGAACCTTTGGCAAGCCGCGACACGTAGAGTGTCAAGGTTATATAAACGATTATCTGGTATATTGGTGACATTATCATATTGTGCGTGGATTTATTGCCTTATGGACGATCGAGAGATTGAGTTGAAGTCGAAATATGATAGTGAGCTGGCGGAGGTAAACCCTCCACGCTCAAAAGCCCGCACTGTTGTGCTGGGGTTACTCATCCTTTTTTTGGCGGCGATGGTCTTTCTGGCGTTCTCGGTGGTTCGATTGATGAACACCGTTAACGACGGCGCCGCGGCCGTCACCCAGCCACTGACGGAGCAGTTCCAGTCGTTGTTCGTGCCGGCGACGCCGGTCATCCTGCCCAACCCGGCGACGGTCGTGAAACAGATCAACGATATGTCCCGCCTGGAGACGGCCTCCTATGAGATGGAGAAGGTGATCACCGCCGATTCGGAGCAAAAGGGGTTCCTGAGCTATTTCCTGGGCGAATCGATGATCTTCATCGCCTATGGCAAGGTTTATGCCGGGGTCGATTTCGCCCGGATGCAAGCGGCCGACCTGGTGGTGGTTGACCCTGACACGGTCATGGTTCACCTGCCCGCGGCAGAGATTTTCGCCGATATCCCCGTGCTCGATAACGACCGCTCTTTCGTGGCCGACCGCGACACAGGGCTGCTGACCAAGGCCGATCCCAAACTGGAGACACAGGTTCGCCAGGCGGCCGAAGCCTCCATCCGTGAAGCAGCCCAAAGCAGCGACATCCTGGAACGGGCCAACCTCAACGCGCAGACCTACATGCGCAACTTCCTGTCCGGCCTGGGTTTCACGGAGATTATCTTCACCCCCGACACCCCGCCGCCGGCTGAGCCGTTCCAACAGGAGATCCCCAAGGGCTATTTCCTGTTGCCTACGGCCACGCCGACCGCTCCGTAATTTCAAGGGGGACAGGTCTGAAACTTGTCCCCCCACATACAATCAATTGGGCGGGACGCTTGCCGGACGCGGATATCGGTCCATGAAGATTCCCCGAGCCATCCCATATTTCAAACTCATCGTCGCCATCGTCGGTATCTACGCGGCCGTCTGGATGATCCTCGAAGGCGCGCTTTGGCGTGATATGGCGCTGGCGGTGATGATTCTGGCGCTTGGCGCAGCAATGCTCATTGTTCGACGGTGGGGTGGACAGATATTGCCTGTCGAAAGAGGAGTGACTTTGTTCATGGCCGCGGGCTTGAGCTGCGGCATTGGATTTGTCCTGCTGACGTTCTTTTTCATGGCCCTCAAGACCGGCCTGCATGCCCACGGGCCGGAATATACACTCGCTGA
>ERZ795041.827-NODE-827-length-10769-cov-5.150644_pt1 | contig 10769 bp, 8 predicted proteins | sample MGYA00375125_ERZ795041 | MGnify/ENA primary metagenome ERZ795041 (study PRJEB30170, sample SAMN03074214) | activated sludge metagenome | biome: Common Effluent Treatment Plant; feature: Wastewater; material: Activated sludge; isolation source: activated biomass in a...
CGATGCAGTTGAGCAGGGTGGACTTGCCCGAGCCGGACTCGCCGACGATGGCGACGCACTCACCGGCGGCGACCCGCAGCCCGAGGCCGTCAAAGAGCACGCGCGGCGGCGTGCCCGGGAGCGTCTTGCGCAGCGAATCGATATCGAGCATCCGGCAATCCCATCAACATCCAAAGCCCGGCCCGCCCTGTAGGAGCCCTGCCCCCAGGGCGATCGCAGCCGTCATCGCCTGCACAGCCGCCGCTATCGCGCACAGGGGTGCGCTCCTACAGTGCCTGCGATCGGCGCGTTCCTGTAGGAGCCCTGCCCCCAGGGCCGATAACCGCCGCCATCGCCTGCTCAGCCGCTGCTATCGCGCACAGGGGTGCGCTCCTACAGTGCCTGCGATCGGCGCCTTCCTGTAGGAGCCCTGCCCCCAGGGCGATAACCGCCGCCATCGCCTGCTCAGCCGCCGCTATCGCGCACAGGGGTGCGCTCCTACAGTGCCTGCGATCGGCGCGTTCCTGTAGGAGCCCTGCCCCCAGGGCGACAACCGCCGCCATCCCCCGCACCACCTCCGCTATCGCGCACGGGGGTGCGCTGCTACACGGGCCGGCGCGCCAGGTCCGCGGTGGCGGCGGGGCGTCGTGCCGTTGCGCTAATCGCTTATACTCCCCGCGCCCCAAGGGCGCCAGCGCCCGCCCAACCCCGAGCGTGCCGGGGTCCCGCCTCTCCATCATCCGATGCCGGTCGATCACTACGAGAACTTCCCTGTCGCCTCGCTCCTGCTGCCTGCCCGCCTGCGCGAGCCGGTGGAGGCGATCTACGCCTTCGCCCGCGGGGCGGACGACGTCGCCGACGAAGGCGATGCCTCGAGCATGGCGCGGCTGGCCCGTCTGCACGACTACCAGCTCGGCCTCGAGGCCTGCGCGCGCGGGGTGGCGGTGCGCGACCCGAGCCTGGCGCCGATGTTCGAGCGCCTCGGCCGCGCGATCCGGGCGCACGGCCTGCCGCTGCAGCCGCTGCGCGACCTGCTCGACGCCTTCGCCCAGGACGTCGGCAAAACCCGCTACCGCGACTTCGCCGAGCTGCGCGACTATTGCCGCCGCTCGGCCGACCCGGTGGGCCGGCTGATGCTGTGCCTGTACGGCGCCGCCAGTCCGGACAAGATCCGCATGTCGGATGCGGTGTGCACCAGCCTGCAGCTGATCAACTTCTGGCAGGACGTCGCGCCCGACCGGGACAAGGGGCGGATCTACCTGCCGCAGGACGAGATGACGCGCTTCGGCGTCGGCGAGGACGACATCGCCGGAGGCAATTGCGACGCGCGCTGGCAGGCCCTGCTCGGCTTCCAGGTCGAGCGCGCACGCGCGCTCATGCGCGAGGGCGCGCCGCTCGCCGCCCAGCTGCCGGGCCGCATCGGCTGGGAGCTGCGCCTGGTGGTGCACGGTGGGTTGCGCATCCTGGAAAAGATCGAGGCCGTCGGCTACGACGTGTTTCGCCGGCGCCCGGTGCTCGGCCGCGGCGACTGGCCGCGGCTCGCCTGGCGCGCGCTGCGCCACCCTGGAACGAATTCATGAATCCCCACGACTATTGCCAGGAAAAGGCTGCGAAAAGCGGGTCGAGCTTCTACTACAGCTTCCTGTTCCTGCCGGCCCAGCGGCGGCAGGCGATCACCGCGCTGTACGCCTTCTGCCGCGAGGTGGACGACGTGGTCGACGAATGCCATGACCTCTCGCTCGCCCAGGCCAAGCTCGCGTGGTGGCGGCAGGAACTCGGCCGCGTGTATTCGGGCACGCCGACGCACCCGGTGTGCCTCGCGCTGCAGGACGTGGTCGGCCGCTACGGCATGGCCGAGGAGCAGCTCGAAGAGATCATCGACGGCATGGCGATGGACCTGCAGCAGACCCGCTACCTGGACTTCAAGGGCCTGCAGCTCTACTGCTACCGGGTCGCGAGCGTGGTCGGCCTGCTCGCCGCCGGCATCTTCGGCCATCAGGAGCGGCAGACGCTGAAGTATGCCCACGACCTCGGCATCGCCTTCCAGCTCACCAACATCATCCGCGACGTCGGCGAAGACGCACGCCGCGGTCGCATCTACCTGCCGGTGGACGAACTGCAGCGGTTCGACGTGGCGGCGAAGGACATCCTCGAGGCGCGGTACACCGACAACTTCCGCGCCCTGATGGCCTTCCAGGCCGAGCGCGCGGAGCGCTTCTACGACCAGGCGCTGGCCCAGCTGCCGGCGGTCGATCGCAGGGCGCAGCGGCCGGGCCTGATCATGGCCGCGATCTACCGCACCCTGCTCGCGGAGATCGCCGCCGACGGCTTCCTCGTGCTCGATCGGCGCACCTCGCTGACGCCGCTGCGCAAGGTCTGGATCGCGGGCAAGACCTGGATGAAGGGCTGAGGCGGTGGCCGCGCCGAGCGTCGCCATCATCGGAGCGGGCTACGCCGGGCTCGCCTGCGCGGTCGAGCTCGCGCGCGCCGGGGTGCACGTCACCGTGTTCGAACGCTCGCACACCCTCGGCGGGCGCGCGCGGGTGGTGCACAAGGGCGGGCACTGGCGGGTGGACAACGGCCAGCACATCCTGATCGGCGCCTACGCCGAGCTCACCCGGCTGCTGCGCGTCACCGGGGTGTCGCCCAAGCAGCTGCTGCACCTGCCGCTCACACTGCACTACCCCGGTCGGCTGCACCTGCAGGCCGCCGCCCTGCCCGCCCCCTTCCATCTCGCGCTCGGCGTCCTGCGCGCGCGCGGCCTGGGCTGGGCCGACCGCCTCGCGATGCTGCGCCTGATGCGGCGGCTCAAGAAGACCGGCTTTCGGGTGGACGCGAAGATGCGGGTGGCGGAGCTGCTCGCCGACACCGCGCAGACGCCGACGCTGATCGAGCTGGTGTGGGCGCCGCTGTGCGTGGCGGCGCTCAACACCCCGGTGGCGGAGGCCTCCGCCCAGGTCTTCGCCAACGTGCTGCGCGACAGCCTCGCCGCCAACGCCGCGGCGACCGAGCTGCTGCTGCCGCGCACCGACCTCTCCGAGCTCTTCCCGGTGCCGGCGGCGCGCTACCTCGCCACCCGCCGCGGCCGGCTGCTCAACGGCGACACGATCGAGGCGATCCACCCGATCGCCGACGCGCTCGGCGGCGGCCTTCGCCTGCAGGGCGATCCGGGCGGCGCGCCCTGGCGCCAGGTGGTGATCGCCACCGCGCCCTACCACGCCGCGCCGCTGCTCGCCTCCACCGGGCTCTGCGACGAGCTCGCCACCGCGCTCGAGCGCCTGCCGCACGAGCCGATCGTCACCGTCTATCTCGGCCTCGGCGCCGGGCAGCGCCTGGTCCACCCGATGATCGGCCTCACCGACGGGCCGGCGCAGTGGGCCTTCGACCGCGGCCAGCTGGGCGGCCCCGAGGGCCTGCTCGCCTGCGTGATCAGCGCCCACGGCGAGCACGAGGCGCTGTCGCGCGAGGCGCTCGTCGATGCCACCCGCGCCCAGCTCGAACGCCAGCTCGGGCGCCCGCTGCCGGTGCCGGAGTGGTCGCAGGTGATCACCGAGAAGCGCGCCACGATCGCCTGCCGGCCCGACGTCTTTCGCCCTGGGATCCGCACCCCGGTGCCCGGGCTGTGGCTCGCCGGCGACTACCTCGCCTCCGACTACCCGGCCACGCTGGAGTCGGCGGTGCGCTCGGGCGTGGCCTGCGCGCAGGCGATCCTCGCCCAGCTGCCCGCCCGCTGAAGCCGGGGCAGCGGGGGCCGCCTGGCCGCCACTCAGTCCCCCATCTGCTTGAGTTTGCGGTACAGGGTGTTGCGGCTGATGCCCAGCCGCCGCGCCGCCTCCGAGAGGTTGCCGCCAGCCGCTTCGATCGCCCGGCGGATCGCCAGCAGGGAGAGTTCGCGCAGCTTGTCCGGCGCGGCGTCGGCCATCACCGTCCGCGGGCTTCGGAGCTCTGCCGCGAGGTCGTCGGGCAGGTGCTCCCAGTCGATCGTCTCCTCGCCTTCGTCGAGCAGGGCGCTTGCCGTGCGCAGGGCGTTCGCGAGCTGGCGCAGGTTGCCCGGCCAGGCATACGCGGCGAACGCACGTGCCACCGCGGGCGCCACCGACAGCGTGCGCCCGGGTGCCATCTCGCGCATAAGGCGGTCGATCAGCGCGGCGAAGTCGCTGCGCTCGCGCAGCGGCGGCAGGCTCAGGGTGAGGCCGTTCAGCCGGTAGTAGAGGTCGGCGCGGAAGCGGCCGGCCTCGACCTCGTCGCGCAGGCAGCGGTGGGTGGCGCAGATGAGGGCGAAATCCACCGCAACCGGCTTGCCGCCCCCGAGCGGCGTGACCTCGCGATCCTGCAGAGCCCGCAACAGTCGGCATTGCAGCGCGAGCGGCATGTCGCCGATCTCGTCGAGGAACAGAGTGCCGCCGTCGGCCTCGCGCAGGCGGCCGGGACTGCCGTCCTTGTGCGCGCCGGTGAAGGCGCCGGGGGCATAGCCGAACAACTCGGCCTCGATCAGGTTCTCGGGCAGCGCCGCGCAATTGACCGCGACCAGCGGCGCCTGGCGGCGCGGGCCGCTGCGATGAATGGCCTGGGCCAGCAGTTCCTTGCCGGCGCCGGACTCGCCGTGGATCAGGACCGGAATCGCCTTGCCCGCCACCTTGCGCGCCTTCTCCAGGACTGCCTTCAAGCGGGCGTCGCCGGTGTCGAGCGCGGCGAGGGCATCCTGCGGCTCGCCCGGCCGCACGCGCGCCGGCGCGGGAATGGAGGCCTTGCCAGCGTCGATCTGCACGAACAGCGGCTCGCCGCGCCGGGTGTTGACCCGCATCGGCTGCGGCCCGCGACGCCGGCCCCAGTCCGCCAGGTCCTCGAGGCGGGCGGCGAGCACCCAGGCGAGGGGCGTCGCCCCCAGGTCGGGCGTGTCGAGGCCGAGCATGGCCAGCGCCGCCTGGTTGGCGCCGATGATCCAGCCGTCCTCCGACAGCGCGAGCAGCCCCTCGGCGACGCTGCCGAGGCCCTCGGCCTGGCGGTGCAGGTGCACCAGGGTGTCGCGCCGGTGGCGCCCACGGATGAGGCCGTTCTCGATCATGCGCGCGGCGGTGCGCACCAGGCCGTGCGTATGGGGGTGCTGGCTGCGGTGGTCGCCGGAGATGTCCAGCACCCCGAGCAGTCGTCCGCCCGGGTCGAGAATCGGCGCCGCGGCGCAGGTGAGGAAGCTGTTGCGCTCGAGGAAGTGTTCGGCGCCGTGGATCTCGACCGGCACCCTTTCCGCCAGCGCGGTGCCGATCGCGTTGGTGCCGCGCTGCTGCTCGTGCCAGGAGGCCCCGGCCGCCAGCGCCACCCGCTCGGCCTTGCCGAGAAAGTCCGCGTCGCCCATCGCGTGTACCAGCAGGCCGCGGTCGTCGGCGAGGATTACCATGCTGTGCGAGGCCTCGACCTGGGCGTAGAGGTATTCCATCACCGGCTGCGCGTGGGCGATGAAGTCCTGGTGGCGGTCGAGTGCGTGGCGCAGATGGCTGGCGGACAGGCGCTCGGCATCGACGTTGCGGCCCACCGGACTGAGCCCCGCGTCCTGGCTGCGCGCCCAGGAACGCGCCAGCCTTGGATCGACCAGGCCGACCGCAATCTCGCCCCGCTCGAGCAGCTGGCGACGTGCCTCGCGCAGCGCCGTATCCCCGACCCTCGGGTAGGGGTTCATCATCATGCCTCCTCCTTCGCCCCGGACTCTGGCGGCCGGATGCCGTGTGCGGCCGAGTATAGGCCCTCACGCCCGGCGGGCAAGGACTTCCCCGCGCGGCCGTCCAGGGTGCTCCGTTATGGGACAGGTGTCACGCTACGGGACGTTCCACGCCCTGCCACCGCCCGCCGCCCCACAATTAAAACTCCTTTTGCTTTCATAAGCATAGCTCATTCTGCCGAACCTGGCACGGCTCTTGATAGGGAGAAACTGCCCTCCGCTTCGGAGGCCGCGGAAAGACGATCGAGACAAAGGAAGGAGACATCATGCTTTACGCCGCACCCGGCGCCCCCGGCGCCAAACACGAATACCGCAGCCGCTACGACAACTTCATCGGCGGCAAGTGGGTGGCCCCGATCGCGGGCGAATACTTCGACGTGATCACCCCGATCACCGGCAAGCCCTATACCCAGGCCGCCCGCTCCGGCGCCGCGGACGTCGAACTCGCGCTCGACGCCGCCCACGCCGCGGCCGAGCCATGGGGTCGCACCCCGGCCGCCGAGCGGGCCAACGCACTGCTCAGGATCGCCGACCGCATCGAGGCCAACCTCGAGCGGCTCGCCTACGTCGAGACGGTGGACAACGGCAAGGCCATCCGCGAAACGCTCAACGCGGACATCCCGCTGGCGGTGGACCACTTCCGCTACTTCGCGGGTTGCCTGCGGGCGCAGGAGGGGAGCCTCTCCGAGATCGACGAGCACACCGTCGCCTATCACTTCCACGAGCCGCTCGGCGTGGTCGGCCAGATCATCCCGTGGAACTTCCCCATCCTGATGGCCGCCTGGAAGCTCGCGCCCGCCCTGGCGGCCGGCAACTGCGTGGTGCTCAAGCCGGCCGAATCGACCCCGGTCAGCATCCTGGTGCTCGCCGAACTGATCGCCGACCTGCTGCCCGACGGCGTGCTCAACATCGTCAACGGCTACGGCGGCGAGGCCGGCATGCCGCTCGCCACCAGCCGGCGCATCGCCAAGATCGCGTTCACCGGCTCCACCGCCACCGGCCGCATCATCGCCCAGGCCGCGGCGGAGAACCTGATCCCGGCCACGCTCGAACTCGGCGGCAAGTCGCCCAATATCTTCTTCGCCGACATCGCCGAGGCCGACGACGCGCTGCTCGACAAGGCGGTCGAAGGCGTGGTGCTGTTCGCCTTCAACCAGGGCGAGGTGTGCACCTGCCCATCGCGCGCGCTGATCCAGGAATCCATCTACGACCGCTTCATCGAGCGCGTCGTGGCGCGGGTGAAGGCGATCCGCCAGGGCAGCCCGCTCGACACGGAGACGATGATGGGTGCCCAGGCCTCGCAGCAGCAGATGGACAAGATCCTGTCCTACCTGGCGCTGGGCCAGGAGGAAGGCGCGCAGTGCCTGACGGGGGGCGACCGCGCCCGGCTGCGGGGCGAGCTTGCGGAGGGCTATTACATCCAGCCGACCCTTTTCAAGGGGCACAACCGGATGCGCATCTTCCAGGAGGAGATCTTCGGCCCGGTGCTCGGGGTGACCACCTTCCGCACCGAGGCCGAAGCCCTCCAGATCGCCAACGACACCCCCTACGGGCTCGGCGCCGGCGTGTGGACCCGCGACGGCGCGACCGCCTACCGCATGGGCCGCGCGATCAAGGCCGGCCGGGTGTGGACCAACTGCTACCACGCCTATCCGGCCCACGCCACCTTCGGCGGCTACAAGGAGTCGGGCATCGGCAGGGAGACCCACAAGATGATGCTCGACCACTACCAGCAGACCAAGAACCTGCTGGTCAGCTACAGCCCCCAGGCCCTCGGCTTCTTCTGACGCCCGGGTTCGCAATCCGACAAGAAACGCGCCGCCGCACGCACGGCGGCCATCCACACACAATCAGGAGAACTTCGATGAGCACCAATACCTTCTTCATCCCGTGCGAAAACATGATCGGCGCCGGTTGCCTCGCCGACGCGGTGAATGTCGTGCGCGGCAAGGGATTCCGTCGCGCGCTGGTCGTCACCGACAAACCGCTCAACCGCCTCGGCGTGGTCGACCACGTCGTCGGCCTGCTGCACGAGGCCGGCATCGAGGCGAGCGTCTTCGACGGTACGAAGCCGAACCCGACGATCGGCAACGTCGAGGAGGGCCTGGCCATGCTGCAGGCCGACCACTGCGACTTCGTCATCTCGCTCGGGGGCGGCTCGCCCCACGACTGCGCCAAGGGCATCGCCCTGTGCGCGACCAACGGCGGGCGCATCGCCGACTACGAAGGCGTCGATCGCTCGGCCCAGCCGCAGCTGCCGCTGGTCGCGATCAACACCACGGCCGGGACCGCGAGCGAGATGACCCGCTTCTGCATCATCACCGACGAGGCACGCCACGTGAAAATGGCGATCGTGGATCGCCACGTCACGCCGGTCCTTTCGGTGAATGACGCCGCGCTGATGGCGGGGATGCCGAAGGGGCTGACCGCGGCGACCGGCATGGATGCGCTGACGCATGCGGTGGAGGCGTACGTATCGACCGCGGCGACGCCGATCACCGACGCCTGCGCGATCAAGGCGATCGAGCTGATCGCCGACAACCTGCGCCAGGCTGTCGCCGACGGCGCGGACATGCAGGCGCGCGAGCAGATGGCGTACGCGCAGTTCCTCGCCGGGATGGCGTTCAACAATGCCTCCCTGGGCTACGTCCATGCAATGGCGCACCAGCTCGGCGGCTACTACGATCTCCCCCACGGCGTCTGCAACGCGGTGCTGTTGCCCCATGTGCAGGCCTTCAATGCCGAGGTGGCGGCCCCGCGCCTGGCGGACGTCGCCCGTGCGCTCCGCGTCGATACCCGCGGCATGGACCCAGCAACGGCGGCGCAGGCCGCGATCGCCGCCATCCGGCGGCTCAGCGCGGACGTGGACATCCCGCCCAACCTGAGCGCCCTGGGCGCGCGTCGCGAGGACATCCCGGCGCTGGCGGCCAACGCGATGAAGGACGCCTGCGGCGTGACCAACCCGAGGCCGGCGGAGCAGGCCGAGGTCGAGGCGATCTTCGCCGCCGCGATGTAGGCGAGGCGCGACGGGAGGCGCATGCCCCCCTCCGCAACCGGGATGGCCCCTCGGGTGCCATCCCGGTTTTTTTCGAGCGCGCCCGAAGAGGCGTGCGCCGCGTCGCTCAGACCGCCAGATGGCGCCAGATCGCGTTCAGCATCGCTCCGCCCATGCGCTTGCTGCGCGCGCCGTTCCAGCCGTTGTGGCCGTCGGGGAGGTTGGCGTTGTCCTTGAACGGCATCTCCAGGGTCAGCGACACGCAGCCGAAGCGGTGCGCCACCCATTTGCTCGCCAGGCCGAGCAGCTCCTCGCCGAAGCGGCCGGGCTGGTAGCCGTGTTCGCGCTGGAAGTCCGGGCTGGCGGCGGCGAAGGCGTCGATGAACACCGCCTGGCGGGCGGCGGCCTCGGCGCTGAAGCCCGGCACCTCCTCCGCGGTGGAGAAGAACACGTAGGGCAGCGCCTCGTCGCCGTGGATGTCGAGGAAGAGCCCGCAGCCGGTGCGTTCCATCTCCTCGCGCACGAGGAACACCTCGGGGCTCGCCGCCGGGTCGGGCGCGCGCCATTCACGGTTCAGGTTGCGACCGGCGGCATTGGTGCGCAGGTTGCCGCGCACCGCGCCGTCCGGATTCATGTTCGGCACGATGTAGAGCACCGCGTGCTCGCGCACCTTGCGCGCGATCGGGTCGGCGCCGTCGAGCAGGCGCTCGAGCAGGCCCTCGACGAACCACTCCGCCATCGTCTCCCCCGGGTGCTGGCGGGCGATGATCCACACCGGCTCGCGCTCGGGCGTTGGCCGGCCCACCACCACGAGGTCGAGATCGCGCCCCTCGACGGTTGCGCCGAGGTTGAGCACCCTGGCGAAGGGGGACATCTCCGCGCGGCACAGCAGGTCGAGATGGCGCTCGTGCGAATAGGGCTCGAAGTAGGCGTAGAAGATCGAATCGCGCTCGGGCGTGTGCTCGACGATCAGGCGGCCATCCTCGTAGCGGGTGCCCGAGACGCGGAACCAGTTCTGGCGGTCGTAGGACGCGACGCAGCGGTAGCCCGGCCAGCCGTCGGCATAGGCGGCCTCGGCGGCGTTCTCGAACACCATGCGCAGCGGCTTGCCGCCCGCGCCGAGCACGCGGAAATGGAACCATTGGCGGAACTCGGCGGCGTTGTCCGCACGCAGGCGCAGGCGGATGTCCTGGGGGTCGGCGAGGCTCACCACCTCGATCGCGCCGGAGTCGAAAGTCGCGCTGATCCTCACCGCGTCAGCCCTCGCGACGGCGGAACACGAGGCGGTCGGCCTCCGATGCCTCGGGCGCGAAGGCGTAGCCCTCGGCGTCGAAGGCCTTGAGCCCCTCCACCGCGTCGATCCGGTTGCGGATGACGAAGCGGCTCATCAGGCCGCGTGCGCGCTTGGCGTAGAAGCTGATGATCTTGTAGCGGCCGCCGCGCCAGTCCTCGAAGGCCGCGCTGACCAGGCGGCCGTCGAGCTTCTTCGGCTTCACCGACTTGAAGTACTCGTCCGAGGCGAGGTTGAGCAGCACCGGTTCGCGCCCCGCCGCGTCCTCGCGCGCGAGCAGCGCGTTGAGCGCCTCGGTGATGCGCTCGCCCCAGAACGCGTAGAGGTTCTTCCCGCGCGGGTTGGCGAGCCGGGTGCCCATCTCCAGGCGGTAGGGCTGCATCAGGTCGAGCGGGCGCAGCACGCCGTAGAGGCCCGACAGGATGCGCAGGTGGTCCTGCGCCCAGGCGAGCTCGTCCTCGCTCAGGCTGGGGGCGTCCAGCCCCGCGTAGACGTCGCCGTCGAAGGCGAGCAGCGCCTGTTTCGCGTTCGCCGGGCTGAACGGGCGCGACCAGCGCTCGTAGCGCGCCGCGTTCAGGGTGGCGAGCGCGTCGGACAGCGACATCAGCTCGGCGATCTCGGCGGGACTCTTCTCGCGCAAGACCGCGATCAACGCTTCGGCGTGGTCGAGGAAGTCGGGCTGGGTGTGGAGCGCGGTGGTCGGCGGCGTCTCGTAGTCGAGCGCCTTCGCCGGCGAAATGACGATGATCATGAAGGGGGGCACCAGGACGAAAACCCGCCGATGTTAGCAA
>ERZ795041.829-NODE-829-length-10747-cov-6.438646_pt1 | contig 10747 bp, 12 predicted proteins | sample MGYA00375125_ERZ795041 | MGnify/ENA primary metagenome ERZ795041 (study PRJEB30170, sample SAMN03074214) | activated sludge metagenome | biome: Common Effluent Treatment Plant; feature: Wastewater; material: Activated sludge; isolation source: activated biomass in...
TGCGCTCTAGCAGGCTCATGGCGGCAGTTTCCGGCTCGCCATTATGAACACACTTGTCCAGGTCTACGCCGACAATGCCGTCACCATTCAGCACGAAGCCTACGCCCAGGTAACCCCCTTCCTCATAAGCTGTCTGTGCTTGGCCGAAGCTGGCCCATGTCGTAGGATCGGTGACGCTCGCCTTGCCGTTACTCATGGTGGCGCAGTAAGGAACTTTGGCCTCTTTCCAGACGACCCAGCGCGGATACTCGTGAAGCTCCGTGGGCATCGCGCTGAAGTCTGGGGACAGCGTGTTGCCGCCCCCGCTCATTATTCCCCTCCCTTCTGGTCTCTCAGGGAAGCGAGGACATTGTTTATCAGTTCTTCTGATTTCTGGAGTCGATCCAGCATGTCCCGCATCACTATGAAGAAGCCATCCGCCTGATCATCCACAAGATGGATTTCGTTTGAACTTAATCCCATGGAACGGATGAATTCGCCAAGGGAGCGGGCCTCAAGGAGAAGGTCCGCTGCATCAACCAAATCTCCGACTGGATCGACTGAGGTGGCATGTACCTTACTCATGGCTCGTCACCTCCTTTTTGAGGTCAAACCTGAGGTCTTCCAGATTTGTAGTCACATCAACGATACGATCGGTAATGGTTCGCATCAGTCTGATGAGCGCAGAGCTTTCCCCAAATGAGATGGAAAATTCGCCTTTTGTAATATCCTGCACCCGCATCGCGTACGCGCATAGGAACTCGGCAAGGTCTGCAACCTCGTTTAGTTCAGTAATTACCGGGAGCAGTTGATCGGGAAGGATGGGTGAAACTTGCGCGGACGCGCGTTTGGAATTACTCATGGCTTGGATTCCTTAGTAAGCGGTTTAAGTTTTCCGCTCTCCCGACGCCAATCGGGTGGGCGGACTCGTGCAGGTTGGCGTACCGGACTAAGGAACCGGCGAGCCTTTCGGCTCCCCACACGAGCCACCCATAAACGGGGGCCATGTTTAACGGACAAAAAAATAACCGCGCAGAGGCGGTTGTCCGCCTTAGTACCAGGACGCCAATCCCGGCCTCTGAATTTGCAGAGGTAAGGGAAGCATAATCCGGGAAGAACGGGGATGTCAAGGGAATCATTGCGCACCTCCATTCAAAAGCGCACGAATGGCAGAAACAGGCCAGGCAAGACGGCCATTGATGCGGATAGGACGGATAGGGCCATTCTCGAAACAGGCCCAGGCGCGAAGCGTTTGAGACTTTCTATTTAAGTAGAACGCGGCGGCATCAGTGGGGACTGCGGGCCGGATTTCATGTTCGAGGGGAGTGAAGCGTTGATGTGCTGCTGTTTGCATCGTGTAACCTCCATTTTTATCAAGGAGGCTTCACGATTTCATACCGCTATTTTTTTCATGATACCGCGGTATGTTGATCCTAATGTTTATGCGGCTTTGCGGGCGATTGTCTGGTATGTGTCCGGTATGATGCGGCGGTATGCTAGTTGCAAAATTCGCGTGCGGCTTGCCATTCGTCTATCCAATCGCTAAGACCGACGAACACCGCATCAAGTTTTTTTATTGATATTTTTTTATCATAAAGTGCAGCTGCTATTAGAGCCGGATTCCATAACGCCGAGTTAGTTTTGTTGCCTTTCATCACCCTTGATGATTCTAACCACTTCGGAACGTCTGCAAGCGCCTTGCTCCACTGCGCAGCATTGAAGTGCAGTCCTTCAAAAGCCTCGATAACCCGCTGCTTTGTAATTCCTTTGACAACTTCTGACGGCGCCCCAGGGGCTTCTACAGAAGATTGCGGAAACATCCAAGCAGGTCCTATTTGATAGCACATCCCTCCAGGAGCAGAGTCGTCTTTTATCCATCGTCCAGCTTGCGAGTTCTTCCATATCATCAATATCTTTTTTAATGTGTCAGACTTGATTCTTACCTGCTCGCGGGTTACCCGTACGGGATCTGTGAAAAATCGATACTCGTCCTCTACTTCATCAAAGTTGCTCGGATGGCGGGTGAGAGTTTCTCCGCTAATCCATACCTGCCCAACTTGCCAGGGGAATAACACTGCTAACCCGCCATTTCTAATTGGCATTCCATTAAATTTATTCTGAAGGCCTTTACCGACTACAAATTCTTGAACTATCACTTCAGCCGTTATCGGAGCGGCCGCGTGTAGTCTTATTCCGTGCATTGTTGCAACATCGAAAAGCTCTGAATCTGTCCACGTGCGGCCTGTTTGCTTTTCAAGCTCGGCCAGCGCTTCAGGAATAGTTGAAATAGCGAGCATTACACCCTTCCGATGTCATCCTTCAGAATAAGGGCGCCAGACAGGCGGTGAAGGTTTCCGCTTTTCTCCCCGTCGGGATAGTCTGGAGCTTGATCGTCAGGTGTTTTTCACCACCTGCAAGCCGGGTTTCTCCGCTATAAACTCAATTCCTGCCTGTTCAAGGATCCATGCTTCGATGTGATTGTGCCACTTGCGCAGCAGGTCCAGCGGCCGGCGAATGTAATTCTGCTCGCGCACTCCCTGCGGTTTGTGTCCTTGAATCTGTGCCGCGATTCCGGCTGGCATTTCTATCCACTCGCACAGACTGGCAAAGCTGCGCCTGAGCCCGTGCAAGGTCATCTCAAGCCCGGCCACTGCGCAAGCCTTGTTATGGGCTATACGAGGGTCTACAAGCCTTCCAGAGGCCGCAGAGGGGCTACTGAATACCCAACCATTCCGACGCGGCAAAAGGCTCAGCAAAAGCCCTACGTAAGGCGTGAGAGGTATAACGCGCGTTCCTTCCACCTTATCCCGTATGGTCAGGCTGTTCCATTGAAAATCCACGTCTTCCCATCGAAGGGTGGCCAACTCATTCCGCCTTGCTCCGGTCAGCAGCAAGGCCTGCAGATATGCGCTCGTGACAGGGTTGCCGATCTGCTTAACCGCGGCGAACCATGCCGCCAGCTGCTCACGCTGCAGCGCATCATTCTTCACTGATGGCTTGCCCAGGCTTTCACGTGCTGCCTTGTTCTTTGCGGCATTACGGGTAACGATTTCCTTGTATTTCGGATGGCTCTCGCACCAGAAGAGGAAAGCTTTCAGCAATCGCAATGAAAGGCGGGCGCGGGTCGGTCTCTGCTCTGATTGCGTTCGAGCCCACTCTTCTACCAATTCCGGGGTGATGTCCACCAGCCGGACGGCAGACAGTGAGGCAAGGGGGCCCGGAATGGTCAGCGGTATCCTGCTTCTCGTTCTTTTCTTGCCGCCGGGATGCATGTCTGCAATATGGTCCAGATAGTGGCGTTCAGACCAATAGGGCTTTCGAGCGGCGAGGTATTCCTCCCACGCCATGCTAAGCGTTACCGATTCGCGCAGGTTTTGTGCTTTCAGAGCCGCTGCCTTCGCCTTTTTGGCAGCTTCTTTTTCGGCCTTCACTTGCCGGGGATCGTTTCCCTGATCTATAAGAACTTGCAGGCGCCTTGCTTCGGCTTGAGCCGCGGCGATGCTCCACGCGCTCACGTCTCCTATCGTGACGCGCATGGATTTGCCGCTGACCTTGGCTTGAAAAATGTAACCCTTCCGATCTGAGCCGGCAGTGGCGCGCACTCCCAGGCCCGGAACCTCATCACACCAGAGAAAGGCTTGATGCTTGCCTTCAGGACAGTGGAATCTTTCTATCCTGCCAGCGGTAAGCCTTGCCTTCGTCATAAAATTTGTAACCGGTTTGTAACCCGGTTTTCAGTATATAGCGGAATACTGATCAATACAATAAAGGGGGAATTTTGACTCAACTGACTGTTTATAAAGAAAACAGTAGGAATCGGGGAACAGGGATCAACAGGGATAAATAGGGCTTCAGCGGGACTCTTAATCCGTAGGTCGAGCGTTCGAGCCGCTCACGACCCACCAAAAAAACAAAGAGTTACAAGGAAAACATCCTGTAACTTTTTTCCATTTCCGAAAATGTAACCGGTTTGTAACCGCCAAAAAGAGAAACCCCGGCGCTGGCACCAGGGTTTTGGTCTCTTGCCTGCCACGTACAGGAAATGAAAGGAAACTGTACCGCAAGCTGTCACGGTTTGCGCACTCATGACTTACCGGATGCATTTAGGTTGCATCTACCTTGGACGCGCTGCAATAACTGAAAGACCACTCCGTCTTGCCGTTCACGTTCCGGACTGAGAAATCTCCGGTCGAAATAATGTCCATGCCGATCAGCACATCCCACCACACGTCACCGGGATTCGTGCCGATCACGGTCCATTCAGCCATTGAAATGCCGTCCGGAAGATAGAGGTTCACCAGGTAGGCCTTGCTCGCTCCCAGGCCATTTACGCCGTGGGTGAAGCCGCTCCTTATGGGCTTGAGCCCGAGTGCATCGACAACGCGCTGGGTGATGACCGATTTGGTCGCGCCCGTATCCCACATGGCGTCGAATGCAATCCTCGGGCAGTCGGGCACTCCATCCTTGGGGTTGAACGCTCGGGACACTCGGAGCGGCAATCCCAGGGATGACAATAAGCCGTTCTCAGATTTAACGGTAAAGCTTCTATCCATCAGCATAATCCTTGAACTGGTGTATCACAGACGTTCGCCGCCGTGATGATATTGGACAGCGGAATATCCGCCGCGGGAACCCCGCACATCTCCGATCTGAGATAGTCGTAGATGACCAAGGCAGGGTTGTCAGACCACTCTGTAACGCCTGTGCGCGGGTCGTAGAGCTTGCGCCCTTTCATCAGGACATTGATGTCAGGCACGCCGCTCTGGAATTCAGCCTGGCGCAGATCGAGCCGGATCACGGTATAGGTGAAGCCGCGCAATACAGCAGTATCCTTCCACTTGTCGCCGCACTCAGCAAGCAGGGTGGCATCGGCCGGATCGTCAGGAGTGCCCAGGTGCTTTTGTACCCTGACTTGAGACGTATTGCGCTGGTATTGGTAGGTTACCCGGTAGCCGTCTACTGTTGCGCGTCCGCCGGGGATCGGCGAGTTCAGGCTTCCGGTGATCGTGATGGTGTTGCCGGATCGGGTATAAGCTACCCCTGCGCTGTGGTTGCGGAAGAAAACGCCATTGGGAAGATATGCGCGTCCATAGGCGATTACCGTGACCGTGCTGCTCGGGGTGTGCGCCAGCGTGTAAGGAGAGGAAGCAAACTGCTCAGTTGAGTTTTCCGTCGACACAGAGTAGTAATCCCCACTCGTGACGAATCCCTCCGCATCCAGCGGGCCCAGGGCCTTGTTGTTGATGTAAACCTCATCAATCGATTCGGACTCTCCTGCAGCATGGACGCACACCAGGTGCTTGTATTCCTCATTGGCGCCACTGGACAGGACCGCAACAATGTCTGCGCCTACCCTAGCTTTCCCATAGACGTATCGGTATGGGGCATCGGTGGCAATGCGCGTTACCGTGCGGTCTTGCAGCGAGTTGAGGAAATCCTCACGTGCCTGTGCTGCCCTGCGCTTGGCTTTCTTCGCTGCGGCTCGCTGCTGGACGGCGCCGAATACCGTGGTTCCGATGGTGATGGCAATGGACGCAGCCATGGCCACCTCGGCCAAGGTCAGGCCGGCAATGAATCCGGGAATCGCTAATATCGCCGGTGGCATTTAAAAGCCCTCCGTTGCCAAGCGGGCCGACAGCAGATTTTTACCTTTTTTGTTACGGTTTATGAAAGGAAGGCTGGGGGCGCGGTTTACATCTTGGCCTTCTGGTGATTTTTCCGCTTTCACACTCGCCATTTGATTTGTTGAATTAATTCAAATATGGAAAGTTTTCTCTGCGTGGGATCGGGCGCGGTGTCCAATGCCCTGGCTTTCTGGTGATTTTTCATATCCCCGGCTCTGGCTGGTTGAGCTTGGGCAGGTTCTCGAGCCTTCGCACTTCATCGATGGTCAGCCATCCATCGGCTATGCCCTTGCTGTAGAACTCCGCCCTGTTTGCGCTATCTCCTCTCAACAATCCTTCCACGCTGTGCTCGGCAAAGTACACCTGTCTTGCAGCAGGGCTGAGTAGTGATGAGTTGATGGCCTGCTCCCACATGGTCATGTGACGGCGCAGGGTATGGACAACGAATACCCGGTTCATCTCCACGCTGTTCGAGTAGTTGCCGTGCCGGAGGTCACCAATGATGGTAGGCGGGACGCGGAACAGCCTGGCTATCTCTTCAACCGAGAATTGCCGCGCTTCGAGCCATTGCGCATCTTCCATGCTCATGGAGATGGGCTTGAACTCCATGCCACCTTCGAGGATAGCGACGTTCCCTGCATTGAGCCCGCCGCTGTACAGGTTCTTCCAGGTGCGGGACAGGTATTCTTTTTGGTCCTCTCCAATCTTTCTTTCGAGTTGCAGTATTCCGGAAAGTCTCGTGCTATTGCTGAAGGTGGTGTTACCGTGGTCACGCTCGGCCAATGCCAATTGCACAGTCTCACGGCTTGCGGTAATGGGCGCTACCCCTACCAGTCCGTTATCCGAACGGTGGCGCAGGTGGAATACTTCATGCTGAAGCAGCCGCCGGACTTTGCCCTTGGTATCGGTCACGTCGTACGCCAGACGGCCGTTATCGAGTTGCAGCGTTGTCACTCGGTCAGGCAGCAAGGGAACCAGGGCTATCACCTGCCCGCTGTTGTCACGGATGATCTCAGCATGAGCGTTACCGCGCAGCAGCGTTGCGGCCTGCATCATCTCCCTGAACTCCAGAGCGGTCTGGAGGTCGTTGGGCTGCTCGTGCAATACCCGGTAAAGAGGGTGCTCAGGAGCACGCTCCCTGCCATCGTCAGCAGTGCGCCGGTAGAGTATCAAGGGCAGGGATGCAATCGTTTCGCTGATCGCTGAGACGCAGGCGTAGACAGTCGACAGACTCTCCGCCCTGGCGATGCTTCCACCTCTCAGCAGGGGATGATTCCAGGATGGATCCTTGGCGTTATACGAGCGCCGCTCCAGGCCGATAAAATTCAGGGCGCGGTCTACCAGATTCTGACGCATCGTCTCCCCATCCAATCATCGTCATCGTCACAGGTTTGCAGCCAGCGGATATTGGGCTCCAGCTGCCCGCCTTTCCACTCCTCCATGCTGCGCTTGGCAACGGTGGTGTCAAGATAAGCCGGGTTTGCCGTGACAGTGATCTCCTGCAGGTCGACGGTAATCAAGTCACGGACCACCTGGTCGGCCCGCACGTCCCAATGATCCCCACCCTTGGGGCAGCGAAAGCCGAACGAGCAGCCGGATATATCGCCACGTTCCACCAGTACGCCCAGGTCGCGGCCATAGCTGGTATCCGGCAGGGACAGTTCGAAGTACAACCCCTTGGTATCTTCCTGAAGGGATAGAGTACGGGAACCCACGCGCCCGAGCAGTCTCTGAGGGTCATGCTCCAGCAGTGCCCTGATGTGATCCGGCTGGGAGAGTGAACGCTTGAAGGCGCCCGGCATGATCCGCTCGACAAATCCGCCCAGGTCCTGGCTGTGCGAGTTGTAGATCGCCGCATAGCCTGCCAGCTTGCCGGGGGAGACTGCACGCAGATCACCCCCTGATCGTATTTCAAAGGAATTCATCATCTGCGTGCCCCGTCTATCAGGAAACGGTAATGTCGCTTGCCAACACGAAGGCGGTAGGATGACGCAGGGCTATGTCACAAGTTGCCATTGCCCGGACCAGCACCCCGCCGCGGGCATATGCCGTGCTATCAAACGGGTTGACCAGGATATCCAACTCGCTCCAGATTCCCAGCAGTACCTGGCTGAAGTCGCCCAGGATCAGTTGGCCTTTCGCGGGTGATCCGGTAGTCAAGGGAACCTGTTTCGTGCTGTGTACAGGCAGATCGGCCATGCGGTTGTTCTCACACAGGTAGGCTGCTCCGGCCGTCGCGGATTTCAGCGTCACGCGCAGCTTCTTTGTAACCCCTGGGGAGGTCAGCCATGCGCCAGCGGTAGCATTCGCCAGTTCGATTTTCTCGATCATGGAAGCAATGCCAGCCCAATCCAGCGTGGCCAGGGAGTGGGTTCCAATGCCGGATGTGCCGATGATCCCGGTAGGCTCGTTTGTTCCGCCGCCTTTTATCAAGGCACTGTCGATTGCCGCAGCGATGGCAAAAGACATATCGTCACGGAGCAATTGCTCGATGTCGGGGGATGACTGTTGCACCAGCTGCCGGCTCATTTCGCTCAGCGCACCCACATGCTTGGGAGCAAGTGACTTGCTGGCAAAGGTCATGTCCGTCGCAGAGAGTGCCGAATTTTCGGCCACCCAGCCAGACGTAACGCCAGAGCCGTAAGCAGGAATGGACACATCGCCTTGCAGTCCGGTCAAGACACGAGCGCCAAGGGAGCGAGCCAGGAGCTTGTTACGCAGGGGATCGATGAATTGATCCGGACGGTGGTCGGTCGGGACGATTTGCGCGCCGGAGGTTGTCGTGTTCACCCGCTTTTCCAGAATGGACAGGGGGACAAACGTGCCGCCTGCCTTGCGGCCTGTTCTGCGCTCGATCTCTTTGGAGTATTCAGCTTCAGCGCCAGACAACGCCCGGCCTTCCATCCCTGCCCGGATCACGCTCATCAGGCTGATGTTGCTTTCCAGTTCAGTGAAAGACTTGTCGCCGGTTACCGGGGTTCCTGCCATGCGACGCTCGGCCTCAGCCAGGAAAGAGGCGCGGGCTTCCTGCCCTTCCAGGTCGGTCACCTTCGCTTTCAGGCTGTCGAACTTTGCCGTCTCGTCAGCAGACAGATTGCGTTTCTCGGCTTGGGCTTTCTCTACCATGCCGCGCATCTCTGCGACGACCATGGCACGTTGTTCTTTAATCGAATGCAGCATTCATTTCTCCAATAAGGTTATGATCCTATAGATACTTTTACCATGTTTTTCGGTGGAATGCAATATATTTATGTTTAGAATCAAAGAGTTACATCAACACTCCCGAATAGAGATGAATGCCGCTCAACACAGAGAAGAGGAATTTTTTTTACAAAAGGGAAAAAAGTAACAGCAGGTTGCGGTCAATTGACGGCGGCAGTGTAACGGCGATGTAACGTTACAGTAACGTGTGACATTGCGTGACATTGCGTGACAGAAGGGGGTGTCCTCAAATTTCAGGACACCCTGATGAGATGAAGGAAATTTTTCGTTCATCTCCGCGAATTACCGGAATCCCGGTAGTAGCTGATTCACGGCTGATAAATTTATCAACTGCCGGTAAAAATTTACCGGGGGGAAGGGGTATGGGAAAAATTTCCCACACCGGTCACGCTCGTAACATATTGATTCTAATGCGTAATAAAATTATCAACCAATTAAATCAGATAGATAGGATCGGCTCCCAAATTTTTGGGAACCGATACCATAAGCTCCTCGCGCGCGTGGGTTTTCCTTGTCACTATCACTCCGTGTGATAGTGAGGTCAACCAGCCCCACGCGCGTGTGGGTTTTCCCGTATCAAAAGTGCAACGTTGCACTATTGATCTGAATAAGCTCCTCGCGCGTGTGGGTTTTCCCCTGTAGATGGAGGAAAATTTTCCCGCATCGGGGAGATTGGCTGAAAATTTAGCCGACCCCCCATTCACGCCACATTCCTTTGCCGCTCGTTCCACTCCTGGCTGTACTGCTCCAGCACATCAAGCAGCGCCACGCCGTCATAGTGAGCCTTGGGGATCGCCATATCGAACGTGCCAATGCCCTTTATGCCTACCTTTACCAGAACAGGATCGGTTGACGTGTCAGTAACAAGGATCGAGTACTTTCGATCCGACTCTGCCATGAATTGCTGGTGCCAGAGTTCGGAAAGAATGGCCGGCTTGTTCTCCCTGATCACTTCCAGCCAGGCCTCAATCTTTTCCTGATCGCCTATGATCTTCAGATTGCCATCAGGGGAAACAGACAAGGCAATGCCATCAGCCGTAACTTGCTCGATTATTTCTGCCGGGTTCATACCACTACCTCCACGATCTTCTTGCCGGTTACCACGTCCTGTGCCCAGATAAACCGATAGCGGCTTGCCTTGTTGCCGACGCCTTTCGACACGAGCTCCAGCACATCATCGGCCACGAGCGCCGCCAGTATTTTGGATGCGTCAGTAAAGTGAATACCCAGCTGCTCGCCAGCTTGCCGCGCTGAGATGAAGAACGGCTCATTACCTTCATGCGCCTGTAAAGCCATACAGAGACGCACAAGATGATTTCCATGTACGCCATACCCCAGCGCTTCTATACCTTGCGGTAGCGGTTCGGAGTGGTTAATGCTGCTTGTGATCTTTTGCATAGTTGCCCCATGTGGTTGCTTAACTTTTTCCCAGCCGCGCATGATGTCGGTCATCGTTACCGCGAAGTCTTTTGTGCCGATGAATGGCAATGCGCGTACGTGCCATTGCTTTCCGATTTCGCGCAATTCCTGCTTTGTCGCCTGCGGATAGACTCCTTTCAAATACCGCACCAGTTCAAACAGGCATTTATTGCGCTGGCCTTCCTGTCTTGGAATGGTATGTTCCGGGATACCTACAGAAGAACACAGAAGACCTACAGAAGAAGACTGAAGATGACTTCTATGATCTTCTGCGCTCTTCTGTAGGTGAGGGGGGCGAATGGCATTTGCCACATCAATGAAACCTGGCAGCGGGACAAGGGGGCCAGATGCCAGCGTGCGTCCGGTGACGGTTAGATACCGCTCTCTGGTGTATAGCTCGACGTTGACGCCATCAATCTTGCCACGCGCCCCAGGGATGCTCTGGCCGTAGCCGAAACCACGTAAACCCGCGCCGCTCGGACTGACTTCCACATACTTGCAGC
>ERZ795041.830-NODE-830-length-10739-cov-4.058124_pt1 | contig 10739 bp, 10 predicted proteins | sample MGYA00375125_ERZ795041 | MGnify/ENA primary metagenome ERZ795041 (study PRJEB30170, sample SAMN03074214) | activated sludge metagenome | biome: Common Effluent Treatment Plant; feature: Wastewater; material: Activated sludge; isolation source: activated biomass in...
GACCAGGATGAATGCTTCGAAGAGGGTCATGAGGACCTCTTCAATCGAAGCTTTGACGAACGTCGTCGTATCGTAGACGATGGTGTAGTCGACGCCGGAGGGAAAGTTCTCCTTGAGCTGCTCCATCGTCGCACGTATCTGTTTGTCGATGTCGAGGGCGTTGGCGCCGGGGAGCTGATATATGCCTACGCCGATGGCCGTACGGCCGTCGAGCTCGCTGTCCTGGGTGTAGCTTAAGGCGCCGAGCTCGATCCTGGCGACGTCGCTTACACGGACGACCGTCCCGTCCGGATCGGCGCGGAGGATGATGTCGCCGAACTGCTCCGCCGTTTCGAGCCTGCCGAGCGTGGTTATCGTGTACTGGAACTGCTGGCCTTCGGGAATCGGCGGCTGCCCTATAGCCCCCGCCGCGACCTGGAGGTTCTGCTCGGATATGGCGTCGGACACGTCGGACGTCGTGAGCCCGAGGCTCGCGAGCTTGTCGGGATCCATCCATATACGCATGGAATATTCGCGCTGGCCGAAGATGGTGATGTTGCCGACCCCGGGCACCCTCTGGAGCGTCTGGGTTATCTGTATGCTGGCGTAGTTGCTGAGGAACAGGTCGTCGCGGCTCCCGTCGGGGGATATGAGCTGAACGACGAGTATTAGTTCCGGGGACTGCTTCTGCACCGAGATGCCGTATTGGCTGACCTCTTCGGGGACGAGGGGCGTTGCGAGCTGGACCTGGTTCGTGACGTCTACGTTGGCTATGTCGAGGTCGTACCCGACGTCGAAGGTGACGTTCAGGTTCATGGTGCCGTCGTTCGAGCTGAACGACTGCATGTAGGTCATGCCCTCGACACCGTTTATCTGCTCTTCGATAGGGTCGGTGACCGATTCCTCGACGACCTCGGCGCTTGCGCCGGTGTACGTGGCGGATACGTTGATTGTAGGCGGCGTGATCTCCGGGAACTGTGCTATGGGCAGTATCGGGATGGAGATACCGCCTATGAGCGTTATAAGGATCGCGAGGACCGTTGCGAGAACCGGACGCTGAATGAAAAAATCAACCAATAGAAATCTCCTCGTACACTATAGAAGGCAACTGGCTATTCGCCCTCCTTCTCCGGAGCCTTGGGACCCGGCGTCGGGCCGGGCGTCGGACTCGAGGCCATCGGCGAAACGACCAAACCGGAGCGAACCATCTGTAGACCCTCAATAATGACTGCTCCCCGAGAAGGAGCCTCACCTTTACATACTGACCGGGAAGGATGCTTTTCCTTGTGTTAGTAACCACGGCCCTTAGCTCTATGGTGCCGGTGTTGACGTCTACCTGGTTGTTTATGAAGTCCACGGTGCCGCTCTCGGGGGTTTTGGTTTCGTCGGGGAGAAGAACGCTTACGGTGAGCGGTTTTTCTTCCTGGGTGCTTATGACCCTGGGCACGTCCCGCTCGGCCACGCTGAAATATACGTAGAGCGGGTCGAGCTGTACTATGGTCGCGAGCTTTGTCGGCTCGCCCGCCGCGCCGACGAGGTTGCCGACGTCTACATAGCGCCTTCCGATGCGGCCGTCGAACGGCGAGTACATGGTGCAGTAGCCAAGGTTGAGCCTGGCCTGCGTCACGTTGGCCTGGGCGGCCTCGACAGCCGCGCGGTTCTCCTCGGCCTGGGTTACGTAGCCGTCGTATGTGTCCTGTGTGATGTATTGCTTGCCGACCAGGGGCTCGTAGCGCCTTACCTGTTCGAGCGCGTAGGAAAGCGACGCCCTGCTCTCAGCGAGCTGCGCCTGTGCGGAGGCGAGGTCGGCCTCGAAGGGCCTCGGATCTATGACGAAGAGGAGCTGTCCTTCCTTGACGTCGGCCCCGTCTTCGAATGCCCTTTTTATGAGAAAGCCTTCCACCCTCGCGTTTATATCGACCGTTTGAATCGAGTCGGTCGTGCCGACGTAGTCGAGATATATCGGGACCGTCTTGGATTCGACCGGGGCCACCGTCACGGGCATCGGCGGAGGGGATTTCTTTTCATCCTTTCCGCACCCCGCGGCCGCAACGAAAAGCGCGAGGGAAAATGAGTAAATCAGTACGGACTTTAAAGGATCCGAAAGCGGATTCTTTCGTTTGATCATTGCGGTATGGTTCCTCCTTCGCCGGGCGGTATCTCGCCCTCCGGGGCGCCCGGGGACGGAAGCTCCGTCCCTATGGCGTTCACGAGGTCGGCATAGGTAGTGAAGATGTCAGTCTTGGACTGAACGTACTCGTCGCGCGCCTGAGCGAGGGTCGTCTGTGCGTTCAAGAGCTCGATTATGTCGCCCACCCCGGAGCGGTACCTGGCGAGCGAGGCTTCGTAGGATTCGGTCGCGCTTTCGAGAAGGTTCCCGGCGGCGTTTAAGGACTGGACTGAGGTTCTAAAGTCGAAATATGCGTTCCACACGTCGTTTATTACTATTTGTTCCTGGAGCTTGAGCGCGGCCTTTGCGGATTCGAGCTGGGCCCTGGCCTCGCGTACCGAGTTTATAATCGTGAATCCCTGGAATATCGGGACCTGAAGCTGGAGCCCGACGAGATAGTTGGTGAAATAATCACGCGTGCTGCCCTCGGGTTTGACCCACCATTCTACTACCTGGGCCCCGGCGGATATGGTCGGGAAGAACTGGGACTTGGCTTCCCTGAGCAGCGCTTCCTGCTCCCTGACCGTCGCCTGAACGGCGGCAAGGTCGGGGCGGTTTTTCATGCCGATGTCGATGAGGTCGTTCACGTTGTCGCTGAGCGCCTCCACAGGCGGCTCGTTCACGTCGTCGGAGATGTTGTAGGATATGTTGGCCGGCCAGCCGACTGCCGTGGCGAGCTGGCCTCGGTATATCTCGACGTTGCCCTGGGCGGCGACGAGGTCGAGCTCCACCTGCGAGAGCTGCGCCTTTGCCTGAAGGACGTCGGGCAGTGTGCCGACACCGGCTTCGAGCCTTAGATCGGCCGCTTCGAGGCTGGTATTGGCCTCTTCGAGGTTCGTTTCGAACGCGGCGACCAGGGATTTGGACCCTATGTAGCCGTAGTACAAGACGGCCACGGTGTTGAGGACGTTCTGTATGGCGTCGTTCTGATTCCAGTTAGCGTTGATAAGAGCGAGACGCGCCGCGTCTATCTGGGCCTCGCGCCCCCCGAAATCGAAGAGAAGATAGCTGAGCGAAAGGCCGACGTTCGCATACTGCTCACGGTAGGGGTCGGAGCCGGTGGACGAGCCGCCGCCCCTGGCATATGCGTAATTCGCCGTGCCCCCTATCTGGGGATAGTAGAGCCCACGGGCCTGCGCCCACACGGCCGCCGCGGCCCTGGCGTCCTGCCAGGCGACCTGGGTGGTCGGGTTGTTTATGAGGGCGAAGTCGACGAGCTGTGAAAGCGTCAGCTTTTCCTCGTCCGGCTTGAGCTCCTCGGGCATGGCGGGAAGCTCTTCGAGCTCGAAGGATTTTGTGCGCTCTTCCTCGGAAGGGACCCATGCCTCGCCCGGCGCCTGGGAGGCCTCCTTGTAGGGATCGAATTCGGGAACGCCGCCTGCGCACGAAACGAGATGCAGAATCGCGGCGAGGGCTATAAAAAACCGTACATATTTAAAACAGGCCAATTAGGTCTCCGGCGAACTCGAAGTGGATGGGAATTACAGGAGATGCTCCTCCTGCATCCTTTATAGGAAACAGCCCGAAAAATATACGAAATAATAATATCTTAAGCGGACTATTGTCAAGATGCCGAGGGCGTAAATGAGAATCTTTTTATGCCGCGCCGGAGTTGATCTTGTTTGCCCTCGAAAACGCGTCGAACATTGCGTAGAGAAGAAGGACGAGAGTCGCCATTGTGTAGACGAAGAATAGGATGAAGGCCTGCTTGTCCTGAACCGCCGTTTCGGGGGCTGTAACCGCCTGAAAAACCGTCTGGAACGGCTCGAAACCGAGAATGGTAATGGCTATATAGAGGACCAGCAGAATTATTCCTTTCAGCGGCTGGCGGGTGTAGAGCTGGCCCAGCCCCGGGAGGAACCCCGAGAGCACGAGGGCGATCAGAGGACTTTTTTTCTTTACGGGCGCTTCATCTGTCATGAAGCAATAATATATACGGATTTTGAGTTATAGAAAACGGCGGTAAAGAAGAGCGTTGAAAAGAGGAAAAGCAGTGAGCCACCGCAGGGCGGCATTGTGCGCGGGCAGAGATTATATGGATTCCTGAATGAGCTTTCGGAGCTCTTCTCCGGGAACGGGCGCTTTCATGAACGTCTCGCCTATGAGAAAGACGTGGACGCCCCGGCTTCGGAGCCGCCTGATGTCGTTTCCGGAAGATATGCCGCTTTCGGCTACTATGGTTACGCCGCCGGGAATCATCCGTGACAGCCTTTCGGAGACGCCGAGGTCGACCTCGAACGTCCGGAGGTCGCGATTATTAATGCCTATGATGTCGCTCCCGGCCAAAAGGGCCCTTTCGAGCTCGGCTTCGTCGTGCACCTCGACGAGGACCCCGAGACCGAGCGAGCGAGCGAGCGTTTGGAGCTCGACGAGGAGGCTCTGTTCGAGGGCGGCGACGATGAGGAGGATAGCGTCCGCGCCGCGCACCCTGGCTTCGTAGACCTGGTAAGGGTCGATCATGAAATCTTTCCTGAGGAGCGGTATCGAAACTTCCTTTTTTACGGCTTCGAGGTAGTCGAGGCTCCCCTTGAAGAACTTCCTGTCGGTGAGCACCGAGAGGGCCGCGGCCCCGCCGGCCTCGTAGCCCCTGGCTATCGACACAGGGTCGAAATCCTCCCTGAATATGCCCTTTGACGGCGAGGCGTGTTTTATCTCGGCGATAATCCCCAGCCCTCGGGACGGGCTTATGGCCGAGGCGAAATCGCGAGGCATCCGGGAAGACTGCGCAAGACGGGAGAGGCTGTCGAGGGGAAGGGACTTTCCGGCCTCGGCGACTTCGAGGCGCGTGTTTTCGATTATGGTGTCGAGGATCGTTCCGGTGGCCATTTTATTCAAAGCTCACTCTAGATAATGTCAGCTACGCGTCGCCTTAATGAGCTCTTCGAGCCTGGCGTAGGCCTTTCCCGAGTCTATGGATTCGGCAGCGCGGCCGAGCGCGTCTTCGAAGTCGGGGCTCGTGCCGGAGACGTAGATCGCGGCCGCCGCGTTAAGGAGGACTATGTCTCTCTTGGCTTCTCTCTCCTCGCCTTTAAGAATCGAAACGAGGAGAGCCGCGTTTTCCTCCGCGCTCTTCCCGCCCTTTAGCTCGGCGAGGCTTCTCTTCTTTATACCTATGTCGCCGGGATCGAACTGGTATTTCTTTACCATGCCGTCCTTGAGCTCGGCAATGACAGTCTTGCCCGTGACCGTGATTTCGTCCATCGAATCCGAGCCGTGGACTATCATCGCGCCCTTGTGGCCGAGATTGCGGAGGACCTTTATCATCGGGTCGAGGAGAACCTCGGAATACACGCCGATTACCTGATGCTTTACGCCCGCCGGGTTTACGATTGGGCCGATGATGTTGAATATGGTCCTGATGCCGATCTCCTTCCGGGGAACGGAGACGTTCTTCATGGCCGGGTGGTAAAGCGGCGCGAAGAGGAACACTATGCCGACGTCGCGGAGGCACCTCTCCGCGATTTCGGGAGAGGGGGTTATATTGACGCCCAGGGCCTCGAGGACGTCGGCGCTTCCGACGTAGCTCGAAACGGAGCGGTTACCGTGCTTCGCCACGGGAACCCCCGCGCCGGCGACTACGAGCGCGGCGACCGTGGAGACGTTGAACGTCCCCTGGCTGTCCCCGCCCGTGCCGCAGAGGTCGACCACGACGTCGTGCCCCGGGGATATGCGGGTCGCCTTGTCGAGGAGCACCCTGGCCGCCCCGGTAATCTCGGGTACGGACTCGCCCTTCATCCTGAGGGCCACGAGAAACGCCGATATCTGGCTGGGCGTTGCCTCGCCCTCCATCATGGTCTCTATGGCCTCGGACATTTCGTCTTCTTCGAGGTCGATACGCTCGACGAGCTTGGCTATGGCTTCCTTAATCATTTGATGAGCTCACCGTTTTCCTTCGCCAGTCTTATCTTATCCAGTATGCCGTTTATAAAAGAGCCGGATTCTTCCGTGCCGAACCTCTTGCCGAGCTCGACGGCCTCGTTAATAGTAACCGCGGGGGGAATGCCGCTCAAGTAAACGAGCTCGTAAAGGGCGACGCGGAGTATGTTCCTGTCTATCTTCGACATACGCGAAAGGCGCCAGTTTTCGGAATAGCGGGTTATTATGCCGTCTATGTGGGAGAGATTGCCGCATGTCCCGCGGATGAGAGTCGAGGCGAAATCCTTCATGTCGCCCTGAACGCGGTCGCCGTGCCCCTCCCAGAATAGCGTGAGCTCTTCGTCGAGCGAAGCCCCCTTGCCCGGGGCGTCGGGCGCGCCGTCCGAGGTTTCTGAAAGGGTGTCGAACTGATAGAGGAATTGGAGCGCGAGCTCCCTTGAGCGTCTCCTTGTACCCATAAGTAAAGCTACTGCCCTTTGCGGGATAACGCCTTGGTGAGGTTCGCCATTTCTATCGCCGAAATGGCCGCCTCGGCGCCGCGGTTCCCGGCCTTGGAGCCCGCCCGTTCTATGGCCTGCTCAAGGGTTTCCGTCGTTATTATCCCCGAGGCCACGGGCACGTCTTTTTCGAGGCTGATGGAGGCTATCTGGCTAGTCACTGTCGAGGAGAGATAGTCGAAGTGGGGCGTCTGCCCCCTTATTATCGCCCCGACCGCTATTATCGCGTTGTATTTGTTTTTTTCTGCGGCCTTTTTCACCGCGTAGAGGAGCTCGTAGGCGCCCGGAACCCTAATGATTTCGATGTCGCTGTCCGAGGCTCCGTGCCTTAGAAGCGAATCCACAGCGCCGTGCATGAGACGCTCGGATATGAAATCGTTGAACCTGCTTACGACTACCGCGAATTTGAACCCTTTAGCGTCGAGGCCACCCTCGTGTACCTTTGGCATCTCTTTCTCCTCAGTCCACCATCGAGAGCAGGTGTCCCAGCTTGTCCTTTTTTACCTTGAGGTAGCTGGAATTCCTGCCGTTAGGCGGAATTTCTATCGGGACGCGCTCGACTATTTTGAGTCCGAACCCTTCGAGGCCCTTTATCTTCTTGGGGTTATTCGTTAGAAGACGCATGTTCCTGACACCGAGGTCGAGGAGAATCTGCGCTCCTATGCCGTAATCCCGGAGGTCGGGTTTGAACCCGAGCACTTCGTTGGCCTCGACGGTGTCGTAGCCGTCGTCCTGAAGGGCGTAGGCCTTTATCTTGTTGATGAGGCCGATCCCCCTGCCCTCCTGCCGCATGTAAAGTATAACGCCCATTCCTTCCTTGTTGATAATATTCATCGCCTGGCGAATCTGGGGCCCGCAGTCGCAGCGGAGCGAGCCGAAGACGTCGCTCGTGAGGCACTCGGAATGAACCCTGACGAGAACGTCCTTGTCGGGGGTGATGTCGCGCTTTACGAAGGCAACGTGGTGCTGTGGGTCTATCTCGCTTTCGTAGACTATTATCTTGAATTCGCCGAACTCGGTCGGTATCACCGCGGAGGCCGCCCGCCTGACTAGGCTTTCGGCGCGGAGGCGGTAGCTTATGAGGTCGGCTATCGAGGCTATCTTGATATTGTGCGTCTCGGCGAACTTCTCGAGATCGGGAAGCCTGGCCATGTCGCCGTCGTCGTTCATTATCTCGCATATAACCCCGGCCGGCTTAAGGCCCGCGAGCCTCGCAATGTCGACCGAGCCCTCGGTATGACCGGCCCTTACGAGAACGCCACCCGCCCTGCTGATTAGCGGGAACACGTGCCCGGGACGGATGAAATCGTCGGGCCTGGATTCTTCGGATATGGCCTGTTTTATGGTGGACGCCCTGTCGAACGCGGAGATTCCGGTTGTGATGCCGTTACATGCGTCGATGGATATCGTGAATGCCGTATACTGGGGAACGGGGTTATGTTCGGGTTTTATGGGCTGGAGCCCAATGCGGTCGGCGTTTTCTTTGGTAAGGGCGAGACAAATGAGACCCCTTCCGTGCTTCGCCATGAAGTTTATTGTTTCCGCACTTGCGTACTCGGCCGCGACGACGAGGTCCCCTTCGTTTTCCCTGTCCTTGTCGTCGACGAGAATAACCATCTTCCCGTCCCGGATATCCGAGATCGCTTCTTCTATAGTACTGATTGGCATATTATCTTTTTCCTTGGATACGGATTGAAAAGTTTGATTATAGTATAGTTTAACAGATTTACAATATAAGGTACCCCCGGGGTTTGTCAAATAACGGCCCATGAGCCCCGTTCCGGGGAAGTATGGGCCGAGAATCCTTAAAATTTAATAATCAGAATGGGATAGGCGCGAGCGCGCCTTGACCGTCAGGGGAGCTTCGGGTCTTTGACTATATGTGTAAACGCCTCGTTGTAGAAGACCTCGCCGTCGCTGAAGACGAAAAACACCCCTATTTCGGGGTGCTCGTCGAGAAACCCGAGGGCGTTGTCCTTGCCCATTGTGAAAAGCGAGGTAGCATACGCGTCCGCGAGCGCGGCGTCGCCCGCGAGGACGACGGTTACGCTACGGAAGTCGCGCCCGGGAAAGCCGCTTTCGGGAACGATGAGGTGATGATAGGACTTTCCGCCGGGGTCGATGACCCTTTCGTACCCGCCGCTCGTCGAGACGGCGAGGTCGCCCTTGCCCGTTCTGAAGGACGCGATGGGCGGGCCGCCCGTCGGGCTCCGGATGCCGATTTCGGTGTCGTGCCCGAAAATCTTCATGTCGCCGGAAAGGGCAACCATCCCCTCTTCTATGCCCCTCGACTTAAGGGCCGCAGCGGCCTTATCGGCGGCGAACCCCTTGCCGATGCCGCCGAGGTCGAGCATCATGCCCTCTTTTTCGAGGTAGGCCGTATCGTCTTTCAGAATGAGGGAGTTGTAGTCGACAAGGGATTTCGCGCGTGTTATTTCGTCCTCGTCCGGCGGACGGGCGTCTTCCCTGCCGAACCTGTAGACGCCGATGGTTACCGCGCCGATGGTCGGATCGAACGCCCCGCCGGTTTCGGCGGCCACGCGCTTTGCAGTGGTCAGAACATCTATTACATCCGGGCTTACCGTGACGGGGGCCTTCCCCGCCATACTGCTGATTTGGGAGACCTGGCTCTCGGGGTTGTAATCTGACAGAAGGAGGTCGAGCCGTTTTATCGTCTCGAAGGCGGCATTGACGTCGCCCTGCGAGCCGTCGTGAACGTATACCCTCGCGTACGTACCCATGTGGGACTGAACGCGTTCTATTTCGCGCCCGAGGGCCGAGAGGGGAATCGTGCATATGAGAAGAAGGGCCGTGACGAAGGTGCCGCGCATTTGGGAAACGGGACGCCGCATTATTAAGGAGAACATTACATCGGCGTCCAGTCGTATATAATACCTGAAGCGGAAAACGCGCTTCGGACGTATTAACGGAAGAGGAAGCGTGAACGAGTAGCCGCCCGAGGGCGCCCGGATTCGAAGGGGCGGGCGGTTATTGACTGGACACCAAGACAGCACTAATAATTGATTAAAGCCCTCCAGAAGCCGGGGGAGAGCGGGACCGGATGATTATAGAATGCGCCGGTGGAGGCGTGCCCGGCGACGGCGGGAACTGGGAGGAGTTCGTCAATATAAGCAAGACCGGGGCAGTGACCGAGGACTTTAAGGTCAGCATCGAAGACGCCTTTAAGAGGAGGGACTCGGATTTTAGCTGGGAGAACCTGAAAATAGACAAGGAAGGGCCGGAGCCCCTTGCCCGGGAGCCCAGGCTCTTCGAGGACGAGGAGCCGGAGGAAGAACAGGACCCGCTTGGAAGAAGGCCCGAACCCGTCGATCGCGGCGGCGCGGCTGAGGTTCCGAAAGAGAAGTCGCACGATATAAGAGAGGACGCTCTCTTTCTTAATACGGATGCGCTCAGGCACAACGAATATCAAAGCGAGATTCCATCGCCCCCCCAAACGGCAAGACAGCGGCAGGATATGGGAAGGGTTTACAGGCCCGGGCCGAGTAAGAGGGGCGGCTTCGGGACGACCCTCGCATACGCACTTTTGTCGCTGATAATCCTGGCTGTTATACTCGGGGCATCTTACGTGATACTACTCAACATCGGATATGTGCCCCCCGAAATGGCGGCCCGGGTGGAAGGAACTGTCAAGTCGTTCGTACCCGGGATATTGGCAGAGCCCGCGAGGGACGAGGTCATAATAACCGAGCATCAGGGCAGGTGGCTCAACACGAGGAACGGACCGCTTTACGTTATATCCGGCAGGATCATGAACCGGTCGGACAGCGCGGTCAATTACGTCAGGATCGAGAGCGAGTTCATATCCGCGGGGCAGGTGCTCTACGACGATACGGTTTACGCGGGGAACACCTTTACGGAGGGAGAGCTGAGGGGCCTGCCGCTTCAGGATATCCTTCTTAAGCTGAAAAAGAAGACCGGAAATATAGATTTTTATAATACGGAGAAGCTGGGCGGGCTTAATTTCGACATAAAGCCGGGAGAGTCCGTACCCTTTTACGCGGTATTCCCGCCTTCAGGGAAGGTGCTGGGGCTAAAATACAACCTAAGGGTGGTAGATTACGAGACTTCTCTTTCAGACTAAACCCCGGCCTTCAAAAGCGCCGGGAAAGCGCCGTCAAACCCAAGAATTCCTTGATAAATTCCCTGTCTTCGAGTAAAATAATCTAGTTAATAGGGGTATTAAGCTTTACCACTCG
>ERZ795041.831-NODE-831-length-10725-cov-5.761762_pt1 | contig 10725 bp, 6 predicted proteins | sample MGYA00375125_ERZ795041 | MGnify/ENA primary metagenome ERZ795041 (study PRJEB30170, sample SAMN03074214) | activated sludge metagenome | biome: Common Effluent Treatment Plant; feature: Wastewater; material: Activated sludge; isolation source: activated biomass in a...
GCGCAGCCAGTTGGCGACGCGGTTCGAGCGCGCCGACATCTCGGCGAAGGACAGCCTGGCCTCGCTGCCGTCCTCTTCGACGATCCACAGCGCGGGGGCGTCGTTGCCCCTGGCGATGACGTCGAAGTAGTCGAGCGCCCAGTTGAACTCTTTCAGCCTGGGCCACTTGAAGCCGGCGTACGCGGTCGCGTAGTCGGTCCGATGGGCCTGCAGGAAATCACGCGCGGCGAGAAATTCGGCGACGGCGTTCATGGGCTCTCCTCTTCTTGGTGATTGGAATGACTGCGCAACACGGCACCCCGGCTGCGGATGGCCGTATTTTACGTTTACGTCAACGTAATTCAAGCCGATGTGGATCAAAAAATTCCACACCCCGTCCGCCACCGTATACTCGTGGCCTATCCCGATTGCCAGGAAAAGCCATGTCCGATATCGCCCGCCAGCTCATGCGCGCCCGCTATGGCGATGACGCCGCGCCCGCCTCCTTCGCCTGGTCGCCGCTGATCGAGCAGCTGCTGAGCCATCGCTCGGTGCGCGCCTACCTGCCCGACCCGGTCACCGACGCGCAGCTCGCCGCCATCGTCGCCGCCGCCCAGTCGGCCTCGAGCTCCTCCAACCTGCAGGCCTGGAGCGTGGTCGCGGTGCGCGATCCGGCGCGGCGCGCGGCGCTGGCCGAGTTCGCCGGGGGCCAGGCCCATGTGCGCGACGCGCCGCTGCAGCTCGTGTGGCTCGCCGACCTCGCCCGCCTGCGCCGCATCGCCACCCAGCTCGAGCGGCCCTCGGCCGGCCTCGACTATCTGGAGATGTTCCTCGTCGGGGTGATCGACGCCGCGCTGGCGGCGCAGAACGCGGTCGCCGCCGCCGAGTCGCTCGGCCTCGGCACGGTCTACATCGGCGGCATGCGCAACCGCCCCGAGGACGTCGCCACACTGCTCGGCCTGCCCGATGAGGTGGTCGCGGTGTTCGGCCTGTGCGTCGGCACGCCCGATCCCGCGCGACCGGCGGCGGTGAAGCCGCGCCCGCCGCAATCGGTGGTGCTGCACCACGAGACCTACTCGCTCGCCGCCCAGGATGAAGGCATCGCGTCCTACAACGACACGATGGCGAAGTTCTACGCGTCGCAGCAGATGAAGGTGCACGGCACCTGGGCGGTCCATTCGGCCAAGCGCGTCGCCGGGCCCGAGACCCTGTCGGGCCGCGACCGCCTGGTGGCGGCGCTGAAGGCGCGCGGTTTCCGCCTCGACTGAGCGCCCCTTCGAACCCTTCCCGAGGAGATGCCGATGCACCAGCGCGACAGCAGCCTGAGCACCGACCAGAAAGCCCTGGCAATCAACCTGGACAAGTACAAGTACGGCTCGATCGTCGAGATCGGCGCCGGCCAGGAGGTCGCCCGCCGTTTCTTCCAGGTGGGCGCCGCCGCCGGCACGATCGCCAAGACGATGTCGGCCTACGACATGGCGGTGAGCGACGACATCTACGGCCAGGTCGCGCGCTACGTCAGCCGCGAACGCCTGCTGCAGATGCTGGACAAGGAGTTCTCCCAGGTGGTCAAGCGGCTGTCGCACGTGCGCCCGAAGAACACCACCTTCTTCGCCTACGCCGCCACCGTGACCGCGCGCAGTTTCAAGCAGCAGAACGAATGCCACGGCTGGATCGGCATCCGCGCCCAGCTCCACCCGGGCGCCCAGCCGAGCGACGTCGTCATGCATGTGCGCATGCTCGACAACGACAACGCGCTGCAGTCCGAGGCGCTCGGCATCCTCGGGGTGAACCTGATCCACGGCGTGTTCTTCAACCACCACAAGCCCGAATGGGTGGTCGAGGGGCTGGCCGACGGGCTCGGCTCCGAACGCATCGAGGTCGACCTGATCCACTTCTCCGGCCCCTACTTCGACGAGGTCGAGAACCGCCTGATGAACCTTCACCTGATCCGCAGCTGGCTGACGCGGGCGGTGGTGTTCGATCCCGACGGCCAGGTGGTGGTGCCGGGCGAGCTCCTCTATCGCAAGCCGGTGATGGTGATGCGCGGCAGCTTCAAGCCGGTCACCCGGGTGAACATCGACATGATGGCCGCCGGCCTCAGGCAGTTCAGCCAGCTCGCGGCGGTCGACGAGAACGAGATCGTCTCGCTCGCCGAGATCACGATGAACTCGCTGATCAGCGGCGACAATGTCGACGGCGCCGACTTCCTCGCCCGCATCGACCTGCTCGCCTCGCAGGGCTACACCGTGATGATCTCGGACTACGTGCGCTTCTTCCGCCTGCGCACCTATCTGCGCCGCTACACGAAGAAGCCGATCGGCATCGTGCTGTCGGTGCGCGACTTCGCGCCGCTCTTCGACGAGAAGTACTACGAGGGCCTGGAAGGCGGCATCCTCGAGGCCTTCGGCAAGCTCTTCCCCGACAACACCCATGTGTACGTGTATCCGTCGCGCCCGCGCGGCAGCGATCCCGCCGCGCTGATCACGCTCGACAACGTGAAAGTGCCGGCCAACCTGCGCCACCTGCTCGCCCACCTGGTGGAGAACGACAAGCTGCTCGCGGTGCAGCCGCTCGACGACGAGCACCTGCACATCGACGTCGGCGACGTGCTCGCCGGCCTGCGGCGCGGCCGTGGAGAGTGGGAGCAGGACGTGCCCGATGGCGTCGCCGCGCGCATCATCGAAGGCCGGCTGCTCGGCTACGACACCGAGTAGGCGCCCCACCCGCTCGCCCGCCCGTTGAAGGCCCTGCACCGCAGGGCCTTTGCCTTTGCGCCGCGGTTCGCGCGGAACTTCGCTCGCCTGCCCGCGCTCTCTATTGCGGCACCGCAACAACCGCGCCGCAGCCGCGCAGGGAGGAAAGCGACATGGCGAACCAGGATGCAGGCCGGAAAACGATCGAACTCGCGCTGCAGGGCGGCGGCGCCCACGGCGCGCTCACCTGGGGCGTGCTCGAGCGCCTGCTCGAGGAACCGAAGCTGCACATCGAAGGGGTCAGCGGCACCAGCGCCGGCGCCATGAACGCCGTCGTGCTCGCCGACGGCCTCGAGGCCGGCGGCGCCGACGGCGCGCGCGCCGCACTGGAGCGCTTCTGGCGAACGGTCAGCCAGGCCGCGCTCGGCAGCCCCATCCAGCGCGACCTGTGGTCGCGCCTGAACGGCGACTGGAGCCTGGAGCACTCGCCCGGCTATGTGTTCTTCGACCACCTCAGCCGGATGTTCTCGCCCTACGAGCTGAACCCGCTCAACCTCAACCCGCTGCGCGACCTGGTCGCCGACATCGTCGATTTCGACCGCGTCAATCGTTGCGGCGCGATCAAGGTCTTCGTCACCGCCACCAACGTGCGCAGCGGCCGGCCCACGGTTTTCCGCCAGCCCGAGCTCAGCGTCGACGCGGTGATGGCTTCGGCCGCCCTGCCGCTGATGTTCCAGGCCGTCGAGATCGACGGCGAGGCCTACTGGGACGGCGGCTTCATGGGCAACCCGGCGCTCTTCCCGCTGGTGGACGAGTGCGATGCCCGCGACCTGGTGCTGGTGCAGATCAACCCCTTCGTGCGCTCCGACATTCCGCGCAGCGCACGCGACATCATCAACCGCCTCAACGAGATCACCTTCAACGCCAGCCTGCTCAAGGAACTGCGCGCGATCATGTTGCTACGCGACCTGATCGAGGCCGAGGGCCTGGAGCGGGAGCGCTACCGCGACATGCGCCTGCACCGCATCCACGCCGACGAGGACCTGATCGAGCTCAAGGCCTCGAGCAAGCTCAACGCCGAATGGGCCTATCTGTGCCACCTGCGCGACCTCGGCCGCAAGCGCGCCGAGCGCTGGCTCGAGCAGCACTGGGGCGACCTCGGCGAGCGCTCGAGCTTCGATCTCGACTGGCTGCTCGAGGACAGCATCAAGTCGGCGGCCACCATCAAGGAGGACCACGCATGATCGGACTGCTCGGCGTCCTGCTCGCGCTCGGCCTGCTGATCTGGCTCGCCTACCGCGGCGTCAGCGTACTGCTGCTCGGGCCGGTGATGGCGCTGCTGGCCGCGGCCTTCGCCGCCGGCACGCCGCTGATGGCGACCTACACCCAGCTCTTCATGAGCTCGGCGGGCGGTTTCATCGTGCAGTACTTCCCGCTCTTCCTGCTCGGCGCCATCTTCGGCAAGCTGATGGACGACAGCGGCGCGGCCGAGGCGATCGCCCAGGGCATCGTCGCCAGACTCGGCGCCGAGCGCGCCATCCTCGCCGTGGTGCTGGCGTGCGCGGTGCTCACCTACGGCGGCGTGTCGCTGTTCGTCGTCGCCTTCGCGGTGTACCCGATCGGCGCCGCGCTGTTCCGCCAGGCCGACATCCCCAAGCGCCTGCTGCCGGCGACGATCGCGCTCGGCGCCTTCACCTTCACCATGACCGCGCTGCCCGGCACCCCGGCGATCCAGAACGCGATCCCGATGCCCTACTTCGGCACCACGCCCTTCGCCGCCCCGGTGCTGGGCAGCATCGCCGCACTGGTGATGTTCGGCCTCGGCCAGTGGTGGCTGAGCCGCCAGGCCGCGCGCGCCGCCACCGCCGGGGAGGGCTATGGCAGCCACGACGACGCCGGCGCCCCGGCCGTGGCCTTCGACAAGGACCAGCGCGAGCGCTGCGCGGGTGAAGGCTTCGACGTGCTCATGGTGGCGCCCGAGGCGCCCGCGCGTGCGCTGCCCTCGTTCGCGGTGTCGATCGCGCCGGTGGTGCTGGTGATCGTGCTCAACTACGTCTTCAGCGCCGTGCTGATCCCCGCGCTCGACACCGCCTACCTCGGCGAGGCCCTCTACGGCGCGACCTCGATCGACGCGGTGCGCGGCATCTGGGCGATCATCGGCTCGCTCACGCTGGCCTGCCTGCTGCTGCTCGCGCTGTGCTGGCAGCGCATCGCCAACTTCCGCCGCAGCCTGGACGACGGCGCCAACGCCTCGGTGCTACCGATTTTCAACACCGCCAGCCTGGTGGGTTTCGGCGCGGTGATCGCGGCGCTGCCCGCCTTCGAGCTCATCAAGGCCTTCGTCGACGAGCTCGGCGCCGGCAACCCGCTGGTGTCGCTGGCGCTGTCGGTGAATGTGCTCGCGGGGGTCACCGGCTCGGCCTCGGGCGGCATGAGCATCGCGCTGCAGACCCTGGGCGCGGACTATCTCGCCCTCGCCCAGTCCACCGGCATCTCCGCCGACCTGCTGCACCGGGTGACCACGGTGGCCACCGGCGGTCTCGACAGCCTGCCGCACAACGGCGCAGTGGTGACCCTGCTGGCCATTTGCGGCCTCAGCCACCGCGCGGCCTACAAGGACATCTTCATGGTCGCGGTGCTGTCCCCGATTCTGGCGCTGGTGCTGCTCGTTATACTCGGGTCGATGTTCGGCGCCTTCTGATCAACGCCCGCGCCGCCGCACGGTCGTCGGACCGGCGGCCCGGCGCGGCGCACCATGCAATCCGCACAAGACATCATGAACTCGACGCAAACCCGCTCGCTGCAGATCGAACGCCCCCACGCCCTCGACGCCGACGAGGTCCTGGCCCGGCTCCAGGCCGACGGCGACGGCCTGTCGTCGACCGAGGCCGAGCGCCGTCTCGCCGAGGTCGGCCCCAACCGCCTGCCGCAACCGCCCAGGGAGGGCCTGCTCAGGCGCTTCTTCAAGCACTTCAACGACGTGCTGATCTACGTGCTGCTGGGGGCCGCGGCCATCACCGCGGTGCTCGGCCACTGGATCGACACCGGCGTGATCCTCGGCGTGGTCGTCATCAACGCCATCATCGGCTTCATCCAGGAAGGCAAGGCCGAGGAGGCGCTCGAAGGCATCCGCAAGATGCTGTCGGTGAATGCCCACGCCCGGCGCGACGGCCAGTGGGCCGAGGTCGAGGCCGACGGGCTGGTGCCGGGCGACATCGTGCGGCTGCGCTCGGGCGACCGCGTGCCGGCCGACCTGCGCCTGCTCCGCGCCACCAACCTGCGCATCGAGGAGTCCGCCCTCACCGGCGAATCGGTGCCGGCGGACAAGAACGCGGAGGCGGTCGCGGCCGATGCCGGCGTCGGCGACCGCTTCGGCATGGCCTATTCCGGCACCCTGGTCGCCGCCGGCCGCGGCCTCGGCGTGGTCACCGCAACCGGCCCGAACACCGAGCTCGGCCGCATCAACCGCATGATCGCCGAGGTGCAGACGCTGCAGACCCCGCTCACGCGGCAGATGGCTCGGTTCAGCAAGATCCTGTCGGTGGTCATCGTCGCGCTGGCGGTCCTGATGCTGGCGATCGGCGTCGGCCTGCACGACTTCGCGCCGGGCGAGGTCTTCCTCGCCGCGATCGGCTTCGCCGTCGCCGCCATCCCCGAGGGCCTGCCGGCGATCCTGACCATCACGCTCGCGCTCGGCGTGCAGCGCATGGCGCAGCGCAACGCCATCACCCGCAAGCTCACCGCGATCGAGACCCTGGGCTCGGTCACCGTGATCTGCTCGGACAAGACCGGCACGCTGACCAAGAACGAGATGACCGCCCGCCACGTCGTCACCCGCGGCGGCACCTTCGACGTCAGCGGCACCGGCTACCAGCCCGAGGGCGACATCACCCTCGAGGGCAAGGCGGCCAGCCTCGAGCATCACGACCACCTGCAGGCGCTGATCGAGGTCGTCGCCGTGGCCAATGACGCGCACGTCGCCGAGGAGGACGGTCAGTGGAAGGTCACCGGCGAGCCCACCGAGGGCGCGCTGCGCACGCTGGCGCACAAGGCCGGCTTCGACGCCGACGGCCACGAGCGCCACGCCAGCATCCCCTTCGAGTCGGTCAACAAGTTCATGGCCACGCTGAACACGACACCGGACGGGATGTGCCGCATCCTGCTCAAGGGCGCACCCGACCGCCTGCTCGACCGCTGCCGCCAGGAGCTCGGCGCCACCGGCGAGCTCGAGGCGCTCGACCGCGCCTTCTGGGAAGAACGGATCGATGCGCTGAGCGGCGAGGGCCTGCGCGTGCTGGCCGCGGCCGCACGCGACGTCCCCGACGGCAAGCGCGAGCTTGCGCTCGAGGATCTCGACCAGGACATGATCTTCCTCGGCCTCATCGGCATCATCGACCCGCCGCGCCCCGAGGCGATCGAGGCCATCCACTCCTGCCACGAGGCCGGCATCCGGGTGAAGATGATCACCGGCGACCACGCCGGCACCGCGCGCGCGATCGGCATCGAGATGGGCCTGGGCACGGCCGACACGCTGAAGGTGATCTCCGGCGCCGAGATCGAGGCCGCCAGCGACGAAGCGCTGCAACAGATCGCCCACGACTGCGACATCTTCGCCCGCACCAGCCCCGAGCATAAGCTGCGTCTGGTCAAGGCCCTGCAGGCACGCGGCGAGGTGGTGGCGATGACCGGCGACGGCGTCAATGACGCGCCCGCACTCAAGCGCGCCGACGTCGGCGTGGCGATGGGCATCAAGGGCACCGAGGCGACCAAGGAGGCGGCCGAGATCGTGCTCGCCGACGACAACTTCTCGTCGATCGAACGCGCGGTCGAGGAAGGCCGCACCATCTACGACAACCTGAGGAAGGCGATCGTCTTCATCCTGCCCACCAACGGTGCGCAGGGCCTGGTGATGCTGACCGCGGTGGTGTTCGGCCTCACCCTGCCGCTCACCCCGGTGCAGATCCTGTGGGTGAACATGGTGGTGGCGATCACGCTGGCGCTGGCGCTGGCCTTCGAGCCGGCCGAGCCGGGCGTCATGCAGCGCCCGCCGCGCAAGCCGGGCGCGCCGATCATGGGCCGCGCCATGCTGTGGCGGGTGGCGATGGTGTCGCTGCTGATCGGCGGCGCCACCATCGCGATGTTCGAGGTCGAGCTGATGCTGGGCATGGAGCTGGGCGTGGCGCGCACGATGGCGGTCAACACGCTGGTGATCGCGCAGGCCTTCTATCTGTTCAACGCCCGCTTCCTGGTCGAGTCCAGCCTGCGCTTGAAGCTGCTGTTCACCAACCGCGCCGCGCTGATCGCGGTCGGCGTGCTGGTCGTGCTGCAGTTCGGCTTCGTCTATCTGCCGTTCATGAACACCTGGTTCGGCACCGCGCCGCTCGCGCTGCGCCACTGGCTGGTGCCGCTCGGGATCGGCATCGCGGTGTTCCTGCTCATCGAAGCCGAGAAGGCCTGGCACCGGCGGCGCGGCGGCGCGAACTGAAGGATCCGCCAGGCCTCAGCCGGAAACCTCTTTCCAGCGCAGGCTCAGCCAGGCGCCGGCGAGGCCGGCGAGGCCGAGCAGCAGCACCGTGGCCTGCACCGACACCGTCGCCGCCAGCGCACCGACCAGGCCGGACGCCAGCAGCAGCGCGCCGATCACCGAATTGCTGACGGCGACGTAGTCGGTGCGCTTATTGCCTTCCGCCATGTCGACCATGTAGGTCTTGCGCCCAAGGCGCACGCCGGCATGGGCGACGCCGAGGCCGAAGAAGGCCGCGGGGTAGAACCAACTCGCCGCCGCGGCGGGCATCGGCAGCCAGGACCACACGGCCACCGCGATCGACAGCACCGCCGCCAGCGCGCAGGCGGCGGCGAAGACCTGACGGCTCGAGCGGTCGGCCCAGCGCCCCCACACCGGCGAGCTCAGCAGCCCGGCCAGGCCTTCGACCGCGATGAAGACGCCGAGCAGCGCGAACGCGCCGCCCAGTTCGTCGCGCGCGAGCGCGAGGTAGAAGGGCGCGGCCAGGCCCGAGCCCATCGCCAGCGCACGCGCGATCACGAAGGCGCGAAAGGGCGGATCGTCGCGCAGCAGGGCGAGCCTGCCGAGCGCCTCGACCAGCCCGTTGGCTCCGCCCTCGGTGGCGCCCGGCGCCTCGACGATGCGCGCGAAGGCCCAGGCGGCGGCGAGCCACAACAGCGCACCGCCGCCCAGCAGGCCGGCGAGCAAGCCCACCGACTCGTTGCTCCGGACCGCCCCGAGCGCGACGCCCACCCCCATCGCGGCGAGCCCCGCGATCGCGCTGATCCAGCCCGCCAGTCGGCCGCGCCGCGTCTTCGGGATGGTCTTGCCCTGGACGTCCTTGTAGGCCACCGAGCAGGCCCCGCGCGCCAGGCTGAACAGGCACAGCAGCCCAAGCACCGCCCAGCCGGCCGTCGCCCCCTGCAGTGCGAGCGCCGCCCAGCCCATCGCCAACAGGCACAGCCCCTGCAGTACGCCGCCCCACACCCACACCCATTTGCGCACCGGCTGGCGCCGGACCGCCGCGCCGATCAGCATCTGCGGCAGCATCGAGCCGGACTCGCGGATCGGCACCAGCAGGCTCAGCATCCAGGCCGGCGCGCCCAGCTGCAGCAGCAGCCAGGGCAGCGTGGTCTTGGCGCTGGCGATGCGGTCGGCGAGGTTGGACAGGGTATTGGCGACCAGGGTGCGGAAAAAGTTGCCCGGCGACTCGCGGCAGGCCTCCTCGCTGATCGCCGTGCACACCCGACCTTCGTCGTCCTCGGCCAGGCGCTCGTAGAGGCTCTCCATCCAGTCGGGGTGGCGCGGCATGGCGCTCCTGTAGCGTGAAGGATCGCCGGCCGGGCGCGGCGCGGCCGCGGCAAACGCAAGCGCCGGGCACCGGCTGGGGCAGTCCGATCGATCGTCGATGCAAGCATACAGAGTCCGGCATTCGACATAAACTGGGGAGCGATTATCGTTCGCCGAGCCTGCCGCATCGCCGCCGAGGCCCCGATGACCCACGACCAGACCCTGATCCTGATCATCCTGATCGCCACCATCGCGATGTTCCTGTGGGGCCGCTGGCGGCACGACATGGTCGCGGCCGGCGCGCTGCTCGCCTGCGTGCTCGCCGGCCTGGTGCCGGCCGCGGAGGCCTTCGCCGGCTTCGGCCACCCGGCGGTGATCACGGTGGCCTGCGTGCTGGTGCTGAGCCGCGGGCTGCAGAGCTCGGGCGCGGTCGACGTCCTCGCCCGCCACGCCCTGCCGGCGCAGGCCGGCCCCGCGCTGAGCCTGGCGGCGCTGGTCGGCGTCGGCGCCCTGCTGTCGGGCTTCATGAACAACGTCGGCGCGATGGCGCTGCTGATGCCGGTGGCGATGCAACTCGCCGCGCGCCTCGCGCTGCCCCCCGGCAGGGTGCTGATGCCGCTCGCCTTCGGCACCATCCTCGGCGGCATGACGACCCTGATCGGCACGCCACCGAACCTGATCGTCTCCGGCTTCCGCGCCCGCCAGGGCGACGGCGGCTTCGCCATGTTCGACTTCACCCCGGTCGGCCTCGCGGTGGCCGCCGGCGGCGTCGCCTTCATCGCCCTGCTCGGCTGGCGGCTGGTCCCGGCACGCAAGCGCGCCGGCGCGGAGGGCTTCGACACCGGCGCCTACCTCACCGAGGCGCGGGTCCCCGAAAAGAGCAAGGCGGTCGGCAAGCACCTGCGCGAGATCGAAGCCGAGCTCGATAAAAGCGACGCCCAGGTGGTCGGCCTGGTGCGCAACGAGGTGAGGATGATGGCGCCGAGCAGCGGCCGAATCGTGCGGGCGGGCGACATCCTCCTCATCGAGGCCGGGGTCGATTCGCTCGCCAGTGCGCTCTCCGGCCTCGGCCTCGAACTCGAGGAGGCCAAACCGCCCGCGGCGGCGGCGGAGAAGGAGGAGCAGCAGCAGAACGACGAAGCCGCGGAGAGTCCGACCGCCACGGCGGAAGGGGGCGGCCGGGACGCAGCCGGCGGGCCGACGGCGAACGCGCCCGCCGGCGATGGCGCCCGGCCGCCGCGCAAGCCCGACGCCGCC
>ERZ795041.832-NODE-832-length-10722-cov-3.450080_pt1 | contig 10722 bp, 5 predicted proteins | sample MGYA00375125_ERZ795041 | MGnify/ENA primary metagenome ERZ795041 (study PRJEB30170, sample SAMN03074214) | activated sludge metagenome | biome: Common Effluent Treatment Plant; feature: Wastewater; material: Activated sludge; isolation source: activated biomass in a...
CCGCCGTGACTGACGCCGGCGAAGATCTGTTCACGCTTGCCCATGGGATCCAGGAATGCATCGCAGAATTCGAGCACGTACACACGTCCCGCGTCGTCGACCTCGACATCGGTCGGCACCGTAAGTCCGGTGATCACGTCCGAATATCGACCGGTCACAGGATCGATGCGGATGACTTTTGCCGAGCGCGGCTCGAGCTCGGTACCGTCTCCGCCGGATTCGCCTTCCGTCGAGCCGCTGAACAGGCTGACGAGAATGTCCTGAGTCAATGGGTCGAACCGCACGTAGGCGGGCACGGCCTCCTGGTCGCTTTCAAGCAGCGGTAGCCTGGCGATCACCTGCACTTCGCCGGTACGTGCGACTCGCACGACCTCATTGCGAGAGCTCGATGCGGCAACCCACTGACGACTGCCGGGGTGCCATGCGATCGAATTGAGATTGCCGTCGGCCTCACCGAGCGTCTTCACCTCATCGCCGTCGATGAGCAAGAGCCGGCTGGGGCCGTCGAAGATCGCATGCGTCGCGAGAACCTCGCCGTTCCCCGAGGCGATCGCCGCCATCCCGAACACCTCGTCGCGACGCACATGCTCCAGAATGTTGATCGACGGCAGCTTATCCAGCAGCGCCCTTCGCTCATCCTTCTCGTACACACCGTTGCGGTTCTTGTCTTCCAGTTGCAGAAGACGGCTGCTGTCCGCTTGCTCCAGCGAACCGATGCCCGCCTCCGCCACGAGCAGCGAACCGTCCGCGAGAACATACACACCGCGTGGATTATTGAGATCCTGCGCCACGATGCGACGCGCGTGCGGCTCGTGGGCAATAGAGAGCGGCACCTCGATGGGTGCATCGCCCGTCGCATTGGCGCTTGTGGATGAGGTGATTGCGAACCAAGCGACGAGGGCAACGCGCACGTTCATGGAAACCGAGGATGTCATGCGGATATCTGCTCCGATGGTTGATAGATCGTGCGGCGTGCGCCGCGCCAGAGTACAAATGTCCAGACTGCGCAGGTTGCCGCACCCCACGCTTCCCGCACGAGCTCGTGCTCCAGGTTCTGCATGCCGACCGATGCGAATGCAGCAAGGCTCGTCGCGAGCAGATGCGGACTCAAGTACAGCGTGAGCACAACGTAGCCCGCGAAGACGGCCGCCGCAAGTCGCATCGGCAAGCGATCGAACAGCGCAAGCAGGTTGAGCAGCGCCGCGACGCCATACATGACGCCCCATGCCCACGGATCCGGATCGTTAAACTGGACGTAGACGGCCAAGGAAAAGAACGGAATGCCGAGCGCGGCAAGGGCTCTATGGAGCGCAGTTGCGGTCATGACATCGACATCCCCCCCATCCACACGCGGCGCCTGGGCCTCGCAGCGCCAACGCTTTCTTTTAACTTAAAATATCGATCCTCACCGGACCGCGAATACATAGTCAACACCAAACGAATAAGGACGCTTCTCGAAAGTGTTCATATCGAAGATGAAGAATCCGACTAATCCCATCATCCAACACGCCGTGATTTTTACGATGAAAACAGCCACGTAGGCTCTGGCCCTTGCTGCGGACCGCCAACCTTTCCCCGCAGATCACCTGAATATCCGAAATGCCTGAATAGACGCCGTGCCTCGCAGACCGCATGACAAGATGGTGGTGCCCCAAGGATGCTGCGCCTCGGAGTGGCCAATGCAAGACGCTCGCAATGATTCCGGTGCGCAGTCAGTTACTTCACGCATACGAGGATCAACATGTGAAATCACTGAGCGCAATTACCTGTCTCGTCATGCTGACCGCCTGTTTCCAGGCGGCCGCGCAGACGACGATCACTTTATCTCCGACTTCAGATACGTACGTACAGAGTGGTACACCGACGACCAACTACGCCTATGAGCCGCTTCTGCTCGCACGACTCGCAGATGCTGAAGGGCTCACGCGCGCGTCGTTCTTGCAATTCAGCCTGGCGGGGTTGCCTGCGGGAACGATCACTTCGGCACGTCTGCGTCTGTACGGCCGGCACGAGGCGCCGAGCGGATCGGGATTCCCGATCTCGATCTGGCCGGGCACGCTGACGACGACCTGGAGCGGCCCCAACGTCAACTACAACAATTCCAGCACGGTCACCGGCGTCGATTTCTACAACACCAGCTCGATCGCGACGACTACCGTCGGCATCAGCCCGGCGTATCACGAATGGGACGTAACCGGCTACGTGACGCAGCGGCAGACGATCGGGCACGCCACCTTCGGCGCCGCGGTCAATTCCGCGCATCAATACCGCGTGAGCTTCAATTCCTCGGACGCCACGGCGAATAGACCGCAGCTCGTCATTACGATCGGCGGCGGCGGTGGCGGTGGCGACACCACGCAGAACTGGCCGATGTTCGGCAAGAACTTCGACAACACGCGGGCGTCTCCTGATACGACGATTTCCACCGCGAACGTGGGCACGCTGCAGGTGGTGCGGCGCACGACCGACGGTGGCATCACCAGCACGCCGACGATCGTCGACGGCGTCGCGTACTACTCTGATTTCTCCGGCTACGTGAAGGCCGTACGCGTGAGTGATGGTGTCGTGCTGTGGCGCGTGCGTCCGCAGACGACCATGCTGTCGCCTTCCCCATTCGTTACCACGGACACGGTTTACGTCGCGGGCAACAACTCGTGGGTGTATGCGCTCAATCGCGCGAACGGCGCCGTGCGCTGGAGCCGGCAGATCGAGACATCGCCGAACAGCCGCATCTCCTCCTCGCCCATTGTCGTCGGCAACATTCTCATGATCGGCACGGGGTCCTATCAGGTGTTCCTGCCGGCCACGCCGATGTTCCGCGGCCGTATCGTCTTCTTGAACGCCACCACCGGCGCGCTGCTGCCGTATAGCACCTCCGTATGCCCGGCCGCGTCCTGCGGCGGCGGCGTTTCCGTGTGGTCCACGGCCGCAGTCGACGTCTCGACGCGCACCGGCTACATCGGCACCGGCCAGGCCTATCGCGATCCCGCCGGTCCCTACTCGGATGCGCTCGTCGCATTCAACATCGACACGGGCGCGATTCGCTGGACGCGTCAGTTCGTCGCGAACGACGTGTACCAGCTGGGCGGCGTGCTGCGCTGGGATTATGACGTCGGCGCGGCGCCGAACCTATTCGTCGCCAATGGCCGGCGCATGGTGGGCGTGGGCGGCAAGGACGGCACCTATCGCACCTTCGACCGCGACACCGGCGCGCCGATCTGGAGCACGAATGTCGGCCGCGGCAGTGCGATCGGCGGCGTGATGCAATCCACCGCCTACGGTGACGGGCGCATCTACGTGACCAGCAACACCTCGACGATCGGCACCGGCCGCAACGATCCCATACCGGCGACGGCGGACGCCTACGCGCTCGACGCGGCGACCGGATCTCCCGTCTGGATACGTTCAGTGAACGGCGGCGGCTTTGGCGGCATCGCCTATGCCAATGGGCTCATGTACACATCCGTCTGGGATGGCCGGTTGCGCGTGTTCAATGCGCAGACGGGCGTCATCGTCAGGGAGGTGTACGTGGGGACCGCGCCTGGCCAATACATCCCAGCACCCACCGACGGCTTCCCCAACGGCTCAGCCGGCGGGCCGGTGATCTACAACGGCCGCGTTTACATGGGTTACGGCTGGACGTGGGTGCTATCGATCTCCGGCGGTCTGGCAACGTTGGAAGTTGCTGGTGGTGGCGGCGGTCCGTCACAGAGCGTCACGCTGGCCTCGACATCCGATACGTACGTCCAAAGCGGGACACCGACGACCAATTACGCCTATGAGCCGCTTCTGCTCGCACGACTTGCAGACGCGGAGGGACTCACGCGCGCGTCGTTCCTGCAATTCGGCCTGACCACCGTACCGTCCGGAACGATCACGTCGGCACGCCTGCGGCTGTATGGCCGTCATGATGCGCCGACCGGATCCGGGCAGTCTGTTTCGGTCTGGCCCGGTACGTTGACGACGACCTGGAGCGGCCCCAACGTCAACTACAACAACTCCAGCACGGTCACCGGCGTCGATTTCTACAACACCAGCTCGATCGCGACCACGACGGTGGGCATCACGCCCCAGTATCACGAATGGGACGTGACGGACTACGTACGTCAGCGCCGTTCGCTGGGTCATGCGCCCTTCGCCGACGCCACCGGCAACAGACCGGAGCTGGTCGTCACGGTCGGCGGCAGCGGCGGCGGCGATCAACTGGCGGGCTCCTGTCCCGCTGGCTTCACCCCACGCGTTGGCGTCAATCAGGGCTTCATGCACAACGGCGTCGCTCGCGGCTTCGTACTCGGCGCACCTGCGAACCTTTCGACGCCGCGGCCGGTGTTCGTCTCGCTCACGGGTTCGGTCGAATCGACCAACGAGAACCTGAACGCGCGCGGCGGCACGCTCGCTTTGACGAACAACGGCTTCCTCGTCATCGGTCCGGTGCGTCGCTGCGCGGGGCAGGATCCGAACGGCTCCGGGACAGGGGTCAACGGCGGCACCTGCAATCAGACGGGCACAAACGGCTGGAACTGGAACCCCTGGAATGAGGGACGCGCGTTCAATGCCGCCGGCGAGCAATGGAAGACCAATGCGGGTCCGGATTCCGAGTTCCTCGAAGCCGTCGTGCGCTGCGTGGCGGCGGGCTTCCCCGTCGACTCGCGCCGGCTCTACCTGGGCGGCATCTCCTCGGGCGGCACGATGACGAATCGGGCGTTGCTGTTCAATTCCGCTTTCTGGGCCGGCGGTCTGCCGATCTCGGGCGAGTGGTATGTGACACAGGACAACGGCAATGCCTATCCGGGCGCGGACGAGTTCACGGCTCGGCGGCAGGCGGTGATCAACAACCCGACGAAGATCTTCCAGGGACGCGTCGGTCCGTTCCCGCTGCCTTCGTCGCTCAATCCGATGATCGTCATCACCGTCTGGGGCGGCACGAACGACCTGTGGTACTGCGGCAGCACGCTGTGCGCGGACTATCGGCCGAGCACGCAAGCGAGTTCGAACTACTTCAGCGCTCATCCGAACGTAGTACACGTCGCCTGCTCGTCCAATTACGGACATCAGTGGCCGACGACGAATCGAGCGGCGTTCAATGCATGGGCGGCGAACACGCTGGCTTCTCACCCGAAAGGGACGCCGGCATCGCAGTTCCAGTTGACGACTCCGCCCGCCGGCTACAGCTGTAGGGTTGGACGCTACCTCGACCACTATTGAGGACTAGCGGCACATTCGACGCGCCGGCTCGGGACTCGTACCCGAGCCGGCGTTCTTGCCAAGAACAGTCTCCTTCTTCGATTCCTTCCCTCTCGACACCTTTCTCAAGACCAGCGCCGCGTAGCGTGTCTCCTGGATCGCGCTCGCCACAGGAAAAGCACGAGCAGCAGTGGCACGCCGATCCATAGCACGTCCCATACGGCGCTCCGCATCGATTCCCGCGTAGATTCCATTTGCGACGGCAGCGGCCGGGACAATCCCCGCTCGGTCTGCTCCATCAAGTAGCCCACGAGCTGGCGCGCGCCGCGCCGCAGGCGGTCCTGCCGATCGGTGAGACGCGCCTCATTGCGCTCCACGAATTCGCGATTCTCCTTCACCGCCTCCCGCAACGAGACGCCGGCCGCCGCTTCGAGCCTCGCCTTGAACTGCTCGATGAGCGGCGTCGGAACACCCGCTTCGGTCGCCGCTTCGATGACATAGCTGGCGAGCTTCGGGTTGTCACAGGTGAGCTCGGAGCAGCTCAAACCGTGGCGCTCGACGCTGGTCAGAAACTCTTTCAGCAGTTTGGCGCGCGTCGCTGAGTCGGCCTGCCAATACGCCTTGCGGATCGTTTCCAGCATCCGCGCCGCAATGTCCTGATACGCATGCGGCGATTTCGCCTCGAAGAACTCCTGCATGCCGAGATCATGCTTGTCCTCGACGTAGACATCGAAGGTTTCCTTCCACATCGCATCGTCGACCGCCTCCGTCACCGTCGCATCCCAGCCCCACAGATATTCGACGAATTCGCGCATCGCGCCGGCGCCCGCATAGCCTTCCTTCTGCATGCCTTCGATCCAGGTCGGATTGACGTAGCGCGAGCGGAATTCGGTGCCGATGAACTCGTCGATCGACGCCATCGCCGGCCTGGCCGGGTCGCGTGTATTGGTGATCACCAGCTCGGGCGATTTGCCATCGAGGTTGCGAATCGCGGTGGCAAGCCCGCCCATGTACATGAACATGTCGTCGTTATCGAGCGCGCCGTACAGCATCGTCGAGCTGCTGTGCACGACTTTTTCAGTGCCTGAGAGCGCCAGGCGGAACACGTCTTCCATCGGCTCGCCCCAGAAGCCGTTGCCATAGCCGTGACCGAGCTTGCGCATGTAGTCGTCTGCCATGCCCTTGTCCGTTTCCCAGGTACCGCTCGCGGCCGCAATCGTCGACGTATTGAGATTGAAGCTGCCCGGGGGCTCATCGAAGATGCGCACGCCCGCGCGCTTCTCCGCGTCTTCGACGCCGTAGCCGCGCGCGATGAGGGTGTCGCGCGTCGCGAGATAGTGGCGACGGACGAAGTTCTCCGCCTCGTCGATCATCTTCACCTTCTGCACGGCACGATCCATCATCATCGTGACGTTGTGAAACATGCCTTCGGCGGCGCTCGCGATCACGATGTCCACGCGCGGGCGCCCCAGCTGGGCGTGCGGCACCACCGCCACGTCGATCAGCTTGCCGCGCGCGTCCCACACGGGCTTCGTGCCGAGCAGATGGAAGATCTGCGACTCGATCACGCCTTCGTGACGCATCGTCTCGTCGCCCCAAATGACGAACGACACCTTCTCTGGGTACTTGCCGTGCTTTTTCAGGTGATCGGCGAGCATCTGATCGGCAAGCTTCACGCCCAGCGTCCACGCCGCCGGCTTGGGGATTTTTTCCGGATCGATGCCGTAGAAATTCTTGCCGGTGGGATACGCATCGGGATTGCGGATCGGCTCGTTGCCGCTGCCGACCGGAAGGAAGCGGCCATTCAAGCCATTGACGAGCGAATCGAGCTCGCGCCGCGCGGACGCCAGAATCCGGCGCTCCATTTCATCCGCCAGCACGGTCGCCTGCTGGGGCATCGCGCTGCGATCCGCGGCGACGATGGCTTCGATGGTGCTGGCACGCAGCGCCTTGTCCGGCGCGATGCCGAAGGTATGCAAGCCGTACGGAATGTTCTGCATCTTGAGATCGACGAGATGCGCTTCGATCCGGTGAATGGTCTCGTCGTCGATGCCTTGCGAGAGATCCAGGCCGAGATCCTTCGCGATGCCGAGCTCGAGCGCCTGCGCGCGGATCTCCTCGTTGAAGGACTTCGCCAGCTCGGGATTCTTCGTTTCGTTGACGGTGTGGTCGTTGATCGTCTCCGCGAGCTTCGCGAGCTGCGGGTAGAGCCCGCCCTTCGTGAACGGCGGCACCATGTGGTCGACGAGCGCCGCCATGCCGCGCCGGCGCGCGACCAGTCCCTCGCCGACGACATCGACGTTGTACACATAGAGGTCGGGTAGATCGGCGATCAACGCATCGGGCGCATCCTCTTCGGATAACCCCGCATCCTTGCCGTCGAGCCATTCCAAAGTGCCGTGCGTGCCGAGATGCACGATGGCGTCCGCCTGCCATGCGTTGCGAAGCCACGTATACGTAGCGACATACTGATGATGCGGCGCGAGATCCTTGGCGTGGTACATCTTTTCCAGATCCTCGCCCCAGCCGCGCGCCGGCTGCGGCAGCAGCACGATGTTTCCGTATCGGACGAGCGGCACGACGAGCTCGGTCTTGCCTCCTAGCTTCGTCAACATGAGCTGACTGGCTTCGGGCGGACCCCAATCCTTCAAGATCTTCGCCCGCAATCCGGGCGCGTAGTCGTCGAGCCAGCGCCGATATTCATTCGCGCCGATGCGGATCGCATTGCCGTTTTGCAGCATCCGCTCCAGCTCGCCCGGCGCCCGACCCATGACATTCAGAGCCTGCGTCGTGATGTCGCGCAACACACTGTCGCTCGACAGATCCGCTTCGCCCAGATCGTAACCCTCGCGCTTCAGCCGTTGCAGGATGCTGGCGATCGACGCCGCGACATTGAGATAGCTCGCGCCGACGTTCGCCTTGCCGGGGTGGAAGTTGTAGAACATCAGCGCCACACGCTTCTGTGCATTCGACTTGCGGCGCAGCTCGGCATACTTCAGCGCACGACGCACGGCGATGTCGACGCGCGAGTCGATCGGATGCGTGAAGATCGAAGTGATGCCGCTGTCCGCATCCCGCACGCGCTCCTTGCTGCCGACGATGGTCGGCGCGATCGTGCCGGCAAGTTCCGGCACCGCGAGCTGGAACGTGCCCTCGAACACGGTAAGGCCCGATTTCGACTCGCGCCATTCCTGCTCGCTGCGACCGTACAGCCCGATCATCGACAACACGGGAATGTCGAGCTTGCCGAGCAGCGTCGCCGCATTGAGATCCGAGAAATTGAAAATGAAGCCGAGCGCGGCATCGGCGCGTGGCTGGCCGGCTTCATCGAGCAGCAGACGGTCGAAGGCGACCGCGCCGGGATAGCCGAACACCGGAATCGCATTCGCACCTTGCGCTTCGATCTTCGCGATCATGGCATGCAACAACTCGGTATCGCCGGTGTAATAGGTCGACTTGTAGAAGCCGACGGCAATGCGCGGCGCGCCGGGACGAAACTTGCCTTGCTGCTTGCGCCACGCGTCGAACTCGCTCCAGGTCGCGAACAGCCGGCCGCCGTGGGCACTCCTGTTGCTGGATGAACCAGCTTTGCTGGATGGACCATTGCTGAAAGGATAGTAGTAGCCGAAATCGAGACTCGGCTCCGGCACAGGCAGCTCGAGCCCCGGGACGCCTGCCTTCGTGAGTGCAAGCTTCAGCAACGCCAGCTGGTTCGCCGGCCCCGAATGCGCCCAGTATTCGCGTGCACGCTCATTCCATTCGACGCCCAACGCGAGATATGCATCCTTGGGCCTCAGTCCTTCACCGACCGCGAGCACCGTGCCGCGCCGCTTGATCGCCCCGATGAGATCGACGCCGTGCTCCTTGTCGAAGCGCTGCAGCATCTGCTCGTTCATGATGTCGAACACGAGCACATTCGCGCTGGTGAGCTCTTCCGGCGTCATGGCGTCGTAGAGCGACTCGGTCAGCAGACTCAGCGAGACCCGCCCCCTCAGCTGCGGCTGTTCCTTCAGCAGCTGCTTATAGGCGTTCACCGTGCCCGGCAGATTGCCATCCGAATACACATAGGCGATCCGCACCGGCGCGGCTTGCGTAACGGAGATGCACAACAACAGGCATAGCGCGCTAAGGAATCGGCGCATCGGCGGCATCGGGAACGTAGATGATCTGACCGTTGGCGAGCCGATACGCGGTGCCGAGCCGCTCGCCGTCGCCCTCCATGGTTTCGCCGGTCACTTTGTAAGCAGTGATCTGCGTGCCTTTCTTGACGATGATTTCGCGCTGTCCGGCGGCGTTCGTCTTGACGATCGTCGTTTCGGCATTCGCATCGACGAGGTCGCCCATGCGATAGATCGAAAACAGCGTGATCATCAACCCGACGATGAACACGATGGACACATCGAACAGGTTGGCGATGCCCGCCAGCGGATCGTCCTCCATCGCCTCTTCGACCGGCGGCAAACGCAAGAACTTGCTCACAATCACCGTACTCCCGTTTCGATTGCGATGCGCTCCGCCAGATAACGCTGTTCGCGTACTGCCTCGCTCAGCCAGCCCTGACGCACGACCGTCACGACGTAGGCGAGCGTGCCGATCGCAAGCCCGATGATCGTCGTCGTGAACGCGACGACCATCTGTCCCGCCATCGCTTCCAGATTGCCACTCGCGAGCGAGGCGAGCGCGGTTCCCATCGGGATCAACGTGCCCAACAAACCGAGGCTCGGGCCGACTTTCACCAGCGCCCGCGGCAGATTGAGGCTGCGTCGCAACGTCTCTTCGCGCTCCAGCAACAGATTCTCCAGCCCGCCATCGCCGAGAGCCGCATCCGCGCTTGCGCGTTTGACGTCCGCGATCAGGCCACGCAGCACGGCCGGAAGACGTTCGAGCCGAGCGCCATCGGCGTCCAGCACGCCGCCTTGCTTCAGCCACACTTTGAGATCGAATGCATGGCGCTCGCGTCGTCGCGCGAGAAATTCCATCAGCGCCGCCCCGGCCGCGAACAGCACCGCGAACACACCGACCCATAGCAACGCCATGACCGGCGCGCGCATCACCTGGCCGAGTGCGAACAGGCCGTTTTCCAACACCGTCAACATCGTTTGCATCGCTCCCAGATCGAATGGCCCGCACCGGCGGCGATTGCAACAGCGCAAAGCAGCAGCGGAAATTTCAGGTCGGGCAGGCTTGCCTCGGCGGAGCTCTCGATGGCCGACGCATTGAGCGCAACGGCGGATTGCCAGCCCGCGGTAACCTCCGGCGCCGCCGCCACGAATACCGCCAATACCAGCAACAGGAGCATGGCCTCGGTCTGCATCGTGCCCGGCGCAGCGTAGGTATGACGACGACAAACGAGAACGATGGCCATCCCGGCAAGCAATGCGCTCACTGCGGCGAGCCAGGCACCGACGCCATGGCCGACGAGCCATGCCTGACAACATGCGACGAGCAGCCCGATTCCAACGGCGGGCGCCGCTTCATGCCAACGGGTCCACAGATGCAGGCAGACGACGGCGATCACGATGCATCCGATGCTCATCG
>ERZ795041.833-NODE-833-length-10704-cov-4.454127_pt1 | contig 10704 bp, 5 predicted proteins | sample MGYA00375125_ERZ795041 | MGnify/ENA primary metagenome ERZ795041 (study PRJEB30170, sample SAMN03074214) | activated sludge metagenome | biome: Common Effluent Treatment Plant; feature: Wastewater; material: Activated sludge; isolation source: activated biomass in a...
CGTGGCAGAGCGCATCGAGTCGCGCGGTCGGCACGTCGTGCGGGTCGGCATCCGCCAGTGGCGAGCGTTCGCGGTCGAGCCGGTCGAGCGCACCGGCGGCACGCACCGAAGGCGTGGCCAGCGCGGCGAGCAGGCGCTGCACGGCGAACGGCGGCAACACGGCATCGCTGCGCACGAGCACGACCCGGGTGGCACCGCTGTGCGCGGCCGCGGCGGCGGCAAGTTCCTCCAGGCCAGCGCCGACGGATGCGCGAAGCGCCAGCGTCGCGTCAGCGGCGCGCCCGGCGTCGGCCCGCACCAGCACGTGTCCCGGCGGCATCTGCGCACGCACGTCGGCGAGCCAGGGCTCGCTGCAGGGCAGGCTGCCGTGGATGCACAGGCACGTGCGTGGCAGGGACGGGTGGGGCACGGCGATTCCGGTCGCAAGCGGCCGCGGATTATCGGCGATCGTGCCTCGGGGCGGCTACTGCAGGGCCGCGCGCGCGGTTCCGCTACACTGCCGACGCCTCCCTGCAACGAACCGACCAGCCCGCCGCGTGTCCCTCTTCCGTCGTCTCTGGCGCCTGCTGCGTGCGCCGCTGCTGCTGGCCATCGGCTTCGTCGCCGGCTGCCTCGTGCCCTGGGTGGCCTACCTCGACCACCAGGTGCGCGCGCGCTTCGACGACCTCAGCTGGCAGATTCCGAGTCGCGTGCTGGCGCGTCCGCTCGAACTCGAACGCGGCATGCCGATGACCGCGGAAATCCTCGAACTCGAGCTCGCCGCGGCGCGCTACCGCCGCGATGAACGAGCGGCGACACCCGGCAGCTACGTGCGCGATGGCGCGCGCTTCGTCATCCACCGGCGTGGCCACGTCGGCCTCGACGGCAAGCACGCCGCGCGCCGTTTTGCCGTCGATCTGGCCGGCGCCCGCGTCGGCGCCCTGATCGATGCCGTCGACGGCAGCGCGATCGCCACCGAGCGGCTCGATCCGGCGCGCATCGCCACCTTGTACGGGGCCAGCCAGGAAGAACGCCGGGTGGTCCAGCTCGAGCAGCTGCCGGCCCTGCTGGTGGCCGGCCTGCAGGCGGTCGAGGACCGCAATTTCAAGCATCACCACGGCGTCGACGCGGTGGCGATCCTGCGCGCGGCCTGGGCCAACCTGACCGCCGGGCGCGTCGTCCAGGGCGGATCGACGCTGACCCAGCAGCTGGTCCGCAACCTCTACCTCGACCGCAGCCGCAACGCGCTGCGCAAGATCAACGAGGCCCTGCTCGCCCTCATCATCGAGTACCGCTACGACAAGCGGCGCATCCTCGAGGCCTATGTCAACGAGATCTTCCTCGGCCAGCAGGGCGGCCAGGCCGTGCACGGCTTCGCCGCGGCCAGCGAGTTCTGGTTCGGTCGCGATGTCGCCAGTCTCGGGCCGGCCGAGATCGCCCTGCTGGTCGGCCTCGTGCAGGGACCGAGCTGGCACGATCCGCGGCGCGCACCGCAGCGCGCGCTCGAGCGGCGCAACCGCGTGCTCGGCCAGTTCGCCGAAACCGGGCTGATCGATGCGAAGACGCTCGCCGCGGCGCGCGCGCAGCCGCTCGGCGTGCTCGCCAGTGGCGCCCTGCCGCGCAACCGGTTCCCGGCCTTCCTCGACCTCGTGCGCGCACAGCTCGCGCGCGACTATCCGGCGGCCGGCCTCGATGCCGCCGGCCTGACCATCCACACCACCCTCGCGCCGTCGAGCCAGCTGGTCGCCGAGGATGCGCTCGGCCGCACCCTGCAATCGCTCGGCCGCAACCAGCAGGCGCTGCAGGCGGCGATCGTCGTCACCTCCGCACAGGACGGCGAGGTCGAGGCCCTGGTCGGCGGCCGCGACGCCGACGCGCCGGGATTCAACCGCGCGCTGGAGGCGCGCCGGCCGATCGGCTCGCTGGTCAAGCCGTTCGTCTTCCTCGTCGCCCTCGCGCAACCGCAGCGGTATTCGATGGCCTCGCTGATCGAGGATGCGCCGGTCAGCCTGCCGCAACGCGACGGCACGCGCTGGACGCCGAAGAACGATGACGGCGTCGTGCACGGCACGGTCAACCTGGCCGACGTGCTCGCCCACAGCTGGAACCTCGCCACCGTGCAGCTCGGCCTGCGCCTCGGCGTCGATGCGGTGCGCGGCCTGCTGCAGTCGCTGGCGCCGGGACGCACGATCAACCCGAATCCCTCGCTGCTGCTCGGCGCCGTCGAGCTGAGTCCGTTCGACGTCGCCCAGCTCTACCAGTACTTCGCCACCGACGGCCATGCCCTGCCGCTGCGCGCCGTGCGCGGGGTGGTCGACAATGCCGGCAACACGCGATCGCGCTACGCCACCCGCCCCGGTGCCGGCGATTACGTCAGCGCCGCGCGGCTGGTCACCTGGGGCATGCAGCAGGTGGTCGAACGCGGTACCGCGCGCGCGATCGGCGCGGCCGGTCTCGGCGAGCGGCGTGCCGCCGGCAAGACCGGCACCAGCGATGCCCAGCGCGATGCCTGGTTCGCCGGATTCGACGGCAGCCGTCTCGGCGTAATCTGGATCGGTCGCGACGACAACCGGTCGACCCCGCTGTACGGTTCGACCGGCGCCCTGCGCGTGTGGATCGACCTGTTCCGGCGCCTGCCGGGGGCGCCGCTGGTCGTTCCCGAAGATGGCCTGGAGACGGTCTGGATCGATCCGCCGACCGGGAAGCGCAGCGATGAAGCCTGTTCCGGCGCGCGCCGCATGCCGTTCGTCGCCGGCTATGCACCGCAGCAGCGCGAAGGCTGCGCGATGGACCGTCTGCGCGACTGGATCGGCGGCGGCGCGCAACCGTAGCGGGCCGCAGCGCGGCCTGCGCCGGCGACCGGCGCGCAGCCCGTCGTGGCATCATCCGGGTTTCCCCCGATTGCCGGATGCCGATCTGCGTTTGCCGATGAAAACGATCCCCGCGGCCCTGTTCCTCCTCTCGTCCGTCCTGCTCGCCGCGTGCTCGCCGCGCACGCCGACCGTGTCGCCGGAAGCGCGGCCCGAAGGGGACCGCGAGGCGGCGGTGCGGGCGATCCGCGCGATCGTCGACGGCGCCGATGCCGCCCTGCAGGTCACTCCGCTGCGTGACCCGGCCGTCGAGGGATTCCTCGGCGAGGCCGAACGCGCCGAGCAGCAGCGCCGCTACGACGACGCCCACGCGGCCATCGCGCGGGCGCGCGCGCTGGCACCGGATGCACCGGACCTGATCCAGCACGAAGCCGAGATCGAGTTCCTGCGCGGCAACATCGTCGAGGCGGAAAAGCTGGCCTGGGAGAGCTATCGCAAGGGACCGCAGCTCGGCGCGCTGTGCGCGCGCAACTGGCAGACCGCCGTCGAGGCGCGCCGCATCTTCAAGGACCCGGACTACGAAGCCACCGCCGCGGCGCGGCGCGATGCCTGCAAGGTCAAGCGTCCGGTCCGCCTCTGACCCGGACGCACGCGTGGAAGAATCCGTCGAGAGCCTGCTCGGAAGCGAAGGACCGTTCGCACGCGAAGTGCCGGGTTTCGTTCCGCGTGCCGTGCAGCAGGCTATGGCGGCCGCGGTCGCCGAGGCGATCGACGCACGCCAGGCGCTGATCGCCGAGGCCGGCACCGGCACCGGCAAGACCTTCGCCTATCTCGTCCCGGCCCTGCTGTCGGGCCAGCGCGTGATCGTCTCCACCGGCACCAAGGCGCTGCAGGACCAGCTGTTCCACCGCGACCTGCCGCGCGTGCGCTCGGTGCTCGGCGCGCGTCTTTCCGCGGCCCTGCTGAAGGGGCGTTCGAACTACCTCTGCCTGCACCGGCTCGAGCAGTTGCGCAAGGACGGCCGCCTCGCCTCGCGCGACGAAGTCACCCGCCTCGCCGCCATCCATGCCTGGTCGACGACCACCGCCAGCGGCGATCGCGCCGAGCTGGCCGCGGTGCCGGAGGATTCACCGCTGTGGCCGCGGGTGACCTCGACCACCGACAACTGCCTCGGCAGCGAATGCCCGCTGTTCGCCGACTGTTTCGTCGTGCGCGCGCGGCGCGCCGCACAGGAAGCCGATCTCGTCGTCGTCAACCATCACCTGCTGTTTGCCGACCTCGCCATCAAGCAGGAGGGCTTCGGCGAGATCCTGCCCGGCGCGCAGGCCTTCATCCTCGATGAAGCCCACCAGATTCCCGAACTCGCCGGACAGTTCTTCTCGGTCAGCCTCGGCATGCGCCAGCTCGTCGAACTGGCCGACGACGCGCTGACCGAGTGCGCCGGTGTCAGCGGCGCGCTGGCCCTGCTGCAGCCGGTGATCGAGCCGCTGCAGCCGGCCCTGCGGCGGCTGCGCCTGGAACTGGAGCGCTTTCCGGCCCGCGGCGCTTTCGCGCAGATCGAGCACGACGCCGCCGTCGTGCGCGAGCTCGATGCCTTGCACGAAGCGCTCGGTACGCTGGCCGCGGCGCTCGAGCGCCATGCCGAACGCAGCCGGGGCCTCGCCAGCGTGCACGAGCGTGCGCTCGGCTTTGCCGCCCGCCTCGCCCATCTGCAGGACGGCAGCGCGCGCGACCACGTGCACTGGTACGAGCTCACCGCGCACGGCTTCATGCTGCATGCGACACCGCTCGATCTGGCCGGTCCCTTGCGCGAGCTGCGCGAGCAGAGCCGCGCGGCATGGGTGTTCACCTCGGCGACGCTGTCGGTCGGCGGCCGCTTCGACCATTTCGCCCGCCAGCTCGGCCTCGACGATCCGCACACGGTCTCCCTCGACAGTCCGTTCGATTACGCCCGCCAGGCGCTGGCCTGGTTGCCGGCCGGCCTGCCGGAGCCGGCCGATCCGGCCTACACCGATCGCGTCGTCGACACCGTGCTGCCGTTGCTGGAAGCCTCGAAGGGCCGCGCCTTCCTGCTGTTCACCTCGCATCGCGCGCTGCGTCGCGCGGCCGAGCGTCTCGACGGCCGCGTGCCGTATCCCTTGTTCGTGCAGGGCACGGCGCCGCGCCACCGCCTGCTCGAAGGGTTCCGTGACTCCGGCAACGGCGTCCTCCTCGGTGCCGCCAGTTTCTGGGAGGGCGTCGACGTCGCCGGTGAGGCGCTCAGCGTCGTGGTGATCGACAAGCTGCCGTTCGCCGCGCCCGACGATCCGGTGCTGGTCGCCCGCCTCGATGCATTGCGCGAGGCCGGCCTCAATGCGTTCACCGAATGGCAGGTGCCGAATGCGGTGATCGCGCTCAAGCAGGGGGCCGGGCGGCTGATCCGCGACATCCATGACCGCGGCGTGCTCGTGCTCTGCGATCCGCGCCTGAGCTCGAAAGGCTATGGCCGGGCCTTCCTCGCCAGCCTGCCGCCGATGCCGCGCACGCGCCGCATCGAGGATGCGATCGCGTTCTTCGCGGAGCCGCCATGAGCGCGGCTTCGGCGAAGCCCGGTGCCGATCGCCTCGGCGGCCTCGACGCGATGCAGCGCGAGACGGTTGCCGCGGCCATGGCCTCGCTGCAGCACGGCGATGCGCGCAGCGCGGCCGGTGGCCTCGATGCGGTCCTCGCTCAGCGCCCGGCGCATCCGGAAGTGTTGCGCCTGCGGGCGTTGGCCGACCTGCAGCTCGGCGATGCCGCCGCTGCGGTCGCGCGCCTGCAAGCTGCCCACGCGTACTGGCCGGACGATGGTCTCGTCGCCACCCAGCTCGGCGGCGCGCTGGCGCAAGCCGGCGACCTCGAGGCGGCCGAACGCTGCTTGCGCGTCGCCTGCGCGGCCCGCCCGGGGCTGGTCGATGCCTGGTACAACCTCGGTCTCGTGCTCGATGCGCGCACGGACACGGCCGCGGCACGCGAGGCCTTCGCGCGCGTGCTGGCGATCGTGCCGGGGCACGCGCCGGCGCGCCTGCGCCTGGCCGAACTCGACCGCGTCGTCGGCGACTTCGATGCCGCGCGCGCCGCCTTCCGCGCCGTGCTCGACGCCGATCCCGATTCGGTGCCGGCCTGGGTCGGCCTCGCCGCGTTCCCGGACTGGCAGCCGACCGATGCCGAACTCGCGCGCTTGCTGGCCCTGCGCGATTCCGCGCGCGTGCCGGCGGCGCAGGTGCACAGCCTCGCCTTCACCTGCGCCACCCTGCTCGAGCGCGCCGGCCGCCACGACGAGGCCTTCGCTGCCTGGCTCGCCGCCACCGCGCACAAGCGCCGCACGATCGCGTGGGATGCCGCGGCGGTGCATGCCTGGGTCGAGGCCGTGCTCGCCGCGTTCCCGGCGGCCGGCGCCGGTTCGCCGGCGGGGCAGGGCGAAGGCATCCTCTTCCTCGTCGGCATGCCGCGTTCGGGTTCGACCGTGCTCGAGCAGATCCTCGCCGCGCATCCCCGGGTCGCCGCCGGCGGCGAGCGCAACGCGCTGGCGCGACTGCTGCAAGCCGAGTCGGACGCACGGCGCCAGCCGTTTCCGCAGTGGGTGCGCAGCGCCACGGCGGAGGACTGGCATCGCCTCGGCGCGCGCTACCTGGCCGAGGCGGCGCCGGCGCGCGGCGATCGACCGGTGTTCACCGACAAGACCCTCAGCAACTGGCAGCTGGTCGGCGCGATCCGCTGCATGCTGCCGGGCGCACGCATCATCGAATGCGTGCGCGATCCGCTCGACACCGTCTGGAGCTGCTTCCGCCACCTGTTCGCCGAAGGTCAGGGATTCAGCTACGACCTCGACGAACTGGTCGCCTTCCATCAGGACTGCCGGCATGCGCTCGCGGTCTGGCGCGATCGCCATCCGGGCGTGATCGTCCGCCACGACCACGACGCCCTCGCAGCGGCTCCCGAGGCCGGCATCCGCGCCTTGCTGGAGGCCTGTGCACTGCCGTTCGATCCGGCCTGCCTGCGCTTCCACACGACGCGCCGCGAACTGCGCACGGCCAGTCTCGTGCAGGCGCGCCAGCCGCTGCAGCCGTCCACCCATCCCTCGCGCCGACACGCCGCGCGACTGGCAGCGGTAGCCGCCCGCCTCGGCTCCCCGCCTCCGGTTTCCTGAACCCGGCGACGCGGTCCGCGGCGACGTTGACGGGCGGGCCCATTCAGGTTCGCCGTCGACCGCTTCACGTACGCCTGCGCATGGCACCGAACCCGACCTGTGGCGAATTGCCGTACTCCGGTGCCGGTGCTATAAATCGGCGGATCAGGCCGGGTTCAGCTGCACCACCCTCCTGCACATGCACGCGCCGGCATCCCCGCCGGCCGTTTTTCGGGGTTTGTCTTGGGAGCCATCATGCGTAATTCCCTTCGTGTCAAAACGCTCGCCGCGGTCGTCGTCGCCAGTCTCGGCGGCATTGCTGCGCCGGCCGCGTGGTCGCAGGCCACGGTCAGCGACGGCGCCGCACCGGCGACCGAGGTCTCGCCGTACCAGATCTACATGATCCGCTTCAACGAACCCGGCGCGCTCGAATACCAGGGCGGCATCGGTTCGCTGGCAGCGACCGTGGCCACCGGCGGCAACCGCTTCGACGCGAACAGCGATGCCTCGCGTGCCTATCGCCAGTATCTCGAACAGCGCCAGGCCGAGTACATCGAGGGCATGCGCGTGCGCATCGGCCGCGATGTCGAGGTTCCGCACACCTACCAGACCACCCACAGCGGCATCTCGGCGAAGCTGACCGAAGCCGAGGCCGCGATCGTCGCCACCCTGCCGGGCGTGAGCAGCATCGAACGCGATCGCGAATACCAGCTCGACACCTTCCGCGGCCCGTCCTTCATCGGCGCGAACACGGTGTGGGGCGCGAACGTGCCGACCCCGGCCACCGCGACCAACTTCGGCAAGGGCGTCGTCATCGGCGTGCTCGACTCCGGTGTCAACTCGACCCATCCCTCGTTCGCCAACGACGCCCGCTGCGGCTTCAGCGGCGCCGATCCGAAGATGCGCAGCATGCGCGACTGCTCGACCAGCGCGGGCGGCGTCTGTACCGGCCCGAACGGCGCGGCCGACGCCACCGGCCACGGTTCGCACACGGCCAGCACGTCGGGCGGCAACGTCCTCGACACCTCGACCGTGCCGGCGCCGGTCATCCCGGCGCCGTACACCAACATCAGCGGTGTCGCCCCGTGCGCGACCCTGCGCACCTACCGCGTCTGCGAAGGCTCGAGCTGCTCCGGCGCCTCGATCTCGGCGGGCTTCAACAACGTGCTCAACGACGGCGACGTCGATGTCGTCAACTACTCGATTTCCGGCGGCGGCTCGCCGTGGTCGTCCGGTGACGGCGACCGCGCGTTCCTCGAGTTCGTCAACAACGACATCTTCGTTTCGGCCTCGGCCGGCAACACCCGCGCCGAAGTCCCCAATCCGGTCGGCAACGTCAACCATCTCGGCCCCTGGGTCATGTCGGTTGCCTCCTCGACCCACGACGAGAATCCGGTCGGCGGCGAGCTCTCCGCGGCCGGCCCCGGCACGCCGCCGGTCGACACGCAGAACATCGGGCTCAACATCGCCGGCGTGAACGTCGGCACGGCCGGCATCTACCCGATCCGCTACAACTCCGCCAACGACATCGGCTGCACGGCGAACGGCGGCTTCCCGGCCAACTTCTTCTCCGGCGCGATCGCCCTGATCCCGCGCGGCACCTGTTCGTTCGAGGAGAAGCTCAACAACGCCGCCGCCGCCGGTGCGGTGGCCGGCATCGTCTACAACAACGCCGCCGGCGCCATCAACATGGCGATCGGTACGGCGTCGCTGCCGTCCTACAGCATCCTGCAGGTCCAGGGCCTCGCCCTGCGCGCGTTCATCGACGCCAACGGAGCGACGCCGACGACGGTCGACTTCACGCCGGCGACGAAGATCGGCGACATGCTGTCCTCGTTCAGCCTGCGCGGCCCGAGCCGCCCGGCGGCCGTGGACATCACCAAGCCGGACATCACCGCGCCTGGCGACAGCATCTACGCCGCCTACAGCGGTGCCGGCGGCGTGCAGTACGCCTCCATGGGCGGCACCTCGATGTCGAGCCCGCACGTGGCCGGCGCCGGCGCCCTGGTGCGCGCCATGCGTCCGGGCTGGACGCCGATGATGGTCAAGTCGGCCCTGCAGCTGACCGCGAAGTCGGAAGGCGTGAAGGAAGACGGGGTCACCCCGTGGCATCCGGATGACACCGGCAACGGCCGTGCCCAGGTCGACCGCGCGGTCGCCGCGGGCCTCGTCATGGACGAGACCTATGCGCGCTTCCTCGCCGCCAACCCGTCGGGTGGCTCCATCAACATGAAGGAGCTCAACATCCCGTCGATGCGCAACACCAACTGCGTGCCGGACTGCACCTTCGTGCGCACGTTCACCAGCACGCTGGCGGCCGCATCGACGTGGAACATCACCTCCGAGTCCACCTACGGCGTCAACATCAGCGCCTCGCCGTCGAACTTCACCATCCCGGCCGGCGGCACCCAGGCGGTCACCTTCACGGTCGCCCTCGACGACTACGGCCCGGGCACCCAGGTGCCGAACACGCCGGCATTCGCCAAGGTGCTGCTGACCCCGAGTGTTGCGGCGGTTTCGCCGGTGGAGCACCTGACCGTCGCCGTGCGCGGCACGCGGGACGGCATCTTCCGCGACGGTTTCGATCCGGATGAGGTGGCCAATCCGAACCACGTGACGTTCACGCCGAACCACGAGGTGCATAACAGCCTCAACGGCACCTGCATCAAGTGGCTGACCGGCGTCGTGCGCGACAACCTCGCCTCGTGCCCGGGAGACGACTTCAATCCGTACGTGACCGGCGGCTCCCTGGCGTTCTACTGGGCATACACCGGCGCCACCGCCAATCGCGGCGGCTCGGCGTCCGGCTCGGCGTACACGATCGCCGCTCCGGGGACCGAGATCGGTCCGTCGACGACCTTCATCGACACGCTGGGCTCTGCCCCGACTGCGGCGTGGCGCGTTGCCGGTGGTGCGGATGGCTATCTCGGCTTCCGCTTCCTCAACACGGAGACGAGCACGATCAACTACGGCTACGTGCGCATCAACACCACCGGCGCGACCGGCACGACCGGATTGCCGGCCACGATCGTCAGCTACACGTTCGACAATTCCGGAGCGCCGATCTCGGTTCCCATGCCGTGATCGAGCCGCCGGTTGCGGCCCGAAAGGCCGCAGTCGTCGGAATCAGGGAGGCGGGGGAAACCCCGCCTCTTTTTTTTCGCCATCGCCGCCAAGGGGCAAGGGGTGGTTGTCCGCAAAGCGACGCCTTGACGAAAGGCATTGCGGAAACGCGTGCCGCCGACGCCTCAACACTCGATCACGTTCACCGCCAGCCCGCCGCGCGAGGTTTCCTTGTACTTGTCCTGCATGTCGCGGCCGGTGTCGCGCATGGTCTTGATGACCTTGTCGAGCGAGACGCGGTGCTTGCCGTCGCCGCGCATGGCCATGCGCTGGGCGTTGATCGCCTTGACCGAGCCCATCGCATTGCGTTCGATGCAGGGGATCTGCACGAGGCCGCCGATCGGGTCGCAGGTGAGGCCGAGGTTGTGCTCCATGCCGATCTCGGCGGCGTTCTCGACCTGGTAGATGCTGCCGCCGAGGGCGGCGGTGAGGCCGCCGGCGGCCATCGAGCAGGCCACGCCGACTTCGCCCTGGCAGCCGACCTCGGCGCCGGAGATGCTGGCGTTCTCCTTGTAGAGGATGCCGATGGCCCCGGCGGTGAGCAGGTAGTTGAAGATGCCTTCCTCGTTCGCGCCAGGAATGAATCGCTCGTAGTAGTGGCCGACCGCCGGAATGATGCCGGCGGCGCCGTTGGTGGGGGCCGTC
>ERZ795041.834-NODE-834-length-10674-cov-7.756757_pt1 | contig 10674 bp, 9 predicted proteins | sample MGYA00375125_ERZ795041 | MGnify/ENA primary metagenome ERZ795041 (study PRJEB30170, sample SAMN03074214) | activated sludge metagenome | biome: Common Effluent Treatment Plant; feature: Wastewater; material: Activated sludge; isolation source: activated biomass in a...
GGCGTCGCACAGTGCATACCTTTCTGTGCTGCTGGTAAGACGCGATAGCCCTGGACCGGAGCGACCAACGCCCCGGCCCGTCCCTATTTTCGCCCTTCATGAAACTGATCTCCTTCAATGTGAACGGCATACGCGCGGCGGTGGGCAAGGGCTTCATTGAAAGCATGCGCGCCGTGGACGCCGACATCATTTGCCTGCAGGAAACCAAGGCCACCCCGCAGCAGGTGGCCGATGCCCTTGCCGGCCTGGGCGGATACACCATACACGCCCATTCCGCAGAGAAAGCAGGCTACTCGGGCACTGCCGTGCTCAGCCGCCAGAAACCCGAGCGCGTGGACCTCGGCATCGGCATCGCCGAGCACGACACTGAAGGCCGGGTGATCACCGCCACCTTCGCCGACCACATCGTGGTGTGTGCATACGTGCCCAACAGCGGCGAAGGATTGAAGCGGTTGAGCTATCGGCAGCAGTGGGACAAGGACCTTCGCCAATACTTGGTGAAACTGGCTGCGGGCAAACGCCCGGTGATCTTCACCGGAGACCTCAACGTGGCGCACCAGCCCATCGACATCGCTCGGCCGAAAACCAACTACAACAAAACGGCCGGCTATACCCAGGCGGAGATCGACGGCATGTCGGCCTTGATGGACGCGGGATTTACCGACACCTTCCGCCACCGCCATCCCGATGAGGTCAAGTACAGTTGGTGGAGCTTCCGCATGAATGCCAGGGCCCGCAACGTGGGCTGGCGCATCGACTACGTGCTGGTGAGCAGGGGCTTCGAAAAGAAGGTGAAAGAAGCGTTCATCCTCAATGAAATCATGGGCAGCGACCATTGCCCGGTGGGGGTCACTTGGTAACCGGGGCTTGAAGCGTGCAACTTGCAGCTGCATCATTCTACGCCGCAGGTAAAACAAACCGCATGAAGACCCTGCTCAAACTGGAGGAACTGGCCCAATTGCTGGTCTGCATCATCACCCTGTGGATGCACGAGATGCCATGGTGGGGCTACCTGCTTTTGTTGGTGGGGCCGGACGTGGGCATGCTGGGCTACGTGGCCGGCCCGCGAACGGGAGCGTTCACCTACAACCTGCTTCATCACAAGGGCATGGCACTGGCCGTGGCCGGCATCGGCATCGGCGGCGCCTATCTCGGCGTGCCGCTTGGGGCGCTCACCACGATCCTCCTTCCCGCAGGGGTCATCCTGTACGGTCATGCCTGCTTGGACCGCCTGTTCGGCTTCGGCCTGAAATACACGGATGGTTTTGCCCACACCCACCTCGGATGGATCGGCCGTGAAGGACGACCCGTGGAACAGTGATCAGGTCCATGCGCATCCTGCTGTTGGACAACTACGATAGTTTCACTTGGAACTTGTTCCACCTGCTGGCGCCCATGGCGGCGGTGGACGTGGTGCGCAATGATGCGATCACCGTGGAAGAGGCCGCGCAGTATGACCGCATCGTGCTTTCGCCAGGGCCCGGCTTGCCGTCGGAGGCGGGCGTGATGCCCCGGCTGGTGCACATGCTGTTGCCCACGCATCCCATCCTCGGCGTTTGCCTCGGATTGCAGGCCATCGTGGAGGAATGCGGCGGGAAGTTGTACAACCTTTCCGCCGTGCGGCACGGCGTGGCCCTGCCCTGCATTCCCGAACTGCCGGGGGACCCGCTCTTCCATGGGCTTGGTGCATCCTTCCCGGTGGGCCTCTACCACAGTTGGGCAGCCGATCCAGCAAGCCTGCCGACGGACTTGCGGGTGATCGCCCGCAGCGGGGAAGGCACGGTAATGGCCGTGCGGCATGCCACCTTCCCCGCATGGGCCGTGCAATTCCATCCGGAAAGTGTGCTAACGCCCCAAGGGCCGCGGATCATCCGCAACTGGTTGGAGCACTGCCCGGCCCACTAGCCCATGCGGTGGTGCGGCGCCCGGTTTTCAACCGAAATGGACCACCGATCGTTGATGGAACAAACACCAAAGGCGCAGATCACCATCCATGGGCCGATAGCTTCGCCCCATGTTCCGTTGCCTCGTGTTCCCCGCTTTGGTGGCAGCCGGTAGCCTGTGTGCGCAAAACGTGCTTCAGCGCACCTTGCAGAACGACACCATGCCCAACCTGTTGCCCAACCCGGGTTTCGAGGAATACCAGAGCGTGCCCTGCGGCTGGACGCAGCAGGCGCGCAAATTCGGCGAGGAACTGATGGTGGCCTGGAACTCGCCCACGGAAACCACGCCGGACCTGTTCACCACCGAGGCGGACCGCAACTGCTGGAGCAATCCGGCGAAACGCACCGGTGGCAAGGCGGCACCGCGTACGGGCAAGGCCATGGCCGGCATCAAGGTGCGCGGCAAGGGAAACACCCCTACGTGGTGGCATGAATACCTGCAGGTGGAGCTGAACGCCACCATGGAGGCGGGAACCCGCTATGTGGTGGAGTGCTGGGCCAGGTTGGCGGAGTTCAGCGAACATGCCAGCGGGAACATCGGCCTCTATCTGTCGCCCGTGGCCATTGGCACGGGCAACAACCTGCCGCTCTACTTCACCCCGTGCGTAAATGCCGACCAAGTGGTGAAGGGCGGACGCTGGCGGTTGGTCAGCGGCGTGGTGGAAGCAACAGGCAACGAACGCTTCCTGGTGATCGGCAACTTCTACAGCGACGAGGCCACGCCCTTCGAAAAGCAGGAAACCGGCGAACGGGGCAGCTACTACTTCATCGACGACGTGAGCGTGCGCGTGGCACCGGCCGGGAGCAAACCCACGCCAAAGCCCCAGGAGAGCGTGCCGCCGCCGCCCAAGCAAGTGGTGGCGGACCGCACCAGCACCAAGGAAGTGGCCCTGCCCCGCATGGAGCCGCCGGCAGTGGGCAAGAGCGTGCGCTTGGACAACATCGGGTTTGAGTTTGCCAAGGCCACACTGACGCCTGAAAGCAAGAAGGAGCTGGATGAACTGGCCGACATGCTCATTGACTACCCCAACATGCGCATCGAAGTGGAAGGCCACACCGATGACGTGGGCAGCGAGGCGTTCAACCAAACCCTCAGCGAGGAGCGGGCCAAGGCCGTGGTTGATTTTCTGCGGGGCAGGAAGGTGGAGCAGGAACGGATAGGCTGGAAGGGCTTTGGCAAAAGCAGGCCATTGGTGCCCAATACAAGCGAAGAGAACAAGGCGCTCAACCGCAGGGTGGAATTCCGCGTGATCGAAAAATAAGGGGACTACACCGGGCTACGAACCCGGCGAAAAGAGATCACGGCGCCGGGCAGGTTACACCCGCTCGTCGATCATGCGGCGTGCAAGGTCCAGGATGCGCGTGTCATCCAAGGCCACAATGCCGCCTCCGGGGCCCTCTTCCACATGCACGCCCATGGGCTTCCCGTTGCTGTGGCTGTATCCCCCGAAATAATTCCAGACCGTCTCCACGTTCAGGTCCAGTTCCTTGGCGATGCGGTGGATGCTCCCGTCGGGCAAGCGGTCCTTGATGTCGCGCAGCTCATTGAAGGTGATGTTCATGGCTCAAAGGATTTGGAATGGATGCCCTGAAGGTAGGCCGCGATCGGGCCAAAAGCGGCATCCATTGAATTTTTTTCCGGTTGGCACAACGCCATGCCGCCAGTCGCCAATTCAACCTTGCCATGGTGGACCACCGCATTGCACCGGTCCATGGCAACATGGCACGGACCTTGGCCCGCCAACAATCCGCCCTCCATCCGGAGAGCAAACGGATAAGGCGCCCGGACGTGCCGGAATCACATATTCATGTGATTGATGAGCCTTGCTGGCGATCGTATCCTTGTCGCCCAATCAACACCTCCATCATGCGTATATCATATACTCCGCCGATCTTAGTGCTCCTGTTGCTCTCCGCGCCCTTGCTGAAGGCCCAAACGCTTCAGGTGGGTGACCTTACCCCGCCGCTCGGCACCCCGATTTCGGTGCATTACGTTGACTACCAACCTCCCGGCCCTGGAGGCACCGGCCTCACTTGGGACTTTTCCGCCTTCCCAACCACCGAACCCACGGCCACCACCTTCGTGGATGCCACCCAAAGCACGTACGCGGCATCCTTCCCGGCAGCCAACATCGCGGAACACCTCGGCGATGATTTCTACGATTTCTATGGCTATACCGCAGCAGGCATTGATTACTTCGGCATGGCTAGCGCAAGCAACAACGTGCTGATGCAGTACCAGAACCCGCAACGCACGATGGTATTCCCGTGCAGCTACAACACTTCCTGGCAGGATGATTTTGGCGGGCCGTGGACGAGCTCCACCGGTGCTTCCGCCCACACCTATGGCAATACGTCGATCACCGTGGATGCCATGGGCACTTTGATCATGCCCTACGGCACGGTGGAGAATGTGCTCCGCGTTTCCACCACCACCCATGACTCCGATACCTTCGCCGGCTTCGGCTACATCAACTATTTCGTACAAAGACAGGATTATTACAAGCTGGGCGTTCCCCGGCCGCTGGTTACCTTCTTCGACCAAGTTGGCGGCGGCACCGCCGTGAGCGGCGACCTGAACGGTAATTTTGGCGCTTGGCTGGAGGACCCTGCATTGCTGGTGCGCGAAGTCGTGGACAATGCCATCGGCATGGACGTGATGCCCAACCCTGCCCACGGCCATGCTTCCCTGCTATTCGGCAACACTGGGGTGCAGTTGGAGTTGATGTTGGTCGATGCCACCGGACGCATCGCGCGCAACATGAAGCTGGACCGGCAACCGTTGGGGATCGCCAAGCAAGACCTGGACCTGAACGGAATTCCGCCAGGCTTGTACACCATCCAACTGACCGCAGCCAACGGGCAAAAAGGCATGAAGAAGCTGGTGGTGGAGTAATTCATTGCCCTGCACCATGCACCTATGTGAAGGGCCGCCCGATGGGGTGGCCCTTTGCATGTTCCGCATGGCCGGCCCAGCCGAGGGGCACGCAGAAGGTGTTGGTGGAGGCGGGGCGGAAGGGCGCAAAAGACCGCGACCCCTTTCGGGGCCGCGGATAAGCCTTGAAGCTTAGTTCTCACAACGGAATAATCCTTATTGTGAAAGACTTCAGGTCGGTGCAAGTATAGTAGATTCCTGCTTTTCCTGGTTCGGCATATTTTGTGCCTTCAGTCCCACAATGCAAAAACAGTGATCGAGAGATGATGCAAAAAGAAAATGAATTGGTCGTAGGCCTGGATGTCGGAAGCAACAGCGTAGGCTGGGCTGTGGTGGAAATGGATGGCGAGAAGCTGGAAAGGATCCACGGCATCGGCAGCCGGATCATTCCCATGGGCGATGAGAAGAAGGAGTTCGAGCAGGGTGCCAAGATCACTAAGAACGCCGTGCGGCGGCAGAAGCGCAGCATGCGCCGCAATCATCAACGCTATAAACTGCGCCGCTCAAATTTGATCCAGGTGCTCAAACTTATTGGGGCATGGCCGGAAGGGCTGGGCGAACGAATTGGCCCGGATGCGCCGGTACAGACCAGCCTGCAATTGTATGGCCTACGTGCCTTGGCCGTGGAAGACCCTGTCTCGCTTACCGAGCTTGGCAGAATCCTGTACCACATGAACCAACGCCGGGGTTACAAGGACATCGGTGACCTGATGGACGAGCAGGACGGCGCCGCCAGCACCGACGAGAAGAAGGACGATGGCAAGACCATTGAGAGGGTCTTCATCGAGAACGTGGAGGTGGACGACGACAAGGGCAAGAAGACCAAGTACCTCGTCACACTGGCTGATGGGCGTGTTGGCACTACCACGATCGCGAAGATCATGGAGATGAAAGGCTCCGAGCAGGAACTGGAGATCACGACCAAGAAAACAAAGAAGGGCACCACACACGAGTTCCGGCTGGCGCTGAAGACCGATTGGCGCAAGGGCATGGAAAGCCTGAACCAAGCGATCGACGAGAGCCAGCTCACACCCGGCCAGTTCTTCCACCAGCAACTGAAGAACGACCCGCACTACCGCATCAAGGAACGCATCGTGTTGCGTGACACGTTCAGAGCGGAGTTCGATGCCATTTGGAAGCGGCAACTGCCCGACCACGCCACCTTGCAGCGCACCGACTTGCGCGACACCGTGGTGAAGGCGTTGATCCCGAACAACAAGAAGGAGCAGGCACGCTGGCTCGCCAAGGATCTCGGCACCTTCATCCGGGACTACGTGATCTTCTACCAGCGGCCGCTGAAGAGCCAAGTGAGCAGCAAGGGCCAATGCCGCTTCGAGCCGCAGAAGCCGGTGATGCCCGTGAGCAGCCCCATCTACCAGCTGTTCCGCATCTGGCAGCAGGTGAACAACATCCGCTTGATCGACCGGTACGGCAAGGAAAGTGAATTGTCCGCTGCGGAGCGCATCGCCGTGGTGCAACACCTGCTCGAAAGCAAGGAATTGAAGACGGACAAGTTGCTCGATGCCATCGGACGCAAGAAGGAAGAGCTCGGGAACAACCTGCGCGCCAACCTGCCCGGCCACCAGACGCTGGACCCGCTGCGGGCAAGGCTGAAGAAGTCCGCCTTGTGGGGGAAGCTGTTGCAGGAAGCCTCCACGCCCAAAGACATCGACAAGTCCACGCTCTTCCGCATCTGGCACATCCTCTACTCCATCCCGATGGAGGAGCATCGCCAGATGGCGCTGAAGGCCATCGACGGCATTCCGCAGGAAGAAGTGGACGCCCTCGCCAAGATCCGCTACGACCGCAAGACCGGTGCGGTATCGGCGCGCGCCGCTTCGCGCATCACACCGCTGATGACCTGCGGACACACATGGAAGTGGGAGAACATCGCACCGCGCGACCAACGCCGCATCGAAGAGGTGATCGCCAAGGTGGCCGACGGCGAGGCGATCGACCGCTTGCCCAACGAGGTGTTCGCGCGATTGAGGGCATATTCCACCAAGGAACATTTCCAAGGTCTCCCGTACTGGCTGGCCGCGTCCGTGCTATACGGCGACCATCGCGCGGCCATCGCCAAGCCATTCGACAAGCCGGATCAGATCAAGACCCTCTCGCGCGGCTTCCTGCGCAACCCCGTAGTGGAACAGGTAGTGAACGAATCCCTCATGCTGATGCGCGACATCTGGGCCACCTACGGCCGCCCCACCAGCGTGCGGGTGGAGCTCGCCCGCGAACTGCGGCAGAACCAGGCCCAACGCAAGCGCACCTTCGAGAACAACAACCAGCGCGACAAAGACCGCAAGAAAGTGGTGGAAATACTGGGCGGCGAGTTCAGCAGACCGAAGCCCAGCAAGAAAGACATCGAGCGCTACGAGTTATGGGTACAGCAGGAGCATCGCTGCATGTACTGCGGCGGAGCGATACAGAAGGGCCAGCTTTTCGACACGCGCGACACCGATGTGGACCACGTCATACCCCGCGCACGGTTCTACGACGACAGCATCCAGAACCGCGTGATCGCGTGCCGGCCATGCAATGCCGACAAGGGTAAGCAACTCGCCGCCGCATACATGAAAAGCAAGGGACCCGGCGAATGGGAAACCTACGTGGACCGCGTGAACAAACTGAAGGCGGGGCGCACCAAGAAAAAGTACCTGCTGGCCGAGGAAGTGCCCGAGAGCTTCATCAACCGCCAGTTGCAGGAAACGCGCTACATCGGCACCAAGCTCACCGAACTGCTGCAACCCATCTGCACGGTGCATAGCACCCTCGGCATCGTTACCGATGCGCTCAAGAACGAGTGGGGGTTGAACGAGGTGTACAAGGAAGTCCTCATTCCCCGCTTCAAACGCCTTGAAGGGATCCTTGACCGTAAGCTCATTGAAGAGCTGCACCGGACCAACGGCGGCAACCACGTGCAGTACAGGATCGAGGGTTACGACAAGCGCATCGACCACCGGCACCATGCGCTGGACGCGCTCACCGTAGCACTCACCCGCCAAGGCTACATCCAGCGCCTCAGCAACGTGAACCAACTCAACCTCACCAACGAAGAGAAGGAGGCCCTGAAGCGGCCCACCTGGTACCCGCTGCCCCACCCCGATCTGCGCCGCTTAGTGAGGGACCAGTTGGAGCGCACCATTCCCAGCATCAAGAACCGGCAGCGGCTGCTCACCAAGGCCAGTAACCGCACCGCCTACCTCGACCCCTCCACCGGCGAAGTGCGCAAGGGTGACAAGGGGAGGAAGCAGACCAAGGGGAATCTGCGCGCCGTACGCGGACCGCTGCACAATGAACAGCCCTTGGGCGAAGTGCGGGAGCAACGTAAGTGGCCGCTGAAGGACGTGCTGAAACGTCTTGCCGAAGTGATGGACAAGGAGGGCGCCTTGCACGTATTGCGACCTATGGACAAGTCCGACCCCGACTATCGCATACGTTTCCTCGCCCATGAGCATGAACGGAAATTGCTCCACGATCACCTGGCGAAGTATGATGGGCACATCGAGAAGATGAAGAAGGCACTGAAGAAGGATCCGCTCGTGAACGCGAAGAATGAACACGTGGAAGAGCTTACCATGCTCGTGCCCAAGTACAGCACCATCGTGGCACTCGCATCAATTGCTTCCGGGCAAGACATGACCAAGGAGAAAGTGTTGAAGAGGATCGAGAAGATCATCGACGTGAAAATCAAGGAACGTGTGCGAAAGCACTTCGAGGCATATGCCTCGAACCCCAAAACAGCCTTCACGGACGAAGCCTTGCATGCGTTCAATAAGGGTCAAAGCGTTCCGATTCATAACGTACGTTGCTGGAAGGACAAGGGAGGGAAAGACCTCTTGGTTGGAAATGCCAAGGGGCGAACTCCTATGAGGCGGCCCCACGACCCGAACCGGAAACTGCATGTGGAAAAAGGCGAGAACTACGCCCTGGCCGTGTTCGTAAACGAACAAACCAGTGAACGCAAGTTCGAAGTGATCCCCTTCTTCGATGCCGTGGAACGAAAACTGAACGGACTTGATCTGGTCGAGGCACGGCTAGGCTTCCAGCACTTCCTGCTACGGAAGGGCGACGTGGTATATGTGCCAAGACCCGATGAAGATGTGAGGTCCATCAACTGGACCAGCACCAAAGTGGTCGGCGACCGGATTATGCAGATGACCAAGATGACGCAGCGTGGTGAGAACTCAGGACAGTTCTATTTCCTGCCTTGCCCCTTATCCAGCCCGGTCACCTTCGACAAGAAAGCCCAAGAGTTTCCCACGGAATTTGAGGACCGCGACAACCCACGGACCAAGATTAGCTCCGTCTGTATCCCTGTCCGGGTCGATCGCTTGGGCAAGGTCACCCCTCTATTTCCGTGATCAAGCGCACCATCCATATCGGCAGTCCCTGCACCTTGCGCCGGCGCGAAAAGCAATTGGTGGTGCAATACCCCAAGGACTTGGGCCTGCCCGAGCGAACCGTGCCGATCGAGGACATCGGCGTGGTGCTGCTGGACCATGAGCGCGTGGTGGTGACCCAGCTGCTGCTGGCTGCTTTACTGGAGAACAATGTGGCGGTGATCACCTGCAACGAGCAGCACATGCCCACGGGCATGCTGCTGAACCTTGACGGCCACACGGTGCAGACGGAGATCTTCCGGCACCAGATAGCGGCCAGCGAGCCCTTGCGCAAGAACCTGTGGATGCAGACGGTGCAGGCCAAATTGCGTAACCAGGCGGCCATGCTCGAACAGATCGGCATTCCCGGCGATGCATTGCGCGAACATGCGAAGCAGGTCCGCAGCGGAGATCCGGACAACCTGGAGGCCCGGGGTGCCGCGCACTACTGGCGATTCCTGTTCCCTGCTCACCTGAAGTTCACCCGGCACCGACATGGGGAGCCGCCGAACAACTTGCTCAACTACGGCTACGCCATTCTGCGCGCTGTGGTGGCACGGTCGCTGGTGGGCAGTGGGCTCTTGCCCACGCTGGGCATCCACCACCGGAACAAGTACAATGCCTACTGCTTGGCGGATGATATCATGGAGCCTTACCGGCCCTTTGTGGATGAACTGGTGCTGAAACTGGTGGTGCAGGAGCGCGTGAATGCCGAGATATTGGACACGGCCATCAAGGGCCAACTGCTGAAGGTGCCGACCCTGGATGTAATGATCGATGGCCAGCGCAGCCCCTTGCTGGTGGCCGTTCAGCGAACCACCGCCAGCTTGGCACAGAGTTTTCAAGGTGGGCAGCGCAAGTTGCTCCACCCGGAGTGGCACTGATCATGGCCCCATGGGGCGTTTGGATGAATACCGGATCATGTGGGTCTTTGTCTTTTTCGACCTGCCCACCGCCACCACCAAGGACCGGCGCAACTATGCCCGTTTCCGCAAACAAATCAAAGAGGACGGCTTCACCATGATGCAATTCAGCATCTACGTGCGCCATTGCAACAGCGCTGAGAATGCCGAGGTCCACATTCGCCGGGTGAAGGGTCTGCTTCCCCCAGCGGGCGAGGTGATCATCTTCACCCTCACCGACAAGCAGTTCGGCATGATCCAATTCTTTGAAGGCAAGAAGAAGGCCCTGGCACCGGACACCCCGCAGCAGTTGGAAATGTTCTGAGCGTGTCCGCCCGCATCATGACCGGCTGGGTAGAAATGCGAAAGGCCCTCCGGAGTTCCGGAGGGCCTTCGCCGCTGTGCCTTTTTATCACCGGGTCGGCAGCCCTGAAACCGCGTGGCTGTAGCGGTTCAAGAGACCTGTGGTATCACAGCACGTCAAAGATCTTGACCTGAAAGCCTTTCACAAC
>ERZ795041.835-NODE-835-length-10672-cov-6.664124_pt1 | contig 10672 bp, 10 predicted proteins | sample MGYA00375125_ERZ795041 | MGnify/ENA primary metagenome ERZ795041 (study PRJEB30170, sample SAMN03074214) | activated sludge metagenome | biome: Common Effluent Treatment Plant; feature: Wastewater; material: Activated sludge; isolation source: activated biomass in...
GCGCCGGCCGGAGTGATTGCCTCATCATGGCGGCGAATGAACTTCAATATAAGCAAGAATGCCGCCGCACAGATGATTTGCAGCAACGCGGCTATTTGTGCTGACGAAGCCGGGGCGAGTTGGGCGGGCAGCATGATCAGCGCGAACAAGCCGGCCAGCGACCAAATCCGGAATACGGCCCGCATTCGCGGCGTCTTGACGGCTGCGGCCAACGCGAGCGACGGCAACAAGACCAACAGCACCATTGTCGCCTGGGCGATGATCCACGGAGTGCGGCCGAACGTTTCTCCGCTGATGATGGCGAACTGTTCCGCTATCCAGACGGCAGGGACCATCAGGAGAAGCAGCCCGCCGAGAAATGCCGCCAAAAGCAGGATCGGCACGATGGCCGCATTACTGCCGGAATTGTTTGGGGTGGTTGGTGGAGAGATTGTGTTATCCATTAATCATGAGGGGATGGAAGCCGGCTAATCGGCCGATGCGAACCCGTTATTGGCGATGACCTCGCTGTACCAGTTGGCGCTGTCCTTGGGAATGCGCTGCTGGGTGTCGTAATCCACCCACACCACGCCGAAGCGCTGCTGATAGCCCTTGGCCCACTCGAAATTGTCCATCAGCGACCAGACGAAATACCCGGCCAGGGGTATGCCGTTTTGCATCGCCCGGTGGGCGGCGGAAAAGTGATCCCGCAGGTAGTTGAGCCGGCGTGAATCCGGGATGCGCCCGCTCTCGTCCGGGCCGTCCATGAAACTGGTGCCGTTTTCGGTGATGTAGATCTTCGGCGGTTTATACTCGAAGTAGAGCCGGTTCAACAGGTTGTATAGTCCCTCGGGGTAGATTTCCCAGTAGGTCCGGTCCGTGGTGCCGGAGTACATGTCGCATTTGGGTAAATCGGGGAAGCGCGTTTGGGGCCAGTTGTCTGCTGCGGCCTCGTCGCGCACGATCCGGCGCGTATAGTAGTTGACGCCGAGGAAGTCCATCGGCGCGGCGATCGCCTCGAAATCACCCGGTTTGATGAAGTCCATCCCCTGCGCGAAGTACGGCTCGTAGTGTGCCATAGCATCCGCCGGATACCGGCGGCCGAACAGAGGGTTGATAAACCAGCGATTGTACGTGCCGTCTTCGATGCGGGTCAGGCGCCGATCGGCGGGGCTTTCCGAAGCCGATTCGATCGCTTCAAAGTTCAGCGTGATGCCGACCTCGCTGTCGGGGCTATTGGCGCGGATAACCGGCACGGCCCAGCCATGGGACAGCAGCAGGTGATGGGTCGCGCGGACGGCGGCGGCTGTGTCGCGCCAACCGGGGGCGTGTTCGCCGTATTGATGGCTGAGGATGCCGGCACACCACGGCTCGTTATGGGTGATCCAGTGATCGACCCGATCGCCGAGATGACGCGAGACGACTTCGGCGTACTCGACGAATGCCTCGGCCGTGGAGCGCTCCGGCCAGCCACCCCCGTCTTGCAGTGCTTGAGGCAGGTCCCAATGATAGAGGGTGATAAAGGGTGTGATTCCGGCCTCCAGCAAGCCATCGACCAGGCGGCTGTAGAAATCGAGGCCGGCCGGATTCACCTTCCCACGGCCGGTCGGCAATATCCGTGACCATGCGATTGAGAAGCGATAGGCTTGCAGGCCGAGCGACTTCATCAGGGCGATGTCTTCCGGCAGACGATGGTAATGATCGCAGGCCACGTCGCCGGTGCTGCCGTCGATGATGTTGCCCGGCGTGTGGGTGAAGCGATCCCAGATGGATTCGCCCTTGCCGTCCTCATTCCACGCACCTTCGATTTGGTAGGCGGCCGTCGCCGCGCCCCAGACAAAATCATTTGGAAATGAGAGAAAAGTGGACATGGTATTCCTCGTCGAGTTATTGCTTCAGGCGAAAGGAGCGCACCTTTCGAATGATCCTGTGAGCTCCGTCAGTGCGCGTTATTTTCCAGACAAGTCGGAGGCGGAGGATGTATGGTCGACGATGAACGAAAGAATGGAGTTCCAGACCGTCTGATGGATAGGCTCAAAAGGGCGCATTAGTTCGTGGCCGACGCCGGGATAAATGGTCAATTCCTTATCCTTGGCAGGCAGCAGCGCAAAAATCCGGCGCGCGTTGTCCGGTGGCGCGGCATTGTCATCCTCGCCGGCGAAGATGCGAACCGGCACGTCCAGCTTCGGCCAGAGCGAGCGGCCCCTCTCGATCGTCTCGACCATCCCATGCATGCCGGAAAGCGGCACGCGGCTCACGTCGGGTAGTTGTTCCTGAAATTCAGGGCTGTCGAAATCGATGCTCGGATCGAAATCCAGCACGCGCTCGCGCACCAGATGTTGCATGCTCTCGCTCCTGCTTTTGTGTGGGTAGTACCAGGTGACGAAATGGCGCGCGTACTTCACCCAGCGCAGACGCGGATCGGGCACATCGATAACCGGCGCGAGCATGGCGATGCCGCGCACCCCGCCGAACCTGGTCGTCACGTGGGCCGCAAGCACGTTGCCCATGGAGTGGGCGATGATAAACAGGTCGTCGCATTCGCCCCGCGCAAATTGATATGCTTCTTCGGCTTCGGCCAGCCAGGCCTTGGAGGAGACGCCATGCAGCTTGTTGGGGTAACTGCCGTGGCCGGGCAGGAGGGGGCAGTGGACGAAGAAGCCTTGTTGATTGAGATATTCCGCCATCGGCCGCGAACTCAGCGGGCTGCCGATGAAGCCATGCAGGACCAGGACTCCCGTCTGCCGACCGGCAGCCGGTGCAGCAGGTCTGAATGTATAGGGCATCCGGTCCGGTTGTACGTCGTAATTCGGTTGATAGGGCATTTATTTACCTCGCAGGCGAAGTATAGAGACTCCTGTCCGGTGGGGCAATTCTGAGCGGTGCATGGGTTGTTGCGACCCCGGCTTAGGCAACGGTCCGGGGAATTTGGTACAATTCGACGATGACTATCCATGTCCTGCCCGATCAGCTGGCCTCGCAAATCGCCGCGGGCGAAGTTGTCGAGCGTCCCTATTCCGTCGTCAAAGAGCTGGTAGAGAACGCGATCGACGCCGGAGCAACGGCGATCACCATCGACATCCGCGCCGGCGGCCGCGAGCTGATCCAGATCGCCGACAATGGCGACGGCATTCCCGCCGACGAGATCGAGACCGCCTTCCAGCGACACGCCACCTCCAAGCTCTCTTCGGCCGACGATCTATGGGTCATCCGCACGCTTGGTTTTCGCGGCGAGGCGTTGGCGGCCATCTCGGCCGTCAGTCGCCTCACTGTCGTGAGTCGGGCGAGAGACATGGATACAGGGGTGCGTCTGCTACTGGAGGGCGGCGTGACGACGACCCGTGAAGTCGTCGGCGCGCCGGCAGGCACGGTCATCGCCGTCGAGAATCTGTTCTACAATGTGCCGGCTCGCCTCAAGTTTCTGAAGAGCGTTACCACGGAGAAGCGGCTGATCGATGAGTTCGTCACGCGCTATTCGCTGGCCTATCCGGGAATTCGCTTTCGCCTCAGTCATGACGGACGGATCACCTACCAGACGACAGGCAGCGGGGCGACGGCCGACGTCCTGCTGGCCGCCTATGGCCCGGACACGACACGGCAGCTCATCGAGGTGCAGCCCGCGGCACCGGATTCGCCTCGCGGAGAGGGTCAACGATACAAGATCGACGTGCGCGGCTACGTCAGCGATCCGGCGCTCACCTGGTCGGGTCGGAATCATATCCAGTTATTCGTCAACGGCCGCACCATCCGCGATACACGCCTGACGTTTGCCGTTGTGCAGGCCTACCACACGCTGCTGCCGGTCGGCCGCTTCCCTTTGGCGCTGTTGTTTATCGAGTTACCACCGGAAGAGGTGGACGTCAATGTTCATCCTACAAAGGTCGAGGTGCGTTTCCGGGACGAGAGCGCGGTGTTCGGCGCGGTGCAGCGGGCCGTGCGGGCGGCGCTGGTGGAGACGTCACCCGCCCGCGGAGCAAGCGGCTGGGCATTCGGGCCGTCCTCACCATCGGGCTGGGGCGGCTTTCGGGCGGGAAGTGGCCCCGGCGAATTGCCGTCCACGCAACTCGATATCCCCTGGCAATTGCGCGGGCCGGAATCGGAACGCGCCGATGGCGAAGCGGATGCGCCGCCTCCCTCGCTGCCGGGAACCGACTCGGCGCGCCTGCCGATCATGCGCGTGATCGGCCAGGTGGGGGCCGCCTATATCATTGCCGAAGGGCCGGATGGACTTTACCTGATCGACCAGCACGCAGCCCACGAGCGCATCTTGTACGAGCAATTTCTGGCGCAGCGCCAGGGGCAGCGCGTCGCTTCGCAGGGGCTGGTGGCGCCGGCGACGGCCTATCTCTCGCCGTCACAAGCTCATCTGGTTGAGGAGCAGTTGGATCTGCTTACTTCTTTGGGATTCGAGATCGAATCATTCGGGCCGAACGCTTTCCGGATACGGGCCGTGCCGGCCATCCTGAGCCGTGCCGATCCGGCCGCGGCGCTGGCGGCTGTCGTCGCCGATCTTGAAAATGAAACCACGCCGTTGAAGTCGGAGACGGAAGCGCTGGTCATCAAGCGGGTGTGCAAGACGGCGGCGGTGAAGGCCGGGCAAACGCTCAGCCCGCAAGAGATGGACGCGATGATCCTGCAACTGGAGGCCTGCGACGTGCCCCACACCTGCCCCCACGGACGGCCAACGCTCATCCATCTGTCGGCCGCGTTGCTCGCCCGCCAGTTTGGTCGGGCCTGATAGAGGGAGCATCCACAGATTTCACAGATTTTGCAGAGGCGAATCCGTTAATTCCGTATCATCTATAAGTGATTGATCTATGAGAGCCATGGAAATCGGCTCAAGGTTCTCGCGCCTGGTATTCCAGTTGCCAGCCTCCTACGCGGCCGTCGGCGCAAAGCTGCGTTTCCAGACCGGCGGCTGACACTTCATCCTCCGCTATCGCCACCGAGTAAATTGTGCCTTGCGTCATCTTGAAGTCGGCATATCCGGAGCCTTGGTCGGGGGTGAAGCCGGTGAAGAATGAATCGCGGCCGCCGTCCCAAAAGATGGTGATAGCCACGCCCGGCTGAGGCTCGCCGTCACTGTCGATGATGTTGATTTCCATGCGATTGACATCAGTGTCGGTCGGGCAGAGGACTGTTCGCTCGATTAGCTCGAAATACTCGGCGGATAGGGGGGGCGTGGACGCAGCCATGTTTGTAGGCTCGACCGAAGCCGAAGGAGTGGCCGGGGCGATGGCTGGTGGTTGAGCCAGAAGATCGACGACCGGCGCGTCAATTGCCAATCCCGCGGCCAGGTTGATGAGATTATCCGCGCCGCGGGAGGAACGCCCCCCGTTTAGGTCGCGCGCGATCAGCTCAACCAGCGACGTTTCGGCCACCGCACCCAGGTCACGAAAACGGCGTGCGGCCGCGTCCCGGTCGCCGTTGGCGGCATAGCTATCGGCGATGAGTTGGATGTATAGCTCGCGGTCGGCCGGATTGAGGCGTTCCGGGGCAACGCCCGCCGGTTGCGCCGGAGCCACCAGCCAGGCAAAGGCCAGCCCTGCCGCAATACCGACGGCGCAACAGAGCAGGAAGATCAACAGGGTAGACGGGCGGCGCATGGAGCTATTCCGTGGGAGTCGGCATGGTGGCGTGCAATTCCAGTTCGGCCGCCAGTTTCTGCAAACCGGACAGGGCTATCTCGTCATCTTCGGCGGCGTTGAAGGCGTTGAGCAGGGCAACTGTCGCCGAATCTCCAAGACGGGCGAGGCGGCCGAGGGCAAGCTCCAGATCGCCATCGGCTTCGTAGGCGGTGGCGACCATAATCGCGTACTCTATCCGGGCATCCGCGGTCAGCAGGTCGGGCGTGACATCGGCATACTCGACCGGCCAGACCATCCACCCGGCCAGCAGGCCCAAACCGATGCCGAGCACTAATCCCATAATCACCGCCAATCGCATCTTTCTGCAACCTCTCGCCTAAATGAAAATGACTCCCGAACGGAGCCATTGTTTGCCCGCCTTCCGGGCGAGACCTATAATCCTGTCAGCTTGATGCCGAAGGTGGGAATCGAACCCACACTCCTTTCGGAACACGATTTTGAGTCGTGCGCGTCTGCCTGTTCCGCCACTTCGGCATGGCTTATCAAGAGCGGAGTATAGACCAAGGCCCGGTTTCTGTCAATCGTACCCGGCCTGAAAACGATGAACGAAGAGTCACTCATTCACCAGGCTCAGGAAGGGGATATCGTCGCCTTTAACCGGCTGGTGGTGCAACATCAGGAGCTGGTCTTCAACGTGGCCTACCGCATCATGGGCGATCCGGCGGTGGCTGAGGACGTAGCCCAGGAAACGTTCATCACCGCTTACCAGAGCCTGAAGAGTTTCCGGGGTGGGAGCTTCAAATCCTGGTTGATCCGTGTCGCCACCAATCGTTGTTACGATGAGTTGCGCCGCCGCAAGCGCCGGCCGCAGACCTCGCTGGACGAGATCATGGATGAGAACGAGTCCTTCGCTTTTCTGCGCAGCCCCGGTGAAGGGCCGGAAGCTCACCGGCAGCGCGTCGAACTGGCGCTGGTGATCGAGCGTTGCCTGAAGGGCTTGCCTGACGACCAGCGCATCGTGACCGTTCTGGGGGATATTGAGGGGTATGACTATCAGGAGATCGCCACCATCACCCGTGTGTCTTTGGGCACGGTGAAATCGCGGCTGAGTCGGGCACGGGCCAAGTTGCGGGACTGTTTGCAGGAAATCGGCGGGGAACTATTGCCGTCCGCATATCGTCTAGAGACCAGAGAAAATTAGGCGGACTATCATGTTTGACTTTATGCGAGATCGCGGATCGACGGCCAAGGAAAAACGTCTGGAGGTGCTGGGTGCCTACCTGGACAATGCCCTCACGGCCGCTGAGCGTGCGCGCCTGGAAGCGCAACTGGCCGACGACGCGGACTTGCGAGAAGAGTTGGAACGCTTGCGGGTATTCAAGCTGCAATTACGGGCTTTGTCCCGCCGGCGGGTGCCGCGCAGCTTTGCGCTCGATCCGGCTCTCTATGCCCGACCCAAGGCCCGGCCCCTGATGCAACTCTATCCCGTCTTGCGCGGGGCTACAGCGCTGACCGCCTTCTTGCTTGTCTTCACTCTGGCTCTGGGTATGTTCCAGGGTCAGTTCGCCGGTGGCGCAATCATGTCGTCGTCGGATGGAGCCACGGAGAGCGTCGCCGAAGAGGAGATGGGCACCTTTGCGGTGGTGGCCGAGAGCGCACCGCAGGAGGCCACGGTTGCCACGAGTGGAGAGGCGCGAGCAATGGCCACATCCGCCCCGGGGATCGAGTCCGCCCCGGCCGACTTATCCGCGCAGGACGTTGTAACCGAAGCCGAAGCCGACATGGCTCAAACCGAAATGCCGGAGACGAGTCTGGAGATCCCGATGGCAACGGAAGAGGTGGTCGAGGCTGCCGAAGAGTCGGCGCTTGCCCCCGCACCATCCGGCGCCGGGGTTGAAACGCTCGCCAAAACGCCCGTCGCTGAACAAGCCCCCGCGGATGTGACGGCCGGTGGCATGATTGATTCCTACCTGCTGCCCATCCAGATCGCGCTGGTCGTTTTGTTCTTGCTGTTGTTGGTCCTATGGCTGATTGCCCGGCGACAGGCGCGATGGTTCTAGCCAGATGGCCGGCACGTCTGAAGGCTCGCCGGTAGCGAGCGCCCCCGACTGGTTCGCTTTTTGCCCGCGCTGCGGTTCGCCCATGCGTACCCAGCGCGTCGCAGACAAGCCTCGCCGCGTATGCTCCTCTTGCCGCTACGTCTATTTCACCGATCCGAAGGTCGGCGTGGGTGTGGCCGTCGTCGAGGATGGGCGGCTATTGCTCGTCAAGCGAGCGATGAATCCCGAGCGCGGCAAATGGAGCCTGCCGGCGGGTTTTGTCGATCAGGGGGAAGACCCAAAAGAGACGGCAGCGCGCGAGGCCCTGGAAGAAACAGGTTTGATCGTGCAGATAGAAGGCGTGCTCGACGTTTTTCATAACCCGCCGGGGGCAGGTGGGGCGTCGGTGTTCATTCTGTATCGCGCCCAGGTCACCGGGGGCAGGCTGCTGGCGGGCGATGACGCGGCCGATGCCGGGTTCTTCGCCCTCGGCCAGTTGCCGGAACTCGCCTTCGCCAGTACGAAAGCGGCCGTCGCACGTTTGTTGGTGTGACGCCCGCTCAGAAAACCATCTTGTAATGGCGGTGGCGCTTATACCACTGGATCCCCATCGTCTCCATGTCGGACCGGCTGTTGAAGTTCGTTTCGTTGACCTGCACGATATCCATGTGCTTAAAGCCGTGGGTGGCGATGGTGTCGCGTAGCTCGGTGTAGAGCACGGCGTTGGCCCCCAGGCCGCGATATTGCGGCAACAATCCCAGGCCGTTGATATTGACCCAATCCGTCTTTTGACGATCGCGCAGGATGTGGAACCAGCCGAACGGAAAGAGGCTGCCGCCTGCCTTTTGCAACCCGGCCGACACGTCGTGGTAGGCGATGAGGAAGCCGGCGATTTCGTCATCCTTCATGACCAGCTTGATGAGCGAGGGATCGACGATCATCAGTAGAGAGTCGATGACCTCCCGCGTCTCGGCCTCGGACGGCGGGAAGAAGCTGTGCAGACCGCTCATTGCCTCGCGGTGGATAGCCATCGCTCGGGGGATCCATTGCCGTATTTCGTTCTTCGAGGCGAAAGTCTTGATGGAAAAGCCGCGCTTGGCCTTCACCTTTGCGGCGATGTCGTAGAGGCGCGGCGGCAATTCGTGGTCGCCGCTAGCATAGCCGGACAGATAGTCCGTGTCCTTCTCAAAACCCGAATCCTTGATGAAGGCGTCGTAGTAGGGATAGTTGTAGGGGATGGTCATGGCCGGGCGATGATCGAAGCCCTCGACCAGGACGCTGCCGTCGATTCCTATTACCCCGCGCGGGCCGATGAGGGTGTCGAGGTTGTGCTCTTTCGCCCACTCGATCGCTTTTTGCAACAACATCCGTGCCACATCGATGTTCTCGACCACCTCGAAGTAGCCGAAAAACGCGGTCTTCGTGTTGTGGAAGTTATTGAAGCTGCGATTTTCGAGCATGGCGATACGGCCGAGAACCTGGTTTCCTTCCTCAACGACGAAGAAGTCGGCATAGGAATGCTCGTAGAATGGGTGCTTCGAGGCGTCGAGCGTCTTCATCGCCTCGGAGCGAAACGGCGGCACCCACAACGGGTGTCCCTTGTACAGGTCGAATATGAAATCGACAAAACGAGCACGCTCGCTTTTTTGCGTTGTGTCCAGTTTACGGATTTGCATGGCTGGGTTGGGTTGCGTCAACACGGCGTAATTTCTTCATGGCCGATAGCTCGCTGGGATAAATGCGCTTGATGCCATCACCCATGGCCATCTCAATATCCCGGATGTTGCGGACGAGGTTGTGGAAACCCATCACCTCGACCGAGGAGGCCTGGTCGGAGCCCCACATGGCCCGATCGAGCGTTATGTGCCGCTCGACAAAGGTCGCGCCGAGCGTGACGGCCGCCCACGTCGGCGCCAGGCCGACTTCGTGGCCGGAGTAGCCGATCGGGACATCGGGATAGGTGGCCTTCAGTGTCGGGATCATCCGCAGGTTCAGCTCTTCCGGCGGGCACGGATAGGCGGAGGTCGCGTGGGCGATCATCAAATTATCATGCCCGATCAGGTCCACGGCGGCCTGGATCTGCCACATCTCCGACATACCGGTGGAGAGCATCAGCGGCCGGCCTGTGTCCTTCATCTTTTGTAGCAAGGGCAGATCCGTCAGGGTGGCCGATGCGACCTTGTACATAGGCGTGTCGAACTGTTCCATGAAGTCGACGGCCTCTTCATCCCAACAGGATACAAACCAGTCCAGGTTTCGCGCCCGACAATAGCGATCGATGGTGCGATACTGCTCGTAGGTAAACTCCGTCTTGTGCCGGTATTCGAGATAGGTGATGCGGCCCCAAGGCGTGTCGCGCTCGAGGTCCCATTGATCCCGCGGAACGCAAAGCTCAGGCGTGCGCTTCTGGAACTTGACGGCATCGGCCCCGGCGAAGATCGCGCCGTCGATCAGCTTGCGGGCCAGGTCCAGCGAGCCGTTGTGGTTGATGCCGATCTCGGCGATGATATAGACCGGCTCGCCGTCGCCGATGGTGCGGCGGCCTGTTTTTATCCTGGTAGATACTGTCATAGATAATTACTCTCCTGATGCGGCCAAATCGGCGCGCGCGGCAATGATGAGTTCGGCCACCTCGCGGAACGCGCCATATCCGCCCCGGTTGGCGCAAATGTAATGAGCGATGGCGCGGGCGAATGGCATCGCGTCGGCCGGGCAGGCGGCCAGCCCAACCTGTCTCATGATTTCAACGTCGTTGGTGTCGTCGCCGATATAGGCAATCTGTTCAGGTCTCAGCCCAAGCCGGGCCAGGATGTCCTTTAGCACGGCGGGCTTGTCCTTGATGCCCAGATGCAACTCGGTGATGGCGAGCTTCTCGGCGCGACGCTGTACCGGGCCGGAAAACTCGCCGGTGATAATGCCGACATCCACGCCGGCGAACTTGCGCAAGCGCTCGACACCCATGCCGTCGCGGATGGAAAACCGTTTCATTTCCTCGCCCGCAGCGGAGTAGTATACCCCGTTGTCGGTCAACACGCCGTCGCTGTCGGTGAGCAGCAGGCGGATGGC
>ERZ795041.836-NODE-836-length-10667-cov-5.738127_pt1 | contig 10667 bp, 9 predicted proteins | sample MGYA00375125_ERZ795041 | MGnify/ENA primary metagenome ERZ795041 (study PRJEB30170, sample SAMN03074214) | activated sludge metagenome | biome: Common Effluent Treatment Plant; feature: Wastewater; material: Activated sludge; isolation source: activated biomass in a...
TCTGGATGCCGGCCTCCGCCGGCATGACGAGAGTGTGTCGAAACTTATACGCGACAGTATTACGCCTCGCTTGCCGGGTTGTGCATACGCGGGTGCAAGCGGCCCGAGTTGCACACAGAGTTGCCCCGCCGCCGATTGACCTCACCCCAAAAAGGGCGCAAACCTGCGCTGTTTTTCGGGGAGCCCGGGGGTCACTTCATGCACCGCTCTACCGTCGCCGCCTCGATGCTCGCTTTTGCGCTGGCCGGATGCTCGTCCAGCGGCAACGGCGTGTCGACGGCATCGATCCTCGGCGGAGCGCCGACGCCTCCCGCTGCGGCCAACGCCGCGCCCGCCGCTGCGCAGGCTGGCGGCGCACCCGTTGCGCAGACCGGCGGCGCGGTCGCCCCCGTCGCCGTCGCGCCCGCGTCCACTCCCACCGATCGCGCCTTGCAGGTCGGCACGGTCTCGGCACGCGCGGTCAAGTGCGGCTATAATTTCGACGCACCCCGGCTCAAGTCCACCTATCTGGCGCACGAAGCCAGCCTCGGCGCCTCGAGCGATCAGCTCGCGCAGGTCGAGAAGATCTATAACGTCGGCTACAACGGCGTGACGAAGGCGGCCGCGACGGAGCCGGACTACTGCTCCGACCGCAAGACGCAAACCATCAAGGCCGACCTCGGCCGTCTCTTAGCCGGCGACTTCGAGCCGCCGGCCAAGAAGGTGGTGGCGAAGCAGGACGGTTTCTTCGACGGCTGGTTCGACGGGGCGAGCAATCCGGAAGAGAAGTTCGGAGGGAGCGACTGGTGGGAGAAGCAGGCCGCGAAGGCCGGCAAGTAGCCCACAGTCCTCTTCGGAAACGCCCACGTTCAATTGCGATGTGATCCGCCGTGCATCAGCTTCTGTGGATCGAAACGCTTCTCAAGCTCGCCGGCGGCGCGGTTCTCCTGATCGCACCCCTCACCGTGATCCGGCTGCTCGGCTTGCCGCCCGCAGGCTCCGGTTTCTGGCCGCGGTTGCTCGGCGCCGTGCTCATCGGGATCGGGGGCGCGGCCTATATCGAAGGTGCATGGGATGGCGTGCGCGGCCTCGGCCTTGCCGGGCTGATCGTCATCAACATCGCGAGCGCGGCCGTCCTTGGCGCGGCGGCGGTGCTCGGCGGACCCTCGCGGACGCGGCGGGGGACGTTCGTGCTGTGGTCGCTCGTTGTCGCGCTCATCGTGCTCGTGCTGTTCGAGATCGCGCATGTCTGAAGCTTTTTCGACAGGGATCGAGATCGCATAGCGTCCCTTCGCCGATCCCACAGATCGTTATTCTTTTCGTGAGACCATCGGCCTCGATCCTGAGCGTCCCGCGTCTCCATCCGGGACGCCTTTTTGCGAACCGTTAAAAATCATGCCGATGACCCTCTCGCTTCGTAGCGCTGCGCGCGCGTGCCCGCAGTCCGACCGCCGGAGCCCGCTTCGCACCATCGCGGCGGCGCAGCCTGTGCCGCCTCCCGCGGCCCGTCTCGACCTCGTCACGACGCGAGCCGGCTTCGATGCGCTCGAGCCTTCGTGGAACGACCTGTTCCAGCGCGCGGGGCGCAACATCCATCTCTTCCAGACCTTCAACTGGAACTGGCATTGGGCCAATCATTTTCTCGACGAAGCGGAGCGTACGCTCGCGATCGTCACGGCGCACTCCGGCGACAGACTGGTGATGGTCTGGCCGCTCGTGCTCGAGCGGGCCGGTCCGATCCGGGAGCTCAGATGGATGGGCGATCCCGTCAGCCAGTACGGTGACGCGCTGATCGACGAGGCCGCCGGTGCGGCCGGCCTTCTCCGCGCCGGCCTCGACTTCGCGGTTCATGAGACCGGCGCCAGCGTCCTTACTTTGCGCAAGGTGCGCGCGGATTCCAACGTCGCGCCGCTGCTCGCCGACATCGGCGCTAAGGTGACGGCCGAGCTCACGGCGCCCTACCTCGATCTTTCGAGCGCGCCGTCGTTCGCCGAGTACGAGAAGCGCTACAGCGGCGGGGCGCGCCGGAACCGCAAGCGCCAGCGGCGCAGGCTCGCGGACCGCGGCGCGGTCGTGCTCGCCTGGCACACGGCCGGGGCGGAGGCGGAAGCCCTCGCGGCGGACGCCTTCCGGCTCAAGCGGCGCTGGCTCGACGAGCGCGGCATCGTCTCTCCGGCGCTGGTGGACCCGCGGACCGCCCGCTTCTTTGCGGATGCGACGCGCGCCGACGTGCGGCCGGCCGGCTGCCACGCCATCGCGCTTTCCTGCGGCGGGCGCACGGTCGCGCTCGAGATCGGGGTGCGCGCGAAGGGACGCACCGCGATCCACGTCATTACCTACGATCTCGACTTCGAGAAGACCGGCGCGGGATCCCTTCTGATGGAGGACAGCGTCGCGCGCGCCATTGACGACGGCATGACCGTGTTCGACCTGCTCGCTCCCCGCGACGGCTACAAGCTCGAATGGGCCGACGATGCCGTCGTCGTGCGCGACTGGGCAAAGCCACTCTCCCTCGTGGGGCGCCTCTACGCCGGGATCTACCTCGGCCTCGTCAAGAGGGCGGCGAAGCGCGGCCTCGATGCGCTTCCGGTCAGCGTGCGCCGCGCGATCGGGCGGGGGCTCGGCCGGCAGGCCGGCTGATGCGTCAACCGCCGAGGCGCGAGAGACGCAACATGGCAAGCCCGACCGCGATCTCGTGCCCCGTGCCGTCAAGCGCCACGGTGCGATCGCCGATGCCTTGGCCGTCGAGGCGCGTGCCGTTCATGGACCTCATGTCGCGCAGCGTCAGCGCCTCCTCCGGATCGTAGGCGATCTCGGCGTGCAGCGCCGATACGCTGCCGTCGTCGATGACGACGTCGGCGCGGCGCGGGTCGCGGCCGATGGTCCACGTGGCGGGACGCCCGAGGCCGGTCGCGGGATCGCGCGCAGGGCGCAGCTCGAATTGCACGGCGCGGCCGGACGGATCGAAGCCGGACAGCATCCAGCCGCCCGCGGCGCTCCCGGCCGTCGTGGATGCCGACGCGGGAGGCTCCTGCACGACCCGGTATTCCGTCGCACCGATCCGTACCGTCGCGCCAGCGGCGGCCTCGGCCTCCGCGATGCGCGCGCCGTCGAGGAAGGTCCCGTTCGACGAGTTGAGATCGGCGATGCGGATGCGCCCGGCCGTGCGATCGAACGCGAGGCGGGCGTGGACCTTCGACACGGTGTCGCTCGCGACCATGATGTCGGCACCGGGGCCGCGTCCGATGGTCACCGGGCGACCCGTCTCGTCGAGGCGGATCGGCGCTCCGCCGGCGACGGGACGAAGAGAGAGCGCACCACTGGGCGCCAATCGTTGCGTCGATCCAGCGGCCGTCCACGCCTCATGCGAGACATGTGCCGGTGCTTCGCCAGCGGCGGCCCGTGGGGTTGCCTGCAGCCAGGCCCGCGCACGGCCAGACCGCAAGAGGACGAGCGCCGCGACCAGTGCCAGCGCCGCGATCAAGCCTATGGCCAGCGGCGCCCCACCGGGGACCGGCGCGCCCGCAGAGCACGGGCTCGGGCTGCTTTCGAACGGGATCCCGAGATCGCGCAGGAAACGGCCGACCTCGTCGGCATGGACGGAGAAGAACAGCCCTTGCGAGTTCGCCCCCTGCAGCGTGTTGACGCCGAGAACCCGTCCGCAGGCGTCGAACAGCGGTCCGCCGCTGTTGCCGGGATTGATCGCGGAGCTGTGCTGCACCGTGCGCACGCTCAAGGTCTGGCTTTCGCTGACCTTGAGGCTTGTGAAGGTGATGCGCGAGACGACGCCGGTGGTCGCGGTCGAATCGAGATCCGTCAGCGGCACGCCGTGCGCCTCCGCTCCCGGCACCAGCTCCTTATTGAGGTTGGCCGCGCCGGGAAATCCGATTGCCACGACCTCGGACAGCTTTTCGGGCTCGTACTCACCGAGCACCAGCGCGGTGCCGGGCAGATCCTCGTCCGCTTCCAGCAGCGCGAGATCGACATTGGGCCGGCTCTCGACGCGGCGCGCCTCGACGAGCTTCGCCTCGCGACCGCTGCGGAAAGCGATGAAGAAGCGCTGGCCGCCCTCGACCACATGGAAATTCGTCACCACGTAGCGCTGGCCGGAGACCAGGAAGCCCGTGCCGGATCTGATGGCGTAGCGATCGTTCTCCTCCGGAACGAAGCTGTAGATCTTGTAGATCGAGGGCTCGAGCCGGCGCGTGTCGAGCGCGTGCGCGGCAAGACTGCCGGCGGCGGCCAGGACCGAGACGACGAGGGCCGTGAGGACACTGGCCATCGCAACACTGGCCATGCGCGTATTGGCGCGCCCCAAAAGACCGCAGACTGTCCCTCGGTTGCGAAACGTCATATGGCCCCGGCGGCAGTCACCCCTCACGGGCCAAGTCCTAGCGCAAGGGGCGGCCCGCATCCAGCCCGGCGCATGGGCGTGCGCCGGTGTCGCGCAGATTCCTGTTCCCGAGCCTCTTTCGGTTCGGATATTCTCCGGCCGGATCCAAGCAACAAGTCGGCCGGCACCCGGCCAGCGCCAGGGCGGAGCACACTGGAAGCACTCCAGGAGAGAGCCATGCCGACACGCCTCCTCTGCGTCCTCCTTGCCGCCTCCGTTGCGGCGACCAGCCTGCCTCCGCCGGCCAACGCCCAGTCCGGACTGCGGCGCACCTTCAACTCCGTCGTGCGTGCGCCCAGCCGCATTTTGCCTGGCGTGGCAGCGCCCGTGATCGGCGGGGCTATCCTGTTGGGCGGGTCGGTCCGCAGGGCCTTAGGCATCGTCGCAGCGGTAGCGGTCGGCGTCGTGATCTTCGACCACCTCTCCCGGCACGAGCGCCGCGAGGTCGCGCGGCGTGCCCGCACCGTCGTGGCCAAGGATCCCGACCAGACGGTCAGCGACACCTACACGTCGAAGGACGGCAAGAAACAGGTGACGATCGTCGCCGAGCCGACGCAGAGGGCATCCGACCTCAAAAACGATCCGGCGATCCTCGTGGTGGCCGATACGGTCGTCGCCCCGGGCGACACCAAGGCCCCCGCGCCGCCTGGCGCGTTCGCCGCCGATGCCTCGGGCCTCTCCTCCGCGACCGATGCGCGCGCCGCCACGACTCCCCCGGCCGATGCCAAGGCACCGGCGCCTGCTCCCGCAGCCAGGACGGCCGCCGACGGGGAGATCGTGCGCATCCACGAGATCCCGCCCGATACGCAGTGCCGCAAGGTGACGACGCAGCTCGAGCTGCGCAAGACGAAGGGGCAAGCCGACGCCGACGAGACGACCACCAACACGGCGATCTTCTGCCAGACGGCGCCCGGCGAATGGAAGCCGGCATCGACTTGAGCCCGAGTATAGAGCGTGTCCATTATGATCCACCGGCGCCGCGCGTTGCCGGCAGGACCCGCCGGATGTAACCTCGCACAAGGCGCAATCATATCGGGACGACTGATGAGGGGTGGTTCTATCCGCACGCTGACGGCAATGTCCGTCTCGCTGCTCATCCCGGCCGCCCCCTTCTCTCTCGCCGCTCCGCTGCCGACGGCGCTCGCTGATCCGTCACCGCTTCGGCCGCGCGTCCTGCCTGTCGCCGGTGCGGGCGAGAGCGACCCGCGCGACATCATCCGGCTGCTCCCTTCCGGCAAGGCGTCCAAGGCGCCGCAGGCCGGGCCCGACTTTCCGGTCTCGCCGGGTGGCGACGCGCCAGGTTCCGAGCAGGCCCTGCGCCTCAGCGGGCAGTCGATCCAGGTGCCGCTCACCTTCCAGCCGTGGCCCGGCCACGAGACGCTCGCCTATGCTGGCGTCCGCCTCGATGCGGTCACCGATCCGGCGCTGGCGTCAACGCTCGGGCTCGACACGCCGGCCGGCGTGTTCGTCGTCGACACGACTCCCGGCGCGCCGGCCGCGCTGGCCGGACTTCGCTTCGGCGACTTCCTGACGGCGATCGACAGCACGCCGCTCTCGAAGACGAGCGACTTCATCGACGCGGTCAAGGCGCAGGCTCCCGGATCGCAAAGCCTGCTCACGGTCTGGCGCGTTGGGGACGACGGAGCCGGCTACCTCGAGGCGCTGCGTGACCTCGCCGGCCGCGGCAGCACGCCGGCCATGATGTTCCTCGCCCGGCTCTATACGAACGGCGCCGGCGTGGCGCAGAACCTGCAGGAGGCCGTCGCCTGGTACAGAACGGCGGCGCTCGCCGGGAGCACCAACGGCATGCTGCTCTACGGCGACGCGCTCGCCACCGGCCAGGGCGGCGTCAAGGATCTCGCGGATGCCGAGAGGTGGATCCGGAAATCGGCGAATGCAGGCAACGTCGCGGCACTGTTCCGGCTGGGGCGTATGTATCGCGACGGGGAAGGCATGATGCGCGACCCGCTCGAGGCCATCAACCTGTTCAAGAAGGCCGCCGCGGCCCACTATACGCCGGCGATGGTGGCGGTGGGCCTCATGTTCGAGGGCGGTGGCGGGCTCGAGGCGGACCATCTGCAGGCCGTGCAATGGTACAAGCTGGCGGCCGACGCGGGAGATCCCGAAGGCATGGCTGCGCTCGGCACGATGTATTCCACGGGGCGCGGCGTCGAGAAGGATCCGGCGAAAGCCACGGCTTGGTACACGGCGGCCGCCCAGCGCGGCCAGCTTCTCGCGATGCATAACCTCGCCTACCACTACGACCGCGGGATCGGCACCGCGCGTAACCCCGAGATGGCGGCGTCCTACATCTATCAGGCGCTCGAGCGGCGCTACACGTTCACCTACCAGCAGATGCTGCAGAACAATCGTGCCTGGAGCCGCGAGTTCCGCAAAGCCCTGCAGGAGCGGCTCGCCGCCGGCGGTTTCTACAGCGGCACGGTGGACGGAACGTTCGGGCGCAGCACCTACGACGCCATCACCGCGATGGTCGAGACGCAGTAGGGCACTCCGGCGATAGGCGTGTCGGTGCCCGCTTTCAGCGTGTCTGGACACCGGCCTCCGCCGGTGTGACGTTAATTTTCGTGCGGGCGGCGGCCAAAACCCAAACGTCGTCCCGGCGTCATGGCTGAGCCATGCTCCGCATGGACGGCTGAGCCATGCTCCGCATGGACGGCTGAGCCATGCTCCGCATGGACGGCCGGGATCCAGATACGCCCAAAATTCCGTTCAACGCGTCGTCACCGCCGGCGTGCTGGCCTTCCGCGTGTGGAACCTTGTATAGACGCGCAGCGACGCATCCACGGACGACCATGGCCCCTCCCCTCATCCAGCTCACGGACATCGCACTGACGTTCGGCGGCACATCGCTGCTCGAGGGCGTGGACCTTGCCGTCGGCGCGGGCGAGCGGATCTGCCTCGTCGGGCGCAACGGCTCGGGGAAATCGACGCTGCTGCGCATCGCGGCCGGGCTCATCGAGCCGGACCGGGGCCGCCGCTTCGTGCAACCCGGCGCGCTCATCCGGTATCTGGCGCAGGAGCCGGATCTCTCGCGCCATGCGACGACGCTCGCCTATGTGGAGGCAGGCCTCGCGGCAAGCGACGATCCGCACCGGGCGCGCCATCTGCTCGAAGAGTTGGGGCTCACCGGCGACGAGGACACGGCGACGCTTTCCGGGGGCGAAGCCAGGCGGGCGGCGCTCGCGCACGTGCTCGCGCCCGACCCGCAGATCCTGCTGCTCGACGAGCCGACCAACCACCTCGACCTGCCGGCGATCGAATGGCTCGAGGGCCGGCTCGCCCAATCGCGTGCGGCGCTCGTGATCATCAGCCACGACCGGCGCTTCCTCGAAAAGCTCTCGCGCACGACCGTCTGGCTCGACCGCGGGCGCGCCCGGCGGGTCGAGCTGGCGTTCGGCGCCTTCGAAGACTGGCGCGATCGGCAGCTCGCGGAAGAGGAGGTGCAGCAGCACAAGATCGACCGCAAGATCGTCGCCGAAGAGCATTGGGTGCACGGCGGCGTCACGGCGCGGCGCAAGCGCAACGTGCGGCGCATGGCCGAGCTCAGGACGCTCAGGCAGCAGCGGCGCGACTATCGCGCCGTGCAGGGAAAGGCGACGCTCACGGTGGCGGAGGCCGAAGCGTCGAGCAGCCTCGTCATCGAGGCGAATGGCGTCTCGAAGTCGTTCGGCGACCTCACGGTGGTACGCGATCTCTCCCTGCGGCTCATGCGCGGAGACCGCCTCGGCATCGTGGGGCCGAACGGCTCGGGCAAGACGACGCTCGTCTCGCTCCTCACCGGCACGCTGGCGGCGGACGCCGGGGAGGTGCGGCTCGGCGCGAGCGTCGAGATGGCGGCACTCGATCAGGGTCGCGAAAGCCTTGATCCGGCGTGGACGCTTTCGGAGGCGCTGACGCGGGGGCACGGCGACACGGTGACGGTCGGCGGCGAGAAGAAGCACGTCGTCGCCTACATGAAGGACTTCCTGTTCGCGCCCGAGCAGCGGCTGACACCGATCGGCGCGCTCTCCGGCGGCGAGCGCGGGCGGCTGATGCTGGCCCGCGCGCTGGCCAAGCCGTCGAACCTGCTGGTGCTCGACGAGCCGACCAACGATCTCGACCTCGAAACGCTCGACGTGCTCGAGGACGTGCTCGCGGCTTACAAGGGCACGGTTCTGCTGATCAGCCATGACCGCGACTTCCTGGACCGGGTGGTGACAAGCGTGATCGTGCCCGAAGGCGACGGCCGCTGGACCGAGTATGCGGGCGGCTACCAGGATATGCTCGCCCAGCGCGGGGAGGACCTCAAGAAGCGCAGCGCACGCGTGAAGACGGCCGCGCCGGGGGCGACGGAGACGGCGGAGACGGTCGCGGAGGCCACGGCGCCGGCGGCGGGCAAGCGGCGGCTGTCGTACAAGGACAAGCACGCGCTCGAGACGCTCCCGGGCGAGATCGCGGCGCTCGAGGCGCGGCAGGCGTCGCTTGCGAAAGAGCTCGACGCGCCGGACCTCTACGCGCGCGACCGCGCGCGGTTCACCGAGCTCTCGAATGCGCTTGCGGCCGTGCAGCGCAGGCTCGCGGCGGCCGAGGAGCAGTGGCTCGAGCTGGAGCTGCTCAGGAGCGAGATCGAGGGGTAGCGTTCGGATTTTTTTCGCTTGCCGGGTCAGGTTGCAGAAGGCCCTTGCGTCCGGCACACGCCTTACGCTTTGCCGCCCGAACCGGTGCTTGGTAGGATCGTCTCCGCAAAGAGCATTCTCCGATCCCATGGGATGCCCGTCGCCGCATCATGCAACCTCTCCTCCGCTTCGAGCAGCGCCATCAGAAGGTCATCTCGCGCGCCGCGTTCGCCAGGCGCATGGCGTGGGCGATCGGTCTCTGGATTCTGCTCACGTTCGGCGGGCTCGTGATCGGCATAGCCGGCTATGCCGCGACGGAGGGCATGGGGATCGTGGATGCGTTCGTCAACGCGGCGATGATCCTCTCCGGCATGGGGCCGGTCTCCGAATTGCATACGAGCGCCGGCAAGGTGTTCGCCGGCCTCTACGCCATCCTGTCGGGGCTCATCATCGTCATTGGGGCGGGGTTCGTGCTGGCACCCATCGCGCACCGCGTGCTGCATCGCTTCCATGTCGAGAGCGGCAGAGAGTCGTGAGCCGCAGGCTTTCTACGGAACGAGCACCAGCGCGCCGATGAGGTCGCCGCGGCGGAGGCGATCGAGAGCCTCGTTGGCCTCGCTCAGCGGCATCGCGGTGGCGTGCGTCCGGACGGGCACGCGCGGGGCGAGGGCGAGGAACTCCTCCGCGTCCCGGCGGGTGAGGTTCGCGACCGAGCGCACGACGCGCTCCTCCCACAGCAGGCGATACGGCATGGCCGGGATGTCGCTCATGTGGATGCCGCCGAGCACGACGACGCCCCCTTTCCGCACCGCCTCGAGCGCGCGCGGCACCAGCGCGCCGACGGGCGCGAACACGAGCGCGGCGTCGAGCGGCGCCGGCGGCAGCTCGTCCGAACCGCCGGCCCAAACGCAGCCGAGCGCGCGGGCGAACGCCTGTGCCTCTCTATCGCCCGCGCGTGTGAAGGCATAGGTCTCGATGCCTTGGTGGCGCGCGACCTGGGCGACGATATGGGCGGCGGCACCGAAGCCGTAGATGCCGAGGGTCCGGCACGGGCCCGCCATGCGGAGCGTGCGATAGCCGATGAGGCCGGCGCAAAGGAGCGGGGCGGCTTCGACGTCGCCGAGCCCTTCGGGAAGGGCAAAGCAGTAATCGGCATCGGCGACCGCGTATTCGGCATAGCCGCCGTCGATCTGGTAGCCGGTGAAGCCCGGATCGTCGCACAGGTTCTCGTGCCCCATGCGGCAGTAGGGGCAGACGCCGCAGGTGTGGCCGAGCCAGGGAATGCCGACGCGATCCCCGAGCGCGAAGCGCGTCACGCCGCTCCCGAGCTTGTCGACGCGCCCGACGATCTCGTGGCCCGGAACGATCGGGAGCTTCGGCTGCGTGAGATCGCCGTCCGTGACGTGCAGGTCGGTCCGGCAGACGCCGCAGGCCGCGACCTTGACGCGAACCTGGGACGGACCGGGCTCGGGGACCGGCAGATCGCGGAGGCTGAGCGGCGTCCGCGGCCGATCGAGGAGCATCGCTTTCATGGTGTCGGGCATCGCTGCCTCCTTCACGGACCCTTGCCGGAAACGCCGGATTGTCGACTATGGTGCCATCCGGGGCTTCGATCGAGTTCCGACGGGCGCGGCCGGCTCGACACCCTGCTCCACTCTCACTTGGGAGACACGCGATGA
>ERZ795041.838-NODE-838-length-10665-cov-3.490292_pt1 | contig 10665 bp, 7 predicted proteins | sample MGYA00375125_ERZ795041 | MGnify/ENA primary metagenome ERZ795041 (study PRJEB30170, sample SAMN03074214) | activated sludge metagenome | biome: Common Effluent Treatment Plant; feature: Wastewater; material: Activated sludge; isolation source: activated biomass in a...
ACGTGCCCGAATCGGCCGACTGGTACAACAGCCGCTACATCATCGCCTGGGGCTCGAACGTGCCGCAGACGCGCACGCCGGACGCGCATTTCTTCACCGAGGCGCGCTACAACGGCACCAAGACCGTGGCGATCACGCCGGATTACTCCGAGGTCGCCAAGCTCACCGACCACTGGCTGCATCCGAAACAGGGTACCGACGCCGCGCTCGCGCAGGCGTTCGGCCACGTCATCCTGCGTGAGTTTCACGTCGAGCATCCCTCGCAGTACTTCACCGATTACTGCCGCCAGTATTCGGACATGCCCATGCTGGTGCGGCTCGAAAAGCGCGACGATGGGCGGCTCGTGCCGGGTCGGTTCCTGCGCGCCAGCGATCTCGGTGGCCTGGGTGAAAGCAACAATCCGGAATGGAAGACGCTGGCCTGGGACGAGACCACCGGAGAACTGGTGGCGCCCAACGGCTCCGTCGGTTTCCGCTGGGGCGAAAAAGGCAAATGGAACATCGAAGAGAAAGACAGCGCCGGCCGCGAAACCCGGCTGCTGCTCAGCCTCAAGGATCGCAACGACGGCATCGAGGCAGTGAGTTTTCCCTACTTCGGCGGGATCGAACACGAGAAGTGGACGGCTGCCGGGGGCTTCGACGACATCCTGGAGCGGAACATACCCGTGCGCCGCGTGCGGCTCGCCGACGGCCAGGAATGGGCGGTGGCCACGGTGTATGACCTGCTGTTGGCGCAGTACGGAGTGGATCGCGGCTTCGGCGGCGGCAACGTCGCCGCCAGCTACGACGACGATGTGCCCGGCACGCCGGCCTGGCAGGAACGCATCACCGGCGTGCCGCGCGCCGACGTCATCGAGATCGCGCGCGAATTCGCCCGCACCGCGGACAAGACCCGCGGCCGTAGCATGATCATCGTCGGTGCGGCGATGAATCACTGGTATCACAACGACATGAACTACCGTGGCCTGATCAACATGCTGGTCATGTGCGGCTGCGTCGGGCAAAGCGGTGGCGGTTGGGCGCATTACGTGGGTCAGGAGAAGCTGCGTCCGCAATCGGGCTGGCTGCCGCTGGCTTTCGGGTTGGACTGGAGCCGCCCGCCGCGACAGATGAACGGCACTTCGTATTTCTATTTCAACTCCGACCAGTGGCGCTACGAGAAGCTGGATGTTCGCGAGATCCTCTCGCCGCTCGCGAATCCCGAGCGATACAGCGGCAGTCTGGTGGACTTCAACTTGCGCGCGGTGCGCATGGGCTGGTTGCCGAGCGCACCGCAACTGGATCGCAATCCGCTGAGCGTCGTGCGCGAAGCCGAAGCGGCGGGCATGGCGCCGGTCGACTACGCGGTGTCGCAGATGAAGCAAGGCACGCTGGATTTCGCCTTCGCCGACCCGGATGCGCCGCAGAATTTTCCGCGTGTCATGTTCATCTGGCGCTCCAACCTGCTCGGCTCCTCGGGCAAGGGACACGAGTACATGCTGCGACACTTGCTGGGGACGCGCCACGGCCTGCAAGGCAAGGACCTGGGCGAACGCGGCGCGACGAAACCCGAGGAAGTCAGATGGCGTGACGAGGCGCCCGAGGGCAAGCTCGATCTGCTGGTGACGCTCGACTTCCGGATGTGCACCACGGCGCTGTACTCGGACATCGTTCTGCCGACGGCGACCTGGTACGAGAAGGACGATCTCAACACCTCCGACATGCATCCGTTCATCCATCCGCTGTCCAAGGCGGTGGACCCTGCCTGGGAATCGCGCAGCGACTGGGAAATCTTCAAAGGCATCGCGCGCACCGTCAGCGAGATGGCGCCGGGCACGCTCGGCGTGGAGAAGGACCTGGTATTGGTGCCGACCCTGCACGACACGCCGAATGAATTGGCGATGCCGCTGGGCGTGGTCGATTGGAAGAAAGGCGAATGCCAGCCGATCCCCGGCAAGACCATGCCTTCGATGGTGGTGGTCGAGCGCGACTATCCCAACCTGTACAAGAAGTTCACCTCGCTGGGACCGCTGCTGGACAAGTTGGGCAACGGCGGCAAGGGCATGAGTTGGGACACCAAGGACGAAGTCGAATTTCTCGGCAATCTCAATCATCGCGTACGCGAGGAAGGCATCAGCCAGGGACGACCCGCCATCGAAAGCGCGATCGACGCCTGCGAAGTGATCCTGCACCTGGCGCCGGAAACGAACGGCCACGTCGCAGTCAAAGCGTGGGAATCCCTGGGCAACTTTACCGGCCGCGATCACACGCATCTGGCCATCGGCAAGGAGCATGAAGCGATCCGCTTCCGCGACGTGCAGTCGCAGCCACGCAAGATCATTTCCTCGCCGGTCTGGTCGGGACTCGAAGACGAGCACGTCAGCTACAACGCCGGCTACACCAACGTCCATGAGTTGATTCCGTGGCGCACGCTGACCGGGCGCCAGCAGTTCTATCAGGATCACGAATGGATGCTGGCCTTCGGCGAAGGCTTCATGGGCTATCGTCCGCCGGTCAACACCAAGACCATCGCGCCGATAATGGGCAAGAAGCCCAACGGCCATCGGGAGATCGTGCTCAACTGGATCACGCCGCACCAGAAGTGGGGCATCCACAGCACCTACAGCGACAACCTGATCATGCAGACGCTGTCGCGTGGCGGTCCGATCGTGTGGCTGAGCGAGCACGACGCGCGCGATGCCGGCATCGAAGACAACGACTGGATCGAGCTGTTCAACGTGAACGGCGCCATCGCCGCGCGCGCCGTCGTCAGCCAGCGTGTCATGCCCGGCATGGTGATGATGTACCACGCGCAGGAACGCATCATTAATACGCCGGGATCGGAAGTGACCGGAACGCGCGGCGGCATCCACAACTCCGTGACGCGAGCGGTCGTCAAGCCCACTCACATGATCGGCGGCTACGCGCAGCTCAGCTACGGCTTCAACTACTACGGCACCACCGGCACCAATCGCGACGAGTTCGTAGTCGTGCGCAAGATGAACCGCATCGATTGGCTGGATGGCGAAGCGCCGTCCGCAACGACTCAAGAGGTGGCGTGATGAAGGTTCGTGCCCAAATCGCCATGGTGCTGAATCTGGACAAGTGCATCGGCTGCCACACTTGTTCGATCACCTGCAAGAACGTATGGACCTCACGCGAAGGCGTCGAGTACGCCTGGTTCAACAATGTGGAAACCAAGCCGGGCATCGGCTACCCCAAGGAATGGGAAAACCAGGAGAAGTGGAACGGCGGCTGGGTGCGCACTCACGCCGGCAAGCTGGTGCCGCGCGCCGGCGGCCGCTGGCGGATGCTGTCCAAGATCTTCGCCAACCCCGATCTGCCGGAAATCGACGACTATTACGAACCCTTCACCTTCGACTACGAGCATCTGCAGAAGGCGCCGGAAATGCCGGCCTTTCCCACCGCGCGTCCGCGCTCGCTGGTGACCGGCGAGCGAATGGAGAAGATCGAGTGGGGTCCGAACTGGGAGGAGATCCTCGGCGGCGAGTTTGCCAAGCGCTCGCAGGACTACAATTTCGAGGGCGTGCAGAAGGACATCTATGGGCAGTTCGAAAACACCTTCATGATGTATCTGCCGCGGCTGTGCGAGCATTGCCTCAATCCGGCTTGCGTCGCGGCCTGTCCGTCGGGCGCCATCTACAAGCGCGAGGAGGACGGCATCGTCCTGATCGACCAGGACAAGTGCCGCGGCTGGCGCATGTGCGTGTCGGCCTGCCCGTACAAGAAGATCTACTACAACTGGAAGAGCGGCAAATCGGAGAAATGCATCTTCTGTTACCCGCGCATCGAGATGGGCGACCCGACGGTGTGCTCGGAAACCTGCGTCGGACGCATCCGCTACCTGGGCGTCATGCTGTACGACGCGGACAGAATCGAAGCGGCGGCAGCGGTGCCCGCAGAGAAAGATCTCTACCAGGCGCACCTGGATATCTTCCTCGATCCGAACGATCCGCAAGTGATCGCGGCCGCTCGCCAGGAAGGCATTCCCGACAATTGGCTGCAGGCCGCCAAGGCATCGCCGGTGTACAAGCTCGCCATCGATTGGAAGCTGGCGCTGCCGCTGCATCCGGAATACCGCACGTTGCCGATGGTGTGGTACGTGCCGCCGCTGTCGCCGATCCAGTCCGCTGCCGAACGCGGCCGTATCGGCATGAACGGCGAGTTGCCCGACGTCGCTTCGCTGCGCATTCCGATTCGTTATCTGGCGAATCTGTTGACGGCGGGCGATGAGGCGCCCGTGGTGCGCGCGCTGGAGCGGATGATGGCCATGCGCGCCTGGCGCCGCGCCCACAACGTGGATGGCGTGGAGGATCTTCGAGTACTGGAGCAGGCGGGGCTCACCGTGGCCCAGGCCGAGGACATGTATCGCTACCTGGCGATCGCCAACTACGAAGATCGCTTCGTCATTCCCACCGCACATCGCGAGTACGCCAACGACGCCTTCGGCGAGCGCGGCGGCTGCGGCTTCAGCTTCGGCAACGGCTGCAGCGGCGACAGCCCGGCGGACCTGTTCGGACAACGAAAGACGACGCAATACACGGTGCCTCCAAATCGCCAGAAAACGCCGGAGGTCATCGAATGAGCTCGTTAAAACTCATCGGCGTGTTGCTGGACTATCCGTCGGACGAATTGTGGCGGCATGGTGATGAATTGGCCGCCGAGGTACGGATCGCGCCATTGAGCGAAACGCAGCGTGCGAAGCTCGATCGCTTCGTGCGCGATCTGTTGGCATGCGATCCGCTGGCGGCACAGGATCGCTGGCTGTCGTTGTTCGATCGCGGCCGCGCCATGAGCCTGCTGCTGTTCGAGCACATTCACGGCGAATCGCGCGACCGTGGCCAGGCGATGGTCGATCTGATCGAAACCTATCGACGCAACGGCTTCGAGCTGGCGTCCCGCGAGCTCCCGGATTACCTGCCGCTGGTGCTGGAATATCTCGCCCAGCGTCCGCAAGACGAAGCGCGCGACTGGCTCCACCACCTCAGCCACATCCTCGCGCTGCTGGCGGCGCGGGCGCAGGAGCGCCAAAGCCCGTATGCGCTGCTGTTCGAGCTCCTGATCGACCACGCCGAAGGCACGGCCGATCTTGCCGTCCTGCGCAAGCGCGCTCGCACCGAACCTCGCGACGATACGCCTGAAGCCATGGATCGACTCTGGGAAGAAGAAGCGGTGCGCTTCGGCGTCGATCCTCCGGATGCGAGCTGTTCGCCTTCCGCCGGTGCGCCGGAACGTCAAGCCGCCCCACGACAGGTGCAGCCATGAGTCATGTCCATCAGTTCGCGTTCCAGATCTATCCCTACATCGCGCTGGCGGTGCTGTTCATCGGCAGTTGGGCTCGTTTCGACAAGGCCATGTACACCTGGCGCACCGGATCAAGCCAACTGCTCTCTGACAAAGGCATGCGTCTCGGCAGCAATCTGTTCCACATCGGCGTGATCGCGATCCTCGGCGGTCACTTGATCGGCCTGCTGACTCCGCATGCGGTGTACGGATATTTCATCTCCTCGTCGCAAAAGCAGTTGCTGGCCATGGCGGTGGGCGGATTCTTCGGGGCCCTGTGCTTCGTGGGCATCAGTATCCTGCTGGTGCGCAGGTTGACGAATGCGCGCGTGCGCGCCACGGGCAGCGTCGGCGATACGCTGGTGCTGGTGCTGCTGTTCGCGCAGCTGGTACTGGGAATGTTCAGCATCGTGATATCGGCCGACCATATGGACGGCTCGGTGATGGTGCAACTGAGCCAGTGGGCACAGCACATCGCGACGTTCCGATGGGGCGCCGCCGATTTCATCACGGACGTGCACTGGATCTACAAGGCGCACATCATGCTCGGGCTGACGCTGTTCCTGATCGCTCCCTTCACGCGTCTCGTGCACGTCTGGAGCATTCCCATCAGCTATCTGTGGCGGCCCTACCAGGTGGTGCGTCGGCGCCAGCGCTCCCTCGAGTACAGCCCGAGGAATTGAACCGTGCTGAGCAGCCCCTCCCCCTGTGCTCCGCCGTGCACTTTGTTCGTCGGTGAGACGCCGATCAGCGAAGCGGACATCGCGCGCGAAATGCAGTTCCACCGCGCCATGCGACCGGAGCAGTCCCGCGCCGAAGCGGCGCGAGCCCTGGTCGTGAGGGAGCTGCTTCGCCAAGAGATCGTCCGGCTGGGCCTGGAGGAAGAGGTCCCCCGCATCGGCAACGAATCTGCCGAGGAAGCGCAGATCCGCACGCTGCTGGAGCAGGAGATTCCCGAAAGAACTCCGACCGAAACCGACTGCCTGCGCTATTTCGAGCACAACCGGGAGCGCTTCCACTCGCCGGATCGAATTCGTCTGCGTCACATTCTGCTGGCGGCGCCCGCCGACGATGTCGCCGCGCGGCTCGAAGCTCGCACGCAAGGCGAGCGCCTGATCGCGGAGCTGAAAATCAATCCCGTGCTGTTCGCGGACTTCGCGCTGCGCCATTCGCGCTGCCCGTCGAAAGAATACGGCGGCGAGCTGGGCTGGCTGGAGCGCGGTCAGACCACGCCGGAGTTCGATCGCCAGGTATTCCGCTTGGGTGAAGGGCTGGCTGGTTTTCCGGTCGAGTCGCGCTGGGGCTACCACGTGGTCAACGTGGACGCGATCGAGAAAGGCCAACCGCTCGATTACGAGCAAGTTCGCGAACAGGTTTCGGACTATCTGGAATTACAGGTGCGCCAGCAGGAAATACAGCACTACCTGCAAATGCTGCAGGAGCGCCACGGCGTACGTGGCCTGGATGAGATCACGCTTACTGGGAACCAACCATGCACGACCTCAACGACGTAACCCCGGGCGATCAACGCCGGGCGATGTGGCTCAGCACCTTCGCCTTCACGATATGCTTCGCCGTATGGATGATCTTTTCGATCATCGGCATCCAGATCAAGGCGCAGCTCGGCCTCAACGACACTCAATTCGGCTTGCTGATCGCAATGCCCGTTCTCAGCGGCTCGCTGATCCGGGTCAATCTCGGCGTGCTGACCGACCAGATCGGCGGCCGCCGCGTGTTCACGCTGGTGATGCTGTGCGCTGCGGTCGCCACTTGTCTGCTTACGTATGCGAGCTCGTATTGGGTTTTCGTGGTGGCGGCCTTGTTCGTCGGCTTTGCCTGCGGATCGTTCTCGGTGGGCATCACCTACGTTTCCAAATGGTTCCCGACCAGCAAACAAGGAACGGCGCTCGGCGTATTCGGCGCCGGCAACGTCGGCTCCGCAGTGACCAAGCTGCTGGCACCGATGGTGATGGTGGCCTACGGATGGACTGCGGTGGCAAAGCTGTGGGCGATCGGGCTGGCGGTCACCGCGGTCATTTTCTACGTCTTCACCAAGGAAGATCCCTCTCAGTCCGAGCGCCGCCGCTCCGGTGTCAAGCCGATGCCGTTCAGCGAACAGATGGCGCCGTTGAAGAATCTGCAGGTGTGGCGCTTCTCGTTGTACTACTTCTTCGTGTTCGGCGCGTTCGTCGCGCTGGCGCTGTGGTTGCCGCGGTATCTGATCGGCGCTTACGGCATGGACGTGAAGACCGCCGGCGTCATCGCCGCATGCTATTCCATACCCGCCAGCCTGTTTCGCATCGTCGGCGGCTGGCTGTCGGATCGGTATGGAGCGCGCGTGATCATGTACTGGACGTTCGGCGTATCGGTCGTGTGCACCTTCATTCTCGCGTACCCGGATACGCAGTACGTCGTCAAAGGCATCGAGGGCGACATCGGATTCCACCTGGCCATCGGCGTCGTGCCGTTCACCGTGCTGGCGTTCGTGCTGGGATTTTTCATGTCGCTCGGTAAGGCCGCGGTGTACAAGCACATCCCGGTCTATTACCCGAAGCACGTCGGTGCAGTAGGCGGTGTGGTCGGCATGATCGGCGGACTCGGGGGCTTCATCCTGCCCATTGCCTTCGGCGCGCTCAACGACTTCATCGGCATCTGGACCAGCTGCTTCATGCTGCTGTTCCTGATCTCGGCCTCCTCGCTGGCGTGGATGCATTTCGCCATCCGTCGCATGGAACGCCGGCACCATCCGTCGCTGGCTGGAGAGACGGATCTCCCCGAGATCATCGATGCCATGGCGACGGCTGGCGATGGCGCCAAGCGCTGAGGCCTTTGGTTTAGGTCGGAATGACGAACGGCCCAGCACTATCGGCTGGGCCACTGCGTCAACTCTGCGCCGGCGCACGCAGATCGGCCAGCCACGTGCCCAGCCGCTTCGCGTCTTCCTCATGCGATGGCTCACGTAGAGTTTCGGCGAGTGCGCTTGCATACCACTCGCGCATTGCGGCGAGATCGAGCAGCCGGGCTGCATAGTCGCGCGGCGCTGCGTCCAGGTGCAGATCGTAGGTCTGAATCCGGAAAGCGACCGGAGCGAAGAACGCATCCACTGCGGTGAATCGATCGCCGGCAAGGAACGCGCCGCCGAACCGGCGCAGGCCTTCGCTCCACAACTCGTTCAAACGTGCGATATCCGCCGTGAGCGCAGCCGGCATTTCGAACAGGCGAATACGCAAGCCGCAGTTCATCGTGCAACGCTCGCGCAAGGCGCCGAATCCGGAATGCATTTCAGCGGCGGCGCTGCGCGCCCACGCGCGTGCCGTTGGATCGCTGGGCCATACGCCCGGATGATGCTCGGCAAGATATTCGGCAATGGCGAACGAATCCCACACGGTCGTCTCGCCGTCTTGCAGACACGGCACTTTCCCCGACGGCGAGAACGAACGAAATTTTTCGAAGTTGCCGATCGATTCGAAAGGTACGAAGCGCTCCTCGAACGCAATGCCGAGCGCACGCATCAGTACCCATGGACGCAGCGACCACGACGAGTAGTTCTTGTTGGCGATGTAAAGCCGGTACATACGAAATCACATCTCCTTCATCGTCTATGACAGCCACACGGGCGGGCGTACCCATCGGCTCTTCGCTCGGCCGTCAGCTCGTCCGCAGCAAGTGGTCGGCGATCGCACGATACGCAGGTAAAGAAGTCGGGTCGAGATTGACGTTGCCCGCCAACGGGTGCGAGGCAAAACGGGCGATCACCATCTCCGCTTTCGGATCGATGTAAATCGCCTGGCCGTGAATGCCGCGCGCCATGAAAACACCGTGGTCATCGTGCGAGACCCACCATTGATTCTTATAACTCCAGCCAGGCAACGTTTGGTATTTCGCCTTCGCGAAGGCGGCGCGGCTGCCGCCGCGGCGAATATCGGCGACGACCGCAGCAGGCAGGATTTGCCCGTCATCGATACGACCTTCGAGACGCATCAGCTCACCGAAGCGCGCCAGGTCGCGCAAACGGACGTTCAAGCTCAGGCCGACTTGCGGCGTACCATCGTCATCCACCACGAGGAAGCCGTCGTCTTCGACACCCAGGCGACTCCAGATTCGTTCGCTCAACACCTGCGCGGGCGGCTTGTCCGTGACGCGAGCGATCAGCCATCCCACGACATCGGTATTGGGCGTTCGATACGTGAAGGCGTCGCCGTGAGCTCCCTGCTTCGCGACGGTCGCAAGGAACGAGTAGATCGACCTCGGTGCGGAATCGGGCGAGCGGGCGAAACCCGTCGCGCGGCTATAGGCCCGCATGGTTGGCGGAGGATCCGCCGTGTAGTGCTCGGTGAAATCGATCGCCGTCGTCATGTCGAGCACTTGCCCGACAGTGGCATCGCCGAAGCCGCTTGCGCCGAGCTCGGGGATGTAACTGGCGACAGTTGAATTGCGATCGAGTGAACCTTCGGCAACGAGCGTTGCGGCAATCGTGCCGAAGAAAGATTTGGTCACGGAAAAGGCAATATGCGGCCGCTCGCTGCAGAGCGCACCGAAGTATCGCTCGTAGACGATGTGACCCCGATGCAGCACGACGATGCCGTCGGTGTAATTGGCCTGCAGCGATTCCGCCCACGTCATAGGCTCGGTGCGGCCGAGCGGCACATACGTCACGGCGTCCAGATCCGCTCGTTCGGCGCTCGGCAATTCCCGCACTCGCGGCCCACGCGCAACAGTGAGCGTCGGCCAGAATTGACGCCAATGCGAAAAACTCCAGCGCCATTGCGGGAAGCGATAGTAGCTACCGTCCTGAAAGCGAATCAGCTTCGACGGCGGCGGCGGAGAGCCGACCATCCACTTCAGCATGTTCGGATCGGTCGCAGCAGCATCGGCGAAGTCGTTTGCGACGGTCATTTCAGAAGCCTTTCGGTGATCATCGGCGATGAGTTCATCGATGATGACAGCGGCGGTGGAATCGAACCACTGCCAAGGACTTTTCAAGTCGCAGTGAATCTCGTTTACGAGAAATCGATGGGGCTCACCACACCTCGGCCGCCCTTGTTCAAGACGTGCGTATAGACCATCGTCGTCTTTACGTCGCTGTGCCCCAGCAGCTCCTGCACCGTACGAATGTCGTATCCCGCCTCGAGCATGTGAGTGGCAAACGAATGGCGCAGCGTATGCACACTGGCCGGCTTGGTGATGCCGGATCGACGCACCGCCAACTTGACGGCGCGCTGCAAGGCATCCTCCGGCGCATGATGACGCCGCTGAGCGCCGGAACGTGGATCGATCGATCTTCGCTTCGAAGGAAAGATGTATTGCCAGACCCAGTCGCATGCCGCATTGGGATATTTCTGCGCCAACGCGAAAGGCAGATGTACGGCGCCATAACCTACT
>ERZ795041.840-NODE-840-length-10607-cov-6.230762_pt1 | contig 10607 bp, 7 predicted proteins | sample MGYA00375125_ERZ795041 | MGnify/ENA primary metagenome ERZ795041 (study PRJEB30170, sample SAMN03074214) | activated sludge metagenome | biome: Common Effluent Treatment Plant; feature: Wastewater; material: Activated sludge; isolation source: activated biomass in a...
CGCACCAGCCGCGGCCCGCAGATCGTCGTCAGCCGTAACCATCGCAACCTGTTACGTCGCCTGCTGGAGCTGGAAGTGCCGGAGATCTACAATGGCCAGGTGGACATCAAGAGCATCGCTCGCGAGGCGGGCCAGCGCTCCAAGGTGGCTGTGCAGGCGCTCCAGCACGGGGTCGACCCGGTTGGCGCGTGCGTCGGCATGCGCGGCGTCCGCATCCAGAGCATCGTGCGCGAATTGAACGACGAGAAGATCGACGTCATCGAATGGGACGGCGACCAGCGGGTGTTCATCGCCAAGGCGCTCAGCCCGGCGCGCGTCTCCCATGTCTTTCTGGAAGAGCACCCGGAAGAGGGCAAGACGGCCGTGGTCATCGTGCCCGACGACCAGCTGTCGCTGGCCATCGGCCGCGAGGGACAAAACGCCCGTCTGGCGGCCAAACTGACCGGCTGGCGTATCGATATCAAGAACCTGACCGAGGCCGCCTCGGAGTCGCTCGATAATCTGCATAACCCGGCGGTCGATCCGCGCCTGGCCAAGGATGAAACCTTCCTGAGCCAGATCCGCAATATTCTGGACAAGAAGCAGGTGGGCCGCCCGATCACCGCTGAGGATTATCTGACGCTCGATCGGCTTGTGGCCGGCGTCGAGGGCCGCATCATCGCCCAACGCGCCGAGAAGCATGAAGTGGTGCGCAAGGAACGCGCCGAGATGCGCAAGCGCGTGCCCGACGAAGCCTGGCAGCAACCGCTCGATGTGCTCGATCTGCCCGGTCGTATCCACAACCTGTTGCTGGATACGAACGTCAATACCGTGGGCGACCTGATCTACATTCTGGAGATGGGCGACGACTACTTCCTGAAGCTGCGCGGGCTGGGCGAGAAGGCCCTGGAGACGGTGAAGGAGACCTTGGGAGCTTATCAGGCCGAACAGATCGCCGCCGTGATGGCCGCGGAAGCGGCCCAGGCCGAGGAAGGCGTCATCGTTGAGGAAGTGCCGCTGGAGGAGCGCGTTGTCGAGGACGAGGACATGGCTACGGCCGTTCCCGATCCGGACTTCGCCGAGGCGGATTTCCAAACCCTTCTGGAAGATGAAAGCGTCGATAAAGATGAGCCGGAGATCGCCGGGGTGATCGAGATGGAAGATGTGGAGCCGGAGGTCGAGGAGATGCTGGCGCCCATCGATGACCTGTCGCAGTCGATCTTTACGGAAGAGCCGAAACCCGCCAAGACGGAGCGCAAGAAGAAACCCGCGGTTGTCGTGGTTCGGCCCACGACCGAGGAAACGGCGGCCGAAGAAGAGGCCAAGCGCAAGAAGCGCAAGGGTCAACCGCTGGTTTATAACGAAGAGTTGGATCAGGTCGTCGTCGATCGCAAGCGCAAGGGTGGCAAGCATACCGACCAATGGACGGACGAGGACGTCGATATCGACTTTTAGCAAGCGGACATGAAAGAGAAGCAGCCAGGACGCCGGAAGCATGTTCCCCAGCGGACGTGCGTCGTCTGCCGCGGTCAGTTCGACAAGCGGCGACTGACGCGCATCGTCCGCACTCCGGACAGCGGCGTCCTGATTGACCCGACAGGCAAGCGTGGCGGCCGCGGCGCGTATTTATGTGATCAATCGGCGTGTTGGGACAAGGTTATCCGGCACCCGGCAATTTTAAATCAGGCGCTCAATGCGCAGTTGACCGATGAAGAGCTGGCGGCAATCGCCGCCGATCCTCGCCGGCCGGAGATACAGCCGGTCTGATCCGGGGATGCACTCAAACGGATAATGACGACGTTAAGCACGCGGCAAGGCGGATAGTATGGCAGAGACAAAGACAGTAATTGAAGTACCGGCGTTCCTGACGGTTCGCGAGTTGGCCTCGATGATGGGCGACAGCCCGATCAATGTCATCAAGGAGTTGATGGCCAACGGCATCATGGCCAACATCAATCAGCAGATTGATTTCGACACGGCCGCCATCGTCGCCGGTGAAATGGGGTTCGACGTCGTTCCCTTTCAGGAGGCGCCGTCCGAGACGGCCGTCGAAGGCGAGGAGAAGACCGGCTGGCGCAAGGTGCTGGCCGACGAGCGCACCACCGATCTGGTGCCGCGGCCGCCCATCGTCACCATGCTGGGTCATGTCGACCACGGCAAGACGTCGCTGTTGGACCTCATCCGTCAGACGCACGTGACCGAGGGTGAGGCCGGCGGCATCACCCAACATATCGGCGCCTACCAGACGATTAAGGATGGCCGGCTGATCACCTTCCTGGACACCCCGGGTCACGAGGCCTTCACCGCCATGCGCGCCCGCGGGGCACAGGCCACCGACATCGCCATCCTGGTTGTCGCCGCTGATGACGGCGTCATGCCCCAGACCCGCGAGGCGGCCGACCACGCTCGTGCCGCGGGCGTGCCGATCATCGTCGCCCTCAACAAGATCGATCTGGCCGGGGCGCGCCCTGACCGTGTGAAGCAGCAACTGTCCGAGATGGGCCTCGTGCCCGATGACTGGGACGGCGACACGATGGTGATTCCCGTCTCGGCGCGCGAAAATTTGGGCATTGATGACTTGCTGGAGGCGGTGTTGCTGACGGCCGAAGAGGTCAACCCGCGCGCCAATCCCAAGGCTCCCGCCTCGGGCACGGTGCTGGAAGCCAAGATCGAGCGCGGCAAGGGCATCATGACCACCGTCCTCGTCCAGAACGGCACGCTGAACCTGGGCGATACCTTGCTGGTGGGCGAGCATTACGGCCGGATCAAGGCGATGTTCGACTATAACGGACGGCGCGTCAGCGAGGCCGGGCCTTCCACGCCGGTCGCGGTATCGGGACTGGACGGCATCCCCCAGGCGGGCGAGCAGTTCACCGTCGTCGAGAGCGAAAAGGTGGCTCGCAAGGTGATCGAGGATGCCCGCGAGGCAGCCCGCACGACGACCACCACTCAAGGTCGGGTGACCACACTGGATGAATTCTTCGCTCGCTTGCAGGAAGGCGAGACCAAGACGCTCAACCTCATCGTCAAGGCCGACGTGCAAGGCTCGCTGGAGCCGATCGTCTCTTCTCTGGAGCGGCTGAACGGCGGGGAAGTTGAACTGGCGATATTACGCGCGGCAACCGGCCCAATCACTGAGAGCGATGTGATGCTGGCTTCGGCCTCCGACGCCATCATTTTGGGCTTTAACGTGGAAGCTGACCCCATTGCCCGCAACTCGGCCGCCGTCGAGGGCGTGCAGATTCGATCCTATCAGATCATCTACAAGCTGTTCGAGGATGTCGAGAAGGCGATGAAGGGCATGCTGGCCCCGACCTACGAGGATGTGGTCATCGGCCGCGCCGAAGTGCGCCAGGTGTTCAAGATTCGCGGCGTCGGCGCTATCGCCGGGAGCTACATGCGGACGGGCGAGGCACGACGTAACGCCAAGGCTCGCGTCATTCGCAATAGCCGCCTGATGCACAGCGGCCCGGTCAGCAGTCTGAAGCATCTGCAGGACAATGTTCGCGAGGTCAAGTCCGGCTTCGAGTTCGGCGTCAGCATCGAAGGCTGGAATGATTTTCAGCCGGGAGACATCATCGAGTTCTTTGTCGTCAAGCAGGTTGAGATCTAACGATGAGCAAGATTAGACAGGAACGGGCGGCCGAGCAGATTCAGGTCATCCTCAGCGAGCTATTTCTGCACGAGGTGGCCGACCCTCGTCTGGACGGCGTGACCGTGACTGAGGTGACGATCGACCGCGAACTGAAATACGCCAATATTTATGTCAATGCGCTGGGCGATGACGACCGCGAGGCGGAGGTCATCGCCGGGCTGGAGAGCGCGTCAGGCTATCTCCGGGGGCAGATCGCCCAACGGATCGACCTCCGGACCGCGCCGATCCTCCGTTTCCACTGGGACCCACGCTTCCGTTACGTCGAAGAAATCAACGAATTGCTGGACAGCCTTGATATCAGCCCCGCCTCGGGGGCAGACGAGACAAAGGGCGACGAATAAGCCTGTGATCCGGTTCGCCATCGAAAAAGCCGCCCGGGTTTTGGTCATCACCCACGTCGATCCCGATGGGGATGCGATCGGGTCGCTGACGGCGGTGGGCCAGGGATTGCAGCAATTGGGGAAGCGCGTCACGCTGGTTTGTGATGACGGCGTCCCGGCGCGATTTCATAACCTGCCGCTGGCCGGGGAGGTTCGGCGTGCTCCCAATCCCGACGTCACCTATGATCTCATCATCGCCGTCGATTGCGCCGATGAGTCGCGCATGGGCTGGGCTTACGACCGCCTGCAGGAGCCGAAGCCGACGCTGGCCAATATCGACCACCACGTCACCAACACCAATTTCGGCGCGTTCAATATCGTCGATCCCGACGCCAGTTCGACGGCCGAGGTCCTGCATCGCTTTCTGCCCGAGATCGGCGTGGAGATGACCACAGGGATCGCTGAGAGCTTGCTGACCGGCATCATCACCGACACGATGGGGTTTCGCACCTCGAATGTGACCGCGGCCACCTTGCGGGCGGCGGCCGATCTCGTCGATACCGGAGCCGATATCAGGGAAATCTCGCAGCAAACGTTGTACCAGAGGCCATACATTACGGCTCAGATGTGGGCTATCGGCCTGGCCGCCATGAAGCTGGAGGATGGCCTGATCTGGACGACCATCTCGCGTGCGGATTTGCACAGCCTCGGCCTGGAGCGGCCGTCCAGCAGTTCCGGTCTGGTCAACTTCCTGCTGGACATCGATACGACCGTGATGGCCGCCGTGCTGACCGAGATGGGCGACGACACGGTGCGCGTCACCATGCGCTGCCAACCGCCCTATAATGTCGCCGCGGTGGCCGCCCAGTTCGGCGGCGGCGGCCATGCGCTGGCTGCGGGCTGCTCAATCGACGGCTCGCTACCGGAGGCTGAGGCGCGACTGGTGGCCGCCTGCCACGACGCTATCCGGCGTGCCCAATCAACCCCGATCTCCCTTTCCTCGTGAGCCTCTCCGGTTTCATCGTCATCGATAAACCCGTCGGCCCAACATCCCACGATGTCGTCGGCCGTGTGCGCCGCCTGTCGGGGGTTCGGCGCGTGGGGCACGCGGGCACACTTGATCCGCTGGCGAGCGGGGTACTGCTGGTGGGTCTGGGCCGGGCCACGCGCTTTATCGAGTATCTGGTGGGATTGCCGAAGGTCTATGAGACGACGGTCCGGCTGGGCGTTGCCACGACGACTTACGACGCGGAGGGCGAGATCGTGAGCGAACGGCCGGTGGCGCTCACGTTGGACGAGATCGCCGCCGCGCTGGACGCTTTTCGCGGCCCCATTCGCCAGCGCGTGCCCGCCTTCTCGGCCGTGAAGCGGGACGGCCAACCGCTCTACAAACAGGCGCGTCGGGGGGAGACGCCCGATCTGCCCGAACGGGATGTGACCATTTATGAGCTGGAGATGTTGGCCTGGGAATCGCCCGATCTGACGTTGCGCGTCGCCGCGTCGTCGGGGACCTATATTCGCTCGCTGGCGCACGATTTGGGGCAGGCTCTTGGCCCCGGAGGGCATATTACGGTCTTGCGACGCACGGCCGTTGGGGAGTTTACGACGGCCGAGGCGGTGACCCTCGACGCACTGACGCCCGATAATGTCGCCGGGTTCCTTCGGCCGCCGGAGCTGGCGGTGGCTCATCTGCCGCGAGCGACTTTCAATGATGAGGAGGAGGCACGACTGGGGAACGGCCGCCGGGTAGCCGCGCCAGGGGATGTGGCCTCGGGCGAGGCGGCTGCCTTCGGCCCGGGCGGGCGCTTCCTGGGCATCGTCGCGGTTGAGGAAGGTGAATGGCGGCCGCGCAAGATGATCGCCGGGTCGGCCGAATAGCCTCGCGCAGCCCGCGCGGATTGCCGCTGCTATCATCTGCCACCCAAGCCGCGGTTTTGATACAATCACCCTCGACAGCCGCTACAGACGGCGCGGCTCCATGCAGAAAAGATATGACTCATTCCTACATTCGCGTCACCCATCTTCACGAAGTCGATCACAAACAACCCACCTATGTCGCCATCGGTTCTTTCGACGGCGTTCACCGGGGCCACCAGGCGTTGTTGCGCCGGATGGCGGCCCGGGCGCGCGAGGCAGGCATGCGCACGGCCGCATTGACCTTTTTTCCCCACCCGCGTCGTGTCCTGCGGACGTTGCCGCCACGCTTCTATCTGACGACGCTGGACGATCGCGTGCGCCTGATTGCCGAGCAGGGCGTCGATCTCATCATCACCCATCCGTTCGATGACGAAGTGCGCCGGATTCGCGCGGCCGATTTTGTCGATCAGCTCCTCGACACGCTGGATATGAAGCAGCTCTGGGGCGGCAACTTCGCCTTTGGCTACAACCGCGAGGGAGACGTCCCGTTCCTGCGGCGGCAAGGCGAGGAGAAGGGCTTCACCGTGGAGACGCTGGATGAGTCGGTGAATTGGAACGGGGAGCTTGTCAGCAGTCGTCGCATCCGCCAATCGCTGGAGGAAGGCGATATGGCCGACGTGAACGGCTGCCTCGGCCGTTACTATTGTGTGCGCGGGCCGGTGGTGAAGGGCGACCAGCGCGGCCGGACGATCGGTTTTCCGACGGCCAATCTGGCGGTGTGGGACGAGCTGCTGCTGCCGGCCAACGGGGTCTACGCCACCTACATCTGGCTGGGCGACAAACGCCACCGGGCGGCCACTAACGTGGGCACGCGGCCGACCGTGGACGGCCTGAAGCTGACCGTGGAAGCCCACATCCTCGACTTCGATGCCGATATCTATGGCGAAGACGCGCGGCTGGAGTTCGCGCACCGCATCCGGCCGGAAATGAAGTTTAGCGGACTGGATGAATTGAAGTCACGGATAGCGGCCGATGTGGAGACTGTCCGAGCGGAACTGCCCCTTTAGCGGTTAAAAACGATCTCATAATCTGTCGAATCCGCAGACGGGTATTCCCCGCATGGGTGATCTGCGTATTCCTTTTCTATTCAGGAGTAATCCATGACCGAATTAACCTATGGCTTTGAGTTTGTTCGCGAGGAGACTATCCCCGAACTCAACACGCGGGCACGCATCTGGCGGCACGTCAAGACTGGCGCGCAACTGCTCTCGCTGGAGAACGATGACGAAAACAAGGTCTTCGGCATCACCTTCCGCACCCCGCCGGCTGACTCTACCGGCCTGCCGCACATCCTGGAGCATGTCGTCCTGGCCGGGTCGCACACGTTCCCGTTGAAGGATCCGTTCTTCGCGCTGGTGAAGGGGTCGCTGGCCACGTTCGTCAACGCCATGACCTTTCCCGACAAGACCGTCTATCCCGCGGCCAGCACCAACCTGCAGGACTTTTACAACCTGCTCGACGTGTACGCCGATGCGGTGTTCCATCCCCTGCTGTCGCCGGAGAAACTGGCGCAAGAGGGATGGCATTACGAGCTGGAATCGGCCGACGCTCCCCTGACGTTCAAGGGCGTCGTCTTTAACGAGATGAAGGGCGCCTACTCATCGCCAGACAATCTGCTCGGCCGCTACAGCCAGCAGGCCACCTTCCCCGACAACACCTATGGCGTGGATTCCGGCGGCGACCCGGCATCGATTCCCGACCTGACCTACGAGCAGTTCAGGCACTTTTACGAAACGCACTACCATCCGTCCAACGCGCTGATTTTCTTCTATGGTGATGACGATCCCGCCGAGCGGTTGCGACGCATGGACGGCTATCTGTCGGAGTTTGACGCCATTGAGCCGGATAGTGAGATCGCCCTCCAGCAGCCCTTCGACGCGCCGCGGACGGACCGTTTCCCGTATGGCGTGGACGCAGCTGAGGATGGGGACGAGGACGCCGCCGATGATAAATCCTATGTCGAAGTGAACTGGATGCTGCCGGAGTACAAGGATACGACGCTAGTGATGGCGCTGGAGATCCTGTCCTATGCGTTGCTGGACACTCCGGCCTCACCTCTGCGCAAGACGCTCATCGACTCCGGCCTGGGAGAGGATGTGTTGGGCGGGCTGTCGTCCTATACGCGGCAGATGACCTTCTCGGCCGGCCTGAAGGGACTGACTCCGGCCGATGTGGCCAAGGTGGAGCCGCTCATACTGGACACGCTGGCCGCGCTGGCTCGCGACGGAATCGATCCGGAGATGATCGCCGCGTCGCTCAATACGATTGAGTTCTATCTGCGCGAGAACAACACCGGCAGCTTCCCGCGCGGGCTGGCCCTGCTCATGCGTGCGCTGGCCACGTGGGTTCATGGCGGCGATCCCCTGGCCCCGCTGAAGTATGAGGCTCCATTGGCGGCGGTGAAGGCCAATATGGCGGCCGAGCCGGACTATTGGCAGTCGCTCATCCGCGCCTATCTATTGGATAACCCGCACCGGGTTACCGTCATTCTGGAGCCGGACGCGGAACTGAACCGGCGGCTGGAGCAGGAGGAGCGCGAGCGACTGGATCAGGCCCGCGCAGCGATGAACGACACTCAGGTACAGGCGGTCATGGAGAACGCCCGGCAGCTGAGCGAGCGACAGAACACCCCCGAGACGCCGGAAACGCTGGCGATGTTGCCCAGCCTGAAGCGGGGCGATCTGGACCCTCATTACAAGCCGATCCCGGTGGCCCTGGAGGAGATGGCCGGCGCGCGCGTGCTGCACCACGACCTGTTCACCAACGGCATCGTTTATCTGGACCTGGGGCTGGATCTGCGCGCCTTGCCGACCGAGCTGTTGCCCTATGTGGGGTTATTCGGGCAGGCGTTGCTGGAGATGGGCACGGAGACGGAGGATTTCGTCCGGCTGTCGCAACGCATCGGTCGGACAACCGGCGGCATCTTTCCGGGCACGATCATCGCTCCGGTGCGGGACAGCGACGCGACCGCGACCTATCTGATGCTGCGCGGCAAAGCTACCCAGGAAAACGCCGCCGAACTATTGGCCATCCTGCGGGACGTGCTGATGACGCCCAGGCTGGACAATCCCGAACGCTTCCGCCAGATCGTGCTGGAGGCCAAGGCGGGCATGGAGGCCGGGCTGATTCCGGGAGGCCATCAGGTGGCGGCCACGCGCTTGCGGGCCCATTTCCACACCGCCTACCGGCTGGAGGAGATGATCGGCGGCGTGGAGCATCTGCAATTCCTGCGGCGGCTGGCCGAGCGCATCGAGAGCGATTGGCCGGGCGTGCTGGCCGATCTGGAGGCGGTGCGGTCGTTCCTGGTCAACCGTTCGGGGCTGGTGGCCAATGTGACGCTGGACGAGACGGGGTATGGGACGTTTGCGCCGTTGCTGGCCGGTTTCATCGGCGGGCTGCCGGAAAGACCGTATACGGCAGCGACCTGGAACCTGCCCCAATTGCCGCGCTATGAGGGATTGGCCTTCCCGGCGCAGGTCAACTACGTGGGCAAGGGGGCCAATCTGTATGAGTTGGGCTATCGCCTGGACGGATCGATCGCCGTCATCAACAATCTGATGCGGATCGATCACCTTCTGCACAAGATACGCATCCAGGGCGGAGCCTATGGAGCCTTTGCCACATTCAGCAGCGTCTCGGGCGTGTACACCTATCTCTCCTATCGCGACCCGAATCTGGTGAATACGCTGGCCGTCTATGATCAATCGGCCGAGTTTCTGCGCAATCTGGATTTGAGCGATGACGCGCTGACTCGCGCGATCATCGGCGCGATCGGCTCCCTCGACGCCTATCGCCTACCGGACGCCAAGGGATACGCGTCGCTGATGCGCTATCTGACAGGCGAGACGGACGAGTTCTCGCAGGCGTTCCGCGACCAGGTGCTGGGCACGACCCAGGCCGACTTCCGCGAGCTGGCCGGGGCGCTGGAGCGGATCAACGCCGCAGGCGACATCGTCGTTCTGGGCAGCCGGGAGGCGATGGAGGCGGCCGACGCCGAGGGCGTGGGCATGCCGATCACCAAGGTGATGTAGGAATTGCCGGCGGCGGGTGATGAACCGGTCGTCACCCGCCGCGGGAAACCAGTGTCAGCAGTTCCTCAACCGGTTCGGGATTGACGATCGTGTGAACCTGGATGCCCAGGGGGGCGAACTCGCGGGCACAGGCGCGGCCGAAGGCGGGCAGCGCGGCCTGGGTGGCGGCATAGGCGGCCAGACCGTCCCCCACCGGCTCGGGCGAGGCGATGTTGACGATGATGCCGCCCGCGTCGCCTGCCTGATTCTGGTCGGCCAGGACGCGGCCGACGAGCTGTGACATGAAGAAGGCGCTCTTCAGATTGACGTCGACGCAGCGCATCAACTCCCATTCGTCCATCTTCAGGATGGTGGCGATGGGCTTGATGGAGGCGTAGTTGACCAGTATGTCGAGGCGGCCCCATTCGGCGCGGGTCGTCTCGATGAGGTTGACGCACTGGAAGCGGTTGCTGACGTCGGCGGCAACGTCGAGGGCTGCGCCGCCGCGCTCGCGAATCTCGGCCGCGACGCGATGGGCGCGGTCGGGGTTGATGTCGTTGACGGCCACGCGCGCTCCAGCCGCGGCCAGTGCATGGGCGATGGCCGCCCCGGCGCCGTGGCCCGCGCCGGTGACGATGGCGACCTTGCCGTCGAGAAGCCCGTCGCCGGTAGCCGCCATTGATCAGGCCTCGACCGCGCTCAGGTCGCCGTAGCGCTGCACGTGGA
>ERZ795041.842-NODE-842-length-10584-cov-3.408016_pt1 | contig 10584 bp, 5 predicted proteins | sample MGYA00375125_ERZ795041 | MGnify/ENA primary metagenome ERZ795041 (study PRJEB30170, sample SAMN03074214) | activated sludge metagenome | biome: Common Effluent Treatment Plant; feature: Wastewater; material: Activated sludge; isolation source: activated biomass in a...
CGGCTCAGCTGGGTGACGATCTGCGGTTCCGAGGCGCCCAACACCTTGCGGATGCCGATTTCCTTCGTGCGCTGCTCGGTCGTGAACGCCGCGAGACCGAAAATCCCCATCACCGAAATGAAAATGCACACGGCCGCGAATACGCCGGTCAGCCGCATCAGATCCGATTCCGTCTTGTAAAGACCGTCGAGGCGGTCTTCGAGGAACGTCGGTTCGAAATCGAATTTCGGATCGAACTTCGCGATGACGCTCTCGATCTCCTTCAGCGTCGCCGGAACGTCCTCGCCCGAAATCACGACGATGAAAGCCGTCATCATGAGCGCCTTTTGATTCTCCGGCACCGGCACGATCTGATCGGCAATCGCATGAATGAGCAATGGCCCGAGCTCGTTGTGAAGCGAGGCATAGTGGAAGTCCTTGGTAACGCCGACGACGTGCGCGAATCCGGCCGGCCCGATCTGAATTCGCTTCCCGAGCGGCTCGTCCCAGCCCATCTTCTCGACGAGCGTTTCGTTCACGATGATGGCCTCGAGCACATCCGTCGCCATGTCGGGATCAAACGCGCGGCCCTTCACGATCTCAACGTTCATGACATCGAAGAAATTCAGGCCCACCTGCAGACGATGAATGCTGACCGGTTCCATCGTGCCCTCGTTCGATTCGATCGGCACGAGGCTGATCGCATGCTCCGCGCCGGGCATGAAGCTCATGCGCGTCACGTCGAGAACGTTCGGTACATTGCGCAGCTCACCGCGGATCGTTGGGAGATTCTTCACCACGTCGTAGCCGCGCAGGCGAACGATGAGCCGGTTCTCCTTGTCGAAGCCGAGCGGCTTGTCGTGGATGTAGCGCATCTGGTCGATCATCAGCAGCGTGCAGGCGATGACGCCGATGGAAATCGCCAGCTGCGTGAACACCAGGATCTGTCGCATCGAGAAACCGCTCTTCCATGAGCGCCGTACGTACGTCAGGGCGGCCAGCGGCGAGATGGAGGAAAGATAAAGCGCCGGATACACCCCCGCGATCACGCCGACGGCGAATGCAAGCAGCAGCGTTGCTCCGATGACGCTTGGGCGCGAGAGCTCGATCAACAGTGCCTCCTTGCCCATCAACATGCCAAGCGGCGTCAGCGTGAGCGCGAGATAAATGAAAGCGACGGCAAGGCCGAGGGCTATCGCGGTGAACGTCAGCGACTCCCCGAGAAACTGCGCGATAAGCTGGCCGCGACTGGCGCCGAGCACCTTTCGCATGCCGACTTCCTTCGCCCGTTTCGCCGCGCGTGCGGTCGCGAGGTTCACGTAGTTGATGCAGGCGACGACGAGAATGAACAGGGCGACTGCGGCGAAACCATAGACATAGAAGATGTTGCCGACGAGCAGATCGCCGGCAAGCCTTTCTCCGAAATGCAATTCTGTCAGGGGCTGCAGACCGAACCTCACCGAGGTTTTGAGCTGCTTGCCGCGCTCGGCCATATGCGTATCGAAGAATTTCTGGCTGATCGCGGAAAACTCGGCCGGGTCGAAGCCTTCGGGCACCATGAAGTAGGTGTACAGGCCGACATTCCACAGTGTGTTCGCATAGTTCTGAGTGAAACCGGGAGTGAAGCTCTCCATGAGACTCATCGGTACCAGCGCGTCGTAGCGCAGATGCGCATTCTCCGGCAGGTCTTCGAACACCACTTTCACGGCATGATCGAACGCGCCGCTCGACAGCCGCTTGCCGATTGGATTGGCGTCGCCGAAGTAATGCCTGGCCAGCGTCCGGCTGATCGCGATCGAGTACGGATCATCCAGTGCCCCTTGCGGATCGCCATAGATTATCTTGTGCGTGAATACCTCGAAGACATTCGGATCGGTGAGATAGATGCGATCCCACTGTCGCTGGATATTCTCGTACGTCAGTACGTTGTTCTGTCCTGCCGAATTGAAGCGGACGTACTGGCCGAGCTGCGGAAAATCCTTCGCCAACATGGGGCCGGCGCCGAGCTGCGTTAGCGCGAAGTTGTCGCGCTTGTCATCGGCGATCGTGAAATGCGACGTCAGTCGGTAGATGCGCTCGTGATTGACGTGGTGCCGGTCATACGTGAGCTCGCTGCGCAGATAGAGCGCGAGCACGAGGAAGCCCGCGATCCCGAGCGCGAGGCTCAGGATGTTGATGAAGACGTACGCCTTTTCGCGCGACAGCTTGCGCAGAGCGATGAGGATGTAGTTCTTGAACATCGTGGTTTCCTCGCGAAAAGCGTCCCCTCCCCTGCGCAGCGGGGAAGGACGGGGAGGCACGCTGCCCTACCCCATCCCAACCTTCCCCCGCAAGCGGGGGAAGGAGCCGGAATCACGCCGCCATCGATTGCGGCGTCTGCACCTTGCCGTCGAGCAGGCGCACGATGCGATTGCCGAAAGAGGCGTCATGCTCCGAGTGAGTGACCATGACGACCGTGCTTCCCTCATGGTTCAGTTGCTGCAGCAGGCGCATCACCTCATCGCCGTGCTCCGAATCCAGGTTGCCCGTCGGCTCGTCGGCGAGAATGAGCTTCGGCGCGGTGACGATCGCGCGTGCGACCGCGACACGCTGCTGCTGGCCGCCCGAGAGCTGCATCGGAAAGTGCTTCAGGCGATGCGCCATGTTCATTTTCGCGAGCACCGCATCGACGCGTTCCTTGCGTTGGCTCGCCGGCACATTGTTGTAGATGAGCGGCAGCTCGACGTTCTCGTAGACGGTGAGCTCGTCGATGAGATTGAAGCTCTGGAACACGAAACCGATGTTGGCCTTGCGGAGGTTCGCGCGCTCCTTGTTCGAGAGCTTCGAGACTTCCCGGCCGAGAAATTGATACGTGCCGCTGGTCGGCGTATCGACCAGCCCGAGGATGTGCATGAGCGTCGACTTGCCGCAGCCCGATGGACCCATGAGAGAGACGAACTCGCTCTGCTGAACGTCCAGATTCACGCCGTCGAGCGCCGTCGTCTCGACTTCTTCGGTACGAAAAACCTTCGAGAGACTCTGTGTCGCAATGATCATCGTCAGCAGCTCCTGTCGTTACTCGCCCTGTCACCCACTGCGTCATCCCCTCACTGCGTCGTTCCGACGCCTCCTAATTCGTCATTCGGACGCAAGTCGGAACCTCATCCCGCCCCCCCCAGATCCCGATTTTCATCGGGATGACGGGTAATCCCATCGGCATGACGAACCTGTCGATTGACGGATTGCACCCGGTGCCAGCCCGCGCCCAATACGCCGCCCTCTCTCGCCTCGAACGTGCGCTCGCCGAAACTCAAGCGCGCGCGTCGTTGCGCCGGCGTGAGCGCACCGGCGCGACTTGCAAGCGCGCGCACGCGGCCCGAGCTCACGATGAGCTCGATTTCATCCTGCGAGCGTCGGCGAAGATCGAACCGGCCGGGACCGTCCGCCACGAGCACCCGCGGTCCGGCGCTGATGCGAAACGGCCGATCTGCATCCTGCGTCACGTCGAACGACGCCGCGCCGCGCAACAAGGTGGCATCGCGCGAACGGGGGCCGTAGAAAATCAACACGCGTGAGGCCGTGTGCAATGTGACCGTGGTGCCGTCCGGAAGAGCGATCTCACGCCGCTCCCCGGCGGCCGTTCGATAGTCGTCCTCGACTCTGACCGCGGCGCCCGGCGCCACCCACAACCTCCACGCAGCGAGGAAGAATCCGAGGCCCGCAAAGACGATCATGATTCCAAGGACGAAGTGCGCTTGCCACGCCGTCGAGACCTGCGCCCGTTTGCGAACGGGAACGAGCGCGCTCAGCACGGCGAGCACTTCCGGCCCGTGCCAGATCTTGCATTGATCGACGATGACCTCGCGGTGCAGCGGCGTGGCGAGCCAGGCGCGCAACTCGGCCGTCTCTTCGCGCCTCAGCGTGCGTTCGAGCTTGCCGAGCCACACTTCCGCCTGTCGCGCAACGAGCGTCGAATCGGCGTCGGCGAGCCGCGCGCTGGTTGCGATGCCCGCGCTCAAGCGACGCTCTCCGCTTCTTCCGCCAGGTGATGAAACCCTTGCGGAACGAACGACAGATCGGTCGCCTCGCGTATCGCGAGCCGCATCTGCAGTTCCAACACATCGTGCGGCACGGGATTCTGGTAGCTCGCCAGGCAGCGCAACAGCGCCACCTCGGCCGCAACGCCCTCGGTGCGCACCATTCGATAGGTCTTGACGACCAGCGCTTCGGCCGCGCCCGGCGTAAGCAACTGAGGAAGCATGTCCACCCGCGCCAGATCGTCCTGGGTCATCGCGAGCTCGTATCGGTGCGTGAGCGCGCCGAGCAACGCCGCGCTTTCCGCTCGCGTGCACGTCGGCAGGATGGGGATCTTCAGATCCATCCGCCCTGGCCGTTTCAGATCCACTTCGATGAGATCCGGTCGCGACGAGGCGAGCACCCACATCACCTTGCCGCGATTCGCCGTGTTCGACATTTCCTGCGCGATCATCGAATACAGCCGTCCCGACAAGCCACCGTCCCCGGTGCCCGATTCGCGCCGCCCGAGCGTCTGATCGGCCTCGTCGACGAACACGATGCACCGCCCCAGCGCGCGCACGAGCCGAAACACTTTTTCCAGATTGCCTTCGCTCGAACCGATCCATTTCTCGCGAAAGTTCTTCAGCTTGACGATGGGAACGCCGACCTCGCCGGCGAGACATTCGACGAGAAAGGTCTTGCCCGTGCCGACCGGGCCGCAGAGCAGGTAGCCCATCGGCAAAGCTCGCAGATCGTTGCTCTTCCACAGCTCGATGTCCTGCTGCAGCCAGCGCTTCAGCGTTTCCTGGCCGTGATGGTCATCGAGCGTTCGTGTCGGCTGCAGGAACTCGACGAGACCTGGCGCATCGTGCTCCACCAGCTCCTTCTTGACCGCGGCGATCTCATCCAGCTGCAGCACCTGCCGCCGGTACGCCCGAATCTTCGTCAACTGCTCCAGCATGCGGATCGACACGCCGATCATGGCGGCCGCAAGAGCGCTGGTGTCATCGCCTGGAATGGTGCCTGGGTATCCGGCTTGCAGAATCTGCAGCGCCGATTGCAGCTGCCATGCCGTGGGCAGCGGTATCTGCACGCTCGTCGCATGCGGCGCGTAGGCGATCGACGGCTCCAGGTCTGCGAGGTTGTCGGTGATGAGCAGGCTCGCAAACGGCATGTGCGCAAACGGATCGCTCGCTCCCCATTCGCGAATGACGGCAGTGAGCGCGCCGTGCTCGAAGCCCTCGCCATCCGCGGGCAGGAGCTGATCCGCGGCTCGAATGACGATGGCGACGCGCAAGCCCGCAGCGTCTTCGAGCGCGGCAAGATTCGCGAGATATCGCAAATAGCGGCTTACGAAGCGCAGCGCCTCCAGCGGTCCTTGCGGCAAGGTTCGCAGCGCCGACGGCGCCCACTCGGCGATCTGCTCGCCGCCGCGAACGACCGCAAGGCCGCTTCCCAGGTCATAGGTAAAGACGACATCGAAATCGCTCAGCAGCTCATCGCAGACATAGCGCTCGATATTGACTAACCGGCCGCCCGCGGGCATCCGATCGTTGACGTTGCCGTGCGCGACGAACTGCCCCGAAGCGCCGCTATCGAAAGCGACGCGGAATTGCAGCGCCCACTCTGGCATCCGGTCGGTCGGCAGCACACTCATCCTCGATTGCTTTTTAGATTACATCCGTGGTCTATATTACTACCAATGTAGTAAATCACTCAAGTCTGTAGCTGTAGGCATCAACTCGTAAATCTCCAAACCGCAGCGGTGATTCCGGCGCTCGCCTGCTCAGCGCAGCTTGACCGGCCCGGAAAATGTCAGCTCGTCCACGTCGTTGAACCGGTCGTAACCCGACGTAAGTATCCAATCGCCGGCCGCCAGGCCCTCAAGTACTTCGACCGATTGCGGATTCTGTCGGCCGACGACGATGCTGGTCCTGCGCGCCGATTTGCCGTCCGACGCCAGGCGATATGCCCAGCGGCCATTGGTGTGTTTGTAGAAGCCGCCCTTCGCGACGAGGTGCGTGCGCTTGGATTCGCTGAGGCTCAGGTCGATGCGCAGCGTCTGGCCGCGCTTGATGCCGCCCGGCAGCTGGTCGAAACGCAGATCGACATGGAACATGCCGTTGGTGACTTCGGGATAGATCTTCACCACCTCCAGCCGATACGCTTGGCCGTTGAATTCAAAAGTACCGTGCTGGCCAAGCGCGATCTTGGAAATGTAGTACTGGTCGATGTCGCCGCGCACCTTGAAGGAATCGAGCTGGTCGATCTGGCCGATGCGCTGGCCGCGCTGGAAGCTCTGGCCGACTTCCGCGCTCAAGGTCGACAGATGCCCATCGATCGGCGCGCGCACTTCCAGGCTGTCGATGATCTTCGCGAGGATGTGCAGATTGCGCTCGACGCGTTCGATCGACGAATCGATCTGTGCAGTCTGCTGCTGTTCGAGAATCTTCTCCTGGCGAATTCGTTCTTCGAGCAGCGTGCGCTTGTCCTTGTAATACGTGAGAAGGTCCCGCGCGGTTTCGAACTGCTCCTTGGAGATCTGCGAGTTCGGCGCTGTCATCAGGCGCTCGTAGCGCGCGAAGGTCTTCTCCTGCTCGGCGATCTTGTGATTCAGATCGAGCAATTGATCCTTGAGCATGAGCTGCGATCGCGTAAGCGTGATCTTGGAATTGCGCAGCAGGTTCAAGTTCTCGAGCAGGCGCGTCTCGGTCTCGATGTTCTGCTTCTGCGCCGTGGAGTTCGAGAACGACAGGATCAACTCGCCCTGTTTGATCGGATTGCCGCCCTCGACGTAAATCTTCTCGACGATGCCGCCCTCCTCCAGATCGAGATACACCGTGGTCAGCGGCTGCACCGTGCCATTGATGGGCACGTATTCCTGGAAATCCCCCTCCTTCACCTGCGCCACACTGAGCCGGTCGGACTCGACGGACAGACGCGTCGTGCCGGAGGTCGCGACGAGATAGATCAACGCAGCCACCCCGGCCACCGTCGACGCCGCGATCACTGCCCGCTGCGGCGTCCAGATCTTCTTTTCTATGGGCCGGTCCATAGTCGCGCGTGCTCGGATCTTTGCGTCATTCGTGGCGAATCGCGTCGATCGGGCTATGGCGCGCCGCTCGCAAGGATTGCAGCGCCGTCGTCGCAAGCGCGATAGCTCCGATCGACGCCGTTGCCGTCACGAAGATCAGCAGCCCCACTTCGGTGCGATACGCAAAGCGCTGTAGCCAGGATTCGATCGCCTGATAACAAAGCACCGATGCTGGAATCGACGCCGCCAGCACGAGCCAGGCGAGCGGCATGCCCAGCAGCCGGACGATCTGCCCATCCGAAGCGCCGAGCACTTTTCGAATGCCGATCTCCTTGGTTCGTTGCTCGGTCGTGAACGACGCCAGCCCGAAGATGCCCATGATGGAGATGAGAATGCAGATCGCCGCAAACAGGCCGGTCAGCTTCATGAGATTCGACTCGGCGCGGTATTGGCCGCCGATTCGATCCTCCAGAAAGACCGGTTCGAAATTGAACCGCGGATCGAATTTGCGAATGGCGCGCTCGATATCATCGAACGTCGATTGCGGCGGCGCGCCCGCAAGCACGGCCACGAACGAACGCTCGTACACACCTTCATCCGACGGCGCCGGCGGCGGTGGCACGTCGGCCGTCAAGCGAACGATCAACGGCCCCACCGCATCGTGCAGCGATGCGTAATGAAAATCCCTGACGACGCCGACGACCCGCGCGGTGCCCGGCGTTCCGAAGTTGTCGATCTCGACACGCTTGCCCAGCGGCTCCTCCCATCCCATGCGCTTCACCAGCGCCTCGTTCACCAGCACGGCTTCGCGCAGATCGCTGGGCATGTCCTCGCTGAAGCCGCGGCCGGCGACGATCTGAAGATCCATGACCTGGGGAAAATTCGCGCCGACTTCGAGCCGGTGAGCCGCCACCGGCTCCATGATCGACGCATTGGATTCCACCGGCGTCAGTCGGCTCCAGGCGCCGGTACCCGGCACGGTCGAAATCGTCGTGACATCGGCGATGCCCGGCTGGCGACGCAGCTCCGCCCGGATCGCCGCCGCTTGTTTCACCGCATCGTAGCCGCGCACCGACAGGATCAGCCGGTTCTTCGCATCGAAGCCGAGCGGCTTGTCATGGACGTAGCGCATCTGCGCGAGCATCGCCAGCGTCGCCGCAATGACGCCAATGGAAATCGCCAGCTGCATGAACACCAGGGCGTGGCGCAACGAGCCTCCGGTTCGCCACGACTGGCGCGTCACCGTCAATGCGGCCAGCGCGGGCAGCGATGCAAGACGGAACGCGGGATACAGGCCGGCGGCCAGCGCGACGCATGTCCCGAGCGCGAGAATGCCAATCCATGTGGAGGGCGCGCCGAAGGCGCCGAGCAATGCCTGCCTGCCCATCCATCCGCCAGTCACCGTCGCAGCGATGTACAGAATGATCAGCGCCGCCACCAGCGCGACCGCGGTGAGCGCCGCCGATTCGGCCAGAAACTGCCGGATCAACTCGGAACGCCCGGCGCCGAGCAGCTTGCGAATGCCGACCTCCCGCGCTCTTTTCATCGCTCGCGCGGTCGCGAGATTCACGTAGTTGATGCAGGCGACCAGCAGAATGAAACCGCCGATAGCCGCGGCCGCGTAGATATGCAGAATGTTGCCCGCCGGCAGATCGCCCTGAAGCCGCGGGCCATAGTGAATGCGATCCAGCCGCTGCGCGACGATTCTGTAGCGCTTGTTTTCGCGGCTGGCCCGCTCCTTCATGTGGGTATCGACGAACTTGCCCGCCATCGCCTCGAACGCCGCGGGATCGAAATTCCCGGACACTTGCACGTACGTATGGAGAAAAGTATGTGCAAGCGTCGCGGCGTAGTTGTCGCTGAAGCCCGGCATGATGCGGTCGAGCAGCATGAACGGCGCGAGCAGGTCGTAGCGAAGATGCGTGTTGTCGGGAAAATCCGAGAACACGAACGCGACCTCGAACGGCATGCCGTTCTCGGCCATGATCGTCTCGCCGATCGGATTGCGCTCGCCAAAATAGAAACGCGCGAACGATTCGCTGATCGCGACGGACGACGCATCCTTCAAGGCGTCCTGGGGATCTCCATACACGGGAACCAGCGTGAAGACGTCGTAGACGGCGGGATCCACGAAGTACACGGTGTCCCACACCCGCCGCTTGTCGCCCACGCGCATCGCGATGTCCCAGGCGGATTGGAAGCGCACATAGGTTCCGAGCTGTGGGAAATCGCGAGTCATCAGCGGACCGAGCCCAGGCCCCGTGAGCGCCCAATGCTGCGCTTCGCCAGCCGCATTCTCGGAAACGATGCTCAGGCGGTAGATCTGCTGGTAGTTCTCATGGTGGCGGTCATAGGTAAGCTCGGCGCGCAAATAAAGCGCCATCGCAAGAAAGCTCGCGATGCCCAGCGCAAGGCTGGCGATATTGATCGCCACATAGGCGCGCTCGCGTGAAAATCTGCGCAGCACTATGACGAGCGACATCTTGAGCACCGTAGCTGCGCTCCTGCCGTCTTACCGCACGATGAGCTCGACGTTGAATTGCTGCCGCAGCAGCTCGGACACGAGCTGCTGCGCGTCGCCGGCGCTGCCCTGCGAGACTCGCAGCTCGATGTCGTAGCGCCCGCGATCCAGCCAGCGGCGATCGCCCGCCACTTGTCGAGCGTTCACCAGATACACGTGGCCGATGAGCTCGCGCAGCGACACGTTGCGCGCATAGACGTAATCCTGCTCGGTCACGATGAACGACGGCGATGCGGCATCGCTGAGACGCAGCAGCCGCGTGCCCGCGGCGGGTGCGATGTTCGATGTCGCGATAACGTGCACGCCGGCCGCCACCGGCAGTGCAATGCACGCCAGCAGCGCGGCCGCAATGACACCGCGGCACGCCAGACAGCGTGGCGCCTCTTGCGCCCGGTTCATGATGGCGCGAATGCGCGCGGTCAGATCGCCAGCGCCGGCGCCGGCGACCCACATCAGTCGCGACTCGACCGAATGCCTGCACACGCGAAGAATCGCCTCGGCATAGGCGGCCGGCTCGCTGCCCTCATCGATCGCGCCTTCATCGCAGGCGTGCTCGCGTTCCGCGACCAACCGGGCGCCGATCCACCAGACCAGCGGATGAAACCAGAACAGCGCTTCGACCAACGTATGCAGCGACGCAGCGAGATTGTCGCGACGCCGTACATGCCAGGCCTCGTGGGCGATGACATCGTCGAGCTGGGCGGGCGTGAGTTGCGACACCAGTGTCGCCGGCATCAGCAGCACGGGCTCGCGAATGCCGACGACGCCCGGCTCATCGATGCGGTCGGAACATCGCACGACCATCGGCGCGGCGATGTCGCACGGCACGCTGGCGCGGACGATTGCGCGCATGCGCAGCCAATTCACCAGCCAACGCATGAGCAACGCGGCGCTGCCGAACAGCCACGCGGCGATCAGAAACTGCTGCAGCGAGCGATCCAGCGGCTCGATGGACACGGTCGCCGTCGCCAGCGGCGCGGCGATGTGTTGCACGACGGGCAGGAGCGCGGATTCGTCGTGCACCTGGACGATGAATCGACTGCCGATCCAGGTC
>ERZ795041.843-NODE-843-length-10583-cov-4.541318_pt1 | contig 10583 bp, 10 predicted proteins | sample MGYA00375125_ERZ795041 | MGnify/ENA primary metagenome ERZ795041 (study PRJEB30170, sample SAMN03074214) | activated sludge metagenome | biome: Common Effluent Treatment Plant; feature: Wastewater; material: Activated sludge; isolation source: activated biomass in...
GGAGTCGGCGGCGTGCGCGGCGCGCGCTGCGCGGGGCTGGCCTGGGAGCATGGCGGCGGACGCCTGGCCTTCCTGCTCGCCGCGGCCATCGCCGTGGCGGCGACCGTCATCGCCTTCATCTGGCTGCGGCCACGACGGGCTGCCTGAGGCCGCACCATCGCCCACTCGCGCCCCACCGCCCCCGTGCAAGCACCCGCGACGACGGCGGCTCAGGCCTCATCGAAGGCGAATGCCATCACGTCGCGGATGTCGTCGGTGCCGGCCAGGCACATCAGCAGGCGCTCGATGCCGAGGGCGACTCCGGCGCACGCCGGCAGGCCGCGCTGGAGGGCATCCAGCAGGGCCTCGTCGATCGGCGGTTCAACCTGGCCACGCGCCCGCCGCCGCTCGAGATCGCGCTCGAAACGCGCGCGCTGTTCGACCGCGTCGGTCAGCTCGTGATAGCCGTTGGCCAGTTCATGCACGCCAAGGTAGAGCTCGAAACGCTCGGCGACCGGCGGATCGCCGGGCCGGATCCGCGCCAGTGCGCACTGCGAGGCCGGCCAGTCGTGGACGACGGTGATGCGTCCAGGCGGGAAGCCGGGCTGGATGCGGTGGGTGAACAGCAGGTCGAGCCAGTCGTCGCGCTGCAGGCCGGTCGGGTCGATGCGGGTTCCGGCGAGCGCCGAGCGCAGCTCTTCGATCGGCGCTCGCAGCGGGTCCGGCAGGAGACTGGACTTGAAGAGTTCCTCATAGGACATTGACAAAACAGGATATTCCTTTCCCGCAAGCGCGCCCGCCGCGCGCACCAGCTCGATCGTTTCCGCGGCCAGGCGATGGTGGTCCCAACCGACCCGGTACCACTCCAGCATGGTGATCTCCGGGTTGTGGCGCCGGCCCGCCTCGCCGTTGCGGAACACCCGGCCAAGTTCGTAGCAGTCGCCGAGTCCGGCGGCGAGCAGCCGCTTGAGGGCGTATTCCGGCGAGGTCCGCAACCAGCGCCCGGCCGGCCCGGCCGCCGCCTGCCCCTTGAAGTGGGCGGCAAAGCTCTCGATGTTGGGTTCGGTATTGCCGGCGCGCGAGAGGATCGGGGTCTCGACTTCGAGGACGCCGCGTTGGGCGAAGAATCCGCGGATGCAGGCGTGAAGTTCGGCGCGCAGCCGCACGGCCGGAAATCTGCGGTTCATGGCCGCCACGGAAGGGGCGCCGGGATTTCTGGCCATACGATAGCTTTCATCTATCAAAAGAATCCCATCAATCGATTTTACCAACGTCGGCCCGATCTCTACCATGCCGGTCCGACAACGCCTCCACCTCAACCCACCAAGGAACCACCGATGTCCCTGATCAATACCGCGGTCAAGCCGTTCAAGACCCAGGCTTTCCACAACGGCAAGTTCGTCGAAGTTTCCGACGCCAGCCTGAAGGGCAAGTGGTCGGTCGTCATCTTCATGCCGGCAGCCTTCACCTTCAACTGCCCGACCGAAGTCGAGGACGCGGCGAAGCATTACGCCGAGTTCCAGAAGGCCAATGCCGAGGTCTACATCGTCACCACCGACACGCACTTCTCGCACAAGGTGTGGCACGAGACCTCGCAGGCGGTCGGCCAGGCGAAGTTCCCGCTCGTCGGCGACCCGACCCACCAGCTCACCCGCGCCTTCGACGTGCACATCGACGAGGAAGGTCTGGCCCTGCGCGGCACCTTCATCATCAATCCGGACGGCATCATCAAGACCCTCGAGATCCACGACAACGCGATCGCGCGCGACGTGACCGAGACGCTGCGCAAGCTCAAGGCCGCGCAGTACATCGCCGCCCATCCGGGCGAAGTCTGCCCGGCCAAGTGGAAGGAAGGCGAGAAGACGCTGAAGCCGTCGCTCGACCTCGTCGGCAAGATCTGATCTCCCGCTTCGATCCCCGCAGCCAGCCATCGCCAGCCACGGGGATCCACCGAAACGGATCGGCTGCTCCCGCCGATCCGCCCGCGGCACTCCGGCGCACTCTCCCGTCGGGGTGCCGCCCCTCTTCCCCTCCCTTGCACGGATACCGAGACCATGCTCGATCAGGACCTCAAGGCACAGCTCGCCGCCTACCTCGAACGCGTGACCCAGCCGATCGAGATCGCCGCCGCCTTCGACGGCAGCGAGAAGTCGACCGAGATGCAGTCACTGCTGCAGGACCTGGTTTCGCTGTCCGACAAGATCAGCCTCGTCGAGCGTCCTGAAGACGGGGTGCGCACGCCCTCGTTCACCATCGGACGTCCGGACGGCAGCGTGCATCTGCGCTTTGCCGGCATCCCGATGGGCCACGAGTTCACCTCGCTGGTGCTTGCCCTGCTCCAGGTCGGCGGCCATCCGTCCAAGGAAGCCGAAGACCTGCTGGAGCAGGTGCGCAACCTCGACGGCGATTTCGTTTTCGAGACCTATTACTCACTGTCGTGCCAGAACTGCCCGGACGTCGTGCAGGCGCTCAATCTCATGGCGGTGCTCAATCCGCGCATCCGTCACGTCGCCATCGACGGCGCGCTGTTCCAGGAAGAGGTCGAGACGCGCCAGATCATGTCGGTGCCGACCGTCTTCCTCAACGGCGAACGCTTCGGCCAGGGCCGCATGGAACTCGCCGAGATCGTCAGCAAGATCGATACCGGCGCGGCCAAGCGCGCAGCCGAGAAGATCGCCGCCAAGCCGGCCTTCGACGTGCTCGTCGTCGGCGGTGGTCCGGCCGGTGCCGCTGCGGCGATCTATGCCGCCCGCAAGGGCATCGTCACCGGCGTCGTCGCCGAGCGTTTCGGTGGCCAGGTGCTCGACACCATGGCCATCGAGAACTTCATCTCGGTCCCGGCAACCGAAGGCCCGAAGCTCGCCGCCCAGCTCGAACAGCACGTGCGCGAGTACGAAGTCGACATCATGAACCTGCAGCGCGCGCAGAAGCTCGTCGCCGGCGGCGACCTCATCGAGGTCCAACTCGAAAGCGGTGCCTCGCTGCAGGCGCGTGCCGTGGTGCTGTCGACCGGCGCACGCTGGCGGCAGATGAACGTGCCCGGCGAGAACGAGTACCGCAACAAGGGCGTCGCGTACTGTCCGCATTGCGACGGTCCGTTGTTCAAGGGCAAGCGCGTCGCCGTGATCGGCGGCGGCAACTCCGGCGTCGAAGCCGCGATCGACCTCGCCGGCATCGTCAGCCATGTAACCCTGATCGAGTTCGACCATCAGCTGCGTGCCGATGAGGTCCTGCAGCGCAAGCTGCGCAGCCTGCCGAATGTCCGGATCATCGTCTCGGCGCAGACCAGCGAAGTGCTCGGTGACGGCCAGCGCGTCAACGGCCTCGTCTACAAGGATCGCCCGAGCGGCGAGGAACATCGCCTCGAACTCGAGGGCATCTTCGTGCAGATCGGTCTGCTGCCGAACACCGAATGGTTGAAGGGCACGCTCGCGCTCTCCAGCCGCGGCGAGATCGAAGTGAACGAGCGTGGCGAGACCTCGATCCCCGGCGTGTTTGCCGCCGGCGACTGCACCACGGTGCCGTACAAGCAGATCGTCATCGCCATGGGCGAAGGCTCGAAGGCCGCGCTGAGCGCCTTCGACCACCTGATCCGCACTTCGGCACCGGCGCAGGATGCGACGCGCGCGGCGGCGTAAGTCTCCCGTCGAAGGCCCGGGCCCAGAGCCTTGGCGTTGATTCTTCGCTCTCATTGGGTGGTGTTTTCTCGAGGTTCCGCTCGCCTCGGCGACTCCCATCACCGTCATCCCGGCGAAGGCCTGGATCCAGTTCCTTGCCTTGGTTCTTTGCTCTTTCTTGGTGATGTTGTCTCGAGGTTCCGCTCGCCTCGGCGGCGAGCGCCCTACTTTCCTTTGCTTGCCCAAAGGAAAGTAGGCAAAGGAAAGGGCACCCCGGCAGTCGCGCCGGACGGACTGCGTCCGCCCGGTTCCCTGCGGTGCTCGCCAGCCACCGGCCGGCGAACAACTCGGCCATCCATGGCCTCAAACAGTTCGCCTTTCCCCGGCGGCCGGCTCCGCTCCTCGGCGCTACTGCAGGGGAGGGAACGTCAAGAGCGAAGCCAGAGCCAAAGACACAGCAGAGCCGAAGCTGGGCTTGAAGCCAGAGAAACAGCCGGAGTGCGTGCGTCATTCTTTTCCGTTCGTCCTGAGGTATCGAAGGATGAACGGCACTCTCGCGCAAACGCCAAGGAACAGGTACCGCGCAACCACCGCCGTTCGACACCGATCTGTACGACCCGTACAGTCCGAGCCATGAAAACGCAGCCAAAGCCAAGCCGAAAGGGCGCCGAGGAAGCGCGGCAGCAACCCGCGATCCTTGCCGACGCCGTCGCCGGGCGCACGACCATCATCATCCGGCATGGTCGCGCGGTCGCGGCCGTGGTGCCTGTCGCCGATGCCAGGTCCAGCCAACCCGTACCGCTGCAATCGTTGGCCGGCACCGGCCGTGGCCTGTGGGGTCGCGACAGCAGCAAGACCTTGCGCAAGGACTAAGGTCACCCCGGCCGAAGTACTCCCCGGCCCGCTCAAGGCCGGCGAAGAAGCACTGGCCAAGCGCTACCGGGCGGCTCTGGAAGCATGGCAGGTCGTGGATTTCACCTGCGACATCGCCGAAAGCGCAGCCCGCCTGCGCGGCAAGTGCGGGCTGAAACTGCCCGATGCCATTCAAGTGGCGAGCGCATTGGCGATCAACGCCGATGCGCTGGTGACACATGACCGCGACTTCCCGAAAGTGCGCGGATTGCGCGTGCTCGCATAGACCCGACCCTCAGGCTCACGCAGAGGCATCCGTGCCCTGCGCAGCGAGAAATGCCAACAGGCGCGCTTCTTCCCAAACCTCCACACCCAGTTCCTGCGCCTTGGCGAGTTTCGAGCCGGCTTCTTCGCCGGCGACGACGAAGTTCGTCTTCTTCGACACGCTGCCGGCGACCTTGGCGCCGAGTTTTTCGAGGCGGTCCCTGGCCTCGTCGCGGGTCATCGACGACAGCGTGCCGGTGAGGACGACGGTCTGACCGTCGAGCGGCAGGGCATCGGCCTCGTCGTCGCCCTGCCCGGCCAGCTCGTCGAGCAGCGCCTGCGTGGCGGTGAGCGAGCGTTGCAGCAGCTCGCGATGGGCGGGTTCGGCGCGCCATTCCAGGAAAGCCGTGGCGGTGGCATCCGGAATGCCGAGCGCCACGAGGGCTTCGGCGTCGAGGGTGAGTGCCGCCGACGCGCCGTCGGGGCCGGCGACGAGTTGTGCGGCGCGGATCGCGGTGAGTTTCGGGATGTCGAGTGCGGCGAGGACGGCCGCGGGTTCGAGGCGCGCGCGCAGTTTCGCTGACGGCGCGTGGGTGTCGGCGATGCGCACGCCGCCGGCCAGCAGGGCGTCGATCACGGCCTGGTTGCCGTCCTGGTCGAGGAAGTGGCCGATCGCGCGGGCGACTTCGCCGCCGATGTCGGGAACGACGGTCAACAGCGGCCACGGCAGGTGGCGGATGCGTTCGAGGCTGCCGAACCAGTTCGCCAGTGCCTTGGCCGTGCTCTCGCCGACGTGTTCGATGCCGAGTGCGTAGAGGAAGCGTTCGAGCGTGGTCGCGCGGCTGTGGTCGATCGCTTCGACGAGGTTGTCGGCCCACTTCGTCGCGACTTTGCCGGCCTTGACCGTTTCCGGCGTGGTGCCGTCGCGCTCGTCGGCCTGACGGCGCATCTCGACGAAGTCGGCGACGGTCAGCGCATAAAGGTCGGCCGGCGACTTCACGAAACCGAGGGCGACGAGGTCTTCGATCAAGCGTTCGCCGAGGCCTTCGATGTCCATCGCGCGGCGGCTGGCGAAGTGGAAGATCGACTGCACGCGCTGGGCCGGGCAGACCAGTTCACCCGAGCAGCGTGCCACCACTTCGCCGTCCTCGCGCACGATCTCGGAGCCGCAGATCGGGCAGTGCGCCGGCATGGCCCACGACTGCGTGCCGTCGGGACGCAGCTCGGGCACCACGCGCACGACTTCGGGAATGACGTCGCCGGCTCGGCGCACGATGACGGTGTCGCCGACGCGTACGTCGAGGCGGGCGACCTGGTCGGCATTGTGCAGGGTCGCATTGGTGACGGGGACGCCGCCGACGTGCACCGGCACGAGCACGGCTGCCGGCGTGGCCGCACCGGGGCGGCCGATGTTGACGATGATCGCCTCGACCGTGGTCTGCTGTTCCTGTGCCGGGAACTTGTGCGCGATCGCCCAGCGCGGCGTGCGGCCGACGAAGCCGAGTTCACGCTGGCCGGCGAGGTCGTCGAGCTTGTAGACGACGCCGTCGATGTCGAACGGCAGCGTGTCGCGTTCGGCGCCGATGCGCCGGTAGTAGTCGAGGCAGCCCTGCACGCCGCGCGCGGTGGCGGCCAGCGTGGTCACCGGGAAGCCCCATTCGCGCAGGCGGCGCATGACGCCGGCATGCGATGCCGGCAACACGGCGCCTTCGACGACGCCTACCGCATAGGCATAGAACGCCAGCGGTCGCGCCGCAGTGATGCGCGGATCGAGCTGGCGCAGCGAACCGGCCGCGCCGTTGCGCGGGTTGGCCAGCACCTTGCCGCCCTCGGCGCGCGCTTTCGCGTTCCAGGACTCGAACGCGGCGCGCGGCATGTAGACCTCGCCACGCACTTCGAGCAGGCGCGGCCAGCCTTCGCCGCGCAGGCGCAGCGGCACCGTCTTGACGGTGCGCAGGTTGGCGGTCACGTCCTCGCCGGTTTCGCCATCGCCGCGCGTCGCGCCCTGCACGAACCGGCCGTCCTCATAGCGCAGGCTGATGGCGAGGCCGTCGAACTTCGGCTCGACCGCGAACAGCGGATCACCGCTGTCGAGCTGATCGCCGATGCGGCGCACGAACTCGGCGACCTCCTCGTCGCTGAAGGCGTTGGCCAGCGACAGCATGCGCATCGCATGGCGGACCTCGGCGAACTCGCGCGAAGGTGCGGCACCGACGCGAGCGGTCGGCGAAGCCGCATCGGCCAGCTCCGGGTGCGCGGCTTCGAGGGCTTCGAGTTCGCGCATCAGGCGGTCGTACTCGCTGTCGGCGATGGTCGGCTCGTCGAGCACGTGGTAGCGGTAGTTGGCTTCGTCGACGAGCGCACGCAACTCTGCGGCGCGGGCGGCCGGATCGGCGGATGGCTGGGCGGGGCTCATGCAGCGAGTGTAGCGGCTTGCCGGCCGCGGCCGGCGCGTGCACGATGCCGCCATCATCGTGCACGGTCACGCAAGGGGATCACCATGGCGAAGAAGGGTTGGGCGGCATTTCCGCATGCGGACAAGGCGTACGACCTCGCCGGTGACAAGCTCGCCAAGGCCTGGCCGAAGCTGCACGCCGGCGATCAGGAGCCGTTTCCGGACGACAAGCAGGTCGCCGGCCTGCTCAAGGCGCACCCGAAGCTCGGCAAGGACGCGGCCCAAGTTGCCGCGGAACTGCAGGACGCCTGGCGCGCGTTTCACCGCGGCGATTTCCAGCAGGCCTTCGAGACCGGAGTCGCCCTCGGCCCGCTCGGCCATTCGGTGGCGATCAAGGCCGGCGGCATCCACGGCAGCCATCTCCTCGACGACGAGGCGGCGAAGACGAAACGCTACGAGGATCTCGTGCGCCTCGCCGACGAGGCCGTCGCCGCCCTGCCCGGCCTCGCCAACAGCCACTACCGGCGCGCCTTCGCGATCGGCCGCCTGAGCCAGTCGATCTCGATCACCAAGGCGCTGGCCCAGGGCCTCGCCGGCAAGGTGCGCGAATCGCTCGAGCAGGCGTTGAAGCTGGCGCCGAAGCATGCCGAGGCGCGCACCGCGCTCGGCCTCTACCACGCCGAGATCGTCGGCAAGGTCGGCGGCATGCTGGCCAAACTGACCTACGGCGCCAGCGCCAGCGAGGCCGAGAAGAATCTCGAACAGGCGCTCAAGCTGACCGCGGAGGCGCCGATCGCCTGGATCGAGTACGGCAACGCCCTGTTGCTGCTGCACGGTGAAAAACGCGAGGACGATGTCGCCGAGGCCTGGGACAAGGCCGCCAGACTCAAGCCGCGCGATGCGATGGAAGCGCTCGATGTCGCCTGGGCGCGCGAGCAGCTCGAATAGACCGGCAAGGTGCAGCAGGCGCGCCGTACTTCAGTCCGGGACGATCAGGCTGATCGGCTGCGTGCCGGCGTCCAGCCGGGCCGAAACGAGCCGGGCGCGGCCGGCGTGGAACACGCTGAACTCGTAGATGCCCGGCACGTCGACGGGCAGGCTTATGCGGCCGTCGACGTCGGTCATCATGCCGATGTCCGCGACCTCCGCCGGCGCGCCGGCGACTGCGACGATCGCGTCGTGGATGGGACGACCATCGGCATCCCTGAAGACGATGTCGCGCATGGCTCATGACCTCCGCGGGGGTTGTCGGGCTGGCCGCATCGTCGGGCGGGTCGCGCCCTCCGATGCGGCCGTCTGGCACGCCCGGCTTACAGGCCCAGGTTCTTCCAGCTCAACAGGTTGTTGAAGACGTTGCTCTCGATGCGCGTGGCCGAGTTGCCGCTGCTGCTGCCGTTGGTGTGGATGCCGACGGCGTAGCGCGCGCCGTTCTGCAGGATCCACACCGGCGAGCCGCTCTGCCCGCCCATGGTGTCGATGTTGTAGGTGATCACGCGGCTCGACACCGACTTCGTCTTCTGCGCCATGAACCACTGCTGGTTGCCCCCCTTGTCGCCCGGATAGCCGCTGAGGTTGAGCGCGGCCGCCTTGAGGAAGCTGTCGCTGCGGGTGGCGAAACCGAATGTGCCGACCGTTGCTCCCGGCCGCGCATTGGCCGGCAGGATGATCGCGCCGTAGTCGTTCTGGCGCTTCTTGCCCGAGGTCCAGCCGGTCACGCTGCGCAGCGCGGTGCCGGTGAAGCGGCCGTAGGGCTGCGAACCGTCGTTGAGCCCGGCGATCACCTCGACCGAGCGCACCCAGCCGCCCTCGTTGTGCATGTACACGCAGTGGCCGGCGGTGATGACCGTACGCGCGCTGACCAGCCAGCCCGTGCCGATGAAGCGCTTGCCGTTGGCGGCCGTGATGCGCAGGGCGCAGATCGCCCGCCACGGATAGCTCGTGGTCGCCTGCACGCGGATGCGGTCGTCGCTGCCGATGATGACTTCGGCGACGTGGCGGTCGGCCAGTTCCGGATAGCTGCCGAGAATGGCGTCGGGCAGTTCCTCGTCGGCCAGCGTCTCGAACGACTCGCCGCCGAACGTACCGGCTTCGAACGATCCTTCGCCGGTTTCCTGGCCGGCCTGGTTGGACGATTCGGCGTCCCAGTCGTCGATGTTCGGGTTGATCCCGTCGAGTTCCTCGTAGCGGGTGTCGGCCGCGCCGTCGTTTTCGGCTGCGGCGCTGCGTGCGTGGTCGATCAGGTCGGCGACCTTCGCCTGCGTGGCGGGGGACTCGTATTCGGACTCGCTGGTTTTCAGTACCTTGGGCATGGGATTCTCCGTGGGTGCGCTGCAACTCCGTGTTGCCCCGGAAAATACGCGGGAATGGTCCCTTGCCTGACACGCAAACCCCGCCGGGCGTCCTCGGGCGTTTCCCTGTCGTCCATGCCGATCACGCCCGATGTCGATTGCCAGCGCCCTTGCGGAATGGCTCGAAGCATCCTTACCCTCGCCCGCATGGGGGCCGAACGAACGGACGAAGAACTGATGCTCGCGTATGCCGGGGGCGATACGGTCGCCTTCGAAATACTCTACCGGCGCCACCGTGGCACGTTGTACCGTTTCCTGCTGCGCTCCCTGCGCCAGCGCGCCGATGCCGACGAGGTGTTCCAGGAAACCTGGAGCCGCGCGATTGCCGCGCGCGCACGCTATCGGCCGGAGGCGAAGTTCACCACCTGGCTGCTGCAGATCGCCCACAACCTCGTCATCGACCGCTTTCGCCGGGCACGGCCGCAAGCCGGCGAGGAGGAGACCGAAGCCGTCTTCCGCAACCTCGACGCCGCCGAGGACGAGCGCCCCGAGCGCGTGCTGAGCGAGTTCGAACAGCGTCGACGACTGCAGATCGCACTCGAGGAATTACCTGAAGAACAGCGCGTAACCTTCTTGTTGCGCATGGAAAATGGTCTCGGACTTGAAGCGATTTCCGAGATCACCGGAGCCGGCCGCGAGACGGTGAAATCCCGCCTGCGTTATGCCCTGGCGCGCATCCGTGCGAGGTTCGAGACATGAGTGGGCGCAGGCAAGACGATCTCGAGCGCCTGCTCGACGCCGATCGCGGCGAGTTCGGCGCAATCTATGACCGCCTCGCGCGGGCCGAGCCACCGCGCCGGCTCGACCGCGCCATCCTTGCCGAAGCGTCGCGCGTCGCACTCGGCCCGCGTGCACCGCGCGCGCAGCGCTGGCTGCTCGGCCTCGGCGCGGCCGCCGGGCTCGTGCTTGCCGCCGGCATCGCCTGGCAGGTCGGTCGAAACACCGGACAGGATCCGGCCCTCGATTCGCGGGCGGCGCCGCAGCCCGCCGCGCGTTCGGTCGTTCCGGTGCAGCCGATCGCCGCTCCCTCGGCCCCGGCCGAACCCGAACCGCCGCCGGCGATTGTGCCGCCCGAGCGGGCGCAGGCGTCCGATCGCGAAGCGGAAACCAGGTCGTTGGAATCCCGGC
>ERZ795041.846-NODE-846-length-10552-cov-3.353720_pt1 | contig 10552 bp, 7 predicted proteins | sample MGYA00375125_ERZ795041 | MGnify/ENA primary metagenome ERZ795041 (study PRJEB30170, sample SAMN03074214) | activated sludge metagenome | biome: Common Effluent Treatment Plant; feature: Wastewater; material: Activated sludge; isolation source: activated biomass in a...
CGCGCGCCGCATGCATCCAGGCCAGCGCAACAGCCTGGATGCGCTGTGCAAGCGCTACGGCGTCGACAACTCGCGTCGGGAGCTCCACGGCGCTTTGCTCGATGCGCAAATTCTGCTCGATGTCTATCTCGCGATGACAGGCGGTCAGACGGCGCTCATCCTCAGCGAAGAAGTCGAAATGGCAGTGGCCGCGACGACGGAAGTCGTTCTCATGCCGATTCCGCGTGGCGTGCTGCGTGTCGTTCGGGCGTCGGAAGCCGAGCTGGCGGCGCACGAACGCGTCCTCGTGGCGCTCGACAAGGCGAGCGGCGGAAAGACGATCTGGCGCACGATGCAAGAGATGCATCTGGAGGCCGAGGAGGCCGGACGATTGTCCGAGCGCGCGCCGCTCGAAGCCACCATTTGACTGGCCGCGCATGAAGCTTTCAGCCGCGTTCGCGCACAACTTTCTCGGCAGCGCGCCGAACTGGTACAAGCTGACGATCGTCGGCTTTCTGATTCTCAATCCGATCGTGCTGTTGCTGGGCGGTCAGTATGGTCCGGCCCTTGCGGGCTGGTGCATCCTGTTCCAGTTCATTTTTACGCTCGCGATGGCGCTCAAGTGCTATCCGTTGCAGCCTGGCGGACTGCTTGCGCTCGAAGCGGTGCTCCTGGGGCTGACCAGCCCGCAGTCGATCTACCAGGAAACCCTGGCTGCGTTTCCCATCATTCTGCTGCTCATCTTCATGATCGCCGGCATCTACTTCTTGAAGGAGATGCTGATTTTCTGTTTCACGAAGCTGCTGCTGCGCATTCGCTAGAATGATCTGCTGAGATTTCTGTTTTGTCTCGTCTCGGCGATTCTCGCGGCGTTTCTCGATGCGCTCACGGTGCTCGCCATCCTCATCACCGTGGCGACAGGGTTTTATGGCGTCTATCACAAGGTGGCTTCGGGCAAGGGACATCAGGAGGCGGCTCACGACGCCGCGGCGGACGAGAACGTGACCGAGCTGCATCGCGCCGATCTCGATGCGTTTCGAGCGGTTCTGCGAGGACGTTTGATGCATGCCGCCGGAGGCACGGTGCTGGGAGGTGTGATGACGCCGGTGGGACAGCCGCAGAACGTGCTCATCGCCGATCAGGCGGGGTGGAATTTCATCGAATTCTTCCTGCACGTCGCGCCCGTGGCGATTCCTGTGCTCATCGCAGGTCTGGCCACGTGCATCGTGGTCGAGCGCTTCCGCTGGTTCGGCTACGGCATCGAGCTGCCCAACGCGGTGCGCGCCGTGCTCGACGACTACGATCGTCGGGAAAGCGAGAAACGCACGGCGCGCGACCATGCCATGTTGATCGTGCAGGCCGTCACGGCAGTCATCCTGGTGTTTGCGCTCGCCTTCCATCTTGCCGCCGTCGGATTGATCGGCCTGCTGATCATCGTGCTCGCGACCGCGTTCACGGGCATCACGGAAGAGCATCGGTTGGGCAGGGCTTTCGAAGCTGCGCTGCCGTTCACTGCCCTGATCGTGGTGTTCTTCGTCATCGTCGCGCAGATTCACGATCAGCATCTGTTCGAGCCCGTCGTCACTTGGGCGCTGAATCACGAAGGCGGATTCAGGGCGGCGATCTTCTATCTGGCGAGCGGCGTGCTTTCGGCGGTCAGCGACAATGTCTTCGTCGCGACGGTCTACATCACTGAAGTGAAGGCCGCGTTTCTCGAAGGCGCGATCTCGCGGGAGGAGTTCGAGCAGCTGGCGGTTGCGATCAACACTGGAACGAATATTCCGAGCATCGCCACGCCGAACGGGCAAGCGGCATTGCTGTTCCTGTTGACGTCGGTATTGGCGCCGCTGATCCGGCTGTCGTACGGGCGGATGGTCTGGATGGCATTGCCGTATACGGTGATGCTCACGGGGGTCGGATTGTGGGCTGTTCTCTACATCCTCTAAGACGCAATTGTCCCTTTGTCTGCCGTTGAGAGTGACTTGCGTCGCTATTTTTCGTGATCCCGTATGGCATTCTTGCCGCCTTCGAGGCAACTAGAACCACGAACCTTCGCCATGGAGTCTTTCAACTTGCGCAATTGCAAGCTTGGTGTCATCGGGCTGGGCTATGTCGGCTTGCCGCTGGCCGTCGAGTTCGGCAAGCATTTCAAAACCGTTGGATTCGACATCAAGGCATCGCGAGTCGCGGAGCTCAAGGCGGGCAGAGACAGCACGCTCGAAGTCGAGCCCGCTGATCTGCGCGCGGCCAAGCTGCTCAGCTATTCGACGAAGCTGTCGGATCTCAAATCGTGCAAGGTCTTCATCGTCACCGTTCCGACGCCGATCGACGGATACAAACGCCCGGACCTGAAGCCGATCGAGAGTGCCAGCGAGCTGATCGGCCAAGTGCTGAAGAAGGGTGACATCGTCGTTTTCGAGTCGACGGTCTATCCGGGATGCACCGAGGAGATCGCGGTTCCGATCCTCGAGCGCGTCTCGGGCCTTAAGTTCAATCGGGATTTCTTCGCGGGTTACAGCCCCGAGCGCATCAATCCGGGCGACAAGCAGCACCGGCTGCCGACGATCAAGAAGATCACATCGGGTTCGACGCCGCAGATCGCCGATTTCATCGACAAGCTGTACGGCGCCATCATCAAAGCAGGCACGCACAAGGCGTCGAGCATTCGCGTCGCGGAGGCCGCGAAGGTCATCGAGAACACCCAGCGCGACGTGAATATCGCGTTGATCAATGAGCTTGCATTGATCTTCAATCGTCTCGGTATCGACACGGAACAGGTGCTCGAAGCGGCGGGGACGAAATGGAACTTTCTGCCGTTCCGCCCCGGCCTCGTCGGTGGCCATTGCATTGGTGTCGACCCGTACTACCTGACGCACAAGGCGCAGGAGATCGGCTATCACCCGGAAATGATCCTCGCCGGCCGTCGCATCAACGACAACATGGCGTTGTATGTCGCCGAGCGAGTCGCTCAGCTGATGATTCGCAAGCGCATCCATGTGAAGGGATCGCGCATTCTCGTCATGGGTCTGGCGTTCAAGGAGAACTGCCCGGACCTGCGCAATTCCAAGGTCGCCGACGTCATCAAGGAGCTGCAGAAATATGGCGCGAAGATCGACGTCTACGATCCCTGGGTCGATGCCGCGGAAGCGCAGCACGAATATGGAATCAGGCCGGTTCGCAAACCGGCGAAGGGCGTCTATGACGCCGTCGTCCTCGCCGTGGCGCACAAGGAATTCCGCGAGCTCGGTCTCGATGCGATCCGCAGCTTCGGCAAGAAGCCGCATGTCATCTACGACATCAAGTACGTGTTCGATGCGGACGATGTCGATGGCAGACTTTGAGGGGCGGTTAGCGGTTGGCGGTTAGCAGCGGTTCGTTGGACGAACCGGGTCGTCCAGGCAGGTTCGGAGCGCAGGCCGCGGCGTGCGCATCGCGTCCACAGGACCTCAGGCTGCGAATCAGGTCGTTCAGCAGTCGACCGACTTCAGCGATATCCTCCAGAGCGATTTCATCGCTTGCCAGCATATGCTGCCCTGAGACAATCAGAAGCTGGGTTTCAAGCTCTGATAGCGAGCCGCGAGCGATGTGCAGGAATTGCAGGAACTCCGCCTGATTACGGCGTGCGGCGCCTTCAGCGATATTGCTGGGAATAGAAACGGCAGCTCTTCTGAGTTGCGAGATCAGTCCGTAACGCTCCTCGGTCGGCAACTTGCTTGTCGCCGCGTATACTTTGCCCGCAAGCGCAATCGCTCGCTGCCATACAATCAGGTTCCTATGGCTCTCGATCGGTTTCACAGTCGCCCTCCATGGTTTGTGAAGTGTATTTTCCGCCAATCTGGTTGCTCAACGGGCGCAAGAATCTGGCGAGGTCATCGAGATATCTACTCTGAAACCAACCGCCAATCGCTTATCAACCGCTTCTAAAGAACCATGAAACTCCTCGTCACCGGTGCCGCCGGCTTCATCGGCTTTCATACGGCTCAGATTCTTCTCGAGCGTGGCGATGAAGTCGTCGGTCTCGACAATCTCAATGACTACTACGATGTCACGCTGAAGCACGCGCGGCTGGATATCCTCCGGCGGCATTCGAACTTCCGCTTCGTCAAGCTCGACCTTGCCGATCGGCCGGGCATTGCCGAGCTGTTCGCGCGCGAGAAATTCGCTCGCGTCATCAATCTGGCGGCGCAGGCAGGGGTGCGTTACTCCATTCAGAATCCGCTGGCGTACATCGACAGTAACGTCGTTGGTTTCGCGAACATTCTCGAAGGGTGCCGACACAACGGCGTCGAGCATCTCGTCTACGCATCGACCAGCTCGGTCTACGGCGCCAACACGAAGATGCCGTTTTCGGTGCATCAGAACGTCGACCATCCGCTTTCGTTCTATGCGGCGACGAAAAAAGCGAACGAGCTGATGGCGCATACGTATGCGTATCTCTACGGGCTGCCTGTCACGGGCCTGCGCTTCTTCACCGTGTATGGACCGTGGGGGCGTCCGGACATGGCGCTGTTTCTCTTCACCAAGAACATTCTCGCCGGCAAGCCGATCGATGTTTTCAACTACGGAAATCATCGTCGCGACTTCACGTATATCGACGACATTGCGCAAGGCGTCGTACGAGCGACCGATCGGATCGCACAACCGAGCCTGGACTGGAACAGCGAGGAGCCCGATCCGGGTACGAGCAAGGCGCCCTATCGGCTGTACAACATCGGCAACAACGCTCCCGTCGAGTTGATGAAATACATCGAATGCATCGAGAACTGCTTAGGCAAGAAAGCTGAGAAGAATCTACTGCCCTTGCAACAGGGCGATGTGCCAGACACCTTCGCCGATGTCGAAGATCTCGTGCGCGATGTCGGGTACAAGCCCGCGACCCCGGTCGAAGAGGGCGTGCGCAGGTTCGTCAACTGGTACGTTGACTACTACAAGAAGTAACGCGATCGAGGCAGGCTGGTCATTCATCGCACAGACCCCGTCATCCCGATGTCCCACGGGGATTCCCGTTGGTCAAAAATCGGGATCTCGGCAGGCCGTGCTCTTTGCCTGTGCAGTCAGATGCGGTAGGTTCGACACTTCCATGGTTTCATGAATTCGGAAGATGCCGCTGACAAACACGCCCGAGTGGCTCGCTCTCAAAGCACATGCCGACGACCTCGCTGGGCAGCACCTGCGGGATCTATTCGCAAATGACGCGCAGCGCTTCGAGCGCCTGTCGCGTCTCGGCCTGAATCTTTATTTCGATTTCTCGCGCCAGCGCCTCACGGAGGAAACGATTCGCTTGCTCGCCAAGCTGGCGGACGCGCGTGGCTTGCACTCGCGCATCGATGCGATGTTCGCGGGCGAAAAGATCAACACGACCGAGAACCGCGCAGTGCTACACACCGCATTGCGTAATCGCGGCGATCGGCCGGTGCTCGTCGATGGACAGGACGTCATGCCGGAAGTACGCGCGAGCCTGGACAAGATGCGCAATTTCGTCGAAGGCGTGCATGGCGGACGCATCCATGGGCACACAGGCAAATCGTTCACCGACATCGTCAACATCGGTATCGGTGGTTCCGATTTGGGCATCGTCATGGCCACCGAGGCGCTCGCGAAATATCGCAATCGCAATCTACGGTTGCATTGCATCTCGAATATCGACGGCGTGCAACTCGGCGATGTGTTGGAGCAAGTCGACCCGGCTCGCACCCTGTTCGTCGTCTGCTCGAAGACGTTCACGACGCTCGAAACCTTGACGAACGCGAACATCGCGCGCCAGTGGATCGTCGATCGATTGGGACAAGGTGCTCCTGCGCGTCATTTCGCTGCTGTATCCACGAACAGCAAGGCGATGGACGCGTTCCTGATCCCGCCGCAGAACCGCTTCACGATGTGGGATTGGGTGGGCGGACGCTACTCGCTGTGGTCGGCCGTTGGACTGTCGATTGCGCTTGCGCTCGGCATGGATCAGTTCGAGCTGATTCTCGAAGGCGGGCATGAGATGGACGAGCACTTTCGCACCGCGCCGTTCGATAAGAATCTGCCGGTGCTGATGGGGCTCATCGGTATCTGGAATCGAAATTTCCTCGGGCTGAACTCACTGGCGGTTCTGCCGTACGACCAGCGATTGCATCGTTTTCCTGCGTATCTTCAGCAGCTCGACATGGAGTCGAATGGGAAACGAACGACCCTGGATGGACAGCAGATCGAATGGGACACGGGCGCCGTGCTGTGGGGCGAGCCCGGCTCGAATGCACAGCATTCCTTCTTCCAGCTGTTGCATCAGGGTACCGCGCGAGTCGCGCTCGATTTCCTCGTCCCCGTCAATGCATCGAGTCCATACCAACAGCAGCAGAACCTCGCGCTCGCCAATTGCTTCGCCCAGGCGCAGGCATTTGCTTTCGGCCAGACCGAAGCGCAAGTGCGCGCCGATTTGGCGGCGAAGAACACTCCCGAAGCCGATATCGCTCGGCTCATCCCTCACAAACTTCATCCAGGCAATCGCCCGAGCTCGATCATCCTGTTCCCACGTCTCGGACCGAAGACGCTGGGCCGATTGATCGCGCTGTACGAACACAAGGTGTTCACGCAGAGCGTGATCTGGGGCATCAACGCATTCGATCAGTGGGGTGTGGAGCTGGGGAAGAAACTGGCCGATTCGCTCGCGCCGGTAATCGAGAATCCGGCGGGTACCCAGATCGATGCATCGTTGTGCGGGTTGATGGATCATGTGGTGAAGTGGCGCGGGTAAACCTTCTGCCACTGGACTTGGGTGCGGCATCTGGGCGAATGGAATTTTGCGTCGCACTCCTGCCTTCGTGTGTGTAAACTTCCGGCCTCGTCGCAGGGACCATGATTTTCATTTAATAAGCGACCCCGGATGATGAGATCGAAGAGTTCTGGCCGGCTTTTGCGGCTGACCGCGTTCTGCTTGTGCGTGCTGTCGTTTGGAGCCGTATCGACGGCGTCCGCGCAGACCGCTGAGCAGCTCGAGATGTATCGGAACCTTCCCCCCGATCAGCAGCGCGCCATCCTCGACACCCTTGGAATCGGTGGCAATGGCGGCGGTGCGACCCGCCCAAGGGGGGATCGCCAGCTCGAGTTTCCCCAAACGGTCGCGCCCCGTGCGGCACGCGACGACGATCAGGACGATTTCGTCGAAGAAGTCGATCCACTGACGGGCCAGACGCGCCGTATTCGCAAGCTGCGATTGAAAGGTGACGATACCGTCCTGCTCACGGTCGAGGTTCGCGAGCGTGAAGGCCAGCAGCTACCGAGACGGTCCGAACCTCAGTCCTCCCAACGTACGTTGGGTCCGCAGCTGGAACGAGATTTTCGCGCGCAACCGGGGCTACCCGGACAGCCTCAGCAGATGGCCGAACCTCTGGGAGCGGAGATTACGAGAACCGAAGACGAGCTTCGGCGGCTCGAGGACTTTCGTGATCGAGTCTTGCGACGCAATCCGTACAAGCTCGACAAGTGGGGCATCCTGAACGTACCCGAGCTCGGTCCAATTCCTTTGGCGGGATTGACCGTCGAGGAAGCTACGCAGCGACTGCAGGCCGAGACCACGTTGCGCGACTTCCTCATCGAGGTCACGCGTCTGCCTCTGAGGCCGGTCGGCACCGACGCGCTGAAGCCATTCGGCTATGACTTATTCGCCGGCATCCCATCGACGTTTGCACCCGCATCCGACATCCCCGTGCCATCGGAATACGTCGTCGGACCTGGCGATATCATCGAAATTCAACTCATCGGCAATACCAAGGGGCGTTATTCGCTCGTGGTCGGGCGTGACGGCCGGATCAACTTCCCCGAGCTAGGTCCGATTGCCGTAAGCGGCCAGCGCTTCGACGATGTGCGAAGCATGCTCGAAGGGCGTGTGCGCGATCAGATGATCGGCACCCAGGTGAGCGTCGGTATCGGTGAGCTGCGCTCCATTCGAGTGTTCGTGCTCGGCGATGCGCAGGTGCCGGGCTCGTACACCGTGAGCGGCCTTTCCACGATCACGAATGCGCTTTTCGCGAGCGGCGGAGTCAAAGAGATCGGCTCGTTGCGCAACATCGAGCTGAAGCGAAACGGCGCGACCGTATCGCGGCTCGATTTGTACGATCTGCTTCTCAGCGGCGACAGCCGGGGCGACGCGCGGCTTCTCCCCGGTGATGTGATTTTCATTCCGCCAGTTGGCCCAACCGTGAGCCTTGCCGGAGAAGTACGCCGGCCGGCGATCTACGAGCTCAAGGAGGAGGCAAGCGTCGCCGACCTTATTCGCCTTGGCGGCGGACTGACCCCGAAGGCGGATTCGACGCTTGCAACGCTGGAAAGAATCCAGAATCGCCAGCGCATCACGGTCGACTTGAATATCGCGAATGCGAATGGATTATCGCGCCGCCTCCAAAGCGGGGACATTCTGCGTGTACCCGAGATTCGACCTGTGCTGGAAGAATCGGTCAGTGTGTCAGGCCATGTTTATCGGTCGGGCGAGTTTCAATATCGACCTGGGATGCGACTCACGGATCTGATTCCGAGTATCGACGAATTGAAGCCAAGCGCGGATTACAACTACATGCTCATCCGCCGTGAGTTGCCGCCTGACCGGCGTATTACCGTGTTCTCTGCCGATCTGGAACGGGCGCTCGAAGATCCATCTTCGGCGGCGAATTTCGAATTGGCGCCGCGTGACCGAGTTTACGTGTTCGATCTGGAATCGGGCCGCGACCGGGTGATCGAGCCGTTGCTGCGCGAGCTTCGCCTGCAGGCCCAATTCGACGAGCCGACGAGAGAAGTCAGTGTAGCGGGGCGAATCAAGGTGCCCGGCAAGTATCCGCATGAACCTGGTATGCGCGTCACCGATCTGCTTCGCGCAGGAGGGAATCTTGATGAATCCGCGTATGGATTGCAGGCCGAGCTGACGCGCTATGCCATCGTTGATGGCGAGACTCGACAAGCAGAGCTCATAGAGATCGATTTGAGGCGCCTCCTGGCAGGGGACGCAACCGCGAATATCCCGTTGCAGCCATTCGACTACCTGGTCATCAAAGGACTACCTCTCTGGGCGGCGACGGAAGAAGTGGAGATCCGAGGTGAAGTGAAATTCCCTGGACGATATCCAATTCATCGCGGAGAAACGCTGCGATCTGTAATGGAGCGCGCAGGTGGACTGACGGATTTTGCTTTCGAGGAAGGCGCTGTATTTACTCGCGTAGAGCTCAAAGAACGTGAGCGAAAGCAGCTGGACACGCTGGCGAATCGAATGCAGAGCGACCTTGCGCAGTTGTCGTTGCAAGCGGCACAGGAAACCCGAGGAGATGCGGGCCAGGCGCTTGCTGTGGGGCAATCACTGCTTGCGAACCTTCGAGCCACTCAAGCTGTCGGAAGGCTGGTCATAGATCTCGATCGCTCGATGCAGGCGAGGCGTGGGACGGAGCATGATATCGTGCTGAAGCATGGCGACGTACTCATGGTACCTCGCATCACACAAGAAGTTACCGTGATCGGTGAGGTTCAAAGCGCGACGTCGCACCTCTATCGAGCGGACCTGGGTCGGGACGACTACGTCAATCTCAGCGGCGGTCTCACGCAACGAGCAGACGATGATCGCATTTACGTCGTCAGGGCAGACGGCAGCGTGGTGACGCGTTCTGGGAATCGTTGGTTCAGTGGTGGTGGTATAGATATCAGGAACGGCGATACGATCGTTGTGCCGCTGGATACGGAGCGGATGAGGCCGCTGCCACTGTGGCAGGCGATTACGACGATTGTGTCGAATCTGGCGATATCGGCGGCGGCGATCAATTCGTTCTCGAGGTGACGGAAACGGTGTGGGGCAAGCCGTGAAGCATGCTTTGGTTACAGGACGCTCGTCAGTGCTTGGCAAGGCACGGGGCGCGGTCTCGCATCTCTGTGTATCGGCCGCGACGACTATATCGCTTTGAGCGGCGGCGTCACCCGGCGCGCCGATAAGGGTAGGGTGGCATAGTGTTGTTCAATGTGAAGATGACGAGCCCATTGCTGTTAGGGGCCGAGGTGACGATGGTCGCCTACAACTTCGCAATCCCAACGGCAGCTATCAATTCGTTCTGATTCGGTTTCCGAGTTTTTGATATGGGTGAACCGATCGATCAGTCAGAGCAGGACATCCAGTTGATGGACGTGGTGCGTGCTCTCCTACATCGCTGGCCGTGGATCATTGCTAGCACCATTTTGCTGACGGCAAGCTGTGCGATTTTTGCTTTCACCAGTGTTCCTATCTATCGCGCGACCGCAGTGATCGTTCCGGCGGGAGTTGACAGAGGGTTGGGTTCCCTTGGAGCGTCTTTGGGACAGCTCGGGGGATTGGCATCGTTGGTCGGAATCAACCTTGCTTCGCAAGATGCAGAATCCGAGGAAGCGCTCGCTGTGCTGAGGTCGCGTGAATTCGTTGAGAAGTTCATTCACGACAAGGAGCTCTTGCCCCGCTTCTTTTCCCAATTGTGGGATCAATCCAAGCAGGAATGGGCTGTCCCGGCGACCAAGCAACCTACTTTGGCAAAGGGATTCAAGTACTTAACACGGCGAGTGCTAACCGTAGCCAAAGACAAGAAAACGG
>ERZ795041.847-NODE-847-length-10543-cov-5.264874_pt1 | contig 10543 bp, 6 predicted proteins | sample MGYA00375125_ERZ795041 | MGnify/ENA primary metagenome ERZ795041 (study PRJEB30170, sample SAMN03074214) | activated sludge metagenome | biome: Common Effluent Treatment Plant; feature: Wastewater; material: Activated sludge; isolation source: activated biomass in a...
GTTTAAGCAGCTGCGCGTGAACGTATTCCATCGCGCCGATATCCAGCCCGCGCGTGGGCTGGGCGGCGACAAGTACCTTTGGTTGGCGAGAGATCTCGCGCGCCAGCACCAGCTTCTGAATGTTGCCTCCCGACAGGTTCTTGACCGGTGTATCCAGCGACGGCGTCTTCACGTTGAAATCCTTGACCAGTTCCTGGGAGTTACGCTGGATCGCCCCCGGGTTGAGAAAGCCGTTCCTGGAGAAAGGAGGCCGGTCAAATTCACGCAGGATGAGATTTTCCGAGACTGTGAACGCCTTGATCATCCCGTCACGCATCCGTTCTTCGGGAATATAGGACAGGCCCAGCTCCATGATCTGGCGCGGGTTCATGCCGGCTATGGGCTGCCCGCCCACGTCGATCGTCCCACCGGTTAACGGCCGCAATCCGGCAATAGCTTCGGCCAACTCGCGCTGGCCGTTGCCCGATATACCCGCCAGTCCGACGATTTCCCCAGCCTTCAAATCGAAGGACACGCCGCGCAACGCGGGGTGTTCGCGATCGCTCAACGCCTCAACATCCTTCAGGCTCAGACGCACTTCTCCCGTTTCGACTTTCGCCTTGTCGGGTTGCGCCCCCACCGGGCGGCCGACCATCATTTCCGCCAACTGATGCTTGGTCGTGCCTTCCGTGGACTGTGTGCCGATCGTTCGGCCGTCGCGCAAGACGGTCACCCGATCGCAGAGTTGCACGACTTCATGCAATTTGTGAGAGATAAAGATGAGCGCGTGACCATCCCGTTTCATCTGCTCCAGCGTGACGAAAAATTCATCGACCTCCTGTGGCGTCAGCACGGCCGTTGGTTCGTCGAGAATCAGCAGGGCCGCACCGCGATAGAGCGCCTTCAGGATCTCCACCCGCTGCTGCTGCCCCACCGACAACTGCCATACGAAGGCATCGGGGTCAACTTGCAGGCCATAGAGGGAAGCCAATTCGTTGATTCGGGCCGCCACGCGGTCCAGATCGGTGCGGAAGCCGCGCGAGGATTTGAGGCCGAGGGCCACGTTTTCGGTCACCGTCAATGAAGGAACGAGCATGAAATGCTGGTGGATCATGCCGATGCCGTTGTTGATCGCATCAGCCGGCGAGTGAATGGCCACCGCCTCGCCGTTCAGACGGATCTCCCCCTCGTCCGGCTGATAGAGGCCATAGAGGATCTTCATAAGCGTGCTCTTGCCCGCACCGTTCTCGCCCAGCAAGGCGTGAACCTCGCCGGAGCGTACGTCGAAGTCAATATGATCATTGGCCAATACACCGGGAAACCGTTTGGTAATCCCGCGCATTTCCAGATGATCGATTCGGGGGCGACCGGAAGGGAGAAGTTCTGTCGTCATGATTCTCTCGCTCGTCGTCTGCGGCAGTGCCCGGTATCCGGCTTGCCGAGGCAAAACCGGATACCGGGTCCTATCTAAAACTTATCGTTTAACCGATATGCCGAACTGTTTAGTTGCTCGAACCAATCATGCCCTCGAGCAATTGCGGCAGATACCAGATCTCGTCGTCAGTCGCGGCCACACCGTCGGCGACGTAGGGCGTACCGTCCTGCAGGTTGATCGGACCGGTCCAGACATTGATCTCACCGCTGGCCATGCCGTCGATGAACTCCTGGAGGCTGGCGGCTTGCTCATCAGTCAGAGCCGGGCCGTTGACCCAGCCGACGTTCGTCGTGCTGAGATCGCCTAGATCATCCCAGTTGGGGCCGAGCCAGTCCCAGGATTGCGTCCACGTGCCGCTGGAGACCGCCTTGGCCGTGGCCAGATAGGACGGGCCCCAGTTGAAGAACGGCACACCGAGGCAAATTTCCGGCGCAACATCGCAGGCAGCAACGTAGTCATAGGGGATCGCCCAGACTGCATCGCCTTGGGCAGCGCGCTGACCAGAGATGTCGATCGCTTCCGTGGTGTCGATACCGCTCAGGACCACATCCGTACCCGTATCGATGAAGTTGGTCACCACTTCGGTCGGGTCGAGCGTGACGCCGGGGATGTTGAACCAGAAGCCAATCCAGTTGACGGCGAAGGTCAGATCCTCGGGGGCCTTGTCACGGTAGTTCTCGTAGCAGTAGCGCGCGCCGAGGAAGACCGAAGACGCCAGGCGGCGGGTCTCATGATTGATCAGCGGGCCAAGATAGCCGATCTTGCCTGTCTGGGTCGCCAAAGCGGCGGCACAGCCGGAGATGGCCTTCATGTATTCGACACGACCCATGGTGTTGCCCAGGTTCGGCGGAGCCTCACCCGTTTTGACATCGTCGCCGGAGATCATGATGAAGGTGACGTCGGGATGCTTCTTGGCCGCGCCAAGGGTATCTTCCTCGAATTCATCCGAAGTCGTGAAGATCAATGTCGCTCCCTGGGCCACCATGTCATCGACAACGCCTTCCACCGTCGCCTCCGGCTTGTCGGCCGGGTTGAGCGACTCGAAGACGATCAGTTCGGAGCCGGGGATGTTCTCGACGATGTACTCGCCGCCTTCGTAGTTGGCCTGGCTCCAGCCATGGTCGTTCTTCGGGCCGACGAGGATCATGCCGACGGTGATCGGCGCCACTTCACCCGCCGGTTCCTCGGCCGGGGCAGCGGTTTCGCCACCAAACACGGAGATCGTGCCCGCAGCGATACCGGCCGCGGCCGCGTCGGCCGCCGCCTTCACGTCCGCGGGAAGGGCGTAATCGGGGTTGTAATCCATCACCAGGCCACCGTTGGCCAGGGTCAGCTCGAAGGACTCACCGCCCAATTTACCGCTCTTCACGTTTTCGATAATCGTATTGACCACGTTGGTCCAGTCATAGACCTGATTGGCGACAACGACTTCGGGCGCCAGCGATGTCTGGCTGGACTGGGTGCCGAACCATGGCACGCCATTCTCTTTGGCCACGCCGATCGCGCCGACGACCATTTGGGCCGTACCTGTCAGCGCATCCGCGCCCGCGCCGACCTGGGTGTTGGCCGCTTCGGCCGCCAGGGCGGTGTCACTGAAGGAACCGATATAGTTAACGTTGACGGTTATATCGGGGTTAGTGGCCTTTGCGCCGGCCGCGAAACCATCGACATACAGTTTGGCGTCACCCGTCTCGATCGGGCCGACAACGCCGAGCATGCCGCTCTTCGACAGGCCGGCGGCGAGAACGCCATTGACATAGCCGCCTTCTTCAGAGCGGGCCTCATAGGCGTATATGTTGGGGATGCCGAAGGTATCAACGGTCGTACCCCAGGCAAAGCTGGTTTCCGGAAAGTCCGGGGCGATCTCCTGCAGCGAACTGCCGTATTGCGAGCCGTGGGCCAGGATCAGGTTATACCCTTGGCTGGCATAGTCGCGAATGGCCGTTGCCGCGTCGTCGACCACGAACATGTTCTCGGAATAGGCAAACTCGAAGTTCTCAGCGCCCATCGTCTCCTGAATGCCGACCAACGTCTGATACATGCTCTGGCTGAAGGCCAGGTCATTGATGGCGCTGGGCATCACGACGGCGACACGAAACGGACCGGTGGACTCTTCAACCGGTGCCGCTTCCTCCTCGGTAGTCTCCGGCTGGGCAGCCTCGGTCGGCGCCGTCTCTGCGGCCGGTCCCGGCTGCGCGCCCCCGCAGGCGACAAGCGCCATGGCGAGGATCAGCAACAGTGTAAGCCAAGTAAAACGTTTCATCATCTTCTTCTCCATAAAAAGCGATTTCAAACTACTGGTTTTCATTTGAGATTCTCTTCATCTTTGCTTGATTGAACAGCCCGGCCAATATTAGCCTGACTATTTACAAGGTCTACGATCACGATTTTGCTGATGCATCACCTCCTGTCAAAGGTCTTCGGCACAAGTCTAGGTGCCGCGCTCGTATGGCGTGCCGAGCGCGGTAGGATTGCGCACGCGGCCGGCCGAGAAGACAAGCACTACGATGGTCAACACATAGGGCATCATGATGAGCAATTCAGAGGCGTCGCCCGGAATGGGGATATTGAGCGCCTGAATCCAGAGTTGCAGGGCGTTGACCAGGCTAAACAGCAGGGCGCCAAACAGGACGCCATACGGCCGCCAGCCGCCAAAATAAACCAGAGCGACCGCGATGAAACCCAGCCCACTGGTCATATTTTGCTGGAAAACATTGAGCAAGGCGATGGAGAGGGAGGCGCCGGCCACGCCGGAGAGGACGCCACCTATCGTCACGGTCGCATAGCGTGTGCGGGCGATGCTGACGCCCAAGGCATCGGCCGCGGCCGGGTTCTCGCCCGCGGCGCGTATTTTCAACCCCAGCGTCGTCCGGTACATGATATACCAGGCAATCGGCACCAGCAGGTAAGCCAGATAGACCAGAATGCTTTGTTGGGTAACCGCGTAAAGAATCGGGCCAATACCGGGGATCTCTTTCAGGAATGGAAAGCTCAGCGCACGGAATCCGCTGACCGTCTCCACTTTGCCGACCATTTTCTGGAATAGCAGATCGCTCATGCCCAAGCCAAAGAGGAACAAGCCGATGCCGCTGATGCCTTGTTCGGCCTGCAAGGTGACGCTGATGAAAGCCATCGCCAGCCCCATGATCCCACCGACGATCATGGCCGCCAGAAGGCCCAGCCATGGGTTTCCGGTGGTTAACGTCACATAGAACGCGGAAAACGCGCCCATGAGCATGATACCTTCGACGCCGAGATTGAGCACCCCACTGCGCTGGCCGAACATCTCGCCGATGGAGGCGAACAAGTAGGGAGTCGCCAGGCGAATGCCGGAGGTCAGGATGCCGATGAGGACGGCAGTGGTGAACAGGTCGCTTATCATTGCGAGGTATCTCCTTCAACGCTCAAGGCGGACGACAACGAACTATCGGATGATGAGGTGGCCGTGGCCACATCGCTCCCTATTTGCCGGCTGCGATTAAGCCGGCGGCTGAATATTTCGCTGCTGACGACAAAGATGACGACGAGGCCGTTTAGAGCCGTAATGAGGGCCGCGGGAACTTGCATGGCTCGTTGCAGGCTGTTGGCACCGACGATTAATGCCCCAAAAATAAACGAGGCCGGAATGGCGCCCAGCGGATTCAGCTTGCCGAACAGAGCGGCGACAATACCGTTGAAACCGGCCGATCCGGTGAACCCGGCCAGCGAACCGTCGGTGAACATGCGGTGGTGGACGCCAAAGACCTGTATCGCGCCGGCCAGCCCCGCAAAGGCGCCACTCAGCACCAGCGCCAGGACGATGTTGCGCTTGACATTGATACCCGCATAGCGAGACGCATCCGGATTCAGGCCGACGGCCCGGATGCGATAGCCGGCGGTCGTACGCCAGAGAAAGATGTAGACCACGAAGGCCAGAATCACAGCGATCAACGCCCCCAGATGCAGCCGGGTGGGAACCAGTCGGGGCAGGTCAAACGCCTGAGCCAGGCGAGCCGTCTGCGGGATGCGCGAGGCCGCCTGAGCCTGAACCGGATCGATCATGGGACCACGCAACAGGTAATTCATCCCCTGCACGGCGATGATATTGAGCATGATCGTGCTGAGGATCTCATTGACGTTGAAATAAGCTTTCAGGATGCCGGGGATACCTCCCCAGATTGCCCCGCCGATGAAGCCCGCCACCAGGGCCAGGGAAACGATCACGATCCCCGGCGCCTCGGGGAACCACAAGCCAACGAGCGTGCCCAAAATTGCCCCGGCAACCAACTGTCCCTCGCCGCCGATATTGATGACGCCGGCGCGAAAGGCGATGCAGATACCGAGAGCCACCAGGAGGAGCGGCGTGGCGCGGACGATGGTGTCGGCCAGGGCGTTCTTGTTGCCGAACGCGCCGCTTAGCAGGGCACGATAGGCCGCTACCGGGTTGGCGCCCAACAACTGGAGCATGATCGCGCCCACACCCAACGCGGCGAGCGTGGCTATAACCGGCAAGAGCAAGTCAACGATCCGTGCCAGTCGTGGGTGCTTGCCAAAAAATTCATACATGAGTCACCTTCATCAAATCGCTCGTTATCCCTCGTGGAAGGGTGTTCCCAGGGCCATCGGAGGGGAGATGCGCAGAACGCGACGTAGCGGCCTTCGCCAGCTTTTAGGCATGGCATTGATAAATCGTTCCGTATAATCGCTGCCCACCGCCACCAGGACTAAGATCATGAGGACCCACGGAAGGCTATTGAATGCCACCACGGATACCTGCGGGAAGGCGCGCTGCAATACAGTGGCCAGAGCCTTTGTCGCCCCAAAGAGCAGGGCGCCAAAAGCTCCGCGAATGGGCGACCAGCCGCCGAAAATGACGATGGCCAACGCCACCCAGCCCATGCCGCGGATATGGCCGTCGGACCAGCCGATCTTGACATTGAGGGAAAAGGCCGCCCCGGCAATGCCCACCAAGGCCCCGCCGAGGATGGTGTAAAAGTAACGCTGACGGTTGACATCGACGCCGCGAGCGAACGCGGCCGTCGGCCGTTCACCCGAGCCGCGCAATCGCAAGCCGGGTTGCGTGCGGTTGAGCCACCACCATGTCACCGCAATGAGAGCCATGGCGAAATAAACGACGATGTCATGATTAAAGAAGATAGGGCCGATGACCGGGATGTCCTTCAATATCGGGATACCGTAATGGGGCACGATGACGCCGCGCATGCGGGTATAGTTTTGGCCCAGGAAGGCGCTCAGATCGTCGCCCAGCAGGGTGAGCACGAAGCCGATAGCCACCTGGCTCTGCCCCAGTCGAATGGAGCCGAAGGCGATGATCAGAGCGAACAGCGCGCCTATGGCGGCCGCTGCGGCAAATCCAAGCCACACGTTTTGGGTCTTCATCCCGACGACGAAGGCCAGCATGGCGGCCATGAGCATCGTGCCGTCCAGCGACAGATTGACGACGCCGGAGCGTTCGGTCAGGATTTCGCCGCAAACAGCGATGATGAGCGGCGATGCCTGCAGGACAATCGAAGCCAGTACAGCGATCAGTTGGGCGTTGTCCATTAGCTACCTCCCTCCAGATCGCCTGAGAGGGCAGCCGGTGGAGCGCCTCCCGACGGATCGCCAATCGTTTCCTTCGGCAGGCCGATCCCCAATTGGCGGGCCGAACCGAACAACAGAACAAACAGAACCATCACCCCGGTCAGAATGCCGCCAAGCGAGGAGTGGAGTTGGGTCCTGAGCTGCAGGGTAATGCTGCCGTTGAGCACGGCCGAGAAGAAGAAAGCGATGAACGGAACCCACAGGATACGATAGCCGGCCAGCATGACGACGAGCAAAGCCAGAAAGCCGATATTGCCGGAAATTTGCTGCCGCAAGCTATCGTACCAGCTTAGCACACGCACGGCGCCGCCCAACCCGGCCAGCGCACCACAAAACATCATGGCCAATATGGTCTCCCGCTCGCTGGAAACGCCAAGCAGGAAGGATGAGTAGGGGTTCTTGCCCAGCGCTTTCAGCTTGAGCCCCCAGGTCGTGCCGCGCAAGATGGAATAGACGCCGACCACGGCCAGGATGGTCAAAACAAAGGATAACACACTGAAACGCGATTCCAGCAGACGGGGCAAGAGGGCCGCGGTCTGAAATGGCGCCGTGCCCCGGAATGTGCCGCCTTCGGGGGGTTGCCACGGCCCGGAGATCAAGTAGAGAGAGATAATGATGGCGATGTTATTGAGCGCCACACCGCTAAATATCTCGTTGACCTTGAAGCGCGTCTTAAGCACGCCGGATAATGCCGCCCACAATGCTCCGCCGATCATGGCGGCAGCAAGCTCCATCGGGATGAGCATCCAGGACGGGCCGGTCATCCTCAATGCCACCCAGCTGGCGAATACCGCGCCCATGACGATCTGTCCCTCGACGCCGATATTCCACAATCCGGCGGTGAAGGTGATGACCAGGCCGGCCGAACAGAGCGCCAGAGGAACCCAGAAAGCCATCACGCCAAGGAATTTGTTGCGATCACCAAACGCGCCGGTCCACAAGGCTTGGGCGGACTCGGTGGGGCTGGCGCCGAAAAGCATGAGCAAGACGGCGGTGAATATCAGCGCGCCGACAATCGGCACCACCGGCCAAAAGCGAACGAGCCAGGCTCGACCGCCATTCTGTGCCTTGGTCATACCTGTCCTCCTATTAGATGGCCAAGTTCGTCGGCCGATGTCTCTCGCGCGTCCAGAATACGCGACATGACGCCGCCGGAGAACACGGCGATGCGGTCGCTGTGTTCGATGATCTCGTCCAGGTCGGCCGAGATAAACAGGATGGCCGTACCATGCTTGCGCCGCTTGTAGAGCAATTGCCAGAGGTAGTTGATGGAGCGAACGTCGAGACCGCGCGTGGGATGCTCCAGCAGCAGAAGCTCCAGAGGCGTATTGAGCAGCGAGAAGAGAAGCCGTTGCTGATTGCCGCCCGACAGGGCATCGGCCGTCGTCTCCGGCCGCCCCACGATCTGATAGGTTTTGATCCGCTCGGCCATCTCCGCCTGATGGGTCTTCCAGTCGATGAAAAACTTTTGGTCAGACCGGGTCAATACCAGGTGCTCGGTCAGGGACAACCCGGCTACCAGCCCTTCCTCCAGCCGGCCGGCGGCGACGTAGCCCATCCCGTGATTTAGCTGGCGATGATATCCCCAAGCGGTGACATCCTGCCCATTCAGCAACACCTTGCCGCGAGAGATGGGAATCAGGCCGGCGCAAGCCTGCATGACCAGTCGCTGTCCGCTGCCCTCAAGACCGGCCAGACCAAAGACTTCGCCGGCCTTGACGGTGAGATTGATATCAGGAACGGTCAGTTGATAAGTCTCGATGGTTACGTTCTTTAGCTCGAGAACGGTCTCGCCCACGGCAAACGGCGGCCGCTCACTGCGTTCGGGAACTTGACCGAACATCATCCCCACCAGAGCCTCGTTGGCGCAGGGCAGTTCCTGGTGGCCTTCCAGCCGGCCCTGCCGCAATACAAAGGCATGGGAACATAGCTCCTGAACTTCTTCAAGCTTGTGGGAGACGAGGATGACGAGCTTGCCCTCTTCGCGGGCCATCTTGTGCATCGACTCGAAGAGGATCTCTTTCTGCTCGGCGCTGATGCCCGTTGTCGGCTCATCCAGAATCAGCACCTGAGCGCCACCCGCCAGCAGGCGGATAAGCTCCAATTGCTGCCGTTCACCCATTGACAGGGAGTCGATGGTGGCGTGGACGTCATTGTGGATGTTATTCCGCCGGGCCAGTTCTTCCTGCTCGGCGCGGGCGGTCTTGTAGTCCAGACGCACCCGGTCATCGCGGCCGAGCAGATAATTATCGATGACCCGGAACGGCGGCATGTCCAGCGGGTCCTGATAGAGCATGCCGACGCCTTTGGCCAAGGCGTCAGCCGGGGAACGGAATTTCACCGGTTTCCCGTCCAGAAGGATCTCGCCGCTGGTCGGTGGCTGGTAGCCGGAGAGAATCTTCATGAGGGTGCTCTTGCCCGCGCCGTTCTCTCCGATTAGGGCATATATCTTGCCCGGTTCCAATTTCAGGCTGATGCCGTCATTGGCTTTAACCTGCCCGAAATATTTGCGAATGTCCTTAAGCTCTACTTGCATGAGGACTCCTCGTAAAATACAGGTTCACAGTAGGTCATGGCTCCACTCCCGTACTGTTTGGATCGTCCACAAAGGATACCCCAAATGAAGCCTGTTGAACACTGCTATTGATCCTGTGTTTTACATGATATTTGTCGCGTGCGACTCCAGGAAGCGAATGACGGCCACGATTACCCACCCAATTTGACCTGTTCTGCGCTCTCCCGGTTCTCCACCGGCAAAGAGCGCCCAGCGTGCTTTTGGATGACCGCTTTTTCGGCCGCGTACTCCTGAATCATTTGCTCGGAAGACATCGTTATCGCCCATTGAAGGGCGTTCTCGATTTCGGCAAGGGCCTTCTCATACTGCTTTTGCCGCCGATATGCCTGGCTGCGTAATTTGTACAATTCAGCGAGGAGGTAGGGGCTGATCTCATTAGGGTCATCACCCGTTGACGGATTAAAGATAGCGTCCAGTTCCGCCTCGGCAGCGGCCCCGTCTCCACGCCCCAGATAGAAGATCGCCCTAAACTGGTGGGCCAGCACTCGGCGATCGAATTTGTGTATCCCAAATTCCAGCGCCTTGCCGGCTGCGTCGAAGGCTTCTTTCCCCACAGGTCCAGAACCACCACGAAGCAGGATTGCCCGCAGCAAGTAGCCATCGCCCACCTGAGGATAATCCGCTTGAAAGCTGTCCAACATTCGCCGCGCTTCCTTGCTGGCTCCTCCGCTCCACAAAGCGATGATGACCGCCAGGCGGGAATCGGGGTTGCCTGTTTCGGCCGCGATCCGGTTGCGTTCAAAGGCGGATTGCTCAGCCTCCGACTCAAAGGCGACCATCTCGAACGCACCCCGTTGGTCGGCCATCCAGAAAAGCAGCAGCAACAAGGAATGGGTAGCGGCGGTAAGGGCGCTTAAGATAGGAGTAGCATCGAAGTTATAGATCGTGCGCCAGTCGCCAATCGGCAGGAACAGGGTGAAGATCGGGTAGTAGAGGAGCGAAAAATAGATTTGGAAGCGGAAAGCGCGGAG
>ERZ795041.848-NODE-848-length-10542-cov-3.247354_pt1 | contig 10542 bp, 8 predicted proteins | sample MGYA00375125_ERZ795041 | MGnify/ENA primary metagenome ERZ795041 (study PRJEB30170, sample SAMN03074214) | activated sludge metagenome | biome: Common Effluent Treatment Plant; feature: Wastewater; material: Activated sludge; isolation source: activated biomass in a...
CGCTGCGGCACGTCGGTGTGGTTTGCGGGCGGCGTCCTGCTCGCGTTCGTCGTCGTGACCGAAATCGTTCAGCTCTGGCTGCCCGGCCACACCGGCTCGCTGACCGATATCGTGATCGCAGCGGCCGTGGCATCGGCTTTTCGTTACGTGGATCGGCGCTCCCGGCGCATTCCGGGCGTAGCGCGCGCTAACCCCCGATTCGGGCGCAGCCAGTGAGCTGCCGTCCATCGAACGTCGCGCGGGCGCTATAAGCGAAATACGCCCCGGACATGGAATCGCGGCAGGACTCCGCGGTGATGAAGACTTCGATCGTGTGGTCTTGCACCGACCCCGAGTAACCGACCGTCCCTTCGGCGTCTTCCGATTGCACGGCATCGAACACCAGCTCCTGTGGTGCCTCGGGCTGCCGCCAGGTGAGCTTGTCGTCAGCGACCTCGATCGACCAGAACGGCTCGTTGCCACGCGCCGCAACGACATACGCAGGCGCGGCTTCCTCGCAGCCACGGGTCTCGCCCGACGGCGCCGCATACAGCACTTCCTCGAGGATGAATAGGCCGCCATAGGCGCGCGCGGCAGCGACGTTCGCCGGCGTGGCCATGCGCTCGCCGTACGCTTCGACATAGAGCTCGAGCGGCAACGACTCGCCCTTGAACGTGTCACGCAGCACGTTCTCGGTCTGGTCGATCACCCACAGCTGGGTCTCTTCTGCGCACAAGCGAAATGTCGCGTGCTCGCTCGCCAAGGACAGCGTTCCGCGCTTCAAGGCCAGGCTCGATTCGGCAGGCAGCTCGGCGGGCGAGGAGACGCCATCGGGTTCCACGGTGGCGACCGACGGCGGCGCCTGCTCGACAGGCATCGGCTCGGAGGCCTGTTTCGAGCAACCACTCAGCAACAGCGAGCCGAGACAGACACTCAGCAGCGATGTGAAGCGAGACATGCAAGCTCCGGCAGACGAGATGATGGGGTCGGAATTGGGCAGCGAAGATCTGAGGCAATGAAGGCCGGTCGGCACCGGCCGCGGCGAAGCATAGCCGCATTGCCGCGAACAGAAAAAGCCGACGCCGTGCCCGGCTCGTGAGGTAGTGCAATGCAAGCTACAATCCCGGCCCATTTCACTGCTTACCGCTGGCATCGATGATGCGCACTCGATGGACGTTTCCCACATTCTCGATGGCTTAAACGACGCGCAGCGTGCCGCGGTCACCGCGCCGCTGGGGCCCACGCTCGTGCTCGCCGGCGCGGGCAGCGGCAAGACGCGTGTGCTCACCCATCGCGTTGCCTGGCTGGTGCAGGTCGAGAACGTGTCGCCCTACGGCATCCTCGCCGTCACGTTCACGAACAAGGCCGCGGGTGAAATGCGCACCCGCATCGAGAACATGCTGCAAGTGCCCAGCGCGCCGTTGTGGGTGGGCACGTTCCACGGCATCGCGCATCGCTTGCTGCGCATGCATTGGCGCGAGGCGCGCCTGCCGCAGGCGTTCCAGATCATCGACAGCGACGATCAGCAACGGCTGATTCGCCGCCTGCTGAAAGGCATGAATCTCGACGAGGCGCGCTGGGTGCCGAAAGAGATCATGTGGTTCATCAACGCGCGCAAGGACGAAGGCCTGCGTGCAAAAGACATCAAGGACGAAGGCGACTCGACGACGCGCCAGTTCGTGCGCCTGTACGAGCTCTATCAGGAGCAGTGCGACCGCACCGGCGTGGTCGATTTCGCCGAGCTGCTGCTGCGCGCCTACGAGCTGTGGCGCGACAACCCCGATGTGCTCTCGCACTATCGCCAGCGCTTCCGCCATGTGCTGATCGACGAGTTCCAGGACACCAACACGATTCAATACAACTGGCTCAAGCTCCTGGCCGGCAAGGACGGCATGCCGTTCGCCGTCGGGGACGATGACCAATCGATATACAGGTGGAGAGGAGCGCGCGTCGAGAACCTGCAACAGTACCGCCGCGATTTTCCCGGCGTGCAGACTTTCAAGCTCGAACAGAACTATCGCTCGACCGGCAACATTCTCGCCGCCGCCAACGCGTTGATCGCCAACAACACCGCACGGCTCGGCAAGAATCTGTGGACCAGCGGCGAGCAGGGCGAGCCCGTGCGCATTTATGCCGCCTTCAACGAGCGCGACGAGGCCGATTTCGTCGTCAATCGCATTCGCGAGTGGGTGGCGAAGGGCGGCCGCCGCAGCGATGCCGCGATTCTGTATCGCTCCAACGCGCAATCGCGCGCCTTCGAAGAAGCGCTGTTGACGGCGCGCATCCCTTATCGCGTCTACGGCGGCCTGCGGTTCTTCGAACGCGCGGAAATCAAGGATGCGCTCGCCTATCTGCGGCTCATCTTCAATCGCGCCGACGATGCCTCGTTCGAGCGCATCGTGAACCTGCCGGCGCGCGGCATCGGCATGAAGACGCTCGATACGGTGCGCGCCTATGCGCGCGCGAACACGACCTCGATGTGGCAGGCGGCCGGCGCGTGCATTCCCGATCTCGGTAACCGTCTCGGCCAGAATTTGCACGCCTTCCTGGCGCTGATCGAACAGCTCGATGAGCAAACCAGGCATCTGCCGCTGCACGAACAGGTCGATCACGTGATTCACGCCAGCGGCCTGATCGCGTACTACAAGCAGGACAAGGCGGACCGCGGCGAGGCGAAGCTCGACAACCTGAACGAGCTCGTCACGGCAGCGCGCGGCTATGAGCCCGATGAAGCTTCCGGCATGACGCCGCTTGCGAATTTTCTCGCGCACGCGGTGCTCGAGTCGGGCGAGGATCAGGCCGACGCCTGGGAAGACAGCGTGCAGATGATGACGTTGCATTCGGCGAAGGGGCTGGAATTCCCGCTCGTATTCATGGCGGGGATGGAAGACGGCTTGTTCCCGCATCAACGCTCGATCCAGGATCTGACCAGCCTCGAAGAAGAGCGCCGCCTGTGCTACGTCGGCGCGACACGTGCGATGCAGCAGCTGTATCTGACGTATGCGGAACAGCGTCGTCTGCATGGCGTCGACAGCTACGGCACACCGTCGCGGTTCATCAAGGAAATCCCCGACGAGCTGCTCGAAGAAGTCCGGCCGCGCATCCGGATATCGCGGCCGGTGTACACACCGGCGCGGCGCGCATATGTCGAAGAAGACACCGGTCCCGGCAGCATGCGACTGGGCCAACGCGTCCGGCACGGCAAGTTCGGCGAGGGCATCATTCTTGATCTCGAAGGCCAGGGCACGCACGCACGCGTGCAAGTGAACTTCGAACGCGAAGGCCGCAAGTGGCTCGTGCTTGCGTATGCGAATTTGGAACCGGTGTGACCAGGGCGGCCAGCTGGCAATCGGGCCGGCTGGCGAGCTGGCCAGAGAAGAACGACACTGTCTCTCACAAAGAACTGGATCATCGAATGTCGCGCTTCGAACTCTTGCCAGCTAGCCAGCTGGCCAGCTGGCCAGCCCGCCAATCATGAGAATCATCATTCTCGGCGCCGGTCAGGTCGGCCGCACGGCGGCGTATCACCTCGCGCGCGAGGAAGACAACGAGATCACCATCGTCGATACGAATGACGAGCTGTTGCGTGATCTGCAGGATCGTATCGACATTCGCACGCTCGTCGGCAACGGTTCGTATCCCTCGACGCTGGAAGCGGCGGGCGCGCGCAACGTGGACATCTTCGTCGCGCTCACGATCAGCGATGAGGTTAACATGGTCGCCTGCCAGATCGTGCGTTCCATGTTCAACAAGGACGCCATTCGCATCGCGCGCATTCGCGCGGCCGATTACACCCGACAAGAGCAATTGTTCGCCGGCGATGCACGCGCCTTCGCCGTAGACGTGACGATCAGCCCCGAGCAGCTCGTCACCGATCACGTCGTGCAGCTGATTCGCTATCCCGGCGCGCTGCAGGTGCTCGATTTCGCCGAAGGGCGAGTGCGCTTGGTCGGTGTGAAGGCGCTGCGCGGCGGCGCGCTCGTCGGCCAGCAACTGAAGCAGTTGTCGACCCATATCCAGGGCCGCGATGCGCGCGTCGCCGCCATCTATCGCGGCGGGCGCAGCGTAAAACCGACCGGCGATACGGTCATCGAGCACGGCGACGAGATCTTTTTCATCGCCGCGCGCGACGATATCCGGCTCGTCATGAACGAGATGCAGCGACTGGAGGACCCGGTGCGCCGCATCGTCATCGCCGGCGGCGGCAATATCGGCTTTCGGCTCGCGCAGCGGCTCGAAACCGAGCATCAGGTGAAATTGATCGAGCGCGATCAACGCCGCGCGCGCCGCATCTCCGAAAGGTTGAGCAACACCATCGTGCTCAACGGCGATGCCGCGGACGAAGAGCTCCTGCTCGAAGAGAACATCGACAGCGCGGACGTGTTCGTCGCCGTGACCAACGCGGAGGAGGCGAACATCCTTTCGGCCATGCTCGCCAAGCGTCTCGGCTGCCACAAGGTCATGGCGCTGATCAACCGGCCCGCGTATGCCGAGCTCATGGAAAGCGGCACCATCGACGTCGCGCTGTCGCCGCAGCAAGTGACCATCGGCTCGCTGCTCGCGCATGTGCGTCGGGGCGATGTCGTGCGAGTGCATTCGCTGCGTCGCGGCGCCGCCGAGCCATCGCCCATGGCGTGCAAGGCGAAAGCCGCGTCATCGGCAGGAAAATCGAAGACATCCCGCTACCCGAAGGCGCGACGATCGCCGCGATCGCCCGTGGCGAGCAAGTTCTCATCGCCCACCACGACACGATGATCCTGCGCGACGACCACGTGATTCTGTTCCTCACGGATCGCAGGCACATCGAGGTGGTGGAGCGGCTGTTCGATGTACCCAGGAGAAAAGGTCGGTGAGCGCGTTGCTTGGCCAGCTGGGATGCTGGCCAGCTGGGGAGCTGGCCAGAAATAAAGACATGGATTCCGGCTTACGCCGAAATGACGGACAAACGGTAAATCGGAGCTTCCCCAAGCCTGCCGCCTGCCGAGATCGTTCGATTTCACGCTCTGGCCAGCAGGCCAGCTGGCCAGCATCCCAGCTGGCCTCCTCATGAATTTCCTCGTCGTCCAACGCATCCTCGGCCTGCTGCTGATGATCTTCAGCCTGACGATGCTGCCGCCTGTAGGGGTGTCGTTGTATTTCGATGACGGCAATTGGGTACCGTTCATCGATGCCTTCGTGGCGCTGCTGGTCGTCGGGTTTCTCGTCTGGCTGCCGGTGCGCAAAAGAATCCGTGAGCTGCGCGTGCGCGACGGCTTCCTGGTCGTCGCGTTGTTCTGGGTGGTGCTGGGCGGGGCAGGTGCGGCGCCGCTGTTGTTGTCGCGGCAATTCGAAATGTCCTTCACGGACGCGATCTTCGAGGCCGTCTCGGGCTTCACGACGACGGGGGCGATCATCTTTCCGTCGCTCGAAAATCTGCCCATATCGGTTCATTACTACCGCGCTCAAATCGAATGGCTGGGCGGCATCGGCATCGTCGTCCTGGCCGTCGCGCTGCTGCCGATGCTGGGCGTCGGCGGCATGCAGCTGCTGCGCGCCGAAACGCCGGGGCCGGTGAAGGATTCGAAGCTGACGCCGCGCATCACGGAAACGGCGAAGGCGCTGTGGATCATCTACGTTGCGATCACCGCCGCATGCGCAATTGCATACTGGCTCGCGGGCATGCCGGCGTTCGACGCGATCACGCATAGCTTCACGACCGTCTCGACCGGCGGCAATTCGACGCATGACGCGAGCCTCGGACATTTCGATCGCTGGTCGATCGAGGTGGTCGCGATCGTGTTCATGTTCATCGGCGGCGTGAACTTCTCGCTGCATTTTCTCGCCTGGCGGCATCGCCGCGTCGGCGACTATTTGCGCGATCCGGAATTCGGGATGTACGTGCGCATCCTCGCGCTCAGCATTCTGCTCTATACCGTCGTGCTGTGGCTTGCGGATCACGCAGGCTCCACGCAGGCATTTCGTCTGGCGCTGTTCCATGCCACATCGATGCAGACGACGTCCGGGTTCGTCACTGAGAACTTCTCCGCCTGGCCGGGTGCGCTGCCCGTGATCCTGGTGTTGTCCGCCTTCATCGGCGGCTGCGCGGGCTCGACGTCCGGCGGCATGAAAGTCGTGCGTTGGCTGCTGATGTGGAAGCAAGGCCAGCGCGAAGTCGCGCAGCTCGTGCATCCGAGCGCGGAGCTGCCCGTCAAGCTGGGTGCGAAACCGATCGACAAGCGTGTCATCGATGCGGTGTGGGGCTTCTTCGCAGTGTACGTCGCCGCGTTCGCCGTGCTGATGATCCTGCTGCTCGCCACCGGCGAGGATCAGGTGACGGCGTTTTCCGCGATCGCCGCGTGCATGACGAACTCGGGCACCGGCCTCGGCGAGGTCGCACAAAACTTCACCTCGCTCACGGACACCGGCAAATGGATTTGCATCCTGGCGATGCTGCTCGGACGCCTGGAGGTGTTTCCGTTGCTGGTGCTGGTGTCGCCGATGTTTTGGCGCAAGTAGGGCTGCGGCCCGATCACCGCCATTGCTTTGCCAGATTTGCTTGCTGCAATTGCCCGCAAGCTGCCCGAAACGGCGGAACCTTTGCGGTGGAACCTTTGTCAGCAACGGCCATTTGACATCCGCGCGCAGCGGGCCGGTACATTAGAAGCGTGACCAAGAAACTGAAGAGACAACTGCTGATCGGCGCCGCGCTGGTGTTCGGCGTGGGCTTGATCGCGCTCCTGGGCTGGCTGCTGTATCTCGACCGCGTCATAACTGCACAGTTCGAGGGCCGCCGCTGGACGCTTCCCGCGCAGGTGTACGCTCAGCCGCTGGAGCTCTATGTCGGACAGAGCTTCGGCGTCGATGCACTCGAACAGGAACTGCGTCGCCTCGGCTATACGCGCGTCGACAATCCGACATCGCCGGGCACCTATCGACGCCGCAACAATCGCCTCGATCTCGTCACTCGCCGTTTCGCGTTCTGGGATTCGACGCAGGAATCGCAGGGGCTCTCCATCGTCGCTTCGAAGACCGCGATCGAAAGCCTGCAGGACGACAAGGGCGCCGAGGTGCCGATCTTTCGTCTGGACCCTCTGCTGATCGGCAGCATTTTTCCGATTCACGGCGAGGACCGCGTCATCGTGACGCCCGAGGAAGTACCCGCGCTGCTGCCAGAAGCGCTGAAGGTCGTCGAAGACCGCAAGTTCGACACGCATCACGGCATCAACGTGAGCGCCATCGTGCGCGCCGCCTGGGTGAACGTGCGCGCCGGGCAGATCGAGCAAGGCGGCTCGACGCTCACTCAACAGCTCGTGAAGAGCTACTTCCTCGACAACCGCCGCACCTTCGGTCGCAAGATCGAAGAGGCGTTCATGGCGATGCTGCTCGAAGTGCATTTCGACAAGCAGGACCTGATGAACGCGTACATCAACGAGATCTATCTCGGCCAGGACGGCCAGCGCGCGATTCACGGCTTCGGCCTGGCAAGCCAGTTCTATTTCGGCAAGCCGCTCGCCGAATTGCAGTTGCATGAGATCGCCACGCTCGTCGCCGTCGTGCGCGGACCTTCGTACTACGATCCGCGCCGCCGCGCCGAGCGCGTGAAGACGCGTCGCGATCTGATTCTGAAATTGATGAGCGAGCACAAGCTCATCGACGACAAGACGCTGCAGACGGCGCTGGCGAAGCCGCTCGGCGTGGCGAGCTCGGGGATGCACGCGAGCGGCTATTACCCGGCATTTCTGGACCTGGTGCGCCGCACACTGCGCCGCGACTATCGCGAAGAGGATCTCACCGAAGCCGGCCTGAAGATCTTCTCGACGCTCGACCCGTTCACGCAGAGCCGTGCGGAAGCCGCGTTGAAGCAGGAGCTCGACCGCCTCGACAAGACCCGCAAGCGCAAGGATGCGCAGCTGCAGGGCGTCGTCGTCGTCACGGCGCCGCAGAACGGCGAAGTGATCGCGATGGTCGGCGGCCGGGAAGCGGGTTTCGCCGGTTTCAATCGCGCGCTCGATGCGAAGCGCTCCATCGGCTCGCTCGTAAAGCCCGTGATCTATCTCGCCGCCATCGAGAGCGGGCGCTTCCATGCGGCCTCGATCGTCGAGGACGCGCCAGTCGAGCTCAAGCTCGCGAACGGCCAGATCTGGAAACCGCAAAACATCTCCAAGGAGCTGTACGGACCCGTGCCGCTGGTGCGTGCGCTGGCACAGTCGCTGAATCTCGCCACCGTGAATCTCGGTTTGCAGGTCGGCCTGCCGAACGTCACGCGCGAATTCCAGACGCTCGGACTGGATCGCGAACCGCCGCAGCTGCCCTCGGTGCTGCTGGGCGCACTCGACGTCTCGCCGCTCGAAGTCGCGCAGCTCTACAACGCCTTCGCGAACGGCGGTTTCAGCACCCCCTTGCGCGCAGTGCGCGCGGTCGTCGATGCCGACGGCATGCCGCTGCAATCCTTCGCGCTGGAGATCACCCCGGTCGCCGATCCGCAGGCGGTGTATCAAGTGAACCGCATGCTCGTGCAGGTGATGGAACGCGGCTCGGGCGCAAGCTCGCGTGCCTATCTCCCCTCTGGGCTCGTCGTCGCCGGCAAGACCGGCACGTCCTCCGATTATCGTGACAGCTGGTTCGCAGGTGTTTCCGGCAGCCATCTCGCCGTCGTGTGGATCGGCTACGACGACAACGCGCCCACCGGTCTCACCGGCTCGTCGGGCTCGCTCGCCGTCTGGGGACGGCTGATGGGAGGCCTCGGCACGACCTCGTGGGGCGCACCGCTTCCAGACGGACTGCAAGAAACGTGGATCGAATTTCCCACCGGGCTCGGCGCAAAACCAGGATGCGTGGAAGAGGCCGTGTCGGTGGTGATTCCGATGGGCGTGGAGCTCCCGATGAAGCCCGAGTGTCAGGAAGGCGTCATCAACAACCTCAGCGACTGGTGGAAGAAGTTCACCGGGCAGGGCTGAGTGAACCAAACGCGTTCCTCCCCCATCCGTGGGGAGGCTCCCACATCTCAGGGGCGCTCCGCCCCTGTTGGGTAAGTTATCCTCCCTCCCACCCGCATCAAGCTCGAGGTCACCCGTGAACACCGCGACCCGCTTTCTGACCCAGCCGGCCTTTGCCGTGCTGTCGGCCTGCGCCGTTCCGCACCCCTACGAACCATCGTCGGCGCCGCCACCCATACCCACCCCCGGTACGCCGATGGAAACCCAACCTGCGCCCATGCCGCCGGCGGTGGATATCCGGCCGCTACCGCGACCCGTCGCACGGGAGCCGACGCTCGGCTCGGCCTCGCGTGCGCTCGTCAGTCAGGCGCAGGCGCAGCTGGCATCGAACAACTACGCCGTGGCCGCCGCCTCGATCGAGCGGGCGCTGCGGATCGAGCCGGACAATCCCTTGTTGTGGATCGAGCTGGGCAAGGTGCGGCAGGCCGAAGGTAATTACACCCAGGCCGAAAACATGGGCCGTAAAGCGGCATCGATGGCCATCAACGCCCCCAAGACCCAGTCGGCCGCCTGGTCGCTGGTCGCCGAATCGCTGCGAGCACAGGGAAAGAACGCGCAGGCGCAAGAAGCCCAGCAGCGGGCGGGAACGGGGAGGTAGGTATTGCGATGCTGATGCCGCTCTTCACCCACTCTTGTTTTTGTTTGAGTAAAAACTGTCGATATTTATCCATTTAATTCAAAGAAACTGAGTTTTACCCTGAGAATTATCCCACTGTGTAGGTATTTATTCAGTTAAACCAAAGATCATGGCTTTACTGACGCACTCATAAGCCATAGTGGGAATTTACGGAGACATTCTTAGTTCTCTAGATCATTTGCGGAATATATGAGCCCATCAGTCGCACCCTGATCCTATCCGCCCACCGCTCTTGCTTCCAAAATGCTTTCCCTTCTCCAACGTGTCACCCATGCCTCCGTGACGGTCGACGGGCAGGTCGTGGGGGCGATCGGGCCTGGACTGCTGGTGTTCGTGGGGGTGCAGAAGGGGGATTCGGAGCGGGAGGCGGATCGGTTGCTCGAACGTCTACTGACATATCGGGTGTTCGCAGATGACGAAGATCGGATGAATCGCAGCGTTCAGGATGTGAAGGGCGGATTGCTGCTGGTCTCGCAGTTCACATTGGCCGCCGACACACGCACCGGGACCCGGCCGGGCTTCAGCCCAGCCGCCGAGCCGGCGCTCGGCCGACGGTTGTTCGAGTACATGATTTCGAGGGCACGAGAACGACATTCCACGGTCGAAACCGGCGTATTCGGTGCCAATATGCAGGTGGCGTCGGTGAACGACGGGCCGGTCACCTTTTGGCTCGAAGTCGCACCGCATGGCGAGAATTCGCCTGGCCTGACAACCTGATCGCCGGACGTGAATGACAGGTCCATGCCGCGGGGCGTGGAGTATCATCCGCCGGCTTCTTTAGCAGGAGAGTGCAATGGGTATCGGATTTCGCGAGCTGCTGATCATCCTCGTGATCGCGCTCGTCGTGTTCGGCGCGAAGCGCCACAAGACGAACGGTTCGGATCTGGGCGGTACCGAGAAAGGATTCAAGAAAGCCAAGGCCGAAGGCGAAAAAGAAAAGAACAAGCAGCA
>ERZ795041.852-NODE-852-length-10490-cov-3.587254_pt1 | contig 10490 bp, 6 predicted proteins | sample MGYA00375125_ERZ795041 | MGnify/ENA primary metagenome ERZ795041 (study PRJEB30170, sample SAMN03074214) | activated sludge metagenome | biome: Common Effluent Treatment Plant; feature: Wastewater; material: Activated sludge; isolation source: activated biomass in a...
GAATACCAAGGCAAGGTTACGGTCGCGAAACTGAATATCGACGAAAATCCCAAAACGCCGTTGCGCTACAACGTGCGCGGCATTCCGACCCTCATCCTCTTCAAGAACGGCCAGGTCGAAGGCCAGAAGGTCGGAGCCCTCCGTAAAACAGACCTGGCAGCATTTCTGGACAGCAAACTGTGAGAGGCTATCTCGGTAATCAAGCCCGTAACCGTCCGGGCAAGGGCGGCGGTCGTCCGAACCGCGGCAACGACGGCAATCGCGATCGCGGCAATCGCGATCGTGGCAATCATCAACAACACGACGATCTGCCGCTGGACGATGCGTTCGACGGCGACGACGTAGGAATCATCCCTCCATCGGAGCTTGCGGCTTCGCGTCAGTCGATGAATCTGACGCAGCTCAAGCTGAAACCGGTGCCGGAGCTCGTCGAAATTGCGCAGAAGATGGGGCTGGAGAATCTCGCCCGCTCGCGCAAGCAAGACATCATCTTCTCGATCCTCAAGGCGCATGCGCGCAGCGGCGAGGACATCTACGGCGACGGCGTACTGGAGATCCTGCAGGACGGCTTCGGCTTCCTGCGCTCCGCCGACAGCTCCTATCTCGCCGGGCCGGACGACATCTACGTCAGCCCGAGCCAGATCCGCCGCTTCAATCTGCGCACCGGAGATTCGATTTCCGGCTTGATTCGTCCACCGAAGGACGGCGAGCGCTACTTCGCCCTGCTCAAGGTCGGTGAAATCAATTTCGATTCGCCCGAAGGCGCGAAGCACAAGGTTCTGTTCGAGAACCTGACGCCGCTGCATCCGACGAAGCGCCTGAAGCTCGAGCGCGGCAACGGCTCGAGCGAAGACCTGACCGCCCGCATCATCGATCTGGTCGCGCCGATCGGCAAAGGCCAGCGCGGACTCATCATCTCCCCGCCGAAAGCCGGCAAGACGATGCTGCTGCAGAACATCGCAAGCTCGATCACCTCGAATCATCCCGAGGTGTACCTGATCGTGCTGCTGATCGACGAGCGCCCGGAAGAAGTCACCGAAATGGCGCGCACCGTGCGCGGCGAGGTGGTCTCCTCGACCTTCGACGAGCCGGCCACCCGCCACGTGCAGGTCGCGGAGATGGTGATCGAAAAGGCGAAGCGCCTGGTCGAGCACAAGCGCGACGTGGTGATCCTGCTCGACTCGATCACGCGACTTGCGCGCGCGTACAACACCGTCGTGCCAAGCTCCGGCAAGGTGCTGACCGGTGGTGTCGATGCGAACGCGCTGCAGCGTCCGAAGCGCTTCTTCGGCGCCGCCCGCAATATCGAAGAAGGCGGCTCGCTCACCATTCTCGCGACTGCGCTGATCGACACCGGCTCGCGCATGGACGACGTGATCTACGAAGAGTTCAAAGGCACGGGCAACTCGGAAATTCATCTCGATCGCCGCGTCTCCGAGAAGCGCGTGTTTCCGGCAGTCAACATCAACCGCTCGGGCACGCGCCGTGAAGAGCTGATCACGAGCCAGGACGAGCTGCAGAAGATCTGGATCCTGCGCAAGCTTCTGCACCCGATGGACGAGCTCGCCGCGATCGAATTCCTCATCGACAAGATGAAGGACACGAAGACGAACGGCGAGTTTTTCGACGCCATGAAACGGTAGAAGGAGAGAGGCCAGCCGGCCTCTTAAGCGACGCTCGTCACAATTCGCGCAGCTTGTGCCCGCGTATAGGGGTTTTGCGCAGGCTGTGCGATCCGGTTCTCAGCGCGCCTCGGCACGTTCCGATTAACGTAACGAGGTCGTTGATCTGACGTATCGCTTTCGCATGTCCGAGTCTCGTCCCGATTCGCCTACGCTGCGCCTTCGACGGCTGGACGCCGCGACGGTCGAGATTGGCGAGGTCGTGCGCGAAGCGCGTGTCTCCACGCTGTTTCAACCCATCGTCGATCCGCGCACGCGCGGTGTGTGCGGCTTCGAGGCGCTCGCGCGCGGACCTTCCGACAGCTGGCTCCACGCGCCGCAAAATCTGTTCGAGGCCGCCCGTCGCAGCGGTTTGCGTCTCGAGCTCGATTTCCTATGCCTGCAGAGTGCATTCCGCCGCTTCGTGGCTGCGCGCGTCGCAGGCCAGTTGTTCGTCAACGTCTCGCCGGACAGCATTTACGAAGCGCCGAATTTCGCCTCACGCTTCTTGAGCGATGCCGAAGCGGCGGGACTTTCGCCGAACCGTTGCGTGATCGAGTTGACCGAGGAAAGTCTGCTCGATGACTATGCACGCCTGCGCTCGACCCTGCAGCGCCTGCGCGATGCGGGCTGCGAGATTGCGATCGACGATCTGGGCGCCGGCTCATCGGGTCTGCGCACCTGGTCGGAGCTCAAGCCGGATTTCGTGAAGATCGATCGCTACTTCGTGAGCGGCATCGACGCCGACAAAACGAAACTGGAATTCGTGCGCTCGATTCTCGACATGGGGCGGGCAATCGGTTGCCGCGTCATTGCCGAAGGCGTCGAAACCGAGCGCGAATGCCGCGAGCTCGTCGATCTCGGGCTCGATCGCCTGCAAGGCCATTTGTTCGGCCGTCCGAACGTCGCGCCGATGGTCGTCGTACAGCAGATCGAATCGCTCGACCGGTCCATCGTGACGCATGGCGCGCTGTGCGCCGAGCACATCGCGACCTACGTGCCGCCCATCGGTCCGGATACGCGCGTGACCGATGTCGTCGAACGATTCCATGCGGATCCCGAGTGCCTGACGCTCGCGGTGGTGCGCGAGGGTCGTGCGCTCGGCGTCGTGCGGCGGGACGAATTATTCGGCCTGCTCACGAAGCCGCTGCACCCGGAGATCTTCAACAAGAAGCCGGTAACGGCGGTGATGGAATCGCCCACGCTGCTGATCGATGCGCAGCTGCGGCTCGAGCAAGTGAGCCGGTTGGTGACGCAGAAAGGCCGTTCGCGCCTGACGGAAGAATTCGTGGTCACCAAGGACGGCCGTTACCTGGGTCTCGGCCAAACCGTCGACCTACTGCGGCTGATCACCGAGCAACAACTGCAGGCGGCAAAGCATTCCAATCCGCTGACCCTGCTGCCGGGCAACGGCGCGGTGCGCAGTTGCATCGATCGCCTGCTCGAAGGCGGGCGCCGCTTCGTCGTCGCCTACCTCGATCTCGACGGCTTCAAGCCGTACAACGACGTCTACGGCTACGGTCAGGGCGATCAGGTCATTCTGCATCTTGCGGGGCTGTTGAAAGCGACGTTCTCCGCCCGCCTGGATTTCGTCGGACACGTAGGCGGAGACGACTTCCTCGTCGTCATTCGCTCGGCCGACTGGCGCGAGCGCATCATGAAATTGCTGGAGCAGTTCACGGCGAACGTGGCGACGTTCTATTCGCCGGAGCATGCGGCGGCCGGTCACATCGTCGCCGCGGACCGCGAAGGGCGGCAACGCGATTTTCCGTTGCTTACATTGTCGGTCGCGGCGCTCGATTCGCAGACCGAAGGCGCGACGAGCGCCGATGCGATCGCGCACCTGCTCGCTCACGTAAAGAAGATTGCGAAACAGCGTGCCGGCAACAGCTTCGTTCTGCGCAGCGGCGAGCGCCTGATCGACCTGATGCATGCGCAGCGCTCGGACGACGGCGGTCCGAACGCCGAGCTCAGCAACGGACAATCATTGGTTGCGATCGGATAAAAGATTCACCTTGCGGCGCGGAAGGCCGCATCATACCGGTCGGAAGTGGCGTATGACCGTCACTCGTCATGGGTCACGCGCCACGATCCTTCATGTCATCACCCCCGACTCCGTCCGATAACGTCACCGCCGAAGGCGAGGCGTACTTGTCCGCGCCGGCGCGGCTGCAACTCGTCGGCTTCGAGCCGCCAGCGGCCGGCCAAGCGCTGCCGATCGCACCTGGCGTGCGCTGGTGTCGCATTCCGTTGCCGCTCGATTTGAACCACATCAATGTCTGGCTCGTCGATTGCGGTGAGGGATGCATTGCGGTCGATACGGGCATGGCGGCGCCGGTCGGGGAGGCGGCGTGGCTCGCGCTCGAGTCGGAGGTGTTCGCTCGCACGCCGCTGCGTGGCGTGTTCGTTACTCACATCCACCCCGATCACGTCGGGCTTGCGCGCTTTCTGCAGCAGCGCTACGCCGTTCCGGTGTGGATGTCGCCGCGAACGCTCGAGCAATTGCAGGCATTCATGGATTCGGGCGCGGACAGTACCGGCGAGGTGGAGCGGTTCTTCACCATGCACGGCGTCACCGACCGCTCGCTGCTGCCGAGCTTGTCGCCGAACCGCTTCGCTCGCATGACGAGCGGCCTTCCAGAGGTCGAACGTACCGTTGCGGACGGCGACGTGCTGCACTGGGCGCCATCGCACTGGACCGCGATCGAGACCAACGGCCACGCCGAAGGGCATCTGTGCTTGTACGAGGACGCCTCGCGGGTTCTGATCAGTGGCGATCAGGTGCTGCCGACCATCTCGTCCAACATCGGCTTCACGTGGCGCAATCGCGATATGAATCCGCTCGGCTCCTATCTGGCATCGCTCGAGCGACTGCGATCGCTGCCGAGCGACACGCTGGTCTTGCCGTCGCACGGCCTGCCGTTTCGGGGCCTGCATGCGCGGATCGAGGATTTGATTGCTCATCATCACGAGCAGCTCAAAAAAGTGACGCATGCCTGCCGCGAGCCGAAGACGGCGTTGGACATCCTGCCGATCATGTTTCGCCGTCCGCTCAAGGGCATGCACTTCCTGCTCGCGATGGCCGAGGCGCTCGCGCATCTCGAATACCTGGTGAGCGAGGCGCGGATGCGTCGTGAGCCCGATGCCGCCGGTATCGTGCGCTACGTGGGCATCTGAGGGGAAAAATCCATGGCGGAGGAATCGAAGCACGTCTTCAGGCAAGCGCTGACGCCGATTCATTTCCTGGAACGCGCCGGCGAAGCCTTTGCCAATCGTCCCGCCGTGCGTGACGGCGATACGCGGCTCACCTGGCATGAGTTTCGCGCCCGCGTCCGCCGCTTCGCGCACGCGTTGCGCGCGCAAGGACTGCGCAAGGGCGATCGCGTTGCCTTCCTGGCGGTGAACTGCGAGCCGTTGCTGCTCGCGCATTTTGCGGTGCCGATGGCGGGCGGCGTGCTCGTGGCGATCAATACGCGCTGGTCGGCGGACGAAGTCGCCTATGTCGTGGCGCATTCGGGCGCGCGTTGGATTTTCCATTCGCCCGAGCTCGAGTCGATGCTGGAGAGCGTTTCGCACGAGGTGCGTCGCTGTGATGTCGCTTGCGAGCTGGAAGCTCTGTTGCGCACCGGAGTCGATACGCCCGTCGAATCGTGGCTCGAATCTGAAGACGACTCCATTTCCATCAACTACACCTCGGGCACCACTGGACGCCCGAAAGGTGTCGTATATCACCATCGCGGTGCTTATCTGAATGCGGTGGCGATGGCGCTCGATCACCGGATGCACCTGGGCAGCCGTTACCTGTGGACGTTACCGATGTTCCATTGCAACGGTTGGACGTTCACGTGGGCCGTCGCGGCCGTCGGTGCCGAGAGTCTCTGCATTCCACGCATCGATCCCGCGCAGGTGTGGCGACTGTTCGCCGAGGGCGTCACCCATTTCTGTGCCGCGCCGACCGTGCTCATCATGCTCGCGAACGATCCGGCTGCGCAGCGGTTGCAGACGCCGGTACGAGTATTCACGGCGGGAGCACCGCCGTCGCCGACCTTGATCGCGCGCATGACCGAGCTGAATTTCGAGCTCGATCATGTGTACGGGCTGACGGAAACCTACGGGCCGTTCACGATGAACGTTCCGCCGATGGATGCGAACGCCATGCCGCCGGAGCAGTGGTCGCGCCTGCGCGCCCGGCAGGGTTTCTCGAATGCGCTCGCGGGCGAGACGCGAGTCGTGGACGAGGACATGCACGATGTGCCGAAAGACGGTGCAACGATGGGCGAGGTGGTGATGCGCGGCAATGCCGTGATGAAGGGCTACTTCGCTGATGCCGAGGCGACGGCGCGCGCGTTCGCGGGCGGCTGGTTCCACAGCGGCGATCTGGCTGTCGTACATCCGGATGGCTCGATCGAGCTGCGCGATCGAAAGAAGGACATCATCATCTCCGGCGGCGAGAACATCAGCACCATCGAGGTGGAGCAGGCGGTTGCTGCGCACCCGGCCGTGCTCGAGGTCGCGGTCATTGCGATTCCGCACGAGAAATGGGGCGAGGTGCCGAAGGCGTTCGTCACCTTGAAACCGGAGGCGGTGGCAAGCGCAGATGACCTCATCATGCACTGCCGCAGCCGTCTGGCGAAATTCAAAGTGCCGCATGCCATCGAGTTCGGCCCGCTGCCGCGCACGTCGACAGGCAAGATCCAGAAGTTCGTCTTACGCGAGCGTGAATGGCAGGGCAGGAAGAAGAGGATCAATTGAGAGTCGGGAGCGGAGAGGTGGGCCGATGAGCGGCAACGAATTCCGTGATCCACTGCACACCCCTGTCTTTCGGACATCCGCATCATCGGCGAACCTATGGCGCAGCAGTTTCCGGAGATGTTCGTCGATGCGGATTCGTTTCGCGTATCGCGCGAGTCCGTATTGCTCGCATGCGAATTACGTGCGGCGCTGGCAGCCTGCATTTATGACGAGACGCAAGGCGTCGGCGGCCTGCTGCAGCTGCGCTACGTCGCCATGAGCAACGATCAGCCGCTCGATCTCACCGACAACACACTCAGCTCCGATGTGCTGTTGATGGATCGTTTCTGCAAGGAGCTCAGAAGGGAAGGCGCACGCAAGCACAGCTGGCGCGTGAGCATCGTCGCGCATACGCCGCAGCAGGCCGGGATGCAGGCGCCGGCCGCGACCGTGCTCGATCTCGTCAAGGCCTATTTTTCGGATGCGCGCCTGCCGATCGAATGCAAGGAACTGCAATGCGAGCCCGGCCTCGCGGTGAAGCTGCATGCGCGCGAAGGGCTTATGTGGGTGACCGGCGCGCCGGGTGCCGCTGCAGGCATTCGCCTTGCGGCATCGGCCATTGCCTGAAGTACTCGGGCCTGAGTCGCCCGGGACGGAGCTCCCGGCGCTTTTCCTTTCTTTTCCTCGATACGCTTGCAAAGCAGCGGTTGCCGGATCGTGAGCTAGAGGGGGTCCTGTATCCTTCGGCCGGGGTGGGTTGAATAGAAGTACAAGACCAATGCAGCAGGACGTCCAGCAGCGCACGCCGCTTTACCGGTCGCTGTATTTCCAGGTCATCGTCGCCATCGTCATCGGCATTTTGCTCGGCCATTTCTTTCCGGAGACCGGCGCGAAGATGAAGCCGCTCGGCGACGGCTTCATCAAGCTCATCAAGATGATGATCGCGCCGATCATTTTCTGCACCGTCGTTACGGGCATCGCCGGCATGGAGAACATGAAGGCGGTGGGTCGCACCGGCGTGCTGGCGCTGTTGTATTTCGAGGTTGTCAGCACGATCGCGCTCGTCATCGGCCTGGTCATCGTCAATGTCGTCGAGCCGGGCACCGGCATGAACATCGACGTGTCCACGCTCGATGCGAGCAAGATCCAGGGCTATGCGCAGGCGGCGCAGCAGCAAAGCATCGTCGACTTCCTGCTGCACGTCATTCCCTCCACCTTCGTCGATGCATTCGCGAGCGGGGAGATCCTGCAGGTCCTGCTGATCGCGTTGTTGTTCGGCTTCGCCTTGCATGCCGCCGGCACGCGGGCGCGCCTGATTTTCGACATGATCGATGGGTTCTCTCAGGTCCTGTTTCGCATCGTGGGCATGATCATGTACGTCGCGCCGATCGGCGCCTTCGGTGCGATGGCGTTCACGATCGGCAGCTACGGCATCGACAAGCTGGCCGACCTGGCGTGGTTGATGGTTTGCTTCTACGCCACGTGTCTGTTGTTCATCTTCGTCGTGCTCGGCGCGATCACGCGGATGCACGGTTTTTCCATCGTGCGCTTGATCCGCTTCATCAAGGACGAGCTCTTGATCGTGCTCGGTACCTCGTCGTCCGAGTCGGTGCTGCCGCGGATGATGTCGAAGATGGAGACGGCCGGCGCCGGCAAATCAGTCGTCGGCCTGGTGATCCCGACGGGCTACTCGTTCAACCTCGATGGCACGTCGATTTATTTGACGATGGCGGCCGTATTCATTGCGCAGGCCACCAACACGCCGATGACCTTGTTCGATCAGCTCACCTTGCTGGGCGTGTTGCTGCTGACTTCCAAGGGCGCCGCGGGAGTTACCGGCAGTGGTTTCATCGTCCTTGCAGCGACCCTGTCGGCCATTGGTACGTTGCCAGTGATGGCCTTGGCATTGATCCTTGGCATCGATCGATTCATGTCCGAGGCGCGGGCGCTCACGAACCTCATCGGCAACGGCGTGGCGACATTGGTCGTCGCCAAATGGTGCGGTGCCCTCGATGAATCGAAACTGCGCGAACAGCTGCGCTAGCCTGAAGAAGCGGTTACCGGTGGCATCTCCTCCCCGCAGGTAGGTTGCTTCGCGTTCAGCCTTGGGATAGCGAGCGAGTGGTCATTCTCACCGCATGACCAGCCGCGCGGTGGAACTGACGGGCGGCTCTTGGAGTTCACCGCTTCGAGGTCCGCTGCCGGAACGCAAACCTGTACAAACACTCCATCGCCCCGCTGGGCTGGCTCGATCGCGCGACAGGTACCAAGTGGCCACGGCCGGGGGCTAAACTCAATCCAATGAGCGCTTCGATCGACAAGGGACAGGATGCCTCGGAGGACGATTCCCGGCGGGTGCTCTCCGCGTGGCTGGACGACTACATCGCGGGTCGGTGCGATCGCGCCAAGATGCACGAATCCTTTCTCGAGGTATGCCGCAGCAATCCTGAGGCGCCCTGGGATGCGTTGGCGCTGCTGGACCAATATCAGCGACGCGGGCGGGTCGATGTGGCGCTTGCGCGCTCGCTCAAGACCGAGATAGCGCAGCTGGTGTTCGGCATGGCGAATCAAACCGAAGTGCCGCGCGACTCCGAGGCAACGCTCGACACGACCGGTTCGCGCTGGCGCAAGCTCTACGCCGAGCGCGGTTCGCTGAATGTCGATGAGCCGCCCATCGAAGATCCCGTGTTGGGGCGCGATTTCGATCCGCTGACTCGTCCGCCCGCGATGGCGCATGTACCGCCGCCGGTCTTGCGCGAGACGCCGACGGCACCGACCGCGGTCGCGATCGGCGTCGGCACCCTCCTTCGCGATCGTTACGAGTTGATGGAGGTGCTTGGCCGCGAGCCTTCCGGAACGCTTTTCCAGGCCTTCGACCGCCATCGCAGTCACCTTCCTTCGCCATCGTGCTACGTCGCCGTGCGCGTGCTGCAGAACTCACGCGATGCGCAAGGAGCGGCGCGTGCGCAGATCGAGCGCGAAGCCTACGAGGCGCAATCGCTCTCGCATCCGAACATCGTCAGCGTCTTCGATCTCGATCGGCATCAGGACATCTATTTCGTCGTCATGGAATTGCTCGACGGCGAGCCTTTGAGCGAGGTGATGCATCGGCTCGCCGGCAAGCCGATGTCGCGCGAACGGGCATTTGCGGTGATCGGCGCCGTCGGCGCCGCGCTCATGTATGCGCATCGGCGCAATCTCGCACATGGCGATCTGAAGCCGGCGGCGGTCGTGCTGACGACGAACGGCGAGGTGAAAGTGCGGGATTTCGGCTTCGCCCGTTCGCACGCGCTCGATCGATGGGAGGGTGGTGAGCCGAGTGTCGATGGCGTGGATGCGAATACGACAGCCGCGTATGCCAGTGCCGAGCGTGTCGGCGGCGAAGCGCCTCATCCGCGCGATGATGTTTACAGCCTCGCATGCATTGCCTACGAGCTGCTGTCGGGCCGTCATCCCTATGGCGGTCGCTCCGCCGCCATGGCGCAAGGCCGCCGTCCCCAGAAGATTTCCGGATTGAGCCTGCGCCAGTGGAACGCATTGCAGGCCGCGTTGCACTGGAACCGCGCCGAGCGCCGCATCGACGTCGCCGAATTATTGGCGGGGCTCGACTGTATCGATGCGCCTCCACAGGGGCTCGCGATACCTGCCGCCGTTCCCTCCTCGTCGCTGGACAATCCGTTCGGGCGCGGCAAGGGCGTGCTGCTCGCGATGTTGCTCGTCGTGGCCGCTGCGATCGTTTGGTGGCAATGGCCGCGGTTCATCGAGTTGTCGAGCGTGAGCCCGGTCGCCGGCATGCCCTCGCAGGTCGATGCGGAACGCTCTACGCCTTCGCCTCCGACCCAGACCTCCGCACCTTCCGAAGAATCGACGACGCAGCCATCGACCGGTGCGATCTTCGCGCCGGCAGCCTATCCGCCGGCAGAGTCCGCGCAGACGACTGGCGTTGCGCAGACTTCAGACACCGCGGCGCCAGGCGGTGAGATGGCCGCGGCGGCAACTCAACAGGTCGAGCCGCGTGGAGCGGCGGGTACGCCGTCCATCGAGTTCGACAAGGACACGTACGTGGCGACCGAAGGCGACGGCTTGGTGACATTGACG
>ERZ795041.853-NODE-853-length-10488-cov-3.787885_pt1 | contig 10488 bp, 7 predicted proteins | sample MGYA00375125_ERZ795041 | MGnify/ENA primary metagenome ERZ795041 (study PRJEB30170, sample SAMN03074214) | activated sludge metagenome | biome: Common Effluent Treatment Plant; feature: Wastewater; material: Activated sludge; isolation source: activated biomass in a...
AGCTGGCGTTGTCGCAAGAATGTGAAGTTGCAATCTCGAGAAAGCGCATGCCTGTCCCTTCGCCCCGCGCCAGCGGGGAGAAGGTGGTGCGGCAGCCGCGGATGAGGGGCCGCTCTTCACGGATGCGCAGCATGCAATCTTGCGACAGCGCCCGCCTTCCTTCGCCCCGCGCAGCAGTCCTGCGCCCGACCTTCGACATCGCGCCTTCGGCGCTGCGCCGACGAACGGAAACGGTTGCGGGAAGCGTTGCAAGCGTCCCGTCACGCTGCGGGTCGGCTGGATGGCATCGAGAAACGGGGAGATTCCGGAAGGCTCAGGCCAGCACTTCGAGGGCATCGCCGACGCGCAGCGTGCCGCGACCGCGCGGGATGAGGTTCTGGCCGAAGGTCACGCCCTTCGGGCCGCGCCGGTAGCTCAGCAGGGTGCGCAGCGGTTCGCCGTCGGCGGCGAACTCGCCGCGCTCGAAATCGACCGTGGTCAGCACGCAGCGCACGCAGGGCTTGACCACATCGAACTCGATGCCGCCGATGCGCACGCGCTTCCAGTCGTCCTCGGCATGCGCCGGCACGCCGTCGACGACCAGGTTTGGCCGGAAACGCAGCATCGGCACCGGCGTGGCGAGTTTCGCATTGAGCTGGTCGAGCGCGGCCTGCGAGATCAGCAGCAGCGGAAAGCCGTCGGCGAAACTGACGATGTCGCCATCGCGCGCGTACACCGGATCGACCGGCCGCAGCGCCTGCGCATCCATGTGCACGAACGCCGCCGGCAGGCCGAGGAAGCGGCTGATCCAGGCATCGGCCTGCGCTTCGGCGATGCGCGCCGACAGCGTGCTGTTCCAGACCACCACCTCGCGTCGCGCCGTTTCGTCCGCCTGCGCGCGCAGGTACAGCTCGGGCATGCCGGGTGCCGCGACCTGCATGCCGTCGCCGTGCGGTTGCGCACGCACGAGGGTCATGCGCGGCAGTTTGCGCGCGGTGAGGAAGCGCCCGTCCGCGTCGACCACCATCCAGCGGCGGTCGCCGGCGAGACCGCACGCCTCGACCGTGGCTGCGGCTGGCGACAGTGGCGCGCAGGACTTGATCGGGAACACGTGCAGCGCGGCCAGCATGGCCGTCATCGCGCTTCCCCGTGGCCGCGCTTCTCCGGCAGCTTGCGCTGTTCGCGTACCAGCCCCCAGGCGCCGACGCCGAACAACATGGCGACGACCATGCCGACGCCGAACACCACGCTGCTGCCGAACGCCGAGATGAACTTGTGCAGCCAGACGAAGGTGAGGTCGCCACCGCGATAGATGACCGTGTCGATCGCCGCGCCGGCCTTGTAGCGCCATTCGCGCGGCACCCGCGTGTAGATCGTCTCGCGCGCAGGCTTGTGCAGGCAGAACTCGCTGCTGCGGGTGACGATCTGCACGATCGCGACCATGATCGGCAGCGGACTCGCCGCGAGCATCGCGTAGCCGATGAAGATCGCCAGCGGCGGCAACAGCAGCGCCGGCCGCACGCCGAAGCGCGACAGCAGCCAGCGCGTGATGAACACCTGCACGATCAGGGTCAGCGCGTTGATCGCCAGATCGATGTTCGCGTAGAACGCCGTCGCCGCGCGTGCATCGACGTAGAAACGCCGCACGATCCCTGCCTGCTCGTTGTACAGCAGGGTGCCGACGCCGACGCCGAACAGCACGACCATCGCCATCCAGCGCAACAGCGGTTCGCGCAGGACCAGGGCGTGGCCGGCAAGCACACCGCCGCCCATCGCCGCCTCGCGGCTGCGGGCGCCGCGCGCCTGTTCGCGCTCGACCGCCCAGCGGCGCAGGCGCATCTGGCAGGCCAGGCAGAGCACGAGGAACGCCGCCGCCACCAGCATGAGGTTGGCGATGCCGACGCGTTCGACCAGGGTGCGGGTCAGGATCGGGCCAAGAAAGGCGCCGAGCGTGCCGGCCGCGCCGATGTAGCCGAAGTAGGCGCGCGCCTCGACGTCGTCGAACACGTCGGCCATGAAGCTCCAGAACACCGCCACCGCGAACAGGTTGAACACCGCGATCCAGACGAAGAAGGTCATGCCGCGCCCCGGCATGCCGCTGTCGAAGGCGAGGTAGAACAGCAGCAGGGTGACGATGAAGAACAGGTACACGACCGGCAGGAACACGCGCCGCGGGAAGCGGCTGACCAGCAGGCCGTAGGCCGGCTGCAGCAGCAGCATGACGAGGAAGGTGATGGTGAACAGCACCTGCAGGGTGAACTCGCCGGCAGCGAGGCCATGCCGGGCGAACGCCTCGATCAGCCACGGCGGAAACACCGCCTGCACATCGGCCGACGCGCCCATCGCCTCGCGCACCGGCCGCAGCACGTAGTAACCGCTCAGCAGGCAGAAGAAGTACAGGAACGCCCACAGCAAGGGCGGCGACGCGCGCAGCGCGGCCTGGAAGCGCCCGAGACCGGAAGCCGGCTTGGCAACGTGATTCATCGGCATCCGCGGGAAAGCACTTCAGACGCGCGCAAGGTAGCGAGCATGGGCGCGTACCGCAACGACGAGCTGGCGAGGGCGAGGGGCTAGGGGTTAGGGGCTAGGGGCTAGGGCGCGATAATCGAGTCTCGCCACATCCGGACACGTGGTACAGCTGCTTGCTGCACGCTTGCGAACTCGCACCTGTTGTCGATTCTCGAGCCTCAGCCTCTAGTCCCTGGTCCCTAGCCCCTAGCCCCTAGCCCCTGCTCCCCGATCATTGCGATCATCCCGACTCCAGATGCGGACCCACGCCACCATGACGATCGAGACGATTTCCGAACAGCGCTGCTTCGGCGGCGTGCAGGGTTTCTACCGGCATGCCTCGAAGGAGACCGGCGGCACGATGAGGTTCGGCCTGTTCTGCCCGCCGCTCGGCAAGGACGAGAAGGCGCCGGTGCTGTATTTCCTCGCCGGCCTCACCTGCAACGAGGAAACCTTTGCAATCAAGGCCGGTGCGCAACGGCTCGCCGCCGAACTGGGGCTGGTTCTGGTGACGCCCGATACCAGCCCGCGTGACACCGGCATCGACGGCGCCACCGGCGACTGGGAGTTCGGCGAAGGCGCCGGTTTCTACCTCGATGCGACGACGCCGGCCTTTGCCGCACGCTTTCGCATGTTGAGCTACGTGACAAAGGAGTTGCCGGCCGTCATCGCGGCGAACTTCGCTGCGGCCGACGTGGACCGCGAAGGCATCTTCGGCCATTCCATGGGCGGCCATGGCGCGTTGACGATCGCCCTGAAGAACCCCGCGCGGTACCGGTCCGTTTCCGCATTCGCGCCGATCGTCGCCCCCGCCCATGTGCCGTGGGGACAGAAGGCCTTGCCGCGCTATCTCGGCGACGACAAGAGCGGCTGGCGCCGCTACGACACCGTGGCCCTGATCGAGGATGGCGCCCGCTTTGCCGACACGATCCTCGTCGATCAGGGCCAGGCCGACAAATTCCTCGAAACGCAGTTGCAGCACTGGCGCCTCGACGCCGTCGCGCGCGCTGCCGGCCAAGCGCTGACCCTGCGCCTGCACGCCGGCTACGACCACAGCTACTGGTTCATCCAGAGCTTCATCGAGGACCACCTCCTGCATCACGCGCGTGCCCTGCACGCCTGAGCACGGCCGCGGCGGATGCGCCGTGTCGCTCAGGCCTTCGGTGACACCCACATGTTGATGTCGGCATCGAACACGACGACGCCGTCGGCATCGCGCACCTCGACGACGGCATGCACGTCGCGTGCGGGGCCATCGGCGACGGCCGGCACACGGGCGCTGGCAACGAGCCGGCCACGCGCCTTGGCGAGGTAGCGCACGCTCATGCCCTTCGGGATCCAGCGCATCGACGCCGGGATCGTCGCATCGGTGGCGAGGCCGCCGGCCAGCTCGGCGGCATTGCACAAGGCAATCGCGTGCACGCTGCCGATGTGGTTCTGGATCGCGCGGCGCTGGCGGAAATGCACCACGCATGCGCCCGGCTCGAGCAGTTCCACGCGCGGGCGGATGGTGGAGAAATACGGGGCCTGCCAACAGATCAGGCGGCTGCAGAGCCAGCGCCCCGGTGCGGATGCACCGAGGCGCCGGAACAGCGTCAGCGCGCGCGAGGCCAAGCGTCAGGCCACGTTGCGCAGGTTTTTGGCCGCGCCCTTGGGAATTGCCGCGCGCAGTTCGGCCGGATCGAAATCGTCGACCGAGATGAACTCGAAGCTCGCCTTGCGGACATGTTCGAGCAGCTCGCGTTCGGCGGCATCGATGACGCCCTTGGTTTCGGCGTCGGCGATCTGGGCGGCGAAATCGAGGCCAACCACCTCGCCCGCCTTGACCGCCTTGAGGAACTTGCGCTCGACCGGCTCGGCGGCGATCACTTCGGGCAGCAGCGCATTCATGCGCCCGACCGGATTGTTCGCCGTCGGCGTCAGGTAGGCCCCGCCGACCAGCCGCGCGCGCGCCTCGTTCGGCGCGGTGAGGATCGCCGCGACGCGACGGCCGAGGCGATCCGACGGCGGCACTTCGCGGCGACCGAACGGGAACACCAGTGCACGCAGCAGCCACGCCACCGGACGCAGCGGGAAGTTGCGCAGCACGCCGTCGAGCGCGCCCTGCATGCGCCAGGCACATTCGTGGAACGCCCATGCGAGCAGCGGGCGGTCGGCGACCGGACGGCCGTCGTCCTCGTACTTCTTCAGCAGGCTAGAGGCGATGTAGAGGTAGGACAGCACGTCACCGAGGCGTGCCGAGATCTTTTCCTTGAACTTGAGCTTGCCGCCGAGCACGAGCATCGAGACGTCAGCGACCAGGGCGAGCGCCGCCGAATAGCGGTTGAGCTTGCGGTAATAGCGGCGGGTGTAGCCGTCGCCCGGTACGCGGCCGATCTTCGCCGCGGTGAGGCCGAGGACGAAGCTGCGCGCGGCGTTGGAGATGCCGAAGCCGATGTGCTGGAACAGCACGCGGTCGAACGCGCGCAGGCGGGTCGCGTAGTCGGGGATCGCCGCCGCCTGCATTTCCTCGAGCACGTGCGGATGGCAGCGGATCGCGCCCTGGCCGAAGATCATCAGGCTGCGCGTCATGATGTTCGCGCCTTCGACGGTGATCATGATCGGCACGCCCTGCCAGGCACGCCCGAGGTAGTTGCCGGGACCGAGGATGACGCCCTTGCCGCCGTGCACGTCCATGGCATCGCGGGAGACGTCGCGGGCCCATTCGGTAGCGTGGTACTTGGCGATCGCCGACGGCACCGCCGGGCGCTCGCCGCGGTCCACCGCCGCGGCGGTCGAGCGCGACAGCGCTTCCATTGCATAGGTGTAGCCGCCGATGCGCGCGAGGGCTTCCTCGACGCCCTCGAAGCGGCCGATGGCGAGGCCGAACTGCTTGCGCATGCGCGCGTAGGCACCGGTCGCCGCCGCACCCATGCGGCTGCCACCGGTGGCGGTCGACGGCAACGAGATGGCGCGCCCGACCGACAGGCATTCGACCAGCATGCGCCAGCCCTGGCCGGCGAGATCGGGGCCGCCGATCAGCTGCGAGAGCGGGATGAACACGTCCTTGCCGCGCACCGGGCCGTTCTGGAACGGCACGTTGAGGGGGAAGTGGCGGCGACCGATCTCGAGACCCTTGGTCTCGCGCGGAATCAGCGCGAGGGTGATGCCGAGGTCCTCGCTGTCGCCGAGCAGGTGATCCGGATCCTGCATGCGGAAGGCGAGGCCGACGATCGTCGCCACCGGCGCGAGGGTGATGTAGCGCTTGTCGAAGGTCAGGCGCACGCCGAGCACGTTGCCGCCCTGCCACTCGCCCTTGCAGACGATGCCGTAGTCGGGAATCGCGGTGGCGTCGGAGCCCGCATACGGCCCGGTGAGCGCGAAACACGGAATCTCGCGGCCGTCGGCCAGGCGTGGCAGGTAATGGTCCTTCTGTTCCTCGGTGCCGTAGTGCAGCAGCAGTTCGGCCGGGCCGAGCGAGTTCGGCACCGCCACCGTCGAGGACACCGTCGCCGACATGCTGGAGATCTTCTGCAGCACCGCCGAGTGCGCCAGCGCGGAGAAGCCGAGGCCGCCGTACTGCTTCGGGATGATCATGCCGAAAAACTTGTTGGCCTTGAGGTAGTCCCACATGTCGGGCGGCAGGTCGGCGAGTTCGTGGGTGATCTGCCATTCGTCGATGCGCTTGCACAGGCCCTCGACCGGACCGTCGAGGAAGGCGCGCTCCTCGACGCTGAGTTCGGGCCGCGGCTGCGCCAGCAGCTTCTTCCAGTCCGGCTTGCCGCTGAACAGTTCGCCTTCGAAGCCGACCGTGCCGGCCTCGAGCGCGATCTGTTCGGTCGGCGACAGCTGCGGGGTGACCTTGCGGTAGATCGCCAGCAGCGGCGCGCTGATGCGGCTGCGGCGGAAGTCGGCGAGATTGAGCGGCACCGCGACCAGCGCCAGCAGCAGCAGCGGTATCGCGATCGCCAGCCAGTGCGATCCGGCCAACAGGCCGACCGCCAGCGTCGCCACCGCGGCGACGAGGGTCCAGGTGCGCAGGCTGACGCGCAGGTAGGCGGCGGTCAGCGATGCGAGCAGCAGGCCCAGCAGGGGAACGAGTTGCAGCATGACGGGTTCTCCTCGGATTCGATCCGTCGGTTCAAGTATCGCGCTGCACGGCACGGGCTGGCAGCGATCGCAGGAAGTCGAACACATGCGCACTGAATGCGCGGTTCTCGTCGCCGGCCACCATGTGCGTGGCCTGCGGCACTGTGACATGACGCGCGTGGGGCACAAGCTCCAGAAACTCGGCGATCGTGTCGGTGGAAACGACATCGCTGGCCGCGCCGCTGATCAGCAGGGTCGGCACGCGGATGCGCCGCGCGGCCTCGAACAGGTCGTCCTGGTGACGCACGGAATCCTCGGCGATCGGCGCCAGCATGCGCGGATCCCAGTGCCAGTGCAGGCGTCCGTCCGCAGCGGCGACCAGCAGGCTGGCCAGGCGTTCCCGCGAGCGCCGCGTGCCGCGGTGCGGCAGGTAGGCGGCGATCGCGTCCGCGGCCTCGGCGTAGTCGGCAAAGCCGTCGGGGTGGGCGCGCATGAACTCGACGATGCGGGCGACCCCGGCCGGCTCCCAGCGCGGCGTGATGTCGACCAGCACGAGGGCGCGGCAATGCGCCGGCTCGCGTGCCGCCATGGCCAGGCCGACCAGGCCGCCCATCGAGGCGCCGACGACGACCGGCGGCGACGGGGCTTCGGCGCAGACAATGCCGAGATCGTCGACGAACTGGTCGACGCGATAGTCGCCCGAGGCGAGGCGGTCGCTGTCGCCATGCCCGCGCGCGTCGTAGGCCAGCGCGCGCCAGCCGGCGGCGGCGAGTTCGACGAGCGCACTGCGCCAGGCCGCGCGGGTCTGGCCGAAGCCATGGGCGAAGACCACGGCCGGCGCCCGGGCCGGCCCGTGTTCCTCGACCGCGAGGCGCACGCCATCACCGCCCGGCAGGCGACGCAGGGAAGCCGAAGGCATGCCGGAGAGGGTGGAAACCGTGACCATACGCCGAAGTATGGAATGAAACGCCCGTTCGAATCAATCCGCAGGCTGTTGCTTTGCAACATGATTTTCCGGCGGCGCGGCTTCTCATCGCGCCCTGCCCTCGGGCACACTCGAACGCATGAATGCAGCGCCTCCCCCGCCGAGCGAGCCGCGCGCGCGCCTCAGCGCCGCCGACTGGGAAACCGCGGCACTCGACATGCTGGCCCGCGCCGGCCTCGCGGCGGTGGCGGTGGAATCGATCGCGCGCGCACTCGGCGTCACCAAGGGCAGCTTCTACTGGCATTTCCCCAACCGCGAGGCGCTGGTCAAGGCCGCCATCGATCGCTGGGAACGCCGCGACGAGGACGAGGTGCTGCGCCAGGTCGAACCGATCGCCGATCCGCGCGAACGCCTGCGCGAGCTGTTCCGCCGCGTCGGCGGCGAAGCGCAGTCGCATCTCATCTATGCCGCCCTGCTGCAGGCCTCCGACCACCCGCTCGTGCAGCCGGTCATCGAACGCATCTCGCGCCGGCGCCTCGACCTCCTCACCGAGGCCTACCGGCAAGCCGGCTTCGAACCGCACGCGGCCAATCACCGCGCCCGCCTCGCCTACACCGCCTACACCGGCTTCCTGCAACTGCACCAGCACCACGGCATGCCGCGCATGGACCACGACGAGTTCGAGGCCTATGTCGCCCACGTGATGGAGACGTTGATTCCGGGGTGAGGCCGTCATTCACGACGACGGCAACATCGAACCCGTTCGAAGGAGATGCCGATACGACACCCCTGGCACTCGGCCGGGTTCGGAACATGGCACTCCATTCTCACGAACACCTGCGAGAGGTACCGTCGCACGACCTGTCGGCATGCCCGGATGCCGGCACCCGCTCAACCCATCCCGCGTCCATACGCCGGAACCACGTGGTCCTCACTCTTCAACAGGCCCATAAAATGTCGATTTTCAACGAAAATGTCGACATTACATGGCCTTATGCCATCGACACGTCGCCACTGCATGTCGAAGAAACGCACAACTGTCGACATCTGTGTTCAATGAACGACATACGCCAACCGCCTTTGCCGGATGGCTCAACCCGGACGAGCACTCGGATGCATGCCGTCGCTCAACGGGCCCGGGAATCACCGCCCATGCCGCGCCGAACCTTGCCAAGCCAGCCCCAAGGCCTCGATAGTTTCAGCCTCAGACATTGCAGGACCGGTGCGCGAGGCGCCGGCAACAGAGGAAAACCATGGCCAGTTCGCTCGAATCCTTGAACCGCTGGGTCGAGGAAGTCGCCCGCTTGACCGAACCTTCCGCGATCCAGTGGTGCGACGGCTCCGAAGCCGAAAATGCCGCGCTGGCCGCGCTCATGCTGGATACCGGCGACTTCATCGCGCTGAACCCGGACACCCACCCGGGCTGCCACCTGCATCGCTCGCATCCGTCCGACGTGGCGCGCGTCGAGCACCTGACCTTCATCTGCACGACGAAACGCGACGACGCCGGCCCGAACAACCACTGGATGGCGCCGGCCGAGGCGCATGCCAAGGGCGATGCGCTGTTCGCCGGCTGCATGCGCGGACGCACGCTGTACGTGGTGCCGTACTGCATGGGGCCGATCGATTCGCCGATCTCGCGCTGCGGCGTGGAGATCACCGATTCGCCGTACGTGGTCGCCAACATGCGCATCATGACGCGCATGGGCGCTGCCGCGCTGGCGCGCATCGAGCGCGAGGGCCACTTCGTCAAGGGTCTGCATTCAACCGGCGAACTCGATCCGGACAAGCGCTTCATCATGCATTTCCCCGAGGAACTGACCATCAAGTCGATCGGTTCGGGCTACGGCGGCAATGCCCTGCTCGGCAAGAAGTGCCATGCCCTGCGCATCGGCTCGTGGCAGGCGCGCGAGGAAGGCTGGCTGGCCGAGCACATGCTGATCCTCGGTCTGGAGAACCCGCAGGGCGAGACCCACTACATCGCCGCCGCCTTCCCTTCGGCCTGCGGCAAGACCAACCTCGCCATGCTGATCCCGCCGGAAGGCTATCGCGCAGCCGGCTGGAAGGTGTGGACGATCGGCGACGACATCTGCTGGATGACGCCCGGCGCCGACGGCCGCCTGTGGGCGATCAATCCCGAGGCCGGCTACTTCGGTGTCGCTCCCGGCACTGGTCGCAAGACCAACCCGAACGCGCTGGCGATGCTCGGCCGCGACACCATCTTCACCAACGTCGGCCTGACCGCCGACGAGCAGCCGTGGTGGGAAGGCCTCGACGAGGGCCAGCCGGTCAGCGACTGGCAGGGCCGCGCCTACGACCCGGCCGTCAGCCCGGCCGCGCACCCGAACTCGCGCTTCACCGTGGCGGCGAAGCAGTGTCCGAGCTGGTCGCCGCGTGCCGAGGATGCGCAGGGCGTTCCGATCAGCGCGATCGTCTTCGGCGGTCGCCGGCCGTCGCTGGTGCCGCTGGTGTTCGAGGCACGCGACTGGGCGCACGGCGTGCTGGTCGGTGCGGCGATGGGCTCGGAAACGACCGCCGCGGCGACCGGCGCGGTCGGCGTGCTGCGCCGCGACTCGATGGCGATGAAGCCGTTCTGCGGCTACAACTTCGCCGACTACTTCGCCCACTGGCTGTCGTTCGACAAGGCCGGCGCGAAGCTGCCGAAGATCTTCCACGTCAACTGGTTCCGCCGCGGCAGCGACGGCAAGTTCCTGTGGCCGGGATTCGGCGACAACCTGCGCGTGCTGGAATGGATCGTCGGCCGCTGCACCGGCACGGCCGGTGCGCGGGAGACGCCGATCGGCAACTTGCCGCACGCCGGGGACCTCGATCTCGACGGTCTCGACCTCGCCCCCGCCGCACTCGACGAGTTGCTGAAAGTCGATACCGCCGGCTGGCGCGAGGAACTGGCCAGCATCGGCGAATACCTCGACTCGTTCGGTGCGCGCATGCCGGCGCGCCTGCAGGCGGAGCGCCAGCGCATTGCCGAGGCACTCGCCGAGGCCGCG
>ERZ795041.854-NODE-854-length-10476-cov-4.663372_pt1 | contig 10476 bp, 7 predicted proteins | sample MGYA00375125_ERZ795041 | MGnify/ENA primary metagenome ERZ795041 (study PRJEB30170, sample SAMN03074214) | activated sludge metagenome | biome: Common Effluent Treatment Plant; feature: Wastewater; material: Activated sludge; isolation source: activated biomass in a...
GAGTCGCTGATCATGTTGCGGCCGGCGCTGTGCTCGCTGAGCTTGCGGTACAGCGCGGGCGCGCGACGGCGCACCTTGAGCCCGCCCGGCAGCACGCCTTCATGGCCGATGCCGCGCTCGACGCAGGCGCGCATCACCTCCCAGATGCGCCCCAGGGCGGCGCGCGTCTCGGCCTCGCTGCGCCAGGCGCTCTCGTTGGCGAGCATCAGCTCGCTGATGCGCAGGCCGTGGCGACGGCACTGCGCGAGCAGCTCGGCGCCGGTCTCGAAGGGATAGCGCAGCTCGACCGGGGCCGCGGCCGGCGCACCCGACGCCGCCTGCGCCTCATCGACCACGAAGCCGCCGCCGACCGAGTAGTAGGTGTTCTCGTACAGCACGCCGGCGTCGCCGTGCGCGGAAAGACGCATCGCGTTGGGATGGTAGGGCAGGCTCACCGGCAGCAGGCGCATGTCGCGCGCCCAGTCGAAGGGCACGGCCACGCCGCCGGGCAGCGGCAGGCGGGCCTCGCTGCGCACCGCGTCCACCGCGTCGACCAGGAAATCGGGCTCGACCTCGTCCGGCCGCGCGCCCATCAGGCCGGCGACCACCGCACGATCGGTGCCGTGCCCGATGCCGGTCGCCGACAGCGAACCGTAGAGCCTGACCTCGATGCGCCGCACCGCCTGCAGCGGGGTGCGCCGCTGCAGCGCGACGACGAAATCGTGCGCCGCACGCATCGGCCCGACGGTGTGCGAGCTGGACGGGCCGACGCCGATCTTGAAGAGGTCGAGAACGCTGATGGACATGCTGGGGCTCCGATCGGCAAACTGGCTTGATTCGACTACGCTGAGCACGAAACGGCTTATGGGTGCATCAGGTGGATTCTGTTGCGCTCCGGGCACCCACTCAAGCGATTGTTTTTCATCCCGGCTTTAGCGTGGCTAAACCATGAGCACAGACGGCTCCCCCCAGGTCCACACCCGGCTGCGCGTCTTCCTCGCCGCCGCCCGCCATCTGTCCTTCACCCGCGCGGGCGAGGCGCTGCACATCACCACCGGCGCGGTGAGCCAGCAGATCAAGCTGCTCGAGGACTGGCTCGGCCAGCGCCTGTTCCGCCGCCTGCCGCGCCGGCTCGAGCTCACCGACGCCGGCAAGCGCCTGCTCGCCGCGGTCGATCCGGCGTACTCGGCGGTGGAGCTCGCGATCGACCGCCTGCGCGGCGGGGCCTTGAGCGGCGTGGTGCGGCTGCGCACCCTGCCCTCCTTCCTCGCCACCTGGCTGGTGCCGCGGCTGCCGCGCCTGATGGCACGCTTTCCGCAGATCGAGCTGCAGGTGGTGGCCGAGGACAGCACCTACTCGCTGCGCGACGGCGAGTTCGACCTCGCGATCGACCTCAACGACGGCGCCTATCCCGGCTTCCAGAGCACGGTGCTGCTCGAGGAGGAGATCTTCCCGGTGTGCGCGCCGCAGCTGTTCGCCGGCCGCCCGCCGCTGCGCACACCCGACGATCTGCGCCACTACCCGCTGCTGCACGACATGACGGCCTGGCGCGGCAGCCCGCCCTACGCCGAGTGGGAGCGCTACCTCAAGGCCATCGGCGCGCCGCAGGTCGAGGCGCGGCGCGGCTACATGTTCAACCGCAACCACGTCACCATGCAGTGCGCGATCGCCGGCATGGGGGTGGCGATCGCGCGGCGCACGCTGATCACCGACGAACTCGCCAGCGGCCGCCTGGTCGCGCCCTTCGCGCAGACGGTCGCCACCGGCAAGCGCTACTGCCTGGTGTATTCGGCCGGCGCGCTCACCGATCCGCGCGTGGCCACGGTGCACGACTGGATCGTGAGCGAGGCGCACGGCGCGGACATGGATCGCGTACCCGACCCGGACACACCCGCGAGCACGGCGCGATGACGCATCGAGTGCGCGCCCTCCAAGCACCGAGACGCCCATGCAATGAACGAGCCTCTCCGCATCCTGGACGCCGGCGACGCCGCGCTCACCATCGAGTTCGGCAGCGTCATCGACCCCGCCTTGCTCGCCGCGGTCAACGCGCTCGACGCCGCCATCGCGCGCGCGCGGCGGGCCGGCGCGCTGCCCGGCGTGATCGAGACCATGCCCCCCTTCCGCTCGCCGACGGTGTTCTTCGATCCGCTCGCCACCGAGCGCGACACCCTGCTCGCCGCGCTGCGGCCGCTGATCGACGCCGCCGAGCACGGCACCCCGGTCGACGGCCGCGACGAGGACGCGCCGGTGATCGAATGCTTCGACGGCGGCCTGCATCTGGTTGCGCACGGCGGCGCCGTGACCGCCGCCGAGGGCGCGCGTATCGCGCGCGCCGCCGAAGCGGAAACCCGCGCGCTGATCGAGACGCTGGTCTGGTCGACTTCCGCCAACGCTGTCGCCAGTGGCGCGATTCGACAAACTGCACCAAAAAAAGCCCGGCCCAGGTCTAAGATGAATTTCTCCTTGAGGCCGCCAGCGTCGCCTCGGCCCCGAAGTGCCAGGGATGTGTTTCACCGTCGCGCCTGGCGCATTACGAGTCCGTTCGTCCGGAGGGAGCAGTTCGCCATGGGTGATCAAACTGAAGATCGGTCGACACGCAGGATGGCGTCCCAGCCTTATCGCGCGCGCTTGCCGGGTTTCATCGTCGATGAGGAAATCGGGCTCGGCGATGTCCTCAAACGCGTGACCTACAGGATCGGCATCGAGCCCTGCGGCGGCTGCCGCCGGCGCGCTGCCGCACTGAATCGCTGGATGGTGTTCGCGCCGCCGTCGAGAAAGTCGTAACGGGGGTTCCATACGTTGTGGAAGGAGGGTACCCACCATGACGATGCACGAAGATTCCGCAACCGGATCGTCAAGCGAGGCCACCGTAGTCGGGGCCGGGCCGATGACCGTTGCGGCTGACCCCGCTCCATCTTGCCCTGCTTGCGGGAGCGCGGCGCTCCGGGGAGCGGGCAGTGGCACGTCGCCCTACATTTACGCGCTGGGCAAAGTCGAGCCGCGCTTTCCATCGCCCTCGGTGGAGCGGGAATTCAGCCAGGCGGTGGGCCGTGCAGAAACCGCCAGGATGACGGATCGCGAGGCCCTGCACGCGGTGCTGACGCAGCGCCAGAATCGCTATCTGGTGCGGCAAATGTGCTGGGTGCTGACCATTCAAGGCCTCGATACGTATATTCTGCTGCCGCGCGATTCTGCTGATCTGGAGCTGTTCATCGATGCGTTACGCCCGACACCCGGCCCCGAGGATCAGGACGTGGTGATCGGCTTGCGCAACGGCATCGCGCCGCCGGAGATGTGCAACGGGTTGATGGTGCCGGTGGTGCTGTTCGATCAAATCTATTCCTTCGACCGCAGCTCGCTCATCGAGTCCATCCCGCAGACAAAGGACCTGCCCGAGAAGAGTTTCCGCGCGGCTGCGGCAGAGGTGTTTGACCGCATCCTGCAGATGGCAGGCAACACCGGCGCGGGGGATGAGCATCGCGCCATGAACTACCTGGTGGTGCGCTACCCGGCAATTTACGCCAGGACAGCGGAGGCCTTTGCGCAGGATCTGTCGTTGAGCGCGGTGGACGTGCGCGCCTCGCCCTTGAGTGGGCCGCGCAAGATCGTCGAGGTGATCTTTTCCTACACGAACCGCAAGACCGACTTCATGGAGAAGTACTTCGTGCGGGTCGATGTGACGGAGGAGTTTCCATTTCTCGTTACGAAGCTCACGCCCTACATCGACCGGTGAGTACACAGTGGGAGGAGCGGAGGCATGGCCACTCCCGGCTGGAATGCGGATTTCGGTGTCTATCGATCCAGCGCGCACTATGGCAATCGCGCGAGTGGGTCGGCCGCGGCAGGCTTGCAAGCGCGCAATCTGGGCCGCAGCGCAGGCTGTCGCCCGGGAACGGTTCAATGCGTCGTCCCCGGCGGCAACTGGTACTGCGCGGACCTGAACACGGATCCATTCAACTGCGGAGCTTGTTGTCGGCCCTGCGATGAAGGGGATGTATGCTGCCGCGGCCGGTGCGTGCCAAGGCATCGATGCGACATCCCGATGCCCCCGCTTCCGCCGTCCATCACCGGCGGCTGCCCCGGCGGCCAGGAGCGATGCCGAACCCCGACGGGGTGCAAGTATTGCACCAACACGCAATTCGACCGCCGTAATTGCGGCGGCTGCAATCAAGCGTGCACTCGCCTGGATGAAGTGTGTTGTCGCGGCGCTTGTGTCGTCGCCACCACCGAGGAAAACTGCGGCAGTGACTGCAGCCGCTGTAGCGAAGGGCAGCGCTGTTGCTTGGCGCCGACATTTGACTCGGCCTTCAACTGTGTCGAACTGGGAACCCGCGAGCACTGCCTCTCATGCAATGACACCTGCTCGTTGACTGAAACCTGCTGCCCTGCAGGCTGTGCGAACCTCGATATTGATCAAGACAACTGCGGCGTGTGCGGCAGGCGCTGCAGATCGCGCGAGCACTGCGAGTTCGGCCGCTGTGAATGCAATGCGGGGACATCTCGTTGCGGACCGGGCGAATGCTGCGTGCCCGATGAGCGCTGCTGCCGTGATGAGGAGGGCGTGGGACGGAACTGCTGCGCGGTCGGCTTGACGTGTTGCAGCGACGGCACCTGCCGGGACCTCGGCTCGCAGCTCCATTGCGGCGCATGCTTCGATGAGTGCGCGGCCAATGAGCGCTGCTGCCAGAATGTGTGCACGCCCGTAAACACCGTCGCCCGGTGTGGCGACTGCGGTCAGAGTTGCGAGCCGGCCGAAGAATGCTGTCGCAAAGGCAGCCGGAACCTCACGGTCGGCAATCGCAGCATCAGCGTGCAGAACTGGGAGTGCACGCGCCTGGGCACGAATTCAGACTGCAACGCCTGCAGCGATGCCTGTCCCGCGCCGAAGATCTGCCAAGACCGAAGCTGCGTTTGCCCGACCAATCGCGATCCCTGCGGGGCCACGTGCTGCGCAGTGGGGCAGCGCTGCTGCAACGGATTGTGCGTGGATACGAGAACCGATCCGCAGCACTGTGGCGCCTGCAACAATGCTTGTGCCCCGCCCAAGGTCTGCGACGCGACCGGATGCCACTGTCCGGTGAATCGCCCGCCATGTGGCACGACCTGCTGCCCCGTCGGCCAGCAGTGCCGCAACGGGATCTGCTGCGCAACCGGACTGACAAACTGCGGCGGTCAGTGCGTCGATCTGCAAACCAATGCAAGCCACTGCGGCCTCTGCGGACGCGCCGTGACGAATTTCACCTTCACTTTCAGCAACGGCTCCGTCCAGACCGTCGACCTGGCTTGTGTGAACGGGTCGCCCCAATGTCCCAGCAATTTCTGGGTACCGTGCCCGCCCCAGTCCGGCATGGCCTGCTGTCCGGCCCGCTCGCCCGTGTGCACCGGTGTGACCGCGCTCAACGCCAACGGCGAGCCGGGCCTACTCTGCTGCCCCGCCGATGCGCCCACTGGTTACGCCGACGCCAACGGGTTCGGGCGTTGTCGCTGAGCAGGGTCAGGCAGGCTGCTGCCTGTTTCCAGGGCTTCCTCATTGACCCGGCAATCATTCCCTGCGGCGAGCCCGGCCGGCGATCGCCCTGCCCCGGCCCGCGGCCCGCCCCGCCTTGAAAGCCCGCCCCGCCTGAGCTAGCGTGAATTACCGGATGGCATGGCGGAGGCGAGCATGGGCGGCACACGATATGGCTTCCTGCGCGGCCGCTCCGGCCTCGCCCTGCTCGCCGCCACGCTGGCAGGCTGCGCCCACAACGACCCTTATCACCCCGAACCCCCGGGCGCGGGCGTCTGCCTCGCCGCGCCCGCCAGCACCGAATGCCTGCGCAGCTACTATCAGGAGTTCGCCACCCACGACGTCGCCTTCGTCGAGTTCAGTGAGCGCGGCAACGCCTTCGACGACTCGCGGGTGGACGACGTGGTGCAGCGGATCCGGCGCAAGGCGGATGGCGAAGGCGCGGTGGTGGTCGCCTTCGTCCATGGCTGGAAGCACAACGCCAGCGAGGAGGACGGCAACGTCCGCAGCTTCAAGGCGGTGCTCGACACCATGGCGCGGCTGCTCGACGAGCGCTACTCGGAGGCGATGGGCAAGCGGCGGCTGATCGGCGTCTACGTCGGCTGGCGCGGCGCGAGCATCGACGTTCCGCTGCTCGAGCAGCTGACGTTCTGGGACCGCAAGGCGGTCGCCGAAGAGCTCGGCAGCGGCGGCGTCACCCGCCTGCTGCTCGACCTCGAGGGCGCCACCGCCGCCGACCCGAGGAACGTCCTCGTCGTCGTCGGCCACAGCTTCGGCGGCGCGATCGTCGTCCGCGCGCTGGCCGACGTACTCACCGAGCGGATCAGCAACGCCAGCGCCACCGACGGCAGCGCGCGCATCTTCGGGAACGGCGTGCTGGTGCTCAACCCGGCGATCGAGGCCAACCAGGTGCTGCCGCTGGTCGAAGCGGCGCGCGCCCGCAGCCATGTGCCGAACCAGCTGCCGATCTTCATCTCGCTCAGCACCGACGCCGACGACGCGACCCACCGCGCCTTCCCGCTCGGGCAGACCATCGGCCTGCTCACCTGGCGCCAGCGCGACCTCACGCGCAGCTACTACTATGACCGCCAAAACCCGGAGGGCAGCATCCCGCTGCGCGAGCGCCACCTAGACGCCACCACCGCGGGCAACTTCGCGCCCTTCCTCACCCACCGCCTCGCCGCCCGCGCCGCGGGCGAGGACATCCGCTTCGAGCTCACCCCGTGCGCGGCGAACCCCGCGGGCTGCGAGCCGAAGGGCTGGACCACCCTGCGCGGCCAGCCGGCGATCCGCGGCCTGCCCGCGCACTACCCGCTCTACTTCCTCAAGACCGACGAATCCGTCATGGACGGTCACAACGACATCTTCACGCGCGAGGTACGCAGCTTCGTATTCGCGGTGATCGATGACGTGGTGCGCAAGGCCCTGCCCGCGCGGGCCGCACCACGCGGCGCCCGCCTCATCGAGACGCCCTCGCTGCTGGCCGACCCTGCGCTGTTCGACGCGAGGATGAAGGCGATCTGGGCGAACATGCCGCCCGACAGCGAGGAATGAGCGGCGCGCCGGGGCGCATCCCTCCCCCGAAAGCGAACCCGGCCTACCCCGGCGGCGGCGCGGCGCTATTGGCAGCGTCCGCGTCGAACTCCGACACCCGCCCGCGGCCGGCGCGCTTGACGACGTAGCAGGCGTGGTCGGCCTTGTGCAGCACCTCGGCGACGCTCGCCACCCCGGTGTCGATGGTGGCGAAGCCGATGCTCGCGCCGATGCGGAACTCGCGCCCTTCCCACACGAAGCGCAGGTCGGCCACCGCCTCGCACACGCCCTCCGCGATCCGCCGCGCGTCCTCGCGCGAGCAGGCACGCAGGATGAGCGCGAACTCGTCGCCGCCGATCCGGCACACCAGGTCGTCCGCCCGCAGCCGGCTGGCGATGAGCCCGGCCACCGCGCGCAGCAGCGCGTCGCCCGCCGCGTGACCGGCGGTGTCGTTGACCTCCTTGAAGCGATCGAGGTCGATGAAGCACAGCGCGCTGCGGCCGCCGGCCTGGCGCGAATCCGCCACCGCGTCCTCCAGCGCGCGTTCGAAGGCGCGCCGGTTCGGCAGGCCGGTGAGGGCGTCGTGCAGCGCCTGGTGGGCGAGCTGCGCGGTGGCCTCGTCGATGCGGGCCTGCATGGTCTTGTGCGCATTGGTGATCGCGCGCGCCATGGTGTTGAAGCCCCGCTGCAGCTCGCGCAGCTCCTCGCTGCCGGCGCGGTCGGGCACCTGCACGCCGAGCTCGCCCGCCGCCATCCGCCGCACCGCCTCGACCAGGCGCGCCACCGGCACGGCCACCGAGTCGGCCAGGCGCACCGCCAGCGCCGCGGTCAACGCCAGCGCCGCGAGCGCCGCCGCGATGGTGGCGAGCAGCACGACCCGCCGCTCGGCCTCCTGGGCGCTGGTGTCGATCTCGACGTACACCCAGCCCACCGGCACCGGCGCGGGTGACGCGGCCGACGCGGCGAGTTCGTCCACCACCAGCGGCAGGCTCCGCACCGGGGCGGCGAAGGCGGTGCGTCCCCCGCCCCGCGCCAGGTGCTCGGGCCCGCGGGCGAGGCGCACGCGCGCCGCGTCGAGCAGGCGGGGGCTGCCATCCTGGGCGATCACGTTGCCGTCGCGGTCGTAGAGGGTCGCGGCGACCACGTCCTTCTGCGCGCGCAGCGCCTGCAGCAAGTCGCCGAGGATCCCGGCGTTGCCCGAGATCACGCCGTACTCGGCGGCCGGCGCGAGAAAGCTGACGATCGCCAGCCCGCGCTCGGCGATCGCGCTCGCGGTCATGCGGTCGCCGCGCACCACCGACAAGCCCGCGACCAGCGCGAGCAGCAGCGCCACCGGCAGCAGCACGGTGAGCAGGAGGCGGTTGCGCAGGCTCAGGCGCGGGCGCGGGCGCTTCATCGCGGCGCCCCACCTTCGGTCAGGCGCCGCAGCGCGGCCTCGTCGTCCACCCGCACGCCGTGGGCGGGCGCCTCCTGGTGGGTGATCGCGTGCTCGTAGGCGGCCGGCCCGCGCGGCGCGGGCAGGCGCGGCTTGTCCTTCTTCGCGCTGGCGAGCCAGGCCGCCACCTCGGTGGCGACCTGCTCCGGCGTGCTGTACACCGCGGCGAGCGCCCCCGCCTCCACATAGGCCTGCGAGAAGGCGATCACCGGCGTGCGAAAGCGGTAGCTGGTGAGCAGGATCGCGCGCGCGGCGGACGGGCTCGACAGCAGCGGATCGGGGACGGCGAGAAAGGCGTCGCTGTCGCGCAGCACGGTCTCGAGCCCGCGCATTAGCGCGCTCTCGCCGGCGACCACGGCCATCGCCAGGTCGAGGCCCGCACGCGCCGCCGCCGCCGCGAGCGCTTCCTGGTCGCCCCCCGCCTCGCCGACGAGCGCGCCCACCCGGCGGCTCTCCGGCATCAGCGCGCGCAGCAGCCGCAGCTGCCGATCCAGGGGCTGGTCGAGCGTGAGGGCCGACAGTGCCGCCGCGGGATGGCGCCGGCGCAGGCGCTCGAATCCGGCGCGGCTCAGCATCGTCGCCAGCACCGGGCCCGGATGCCGGCCCAGCACCGCCGCCGCCGCCGCCTCGCCGCTCGCCACCACGAGGTCGGCGCGCGCGAGCGCGGCCTCATCCATCCCCTGCGCGGCGCTGCCGGCGAAGACGATGCGGTGGCCGGTACCGGCGCTCGCCCGGCGCAAGGCGTCGGCGAAGGCCTGGTAGGGGCCGCCCGGCTGCGCCACCACCACCGCCACCTCGTGCGCGAACGCGGCCGACGGCAGCAACAGGCACAGGCACAGCAGGCCGTGGCCGAGCCAGCCGCGCAGCCGCGCGAGCGGGTGATGCCGCGGCACGCTCACCACCCCAGCCGCAGGCTGGCGAACAGCACGGGCTCGTGGCGGTAGCGGCCCTCATGGAAATCCGCGTACCGCCCGTCCACGCTCTGCGCCACGATCGCCAGCTCGTTGCCCGACCCCGCCGGGCCGAAGGCGCGCGCCAGCTTGAGGTCGAGGCGCCCCTCCGCGGGGACGCGGTCGCCGTCGTTGAGCCAGTTCATCGTCGCATGGTGGTAGTAGCCGAGACTCGCCCGCCAGCGCGGCGACAAGTCCTTGATCAGCAGCAGCGAGGTGATCGAGCGCGGCGCGCTGGTCTCGAAGTCGCGATCGAGGATGTCCTCGTCGGCGTCGATGTCGATCACCGCCTGCGACAGCACCACCCTGCCCCAGCCGGCACGGCGCCAGTCGACGCTGAACTCGCCGCCGGTCATCGAGAAGGTGCCGGCGTTCTGGAACAGGTAGGAGCGCGGCCGGCGCGCCACCTGGAAGTCGTACTCGTAGGGCGCGAAGCCCGGCGGTGGCGGCGGACACATCCGGTCCGCCGGCGAAGCCGGCTCCTCCCAGGGCTGCGAGGGGTAGAAGCAGCGCTGGTCGTCGATGTAGTCGTCGTAGCGCTTGTGGAAGGCGCGCGCATCCACCGCCAGGCCGAGCTCGCGGTACATCGCGGCGTAGCCGATCTCGAGGTGCTTCACCCGCTCGGGCTGCATGTCCTCGCCGGCGCGCAGCTGGAGCTGCTTGATCTCCGAGCCGACCCGCACCACCTGCTCGGCGCGCGACTCGACCAGCGAGGGGGTGCGGTAGGACACCCCCGCCGACACCCGCAGCGCCGATTCGTGCGTCAGCGCGTAGTTGAACGCGACGCGCGGCGAGAACAGCGAGCCGCTGTAATGGTGGTCCTCGAGGGTGCCGCCGAGATCCACCTTCAGGCGCGCGAGCGGCGACCACACCACGCTGCCGAAGACCTGGCTGCTGGTGCCGCTGAGCGTGCTGCCGGTGTTGAACATCGACGGCACCCGCGCCGCCTCGCGCCGCACCCCCGCACCGAGCAGCACGCGCCATGCCGGCGAAAGGCTCGCGCTGTACTGCAGCTCGAGATCGTCGCGGCGGGAATCGCCGTTCAACTCCACCGGGATCACCAGCGGCGC
>ERZ795041.855-NODE-855-length-10471-cov-3.485311_pt1 | contig 10471 bp, 10 predicted proteins | sample MGYA00375125_ERZ795041 | MGnify/ENA primary metagenome ERZ795041 (study PRJEB30170, sample SAMN03074214) | activated sludge metagenome | biome: Common Effluent Treatment Plant; feature: Wastewater; material: Activated sludge; isolation source: activated biomass in...
CCAGCGTCACCACGGCCACACCGGCGGCCTGACGAGCGACGCCCAGCGCGTCGCGCCCGCTTCCCCGTTCCTTCGAACCCGATACCAGCAACAACGCCGCCAGCGCGAACCCGAACGCCACCCGCCCCTGGACGGCCGCTCCATGCCCTGTGGTCGTAACGTAGCGCCACAGCAGGGCACCGTCGGCGGTCGGGATGACGGCGAGGAGCGTCGACCTCATGTCCGCGACGCTGAACGCGAGGAGTGCGCCGAGGCCGGCGAAGCCGACCAGCAGCGCCGCCCGCGTCGTCCTGCCCAGGAGCCAGAACCGTGCGATGCCGGCACTGAGGAACAGTGCCGTGCCGATCAGCATCACCGACTTGTCGAGCACTCCTGACTCCTCACGCCTCGCACCCGGCGCGACCGGGCCGACCCCGACTGTACCCAGGCAGGGCCACCGTCAGGGCGGGGAGGTTGACCGCCGTGCCAGACTGTCCGCGATGACCGACGTGGGCCACGCAGCAGTGCTCGGACCCGCCACTCCCAGGCTCGACTCCGGACAGCAGGAGGTGGTGCGGTGGTTCGCGATGCTGTGCATGGTCATCGACCACGTCGGCGCGGCTCTCCTCCCCGCTGACACTGCGCAGCCGCTCCGGTTCATCGGCCGCATCGCCTGGCCGCTCTTCGCGTTCTTGATGGCATACAACGTCGCCGTGCGTGGCGTCGATCCGACGCGCTACCTGCGACCCCTGCTGCTGTGGGCTCTGGTGGCGCAGCTGCCTCACTACCTGCTCTTCGGGTCCTTCCGGGTCTCGATCCTCGGGACGCTCTTCCTCGCTGCCAGCGCGTTGACGCTGCTGCTGCGGGCCGGCATCGGCCCTACCGGCGCGACCGCCCCTCTCACGAACCGCCTTGCCCCGCAGTACCTCGTGGCGGGCCTGGTCGGGGTCTGGCTCCTGGCGAGCTACGTCGAGTACGGGCAGATGGGCGTCGCCCTCGTCCTCGCCCTGTGGTGGGCTCTCGGTGGCGGCGGAGCGGTCGCATGGGCAGCCGCCATCGCCGCGACCGCGCTCGCCAACTACCCGTGGTCGAACTGGCCAGGCGCGCTCCTCGCGCTGCCCGTCATGTTCCTGGCCGGGCGACTGCCGTTGAAGCTCCCCCGCAGCGGCCGGCTGCCGTGGCTGTTCTACCCCGTTCACCTGACGGTCCTTGTGCTCGTGAGGCTCGTCGTCGACTGAGCGCGCGCCACTTGGCGCGCCACCTGGCGGGCCGCGTGGCGCGCCGCGTAACGGGCCGCCAGGCAGCTCGCCACCGCGCGACGAGCTTCACTCCAGCCGTCGCTCCCGAGGCCACGCCAAGGTCAGGCCGACCAGCACGACCGTCGCACAGAACACCACCAAGAACACGTCGTGCAGGCCGCCTGCCAGGATCTGCCTGAGGAGATCGCCCGTCGCGCCACCGGCTGCGCCGACGGCGGAGGGGGCCGCCTCTGCGGCCTCTGGCGACATGATCCTCTCGATGGCCGCGATGGTCACGTCCGCGCCACCGTCTGCCCTGGCGATGCGTGCACCGAGCGAGGCGTTGAGGATCCCGCCCAGCAGCGCAGCGCCTGCCGAGTTCCCCAACAGCCTCATCAGCAGGTTGCCCGCCGTGGCGGTAGCCCTCCTCTGCCAGGGGACCGACGATTGGATCGACACGATCGACGACGTGTTGATAGCGCCCATGCCGATGCCGATGGCGAACGAGGACGCCGCGACCCACCACGGGCCCAACGCTGGACGAAGCAGCAGGTAGAGGACCCCGCCGATCACGACGGCGAGGCCTCCCATGCGAGCGACGTTGGCCGGCCCGATCGGGATCAGGAGCCGGCCGGCAGCTGACGACGCCAGGGGCCAGCCGAGCGACATCGTCGACAACGCGAAGCCGGCGACGATCGGAGCGAACCCCATCACCCCCTGCACGTAGGCGGGGGCGTAGCTGATGACGCCGATCATCACGATCCCTGCCACGAAGGCGCTGAGGTTGGCGAGCATGATCAGCCTGTCGCTCCACAGGTCGAGGGGCAGGATGGCGCCCGCGACGGTCAAGAGGCGGCGGACGAGCCACAGCGCGATGACAACCGTGAGGACGCCCACGGCGACGCGCAGCGGCTGGCTGAGCGAGCTGCCCTGGTTGAGGAGCACCATCAGACCCGCCATGGTGACGAAGAGCATGATGGCGCCCTGGACGTCGAGCTGGCGCCGGCGCTGCCCCACGCGCTCGTGGAGGAAGCGTGACAGGCCGAACAGCGCCGCCAACCCGAACGGTACGTTGAACCAGAACACCCACGCCCAGTCGACGCTGGCAACGAGGATGCCGCCGATGAGCGGGCCGAGGACCGAGGACACGCCCCAGACACTGGCGAGGTACGCCTGCACACGACCGCGCTCCCTGACGGTGTAGAGGTCGCCTGCCAGCGTAACGACCATGGTGCCGATCCCGGCAGCGCCGATGCCTTGCAGGAACCGGAACGCGATGAGGAGCGGCATCGAGTCAGCGAAGCCGCACGCGAGTGACGCAGCGAGGAACACCGAGATGCTGGTCAGCAGGACGGGCTTCCTGCCAAGGGTGTCCGCGAGGCTGCCGCAGATCGGCGTGAACACGGCCTGAGCCAGGAGGTAGGCAGAGAACACCCAACTGAACAGCTCGAAGCCGCCCAGCGTCGAGACGATGCTCGGCATGGCCGTCGCGACGATGGTGCCTTCGATGGAGCCGAGCGCCATCGTCGTCATCAGGAACGCCAGAACGACGGGGCGCCTCGTCCCCGCCGCGCCTTCTGCCGAGTCGTTCAGGGAGGGCCCCGTGGGTGGCTGCCCGGCGGCGGGTTCTGTCTGTGTCTGCTGGGTGGAGTGAGGTGTCGGTGGCTGCTCGGCGGCGTGTCGCGGCACAGTGGCAGACACCATACGCTTACCGACCCTCGCGTCAGACGACCTCCCCGACGTGACGGGCGACGGCGCGCGCGACTGCCGCAAGCCACGCCGCGCGCGTGCCTGCCTCGCTGGTCCGAACGGGGGACAGCGTCAGGCGCTCGACCTCGCGCACTCCTGCCGGTCCGAAGACGACGGTCCGCCAGTAGTCGTCGAGCGGCCCTCCGAGCAGGGCGGCCTCCGTAGCAGGGCTCGAGTTCGCCGTCGTGACGATCAGTGCCGAGCGCGCATGGAGCAGCCCGATGATCTCACCGGCCGGGCCGACCTCGAACGCGACGTCCTCGCGTACGACCCTGTCGACCCAGCCCTTCAACACCGCAGGCAGGTGGAAGAACCACACGGGGTGCACGACGACGATGACGTCCGCGGCCGTCAGGTCGCCCGCGTACCGGGCCGCGACCTCGTCCGCGAAGCGCACGCTCCGCCGCTCGCGAGCGGGGCCGGACCGCGTCAACTCTTCAGCCGGACGCGGCACACCCGTGTGCGGCGCGCCCGAGTGCGGCGCAGCCTGATGCGGCACACCCGTGTGCGGCGTCGGTACCTCGCTGGCTGGCAGGCGCGGGTCGAAGCCGTCCCGGTAGAGATGGTGGAGCACAGGGTTTCCACCCGCCTCCCGCACCGCGGTGACGGCTGCGGCGGCGATCGCCTCGTTGAGGCTCTCGGGGTCCGGATGGGCGAGCACGACGAGCACCTGCGGGCGTCTCGTCTCCTGACGCGACAGCTCGGGACCGTCCGCACCACTCTCTCGTGAGCCAGCCGGCCGGCTGTCCGTGCCCGGGGGCGATGGCCGGTCTGAACCGCTCACGCGGGGGCCCGCTTCGTGCCGCGTGCAGGGAAGAAGCGGTGGCCAGCCGCCGCCATCTCAAGGAGCAACGTCGGCGGCGAGAGGCGTTCGCCATGGACGGCGCGGAGCGCCTCGAACCGCTGGACCGCCGCGGGCAGGCCGAGCTCGTCGAGCATGCAGAACGGCCCACCGAGGAACGGCGGGAACCCGAGCCCCAGCACGGCGCCGACGTCGCCGTCGCGCGGCGAGCGCAGCACACCGTCCTGGAGGCACGACACGGCCTCGCGGGCGAACGTTAGCAGCAGCCGCTCCGCCAGCTCCTCGCGCGGCCACTGCCCACGCCCGTCGACCGGCAGCGGCAGGCCCGCCGCGAGGAACGCCCTGACGTCGAGCTGCCTCGTGCGTGCATCGTCCTCGTAGAGGTAGAAGCCCTTGCGCACCTTCCGGCCGAGGAAGCCGGCCCGTGTGAGCCTGGCGCTGGGCCCCGGACCACCCGCGCCGCTCGGGTGCGTCACGTAGCCGCGTTCGGCGAGGAGCGGCGCGAGGACCGACTCGATCTTGGCTCCGACGTCGATCCCGACGTCGTCCATCAGGGCCAAGGGGCCGAGGGGGAACCCGGCACCGACCATCGCAGCCTCCAGCACCGAGGGCGCGACGCCCTCCTGGAGAGCCAGCATGGCCTCGGCAAGGAACACGCTCAGCACCCTGTTCGTGTAGAACCCTGGCCCGTCGAGCACGACGATGACGCTCTTACCTTGCCTGAGTCCCAGCGCGGTCGCGGTCGCGACGGCCCACTCCTCGGTACGCCTCGTGACGACGACCTCGCGCAGCGGCATCTTCTGCACGGGCGAGAAGTAGTGCATGCCGACGACGGCCTCCGGCCGCTCTGCACCCGCGGCCAGCTCCTCGATCCGGATCGCCGAGGTGTTCGAGGCGAACAGATGCCCCGGCGCCGTCACGGCCTCCACCTCGGCGAGCACGGCGCGTTTCAGGCCGAGGTCCTCCGGCACGGCCTCGATGGTCACGTCGGCTTCAGCCAGCTCGGCGTAGGCGGCCACGGCCGTCAGCCGGGCCGCAGCCCCGTCGGACTCAGCCTGGGTGAGACCTTCCCGACGCGCCTCTCGAGCGCTTCCACGATCCCTTCACGTCCGGCGGACGCGAGGTCGAGGCGTTCGTCCTTCAGCCTCACGCTGAGCCCCGCGGCCGCGCTGACCTCGGCGATGCCGCTCCCCATCAGGCCCGCACCGAGCACCGCCACCCGCGCGACGCGCCTGGCGGCGTGCGACCACGGGTTCTTCCGGGCAGCCGCCTGAGCGAAGAACACGTGGATGAGGGAGCGCGCCTGGGGGGTGAAGAGCAGGTCGGCGAACGCCGCCGCAGCGGCTCGCTCACCGGCGGCCCGACCCCGCCGTGCCCATACCCCGACGGCGTCGATGGCGCGCGGGACGGCCGGGTGGTTGCCCCTCGTCTTCGCCAGTGCCCTGGAGCGCGCACGAGACAGCACGACGTCGAGGACGAGCGGGAGGCGCAGGCACTCCTGGAGCAGGCGCGCGGAACGCCGTGTACGCGAGGGCCGAGCCGCCCGCCACCCCCGACCCGTCGCCAGCGCGAGGACCATCTCCTTCGCGGCCGGGATGAGCTGGTCCGCCTCCACGACCTGCGCGACGAGCCCATTGGCGAGCGCCTCCTGCGGGTAGACGTTGCGCCCTGACACGATGACGTCGAGCGCCGTGAGGAGCCCGACACGACGGGGCAGTCTGACGGTCCCGCCGAGGCCGGGCACCAGACCGAGCTTCACCTCCGGCAGGGCGAAGCGCGTGTGGCTCGAGTCGGTAGCTATCGCTCGGGCCGCGGCGAGCACCACCTCGGTCCCGCCGCCGAGGCAGGCTCCGTCGACGGCCGCGACGAGCGGCTTGCGCCACGTCTCGATGCGCCTCAGCACGGCGTTGCCGCTGTCGATGGCCCGGATGACATCGTCCCTGTCCCGGTAGTCGAGGAACGCCGCGACGTCACCTCCCGCCAGGAACGTCTGGCGATCCTCCGAGGCGAGCACTGCCCCGACGACGGCGTCATCGGCGTCGAGCGCGTCCAGCGTCTGGGCGAGGGTCGTCAGGAGATGCTCGTCGACGAGGTTCACGGCGCTGCCCTGACGGCGATTCATCAGGAGCAGCGCGACGCCTCCCTCGACTGACACCGTGAGGACGCTCTCTCGCCCGGAACGGTCCATGTGGGCTGGAGTGTACCTAGCGAGGCAGTGTGGCGCTCAGCGCGTCGTCACGCGCCGGCCTGGCGCCGACACGACCGATCACCCACGCCGAGACCCTGTTGGCGAGCGCTGCAGCCTCGCTGGCCGGGGCTCCCGACAGCCACGCTGCGAGGAAGGCGCCCGCGTAGGCGTCGCCCGCGCCGGTCGCGTCGACCAGCCGCCCCGGAGCCGGCTGCAGATGCGTACCTCTGCCTGCCTCGAGCAGGTACGAACCGTCGGCGTCGAGCTTGAGCGCGATCATGGCGCCGGGGTACATCTCGGCAAGGCTGGTCGCTACCAGTTCGGGGTCGGTCTCCCCCGTGAGAACTTGACCCTCCTCCGCGTTGGGGAACAGCAGGTCGACGCCGATGTCGGCCGTGAGGGCGTGGAAGGTCTCGGGACCCATCTCCTGGATCATCTGGAACGAGCCGGGGTCGAACGAGACGGTGGCGCCCGCCTCCTTCGCGACGGCGGCTGCTCGCCTCGCTGCCGCCCGCGGCGGGTCGCCGAAGAACGACCAGGCGCTGAGGTGCAGGTGGTCCGCGCCGCGCAGCGCGTCCAGAGGCAGCTCCGACGGCAGCAGGTAGTGATCGGCGCCCTTGCCAGACACCATCGACCGCTGCCCCTGATGATCGATCCACACGGCGACCGAACCCGTGAGGTGCGAGTCGCTCCGCACCCAGTCGGCCTCGACGCCCTCCGCCTCCAGCTCATCGATGGCGAGCCGCCCGAAGCGGTCGTTGCCGATCTTGCCGATGAACCGTGTCGGCTGACCGCAACGGCGTGCCCACACAGCCGTGTTGGCGGCGCTCCCGCCCGGCGCGAGCTGTACCTCTCCGAAGATGTCCCCGCCCGACAGGAGTTGCGTGTTGGCGCGTATCAGCACGTCCCACGCGTAGTCGCCGACCACCACCAGCGTGGCGCCCCTCGACGCTATGGGATCACGTCCAGCGTGGCCTGCAGGTCGGTGGTCGCGCGCGGACCATCGGCGTCGACGTACACGTTGATCTCACTCCTGACGCCAAACTCGGGCAGGTACACGCCCGGTTCGATGGTGAACCCGAGCCCGGGCCTGAGCCGGCGCAGGTCCCTCGTCTCGAAGCCGTCGAGATGCGCGGCGAGACCGTGGGCGCCCTTCACCCCGAGGCTATGACCGGTGCGGTGCATGAACACCTCGCCGAAGCCGGCGTCGACCAGCACGGCTCGTGCGGCAGCGTCTGCCTCGGCTCCCGCTGGCCACCTCCCCTGCTCGTATGCCTCCGCTACCGCTCTGAACGCCGCGTCTCTCGCCGCGATGACGGCGTCGAACGCGCGCTGGACGGGTGCGCTCGCCTCCGAGGTCACCGCCATCCAGGTGATGTCCGCGTACGGCGCCCGCGGCTGCGGGACCTTGCACCACAGGTCGAGCAGCACGACGTCTCCGTCTGCCAGGGTCGCGTCGCGCACGCCCGCGATCGGGCTGTAGTGCGGGTCCCCTGCATGCCCCGCGAACCCGACGGTCGCGGCGTGGTCGTAGACGAACCCTGCCCTGTCGAACGAATCGGAGATGACCCGTTGCACCTGTGACTCGAGCACGGCCTCCCCCGCGGCCCGCCGCTTGGCGATGTACGCGAGAGCCTCGTCCTTCGCGGCCATGACGGCCTCTGCGGCCGACAGGTGTTGGTCGAGCTGCTCCTCGGACCACAGCTCCATGACCTGGGCGACGTCACCCGAGCTGACGACCTCGACGCCGAGCCCCTTCACGCGTTCGATGGTGCCAGCATCGACCGTGCCGACGTACGGGTTGTCACCCCCGGGCGAGTACTCCATGGCGACCTTGGTGGCGCCTGCGAGCAGCCTCTTCAGCTCGGCGTCGAGGCTCTCGGTGCTGCTGTAGCGGCGGGCCGTGACCCCCAGGGCGCTGGCCAGGTCGGTCCGGAGTGTGCCGAACTCGATGGCGTGCACCAGCATGGTGGGCTGCCCCGTCGCCGGGACCATCAGGAACACGCGGCGAGAGGCGATGTTGCCCTCCAGCAGCGGGTCGAGGATGGGTCGCGCGACGGGGTTGCTGCCCCGGAAGTCGTAGACGAGCCAACCGTCGATCCCCTGCCTTCTCATCTCGCTCTGCACGTCGGAAAGTGCGTTCATGGCGCGATGTTACTCCCACGAGGGGTAGACTCACCCGACCGGAGCGGCACCACCGCCCGACGGAGGAACATGCGACCGATCTCCAAGGAACACGTGCAGGCCGAGCTGGACAGACGGGCGGGCACGGACGTCCACCTCCATCTCGAGACGACGACGGGGTCGTACACGCTGATGGGTCCGGAGAAGCGACCACCCGTCATCGCGTTCGCACGCAACATCCTCGTCAACTACGTCCGGGGCTCCGTGACGGGCAGCGGCCCGTTCCGGGTCGGACTGAAGCTCGCCGGCGGCTGGGTGTACGGCGACGGCCTCACCGACTTCGAGGTCAACGAGCGCGACGAGCTCCTGCTGGCGGGCCACGACGGCGAGGGTCAGCTGCCCATCGCCCTGCAGCTCTCCGTGACACCCTTCAGGGAAGCGTGAGGCCCGCCGTGGACCATCCGAGCGCACCACAGCCCGAGCCTGACGCGTTCGACCCGCGGGCGGAGAGCGGCGTCCTGATCGTGTTGCCGCACCCGGACGACGAGACCTTCTCCTCCGGCGGCACCATCGCCGCCCTGAGCGACGTCGGCGTCCCCGTCATGTACCTGTGCGCGACGTACGGCGACATGGGCAGGCGCATGGGCAAGCCGCCTACAGCCAGCCGCGAGTCGCTGCGCGACGTGCGGGTGGACGAGCTCCGCGACGCGTGCGCCATCATCGGCACCGACTACCGCTACCTCGGACTGCGCGACAAGTGCGTCGAGTTCGAGGACCCACGGGCCGTTGCCGCGACCATCGTCGGCTACATCGAGAGCCTGAGGCCGAGCACCGTGATCACGTTCGTACCGGGGCACGGCGTGCATCCCGACCACGACGCCATCGGTCAGTTCACCGTCCTCGCCGTGCGCGGCATGGCTCCTGCTGACCGCCCTCGCCTCCTGGGCGTCGCGGTCGACGGCAGCGCCATCGACGCTCCCAAGGTGGTCAGCGACATCACCACCACGGCGAGGAGGAAGATCGACGCCCTGCGCGCCCACGTCAGTCAGACCCAGTCGATGTTCGAGGACTGGGAGAAGACATGGGATCCGGACACGATGACGCAGAGGCCCGGCGCTCCTGAGCCAGACGCTCAGACGATGGCCTGGCGCGAACGCCTCACCAAGAGCGAGACGTACTACCTGATCGACCCGGACGCCCGCACGCTCCTGGACTGACGCCGTCAGGCCCTGGCCTGACGCCAGGCAGCCAGCAGCTCGGCCTCGCGCTCGGCCGTCAGCCCGGCCTTGAGGGTGGGCATGCCCCTCTCGCCGTCCCAGGCGAGCACGTCGGCGACGGTGTCGTCGAGCGCGCTGGTCTCGAGTCCCGCAGCGACTGCTCTCGCCGAGGACAGCCGCATCAGGTCGTTGCTTCCGCTCGGCAACCAGGCGGGCAGGTCGGCCCACGGCCGTACCTCACGTTCGGCAAGGAACTGCCAGTCGACCCAGGTGGGGGTAGAGGTCCCGTTGCGCGTGCCGACGGTCGAGCGACCGGCGACCTCCTCCGCCGTCGCCAGCAACTCGCCCATGGTGACGGCGTCGGGCGGCCTGACCGCGTTGAACACGCCCGCGACGTCGCGTTCGACGAGATGCACGGCGAAGCGGGCCAGGTCACGGACGTCGATCCACTGGAGAGGAGCGTCGGGCCGGTCGGGGGCGAGCACCTCCCCGCCGCGCCATACGCGCCGCACCCAGTACGTGAAGCGATCGGTGGGATCGAAGCGACCTACCACCAGTCCGGGCCTGACGATGGTGGCGCGCTCGGCCCCGAACACGTCCCGGACGGCCGTCTCGCACGCCGCCTTGAGCGGTCCGTACGTCCCGCCGTCGATGCTCTCCGTCGCCTCGTCGTCGAGCACGCCGACCGGCGCGTCCTCGTCTGCATGCGGCCCGGGGACCTCCGAGTAGACGGAGATGGTCGAGATGAACAGGTAGCGCCCCGCACGGGGCGCGAGGAGCATCGCTGCATCTCTCACCAGCCGCGGCAGGTACCCGTTGACGTCGATGACCGCGTCGAACGTCTCGCCCTCCAGGCCGGTCAGACCGCCGTCGCGATCGCCGATGATGCGCGGCAGGTCAGGCAGGACCTCCGGCTTCGAGCCGCGGTTGAAGAGCGTGACGGTGTGGCCCGCCGCGCTCGCGGTTTGGGCGATGTGCCTGCCGACGAACTCGGTGCCACCGAGGATGAGCAGTCGCATGGGTCTCCCTCTCCATCGCGTGGTGTCGCGGTGTTCTCGCGCGGTCGATGCTACCAACGAGGAGCGGGGGGGGGGATTAGACCCCCCCCAGCAGGGCGGGGGGCGACGAAGCAAAAGCGCAGGGGGGGGGGGTAGGCACGAGGGGCGGGGGGGGG
>ERZ795041.856-NODE-856-length-10469-cov-3.023046_pt1 | contig 10469 bp, 10 predicted proteins | sample MGYA00375125_ERZ795041 | MGnify/ENA primary metagenome ERZ795041 (study PRJEB30170, sample SAMN03074214) | activated sludge metagenome | biome: Common Effluent Treatment Plant; feature: Wastewater; material: Activated sludge; isolation source: activated biomass in...
GAAGCGTGCAGGCGCCCGGTACGACACCTCGAGCCGTGCGACCGCAAGGGAGATGCCGGAGTCTTCCAGCTCGCGGTAGCTGAGCGAACGCTCGCGCATCCACTCGACCCTGCCAGCCTCGAACCAGACGGGGTAGACGCTATGGTGAACGCCCCCCATCTGGTCGGTCTCAGCGAACCGGACCCGCAGGTCGGTGGAGGTCGTCGGCGAGGGCACGTCGGGCAGCATAGCAACGGCAGCGCTAACGGCGCCGACAACGGCGCCGCCAACGGCGCCGCCAACGGCGCCGGCAGCGGCGCTGGCAGCTACAGGCGCCGTTGCCGGCTGGTCCGGTCGCAGCCGGACCGTGGTGATACACTCCGCCTGGGAGCGAGCCGTGACAACCAAGAAGCCGCGCGGTATCGGCGTGGATTTCCAAGCACAGACCAGGTACCGGCGCGGCCAGCTCCCTGCCAGCCGCTCACGCGTGGCGCCGCCGTTCAAGGCGTACGCGAACCCTCACGAGATCGCGACGCTGCCCGCCCCCCAGCTCAAGGGCGGTACCGGCGTGTGGACCGCGCTCTCCAGCGCCCGGGGCGGCGAGTCGGAAGGCGGACGCATCAAGCAGGCGCTTCTGTCCCAGGTGCTGTGGGCCGGCGCCGGCTTCACGGTGGGACGCGAGCGCGTCCTCGTGACCGCGCATGGCGTCTCGTCGATCGAGATGTACGTCCTCGCCCGGAACGTGCAGGACATCTTCGCGGGCGTGTACCACTACGACTCCCGCGAGCACAGCCTGGCTCACATCGAGGTCGGCGACCCGACCGACCGCCTCGCGGACGCGCTCCTTGCCCCCCTCGACCTCGGCACGCAGGCTGCCGTCGTGTGCTTCACGGGCATCCCGCTGCGCCACAGCGCCTCGGAGGGCGGGCGCTCGTTCCGCTACCTGTACCTCGACGCCGGCGCGGCTGCACAGGACGCCGTCATCGCGGGAACGGCGCTGGGCCTCGCGACACACTTCATCGCTGACTTCTACGACGACGAGCTCGTCGACCTCTTGCAGCTCGACTCGCGCAACGAGTTCCCCCTCTGTCTCGTCGCCGTCGGCTCCTGACCACGTAGTAACGAATCGAAAGCGTGGCGGCGGTCCCGCGATGCCTCGTGAACCGTGAGGCACCGGCGGGTTCTGGCCCGTGCTCCCTCGGGCCGCGGGTAGAGGGAATCGGAAGTAAGCCCGTCCAGGACGCACAGCACGTGATTTGACACGAGAGCGGATAGGACGTACCATGCCCGCTGTCTCGCCCGGAGGCGAGCACACGACGACCGTTCGACCCGACCGTTCTCGCACGATGAACTTTCGAATCGGAACCAGTCGCCCACAGGAGTGATGTATGAGCAGCGTCAGCACTGGGACCGTCATGGCCCCACGGTCAACCGCTTCGTCACCAGTCCAGTCGTTCGAGACCGGCTTCGGCCGCGTCAGCTGCGACCCACAGGCAGTGCGCCTCGGTGAGCTGTTCGTGACCGACGATGGCGTCGAGGTGGAGGTGATCGGGCTCGAACCCCTCGCGTTCGCCGAGGCGCCCGAGGAGGACGAGGACTGGGGGGAGTGAAGCGAGGGGTCACGCTCGCGTACGACCGGCTGCGGCCGGAGGAGCGGCTCTTGCTCCACGCCTTCGAGAGGCTCGGCGCCACCGTGCGCGAGTGGTACGTGCCGGACCTGACCTTCGACCTCGGCACGGGCGTCGACGGCTTCGGCGCCCGGATGGCGGACACGGTCGTCGTCGAGCGCTGCACCTCCCAGGCACGGGCACTCGCCCTGAGCCGCCTGGCGGTCGCGAGCGGCGCCGTCGCCGTCAACGACCCGTCAGTCATCGCCCTGTGCGGCGACAAGCTGGCGACGAGCGCGGCACTCGCGCAGCGCGGTGTTCCGACCCCACGGACGGGCGTCGCCTTCGACCTCGACGGCGCGCTGGAGCTGTGCAGGCTGTTCGGTTACCCTGTCGTGCTCAAGCCACTCGTCGGCAGCTGGGGGAGGATGGTCAGCCGGCTGTCGGACGCTGACGCCGTCGAGGCCGTCGTCGAGCACAAGTCCGTGCTCGGCGGCCCCGCGCACAAGGTGCTCTACCTGCAGGAGCACGTCCAGAAGCCGGGTCGCGACATCAGGGCGTTCGTGACGAGCACGCCGGGCGGGGGCGAGGACGTGTTCGCGGCCATCTACCGCACCAGCGAGCACTGGATCACCAACACGGCGAGGGGCGGGTCGGCCAGTGCCTGCCCGATCACCGACGAGTTGGCCGAGGTCGTGGGGGCCGCTGCACGGGCCGTCGGGGGCGGCATGCTGGCCGTGGACCTGGTGGAGAGCGACCGCGGCCTGCTCGTCGTCGAGGTCAACCACACCATGGAGTTCCGCAACTCGATCGACGTGACGGGCGTCGACATCCCCCTGCACATGGCGCGGTTCGTCTTGGACGGTGCGGATGCCTGAGTCGTCGCGACGGGCCAGCGTTGCCATCGTCGGCGCGTCGGGCTACGCGGGAGGCGAGTTCCTGAGGCTCGCTCTCGGGCATCCGGCGCTGCACGTCGTCCAGGTCACCAGCGAGAGGCACGCAGGCAGCCCCGTCGAGTACGTGCACCCGAACCTGCGCGGGGTCTCGGACCTGCGGTTCACGGCGCTGGCAGACCTCGACGGCGCCGACGTCATCGTGGCCGCACTGCCCCACGGGGTCCTCGCTGGGATGGTCGACCAGGTCGCGGGGCTCGCGCCGGTGATCGTCGACCTCTCGTCCGACTTCCGCGTCCGGGACGCAGACCGCTACGCGCGACACTACGGCGGCACACATCCCAGGCCCGACCTGCTCGGCTCGTTCCGGTACGCCAACCCGGAGCTGTACGGTGCGGGGCTGCCGGGAGCGACCCGGCTCGCAGGGGCGGGGTGCATCGCGACAGCCACGATCCTGGCGCTGGCACCACTCGTCGCAGCAGGCGTCCTGGCGCGGTCAGAGGTGATCGTCGAGGCGAAGATCGGTTCGAGCGCGGCAGGGAGCGAGCCGAGCAGGGCGAGCCATCACGCCGAGCGAGCGGGCGCCGTCAGAACGTACGCTCCCACGCGGCATCGCCACTCAGCCGAGCTCGAGGAGCATCTGCCGGGCTTGAACGTCCACATGACGGCCACCGCCATCGAGCGCGTGCGGGGGATCCTCGTCACGGCCCACTGCTTCGTGCCCGACGGCACCAGCGAGCGCGACGTCGGCGCGGCACTCAGGGAGGCGTACGCGGACGAACCGTTCGTGCGGCTGGTGACGGCGCGGCGCGGCGTGCACAGGGTGCCGGATCCGCGCGTGCTCGACGGCACCAACTTCTGCGACATCGGGTTCGAGCTCGACCACGACAGCGGCCGGCTCGTGATGATGAGTGCCATCGACAACCTCGTCAAGGGCACGGCCGGCCATGCGCTGCAGGCCCTCAACATCGCGCTCGGCCACGACGAACGAACGGGTCTCGGCTTCCTCGGTCTGCATCCGTGATCGTCGTCAAGGTCGGCGGAGCGGACGGCATCGACCTGGCAGCGTTCGCGCGGGACGTCGCAGCGTTGACGGCTAACGGTCAGAGGATGGTCGTCGTCCACGGCGGCAGCGCGGAGACCAACCGCGTCGCGGAGGCGTTGGGCAGACCGCCGCGCTTCGTCACCAGCCCCAGCGGGATGACGAGCCGCTACACCGACAGGGAGACGCTCGAAGTGTTCGAGATGGTCTACTGCGGGAAGGTCAACAAGGGGCTGGGGGAGCACATGCAGCGGCTCGGCGTGAACGCCCTCGGGCTGTCAGGGCTCGACGGCGGCCTGTTGCGCGGCCGGCGCAAGGCGACCGTCCGGAGCGTCGAGGACGGGAGGACCATCGTCCTGCACGGGGATCACACGGGCACGGTCGACGTCGTCAACACCGCGTTGCTCGAGACGTTGCTCCAGGCAGGGTACCTGCCCGTCGTCTCGCCTCCGGCCCTGAGCCACGACGGGGTCGCCATCAACGTCGATGGCGACAGGGCAGCCGCTGCGATAGCGACGAGCCTGGGCGCCGACACGCTGCTGCTGCTCTCCAACGTCCCGGGCCTGTTGCGCGACCTCGCGGACGAGTCGAGCGTCGTCGAAGGGTTCGCGGGCGACGAGCTGGACGAGTACGCCCGGTACGCGAGCGGACGCATGAGGATGAAGCTGCTCGGGGCCGCGGAGGCGGTGCTCGGTGGCGTGCAGCGCGTAATCTTGGGTGACGCCCGAACCGCCGACTGCGTCACGAGCGCGTTGGCGGGGGCCGGGACCGTGATAACGGGTCCGGTGGCGTGAAGCGGTGCGCACAGGTGCGGCCACGGAAGAGGTAGAACGATATGTACAGTAGGTTCGATGAACATCACCGCGTGGGGTTGTGGGAGCCGGACGTCGTCTACGTCAGAGGCGACGGCGCCAACCTGTACGACGACGAAGGTCGTCGCTACCTCGACTTCCTGGCAGGCATCGCCGTCGCCAGCGTCGGGCACGGCAACGCTCGTCTAGCCGAGGCGGTCGCACGCCAGGCGGAGAAGCTCATCGTGTGCCCCCAGAACCTCGGCAACGACACGCGCGCCGCGTTCACGAGCAAGCTCTTCGAGTTCATCAGGCCACCCCTGCAACGCGTGTTCCTCTCGAACTCTGGCGCGGAGGCCAACGAGGCCGCCCTCAAGTGGGCGCGCATGGCGACGGGACGAAGGCGCTTCGTCGCCATGAAGCGCGGCTTCTCTGGCCGGACCATGGGAGTGCTGCCCCTGACGTTCGAACCAACCTACCGCGAGCCGTACGCCCCGCACACGGTCGAGGTCGAGTTCGTGACGCTCAACGACGCCGATGAGCTGCGGCGCGCCGTGACTCCCGACGTCGCTGCGGTCATGCTCGAGCCCATCCAGGGGGAGAGCGGCATCAACCCTGCGACCGACGACTACCTGCGCCTCGCTCGCGAGCTGACGACCGAGGCAGGCGCCATGCTGGTCTTCGACGAGATCCAGACAGGGGTCGGCCGCACCGGAACGTTCCTCGCGAGCGAACGGTCGGGCGTGTCCGCCGACATCGTGACGCTGGCGAAGGGGTTGGCGGGCGGCGTGCCCATCGGCGCGACGCTCATGACGGACGAGGTCGCGCGGTCGATGCCCAAGGGTGGGCACGGGACGACCTTCGGCGGCAACCCGCTCGCTGCGGCAGCCGGCCTCGCTGTGCTCGAGGAGATCGAGGAGCGCGGACTGATGGCGAGGGCGGTGACGTTGGGCTCGCGGCTGGTCGACGGGCTCACCGCGCTCCGCGCGGAGAGGGTCCGCGAGGTGCGCGGGCGCGGGCTGATGGTGGGCGTCGAGCTCAAGGAGAAGGCCGCGCCCGTCATCGCGTCGCTCAGGCAGGCCGGCCTGCTCACGATCTCGGGCGGACCGAACGTCATCCGGCTGCTGCCGCCCCTCGTGATCACGGAGGCCGACGTCGATGAGGCCGTCGGTCTGTTCGCGGAGGTCCTGGGAGCCTCCTGACGCACCTCGACCCCGTCGAGCTCCTGACAGGAGCCGTGTCCATCGCGAGCCCGTCGGGTAGCGAGGGACCGCTCGCCGAACACCTCGTCGACGCCATGCGCGGCCTGTGCCGCGAGGCGTACGTCGACGAGGTCGGCAACGCCATCGGCCGCTGGGGCGACGGCGGGGTGCACGTGTGGCTCCTCGGGCACATCGACACGGTCCCCGGTCGCATCGACGTGCGCTCGAGCGACGGCGTTCTGCACGTACGCGGCACCGTCGACGCTAAGTGCAGCTTCTGCGCGTTCATCGCGGCCGTCGACAGGCTGGCGTGCGCGGTCGAGGGCGCTCTCTCGGACCGGCTCACGCTGACGCTCATCGGGGCGGTGGGGGAGGAGGCTCCCGGCAGCGTCGGCGCCACCCACGCCGTCGAAGCCCTGCCCCGGCCGGACCTGGTCGTCATCGGTGAGCCGAGCGGCTGGGAGGCCCTGACCCTCGGCTACAAGGGCACGCTGCAGGTCGAACTGCTTGCCAGTCAGGCGAGCAGGCACTCGTCGGTCGACGAACCGACCGCAGCGGAGAGGGTGATCGAGGCGTACAACGCCATCCGCTCCTCAGTCGACCGGTACGGCGGCGCGCTCGGGCAGGGGGCGGCACGGGCTCAGTTCGACCTGCTTCAACTGCGGGTGCTCGACGTGAGCGCGTCCGACGATGGACTGCAGCAGCGCGCCCACGCGCGGCTGGGGTTCCGGCTGCCGCCCGGCGCGGACATCGGGTCCTTGAGCGCTGCACTCGCGGACCGGGCGGCGACCGTCGGGGTCGAGTGCCGCGCCGTGCCCGGCGCGGTCGCGGCGCACAGGAGCGGCAAGGACGGTCCCCTTCAGTCAGCCTTCCGCTCCGCGATCAGAGCGGCAGGCGGCACACCTCTGCACAAGCTCAAGACGGGCACGTCGGACATGAACGTCGTCGCGTCCGCCTGGAGGTCACGCGACGGCGTCGTACCGCCGATGGTCGCGTACGGACCGGGCGACTCGAGTCTCGACCACACGCCCGAGGAGCGCCTGTCACTCCAGGAGTACCTGACGGCCGTCTTCGTGCTGGAGCGTGCGCTCGCCTCGTTGGCCGGATGAGCCTTCCGCCCAGCATAGGCACGGGGTCGTGAGGATTTGCGTACGGAGCCCGGGACCCCCTCCGTATACTGAGCCCTGATGCCGCAGCTCGAGAGCCTCGCCCTTGAACTCCTCGAGTACAAGGCACACGAGTTCCGTTCGACCCGCTCCGTTCGCGGCGGTACCTAGAGCTTGTGGGACCTGGTATCCCTGCTGTCACGCGACCGCGAGCGCCTGAGCACGGACGAACGGCGGCGCTTCGACGCCGTGACACAGTCGCTGCAGTCGTTCGGTGACTCGCCCGTCGGGTCCGCTGTCGCGACGCCGGAGCTGGCGAACATGTTCCTCGGCGACGACTCGAGCCCCGAGCTCGCCAGTGCCCAACCGCCCGTGGCGCCGTACGACACGCCCGAACAGCGCGAGGAGCACGCCGTGCTCCAGCGCCTCGCCCGGCGCGTCTGGTGGGACGACCTCGACGAGTACGTGCAGCAGGTGGCGACCTCGTGGCGCTCGCAGCGTGACAGGTACGCAGCTCGGGTCGTCTACGCCACGCTGCAGAACCTGCAGCGGAACTCGGTGAGGACGACGTTCGCCCGCGACGCGAGCCTGCGCGGCTTCCGCGTCGAGATCCCCATCCCCAACCTCGGCGATCCGCTGGTGTCCCTGTCCGACCTCGACTCGCTCTCCGAGATCGCCCGCGACCTCGTGAACGTGATCATGACGCTGGGCCGCGAGGGCAGCCCCTACCCGACGCTGGCCGTGCCGGAGGCCTCTGCCCTCGCCTACGTGCGGCAGGCTGCCATGGCCGTCGCCAGCGATCCGTACGCCGGACGCACCTCCGCCATCGACGCGCGCCTGCCGAGCAGCAAGCAGTTGCGCTTGGCGATCCAGGAGCTCACGAAGGAGCGCCTCCCCGAGGACGAGCGCGCCATGCAGCGCCGTGAGCTGGAGCGCAGGCTCGAGGAGGTGACTGCGATGGAGCGCAGCGAGATGCAGTCCTTCCAGCGCGACACCGCAAGCCTTCAGGAGATCGTGCACGCGTTCTTCGAGCGGCTCGTCGACTACCTGCCGACGAGCGTAGGCGGTCGCGCCTCCGGCCCCCAGCTCGAAGGGGGCGTCCTGTTCGGAATCAACCCCGCCTTGAGGACGGAACGGGTCGCGCCCGGCGCCACTGCCATCACCGTGCGCCTCGTCGGCCCCGTCCGTCTGAGCCTCCACGGCCACGACTTCGCCTTCTCCGGCATCGCCTCGTCGCGCTCGCTCTTCGTCGACGGCAAGGAGATCGAGCTCGACGGCTCCCAGATCACCCAACTGGGGCACGACCGGCTCGGCGTGTTCAGGGAAGGCGACTACGTCCACCTCCGTCTGCGCGACGAGGGCAGGAGCATCGCGGTGCGCCTGGCGGAGGCGCTCGTCGTCCTGCACGTCCTCACCAGCCCTCACAGACAAGACCTGCTGACGATCGCGAAGGTCATCGCGAACTCGGTGAGGGGAGAGCCTCAGGAGCTGATCCTCCAGGCGCTCACGCGCGCGACGAGCCTCGTCGCCCGCGCACCGGACCAGGCCCAGGCGCTCGACGGGCTGCTGCGCGGCGCGGCGCGAGCGACGGGTGTCGACCTGAGCAACGCCGCCATCGCGGGTCTCGTGTCGAAGATCGTGCAGGCCATGAACACGGACCCTGGCGACCTCGCGGGCGTGCTCGAACGCGTCGGCGCCGACCAGCACGAGTTCCACCCGTTGACGGGCGAGCCCATCACGGTCGACGTCGCGGGTCAGAAGATCACCGTGCGGCAGTACAGGGGCCGCACCAAGGAAGCGCAGGAGAGCCTCGTCGCCATGCTGCCCGGCCAGGTGCTCGGTTCGTTCACCGACTACCTGCTCGCTCCCCTCGGCTCAGGTACCTTGTTGTTCGTGAGGGGCGCCAACGACATCGGCGTGCTCTACCTGTCGCGGGCCAAGCTCGAGACCGCTGCAGACTGACCCTCGCGTCCCCTCACCCGGCTCGGGCACAGGCTGGAGGCCGCATGGCGCACCCACTGTCCGACGATCAGATCGAGTCCGCGCTCGCCTCGCTGCCGCAGTGGCGCTTCGAGCACGGCGCGCTGCGGCGTGAGTACACGTTCCGAGACTTCTCGGAGGCGTTCGCGTTCCTGACACGCGTGGCGCTGGTCGCCGAGAAGAACGACCACCACCCCGACATCCGCAACTCCTGGTCCACGGTGACCCTGGACCTGAGCAGTCACGACGCGGGCGGCGTCACGCAACGCGACCTCGACCTCGCCGCTGCCATCGATGACCTGACCGACTGAGCGACATCTCGCGTCTCACTGGCCGCCGCTCACAGGCGGCTGGCCGGGCGCCGTGAAGCGGTAGGTCGACCGCAGGACGTCTATGTCCGCGGCCCCGACGGTCCCGTCGCCATCGAGGTCGCCCGCGAGGTTGACACCGGTCGCGCCGAAGGTTTCCGCAAGGGCGATGAGGTCGTAGAAGTCGACGGTCCCGTCGCGGGTCAGATCGGCGGGCTCGAAGCGGCCGAGAGCGAGCAGCTCGGCGACGTCGGCAGCCGACGGCGCGGCGAGGGAGGTCGTGAGTGCCCGCGCCATCACACCGTCCCCGCCCTCCGGCAGTCCGATGATGACTCCGAGCTCGTGCACGATCGCAGCCTGAGCGAGCTCGCCCGCGCTCGGTGACACGTAGGCGGTCACGGCTCCCCCCGGACCGACGGTCGTGAGCGACAGCGTGTCAGGCCCGAGCAGCTCGTCCGTGCCGTACTGCAGGCGGTTGCTGCTTCCCTGCACCTGTGTGAGGTGCAGCTCGATGGCGTCCGCGACGGCCGACGTCCACGCGGAGGCAGCGTCTGCGGCCTTGTCGCTCAGCGACAGCGGACCACCGCTGTCGTCGACCTGGTAGTCGACCTCGATGGTGCGAACCGTCACTGGCTCGTCGCCCTGGGATCCGCCCTCGGGCTCCGTCTGCGGGTCGGCCTGGGTGTCCTCGGGGGAGGCGTCCTCGAGGGTGGCGCTCTCATCTGCCTCGCCCGGTGCGCCCGCTCCCTCCAGCGTGTGCGGAGGGGTCACGGTCCCGTTCAGCACGCCCTGGACTGCCCTGACGACCTGCGTCGTCGTCGCTCCATGCTCTGCTCGGACGAGGTTGCCGTCGTCGGCGATCGCCAGTGCGAGGCCGTCCAGGTCGACGAAGCCCTCGTCCTCGATGCGCCACAGTCCCTGCCTGAACCCCACGAGGGGAGACGCGAGGCCCTCCTGCTCGTAGGCCGCCACGAGGAAGCTCTCCTCGAACCGCCAGTCCGGAGCACCGGACACCAACAGCTCGGCACCGGCGGCCTCGCTGCCGAGGAAGGCCAGGGTCACCGTCGCGGGCGCGACCTCTGCCGGGTCGAGGGGACCACGCGGCTCGTCCGCACTGCCGCGCTCCTCTGCGGCGGTCGCCGGGTCGTACCCGAAGCCTGCGAGGAGCTCGTCGACGCGCAGCGTCACGAGCGTCCACCCGACCCCTGCGCGGTTCTCGCTGACGACGTCGCTGACCGTGCCGTAGAAGACGAGGTCGGCCCTGAGGAGGACCTCGGTGGGCGACATGAGCCGGTAGGTGGTCGCGGTGGCTGGGAGCGCGATGACGCAGAGCGCGAGGGCTGCAAGGAGGCGTGCTGGCCAGCGGGGCCGGGCGGTGCGCTTCTGCGGCTTCGCGCCGCGAGGCGCCGGGTTCACGGGGCGTCCTCGGGGTCCGCGTCGCCAGCGGGTTCGTCGGCAGGCTCGTCGGCGGGTTCGTCGGCAGGCTCGACGGCGGGTTCGTCGGCAGGCACGTCGTCCTGGCCGTCCTCGCTGCCCATCATGAACGACCCGGCGGGGACGA
>ERZ795041.857-NODE-857-length-10453-cov-4.544624_pt1 | contig 10453 bp, 10 predicted proteins | sample MGYA00375125_ERZ795041 | MGnify/ENA primary metagenome ERZ795041 (study PRJEB30170, sample SAMN03074214) | activated sludge metagenome | biome: Common Effluent Treatment Plant; feature: Wastewater; material: Activated sludge; isolation source: activated biomass in...
CGCTCCAGTTCGGCGATGATCTCCCGGATCGCCTGGGCGCGGGGCGGGGCTTCCACCTCGGCCAGCTGCTCCACGCCGAGCGTATAGGCCGTGGCGTGGATGTGGGAGCAGATGCCGCAGATGCGCTCCAGCAGATAGAGGTTTTGCGTCCAGTTGCGGCTCTCGGTGCCTTTCTCGATGCCCCGATGGGCGTAGCCGAGCCGGACCGAAGCCCCGGTGACCGTCTCGCCCTCGACCGTGAACTCGAAATGGCCCGGCTCTTTTAGCGCAGGATGTTGCGGCCCGATGGGGATGATAAATTTATCGGCTGTTTGCGTCGGATTCATGGCAGTTCTATCCTTCCGCTAGCGCTGAGGCGATTTCAAAATCCTTGCGCATCGGCCACACGCCTTCGGGCCAGTCGTCGGGGATGAACAGGCGACTCTGATCGGTCGCCCCGGCGATCTCAACCCCCAATATCTCGGATAGCTCGCGCTCGTAAATGCCCGACAAGGGCACCAGATCGCGCAGCGTGGTCACCACGGGTTTCTCTCGCGGTATGCTCAGTCGCAGGGTCACCACGGCCGCGCCTTCGGCGAAGTGATAGAGCACCCACAACTCGCCCGTCTCCACGCCCGGGTCCATGCCGGTGATGGCGACCAGATAACCCCAGCCGCCCCTCACCAGTGCTCCGGCGGCGACCAATAGATCATCGGGGTCGATGTCGAAATCCAGCCGGTGCGGCTGGGGCCGGTTACTCCCTCGCGCCCACTCGGCCAGCAAATGCTCAGCGCGCTCCAATTGGGTCTGCGTATTCATCGCTATGTTCCTCTTCCCGCGGGGCTTCATGCGGGTCGATACCCATCCCGGCCACCAGATGGTCGATTTCGGCCGAGCGGTCCGGTTGCAGTTGCTTTAGCAAGGTCACCACGCCGTGGATGATCGCTTCGGGCCGCGGCGGGCAGCCGGGAATGTAGGCATCCACGGGGATGGCCTCGTCAATGCCCCCCAGGATGTTGTAGCAGCCGCGAAACACCCCGCCCGAGATGCTGCATGTGCCGACGGCGACGACGAACTTCGGCTCGGGCATTTGCTCGTAGACCCGGCGCAACCTGTCTCTGGATTGGCGCGTGACCGGGCCGGTGCAGACCAGCACGTCGGCGTGGCGCGGGCTGCCCTGCAGCTTGATGCCCAGCCGCTCCAGATCGTAGCGCGGCGTCAGCGTGGCCAGGATTTCGATGTCGCAGCCGTTGCACGAGCCGCTGTTGTAATGGACCAGCCAGGGTGAATTGGCCAGCGCCCAGTTGCGCACCCTTTCCAGCAAACTTTTCAGATTTCGAGTCGAGCCTGTGACCATCATGTCAACATCTCCGTTCAACGTCTACGTTCAACGTCTACGTTCAACGTCTACGTCATCACCCAATGTCCACTAACTCAGCAACAGGATAATCATTGTGATCGATAGCCCGGCCAGATAAAGGAGCAGCGGAACCCACAGCCCGATGTCGATGGTGATGCCGCCGCTGGCCAGCCCGGCCGTCGCCAGAACCAGCGCGCTCAGGTGAAGGACGGCGAAGAAGAGGGCGACGATGAAGAACTGCCGGTAGCCGGGCGCTGCCTTGGTTGTCGAGGCGATCTCTCCCCCGGCATACAGGCTGGATTTGTCCGAATCGGCGTGAGCGGCCGCGGGAGCCATCAAACGGCCGACCAGGTAGAGCAGGGCGACGAGCGCGATGTAGATGACGAAAGCAACCGGTGGCGAAGTCAGCATTGTCATTAGTTCCCATCCTTGCGACTTATCGAGCGACCAAACGCAACAGATCGGCCGCCGCAGGGACGGTCAGCCAATCGGCCAATATGGGCATCACGCCCAACAGGATGATCGCCGCGGCCAGAATGACCAGCGGCACGGTCATCGCCAACGGGATCGACTGGCCGTTGACGACGGCCGCCGCCGGTTGGTGCCGGTAGAGCCGGTTGATCAGCGGCGCGTAGTAGCCCAGAGACAGGACGCTGCCCAGGGCGGCGATGATCAGGACGACCAGGATGGCCATGTCCTGCGTTTTCGCCCCGGCCATCAACACCTGCCATTTCGACATGAATCCCACCAGTGGCGGCAGCCCGGCCAGGCCCATCAGCGCCAGGCTCAGCACCAGCGCGATGACCGGATAGCGCCGGGCAGCGCCCGACAAATCGTCGATGACCAGCCCCTTGTGGTCGCCAGGTTCGCTTTCATTCGCCGCGCCTGATCGGTGTTGCAGGCCAAAGAGCAACGCGCCGACGGCCATGAAAGCCAGCCCCTTCATCAGGCCGTGGCTCAGCAGATGGAAGAATCCGGCCTGCGCGCCTGCCGGCGTGCCGACGTATAGGGCCACGCCCAGCCCCAGGGTCATGTATCCGACGTGGGCGATACTGGAGAACGCCAGCAGCCGTTTTACCTGTCGCTGCGGCAAGGCCATCAGATTGCCCAGCAGGATGTTGAACAGCCCGAAGCCGATCAGCAACGCGCCCCAAGTGACGGCCGCCCCGGCCAGCGCCGATAGCGCCCGGAGCAAGGCGATCAACCCCGCCTCGATGACGACGGCCGACAGGATGGCGCTGATACCGCTGGGAGCTTGCGAGTGAGCGTCGGGCAGCCAGGTGTGCAGCGGCACGAGGGCGGCCTTGATGCCGAAGCCGATGACGAAAAGCGCCCCGGCCGTCACCCATAAAGGTGTGCCTGTCGCGGCGGTTTCCAATGCCGCCCGAATTTCCAACATGTCGAGCGTGCCGGTGGCCAGGAGCGTCAGGGCGATGCCCAGCAGGATGAACACCGAGCCGGTCGAGCTTTGGATCAGGTACTTGATGCCCGCCTCCAGGGAGGCGCGATCGTGGATGTAGAACACCACCAGCGGGTAGGAGGTGATGGCCATCAACTCGAACCACATCCACAGATTGAACAGGTCGCCGGCGCTGCCCAGCCCGATGATCGCTCCGGTCAGCAGCAACAGCAGCGCGTAATGCTTCTCGGAACCCTCTTCCCGGCCGATGGCGGGGCCGGAATAGAGCAGGATGACCGTGATCAGGGTCATGACCAGGCAGGCCAGCAGAACGCTCAGCCCGTCGAAGCGCATGGTCACCGCGCCCAGCGTCCACGTGGCCGCGCTTGCCAAATCGACGTCGCCCGCGGCAAAGAAGGCGACGAGCGCCCGGCCAAGGCCGAACCAGCCGACGGCGATGCACAGCAGGCTGAGCCAGTGGGCCAGGTTGCGGCGCGAGCCGGCGATGATGCCGATGCGGCCGATCACATAGACAAACGGCGCTGAGAGGATCAGCCAGAGAATGAGCCAGACAAATGGCGGGAGGGTCATATCACACAACCCCTTGCAATAAAAGGACCAGCAGGGCGATTAGCCCCAGGATGATCCCGACGATATTCCAGCTTAGCTGGCCGGTTTGCGTTTTTTGCAGCAAGGCGGCCGAGTGGCGCGTGGCGGAGACGACCGCCCCGGCCGATCCATTGAAAAACGATTCGATGCGGCCGACGCCCGGCGCAACCCGTGACTCTTGCCCAGGGGTATGGCTCGCGCGCCGGCCCGCAACCAGACCGGCCAGCGTCAGGCTCAGGATGATGAGCGTCGATGGCGCAAACACCGTGTGCGTTGCGATGAGGCTATCGGCGGCCCGATGCGGCAGAATAAAGTCGGCGTGGAAGGGAAGCGTCGCCCGCATCCAGTTGGCCAGCGGCTCCGCGAGCAGCCAGGCCGACATCACGCCGGCAGCCAGCAAGGCCAACGGCAGCGACATGGATAGCGGCACGTGCAGGCGCGCCTCTGTTGCTCCGTGCCGGGGCGGGGCGAAGAACACCATCCGGCACATGCGCGCGGCATAGATGGCCGTGATGGCCGCGCCGGCCGCCAGCGGCAGGCAGACGCCCAGCGGATTACTCTCCAGCGCAGTCTCCAGCAGCAGCTCCTTGCTCCAGAAGCCGTTGAAGAACGGCAGGCCGACCAGCGCGGCCGCCCCGATGAGAAACGGCGCGGCCACCCGGGGCATCCGCCGCCACAATCCGCCCATCTCGCGCATGTCGCGCGTGCCGAGCTGGTGGATGATGGCCCCCGCGCTCAGGAACAGGAGCGCCTTGAACAGCGCGTGGCTGAACAAATGGAATTGGCTCTCGAAGATCGCTCCGATGCCGACGGCCGCCACCATATAGCCGAGCTGGCTGACCGTTGAATAGGCCAGCACCTGCTTCAGATCGTTGCTGAAGACGGCGAACAGCGCCGCCAGCAGGGCAGAAGTGACGCCCATGGCGATGACGACGGCCGACCACCCCGGCACGCCCGCAAACGCGGGATAGAACCGGGCCAGCAGATACACCCCGGCGTTGACCATCGTCGCCGCGTGGATGAGCGCGCTGACCGGCGTCGGCGCTTCCATGGCGTCCGGCAGCCAGATGTGGAGCGGGAACTGGGCTGATTTGGCCATCGCCGCCAGCAGGAAGCCGAAGGCGACGACCGACAGGACTCCGCTCGGTAGCGTTCCGGCGGCCGCCAGCAGCGTGCTGATTTGCAAATCGGGCAGGTAGGCGGCGGCCACGATGATGCCGATGAGCAGCCCCACGCCGCCCAGCTGGGTGATGATCAGCGCCTTGAGGCCGGCGGCCACGGCTTTGGGGTCGTCGTTGTGGAAGGCGATCAGCGCGTAAGAGCAGAAGGCCGTCGCCTCCCAAAACAGGAACAGGAAGAGCAGGTTGCCGCTCAGCACCAGGCCGCACATCGCGCCGATAAAGATGAGTACCAGCGCGTAATAGCGGCCGAGTTGCTCCGCCCCGTCCATGTAGCCCCGCGAGAAGATGACCGTCAGACTGCCGACCGTCGTGGCGATGACCGCCAGGGCCGCGCCGAGGCTGTCGGCGACCAGGGTCAGATCGCCGGCGAACGCGCCGAAGGGCAGGCGAATCACCGCTTCGCCTGACGTGCCCCAGTGTGAGGGCCACAGCAGCAGGATGGCGGCGGCCGCGGCAGCCAGCGAGGCAACGGCGGCCGTCACATGCTGCGCTCCGGGTCGCCGGTCGCCAAGCAGCCGGACAGCAATCGCACCCATCCAGGGCGCGCCAATTGCGATCAGGATAAGTGTGGATGCCATAGCGCTTCCCGTTGTCATTAAGTTGTAGATTGAGTTCCTCGTCTCACGGGGCGGGGAACCGCTTTCCAGCCGATGTTAATGCTGGAGACGTGTGAGTTGAGCGGCGTCCAAATGGCCCGTCCGCCGCTTGATTTGTACCACCAGCGCCAACGCCAGAACGGCGACGATGGTATCGACTACGATGACGGTCAGGGCGATGCTCTGGGCCAGATTCACCCGGCCGACGGCGTCCCCGGCCACGATCAGGGCCAGGATCGCCGCTTTGGTCATGATTTGCAGGGCAATGATGGCCTTGATGAGGTTGCGACCGGCCAGCAGGGCGTACAGCCCGACCCCCAATAGAGCGATGATTCCGATGAAAGCGACTTGCAGGAAGGTCATGGTTGCGCCTCCGTTTGGGGTTTGGCCGCTTGCCGCGATTCTCCCAGCAAGCTCAGCACGCCCATGACGCCGGAAATGATGATGGCGATCTGCACCATCAGGTCGAGCAGTCGGTTCTCCCACACCTGGATGATGAAGGGCGCCTCGGCCGCGGCGAGGGTCTCCATGCCGGGCAGTTGCGGCAGGATGAGCCACAGCAGCAGCCCGCAGGCGACGAAGATGAGCAGCCAGGCGAGCGGTCGGGGGATGATCGACGCGGGCATCGATTCATCTTCGGCCATGCTGATCGCAAAGGCCAGCAATACCGTGATTAGCCCGGCGCCGACGCTTAATTCGATGACCGCCACTTCCGGGGCGCCAAAGCGATAGAGAAGGAGGGCGGTCACTGCGCTAAGTGCCGCTAACCAGAGCGCAGCCGTTAGAGGGCGTGACCGGATGGTCATGATCGCGCTGAATATCAGGCCGATGAAGAGAACTCCATCCAGGAACGGCATGTTCATCCTTGCCTCCTGATATGACATTACCGTGTCGGCGGCAAATTAAATAGTGACAGTTGTCATGCTCCCGGCATGACAAATATCCTAAATTGTGAAAATTATCACAAGGGTGAGGGGTGAGGTTCAGTCAATAGCTTGCGATACAGCGCCACCATCCGCCCGGCGATGATCGACCAGTCGAACTGTTCCGCGCTGTGCCGGGCCGCGCGGCCCATCTTGTCGCGGCATTTCGGGTTGGTCAGCAGCTCATACATGCGTTCGGCCAGCGCTTCGGGGTCGCGCGACGGCACGTGATAGCCGGTCACCCCGTCCTCGACCAGAAAGGACAGCCCGCCGACGTCGGAGGCGATCACCGGCCGCCCCATGGCCATCGCCTCCAGCGCCACCATGCCGAAGCTCTCGTAATGCGAGGGCATGACGACCATCTCGGCCGCGGCGTAATAGTTTGGCAGCACGTCCTGGTCCTTGGCCCCCAGAAACAGGACGAAATCGTGGATATTCAGCTCCTGGCGCAACGCCTGAAGCCGTTCCATCTCCGCGTCGGGGCTGTCAGCCCAGGGATCGCCGCCGATGATGGCCACGCAGGTGTTCTCGAGGACCGCGGGGTGGCGCTGCCGGATGAGGGCCATGGCCTCTATCAAGGTGTCGATGCCTTTCAGCGGCTCGATGCGCCCGGCGAACATGATGTTCTTGTCGCCACAGGGGATACCGACGCGCTTCTTGGCCTCTTTCTTGTCGATGGGGTGGAAGCGCTCCAGGTCGACGCCCGGCGGGATGATCACCACCTTGCTCATGTCCGCGCCATACAGCCAGTTGAGTTGGGCCTTCTCGGCCGGGGTGGCGGCGATGATGCGGTCGGCCACGGCCATGACGTGGCTCTCGCCGTCCAGCCGTTCCTGGGGGGCGCGTTCGCCGGGGCCGGTGGCGATGCGATTCTTCATGTGGCCCAGGGTGTGGAACATGTGGACGATGGGCGTCACGCCCCAATAGGCCTCCAGCTTCTCGGCCACGAGGCCCGACAGCCAGTAATGGCTATGGATGAGATCGTAATGCAGCCCCTCGCGCCGGGCGAAGGCGGCCACGCCGGCGGCGAACTCGTCCAGGTAGTTGACGATGTCGCCCACCGGGATCGGCGCTTCCGGCCCCGCGGGGATGTGGATGACGCGGGCGCGCTCGCCCAAATCGTGATTGACCATCGGCACGCAATCGTCCTGCGAGCGGGTGAAGACATCGACATGGATGCCCATGCGCCCCAGCTCACGGCTGAGATCGCGCACGTAGACGTTCATCCCGCCCGTTTTCTTGCCGCCCAGCATGGCCAGCGGGCAGGTATGCACGCTCAGCATGGCCACGCGAAGTTCGCCTGCCGCGGTTTGTTGGTCATCTAAATGGGGAAACAGATCGTTGTTGGTCATGTGATTCCGCGCGCTACGCCCGCTCGATGTGCAAGCGATAGATTTTCGTGTCGGCCGCGCCGAACCGGTATTTATACTCTTCATCGCCGCGCATGAAGTCGAACGTCCGGCGGCCGAGCCGGATGGCCTCGTTGATGGCCTCGGCCGTCAGCACCACGCCGGGGCTGAGCGCGGCGAACGCGGCCGGGTCGAGGCCGGAGTTATAGACCCAGATGCGGCCGTTGTAATCGAAGTTGAACAACGCCGCCGCCCGTCGGTTCTCCAGCGAGGTGAACATCAGTTGCAGCGTTCCCGCCGCCAGTGCCGCGCGGCCGACCTCATGAAAGAGCGCGCGCCGCCCCTCATTCAGCCAATCCCGCTTCTCGAAGGTGCTCTTTTGCAGCAGGTCCAGAAAGCTGTCGATCTCGGCGGCCAGGTCGCTATTCGGACCGACGATGGTCGTCTCGACGCCCGCGCCCTCGGCTCGCCGCATCTTGCGGGTTAGCTCCCGCCGCTGCTTGCTGTCGAGGGATTCCAGATAAGCTTCTTCCGACTCAGGCAGGGTGATGACGGGGCAGACGTCGAGGAGAATTTCGGTGAAGGGGGCGTTGGCTGGTTGGGCGATAGCCGGCAGCAGGGTGAGGGTGGGCGAATCAGCGGGGATATTGCACAGGTCGAGGGCGCTCCAGCGCGGTTCCACGACCTGCTCCAGACAGTCCCACGTCGCCCGCCAGACGGCCTCGGCGTGTTCAGGCGCGACGATGAGGTCGAGGTAGTCCGACTCCTCAATGCAGCCGTAGAAGTGCAACTCTCCGCCGAGGTTGTAGAAGCAGCCGATGCCCAAGAGGCGGCCGTCAACGTCGCGCGTAACGACTGTCATCAGGGTCGTGTCCGGCGGCTGGAGGTGCGTCCACCAGGCGCGCTGGTAGGCGTGGGTCTGGAACGGCGTGGCCGTGATGCCCCGCGCGGCCAGCTCGTCCCACTCGGCCGCCGGTATGTCGAACGCCGACTCCCCGATGATTAGCTCCGTCCTCATAAATCCTGCCTGAAAAACAATAGGTTATTGGTTTGATTATAGCGCGTGGCCGGGTGATAACCTATAGGAATCGCATCAGAAACGGGATGATCCCCGACGTTGCCCGAATAGCCGCCACGTTCTACAATCAAGGTCACCCGCCCGCAGTTCCCTGCCCGCGGGTTTGACTATCACCCAAAGAAGAATTGTTATGCATTTATATCTCATTCGACATGGACAAAGTTTCGTAAACCTTTCAGAGTGGACCGGTGGCAATCAGGATACCGGTCTGACCGAGTTGGGTCACCAGCAGGCGGCCGCGCTTGGTTCGTGGATACCTACCGAGATTGACACCATCGACGCCCTCTATGCCAGCACTATGCGACGGGCACAGGAAACCGCCGGCTACGTCGCCCTGGCCTATAACATGGACATCACCCCCGACGATCGCTTGCGGGAGATCGGCAACAATCGCGCCGACCACCAGCCGTGGCCCAACGACGACCTGCCCGAATACAGCGACTTTTGGGGCAGCGAGCGACCGTTCGGCTCGATCACCCCTGAACGCGAAGGCGGGGAGAGCCTCATGCACTTCCGCACCCGTATCGGCACATTTATCGAAGATATGCTCGAACAACACCACGGGCAGACGGTCGTCGCCGTTTGTCATGGCGGGGTCATCGAGCTTGCCCTCGACCACGTCTTCAATGTCGGCCCCTTCCGGCGATGCGAGGTGTGGACCAAGAACACCGGCGTCACTCGCCTGGAGTTCGTCGAGCACCCGCGCCGCGAGATGTGGCGGCTCCACTATCACAGCCGCAGCGATCATCTGGTGAACATCGAAGCAGCTACAGAAATCACCCGCATCGTCAAGGCCCCCTAAGCAAAATAGCCCGCAGGTTTCGCAGATTTTTCCGAGGCACAACTCCGGAGTTTGTGTCGTTTATACAAGTTTTCTCTGTTTGGATAGCTCATGGATGTACAAATAACGGCGGATGAGCCTGATTACTCGCGCAAATGGTTTGTGATGTCGGCCGTGGCCATGGCCATCTTTTTGGCCACCATCGACGGCAGCATCGTCAACGTCGCCCTGCCGACCCTGACCAGCGCGCTTGAAACCGACTTCGCCTCCATCCAGTGGGTCGTCCTCGCCTATTTGTTGACCCTGACGACACTGCAACCCATCGTTGGCCGCCTGGCCGACATGTATGGCCGCAAGAACCTCTATAATTCGGGCTTCGTCATCTTCACCGTCGGCTCGTTTCTGTGCGGCCTGGCGTCCACCGTCGGCTGGCTCATCGGCTTCCGCGTGCTGCAGGGCATCGGTGGGGCGCTGTGTCTGGCGCTGGGTCTGGCCATCGTGACCGACGCCTTCCCGGCGAGCGAGCGCGGCCGCGCGCTGGGCATCGCCGGCTCCATCGTCTCCATCGGCATCGTCGCCGGGCCGACGCTGGGCGGGATCATCATCGAGAACCTGTCGTGGCACTGGATCTTCTTCGTCAACGTGCCCATCGGCATCATCGGCACCTACCTGGCCTGGCGGCACATTCCCCGTTCACGGCCACCAGGCGGCCAGAAGTTCGACCTGGGCGGGGCGGCCACGTTGTGCATCTTCCTGCTCTCCTTGCTGCTGGGTCTCACCAACGGGCAGCAGCAGGGCTTCACCAGCCCGCTGACATTGGGGCTGTTCGCCGTCGCCGCCCTCTTTCTGGTCATATTCCTGGCCATCGAATTTCGCCACGAGCAGCCCATCATCGACCCCAACCTTTTCCGCAGCCGCCTGTTTCGGGTCAATATCGCCACCGGGCTGTTGGTCTTCATCACCCTCGGCATCGGCATCCTCGTGCCGTTCTATCTGGAGAAGGGGCTTGGCTACAACGTCCAGCAGGTCGGCTTTCTGCTGGCGGTGCTGCCCATCGGCCTGGGCATCACCGCGCCGATATCCGGCTCGCTGGCCGACCGCTACGGCAGCCGGCCGGTCTCGGTCATCGGGCTGGCCGTGACCTTTATCGGCTATTTGGTTTTGTATACGGTGACCACCGAGACGACGGCCGTCGGCT
>ERZ795041.858-NODE-858-length-10448-cov-4.630232_pt1 | contig 10448 bp, 8 predicted proteins | sample MGYA00375125_ERZ795041 | MGnify/ENA primary metagenome ERZ795041 (study PRJEB30170, sample SAMN03074214) | activated sludge metagenome | biome: Common Effluent Treatment Plant; feature: Wastewater; material: Activated sludge; isolation source: activated biomass in a...
GCCGTGGTTGAGCAGGTGGGTGGCGAAGGCATGCCGCAGGCCGTGCGGGGAGATGCGCGCAGCGCCGATCCCGGCTCGGGCGGCGTGCTTCTTGACCAGGGTCCAGAACATCTGCCGGGTCATGCCCTCGCCGCGCACGGTGGCGAACAGCGCGTCGCAATGCCGCCCCTTCAGCAGCAGCGGCCGCGCCGCCTCGACATAGCGCACGAGCCGGTGCTGCGCCTCGGCGCCGATCGGCACCAGACGTTCCTTGCCGCCCTTGCCGGTCACCCGCAGCACGCCCTGGCGCAGATTCACCTGTTCGGTACGCAGACCGACCAGCTCGCTGACGCGCAGGCCGGTCGCATACATCAGTTCCAGCATGCTGCGGTCGCGCAGGCCGAGCGGACTGTCGTCCGGTGCCGCCAGCAGGCGCTCGATGTCGCCCTCGCCGAGTGCCTTCGGCAGGCTGCGCGGCAGTTTCGGCGCGTCGACCAGCAGGGTCGGATCGACCGCCAGCGTGCCGTTGCGCTGCAGGTCGCGGTAGAACTGGCGCAGGCTCGACAGCAGGCGCGCGTTCGAGCGCGCGTGGTAGGGCTTGCCGTCACGCCCGCCGGCGCTCGAGCGCGCAGCGAGATCGTCGAACAGCTGCTCGCGCGTGCAGGTGGCCAGCCCGCCGCCGTTCGCGGCGAGCCGGCGCGCGAAGCCCTCGAGGTCGCGCCGGTAGCTGGCCAAGGTGTTGTCGGCGAGGCCGAGCTCGGACCAGGCGCGTTCGAGGAAGGCGTCGATCAGCACGCGATCGGCGGCGCCGAGTGCGGCATCCATGCGCGTCGATGGCTGCGTCTGGGACAAGACAATTCCGGGGAAGCGAAGCGGCTTCGCTACACTAGAGAGGCTCCGACCGCTTGCGCAAGCGCGGCGCCGGCCGGGGCTGTCCCGCGCCGTCCCGCGAACCGTGTGCCGATGAACGAACCCACCCCTGCCCCGCTGTGGCTGCGCCTGGCCGCGCTCGCCTACGACGTGCTCGTTCTCGCCGCCGTGTGGATGCTGGTCGCCGCGCTCGTGCTGGCCGCCTTCGGCGGCGAGGTCGACGTGGCCCGGCAGCCGCCGCTGTACCACTTCACCCTGCAGGCCGCCCTGCTCGCGGTGACGATCACCTATTTCGTCGTTTCCTGGACCCGCATCGGCCAGACCATCGGCATGCGCGCGTGGCGGCTGCGCCTGGTCGAATCCGCCAGCGGCAAGCCGCCGAGCTGGACGCGCTCCCTGCTGCGTTTCTGCGTCGGCCTGGTTTCCCTGCTGGCGGCCGGCCTCGGTTTCCTCTGGTGCCTGTTCGATGGCGAGCGCCGCGGCTGGCACGATCTCGCCGCGCACACGCGCGTCGAAAGCCTGCCGAAAACCTGAAACCGGAGGACGAGTCGCTGCCGGAACGAGGTTTCCGGCAGCGCTCCGCAGACACCGTGCTAGGCGCGGCGGCGGAAATACAGCCCGGCCAGCGCGACCAGCAGCATCGGCGGCAGCAGGTTGGCCAGCGCCGGCGGCACGCCGTGGACCGCGCCCATGCTGACCACCGCGCGCTGCAGGAAGTGGAAGCCGATCGCCAGCACGATGCCGATGAACAGGCGCTTGGACAGGCCGCCGCTGCGCAACGAACCGAACGCGAACGGCAGCGCGCAGAAGGCCAGCACCAGCACGTTGAGCGGATGGAACATCCGGCCCCACCAGGCTTGTCGGAAATGGCTGGCGTCCTGGCCGTTGCGCTCGAGATAGGCGATGTTGCGGGCGAGGTCGCGCAGGCCGAGGTAGTCGAGCTTGACGATGCTGAGCGAAAGCAGGTCGGGATCGATCGCCGATGCCCAGCTCGATTCCGCTTCGACCGTGCTCGACGCCGAGGTCTCGTCGAACTGCGTGCGGCGCACGTCGTGGAGCGTCCACTCGCCGCGTTCATGGGTCGCCCGCGCGGCCACCGTCAGCACGCGCAGGCGCCCGCCCGGCTCGAACTCGAACACGCGCACGCGGTTGAGCTCGATCATCGGCCCCTCGCCGGACTGCAGGGTGCGCCCGCTGCCGGCGTTGACCACGGTGTCGCCGTCGCGCGCCCACACGCTGCCGCCCTTGGCCAGGGCGATGTCCTTCGACTTCGCCGCGAGGGCGAGCGCCTTGGCCTGCTGGTCGCCGTACGGCCCGAGCGTCTCGCCGAGCACGACCACGCCGGCGGCCAGCACCACCAGGGTCAACACCGCCGACAGGCAGATGCGCATCTTCGACAGTCCGGCCGCGCGCAGGGCGGTCAATTCGCCGCTGCCGGCGAGGCCGCCGAGGCCGAGCAGCGAACCGATCAGCGCCGCATGGCCGAACGTCTCGTAGAGGCGCCGCGGCATCGTCAACAGCGTGTAGGACACCGCCTTGGCGAAGGTGTAGCTGCCCTTGCCGACATCGTCGAGTTCGCCGACGAGGATCAGCATGGCGTCGAAGCCGGCCAGCACGAACCAGGTCAGCAGCACCGCCGCGAGCACCGCGCGCGCGATCAGCCGGTCGACGATCCGCCAGGCCGGCCTCATGCCCGCGCCTTGCGTGCCCTGCGGGCGCGCTTCAGCGGCTGGCCGCGCAGGATCAGCCCCGCAGCCAGGGCCAGGGTCGGCAGGTACACCCACCACAGGCCGGCCGCGAACGCCAGTTGCTCCTGGGCCAGCCAGGCACGTCCGAGGGCGAGCAGGTTGGCGTAGACGACGTAGGCGAGGATGGCGACGATGAGGCCGGCGTAGCGCGGCTGGCGCGGGTTCGAGCGCGACAGCGGCACCGCCAGCAGGGCCAGCACGAGGGCCGACAGCGGCGGTGCCAGCCGCCAGTGCAGCTCGGCGCGCTGCAGCGGCTCCTCGCTGCGCCACAGTTCGGCGGTCGGCGCCGCCCGCCGGATCGCCTCGCCGGGCTCGTCGTTGCCGTTGTCGGGCAGGCGCAGGTCGTTGCGCGCGAAGCGCAGCAGGCGGAAATCGTCCTGGCCCGGCACGCCCTCGACGCGGAAACCGTCGGCAAGGGCGAGATAGCGGTCGCCCCCGGCCGTGTCGCGATAAAGCTCGCCGCGCTCGGCGGTGATGATGCTGATCTGCGAACTGCCGTCGGCTTCGAGCTTCTCGCTCTCGACGAACATGCGCGCGAAACGCGTGCCGTCATCGGCCATCTCGCCGACGTAGATGACGCCTTCCTGTCCCGGCAGGGTGACGAAACGACCCGCCTCGAGGCCGGCGATCAGCAGCGAGCGGTTCGCCTCGGCGACCAGCTGCTGCGACAGCCGCACCGCGGCCGGCGCGCCCCACAGCGAAACCAGGCCGAGCACGAGCATCAGCGGGATCGCCAGCAGCGCGAGCGGACGCAACAGGCCGCGGACGTCGAGGCCGGCGGCACCGAGCACGGCCATCTCGCTGTCGCGGTAGAGGCGCCCGTAGGCCAGCATGACGCCGAGGAACACCGCCAGCGGCAACAGCACGTTGAGGCCGTCGATCGCGCGCAGCGCGATCAGCGAGAACATCAACTCGGCCGGCACCTTGCCGCGGGTGATCTGGTTGAGCACGGCGACCACGGTGTCGCCGAGGCTGACCAGCAGCAGCACCGCGCCGACGGCGGCGAAGCTCAGGGCGAGTTCGCGCAGCAGATAGCGGTCGAGGATGCGCAGCACCGGGGTTCCATGGCTTAGAATTGCGGGTTTCGTGCCGGCTGCAGGCTGCAGCGGCGTTGCAGTCTAGCGCAGCACGCGCATTTCAATTCGCTGGTGGAAGCCCCGATGACCCTCAAGTTCAGCCAGACCTCCGCGACGCCGGAAACCGCCGACGTCGACTGCGCCATCGTCGGCGTGTTCGAGGGACGCAACCTGACGCCCGCGGCGGCGCGCATCGACGAAGCCGGCGGCGGCGCGCTCCGGCGCCTGATCGACAGCGGCGACGTCACCGGCAAGGTCGGCAACCACGCCCTGCTGTACGCGGTGCCCGGCGTGAAGGCGGCGCGCGTGCTGGTGGTCGGTCTCGGCGATCCGCGCAAGTTCGACGGCGCCGGCTTCCGCCGCGCGATGCGCGATTCGCTCGGCGCATTGCGCAACTCGCCGGCGGTTTCGGCGGCGACCTGGCTGACCGAACTGGAGGTGGCGGGCCGCGACGCGGCCTGGAAGCTGCGCACCGCCGCGCTGGCCGCCGATCACCAGAACTACCGCTACACGGCGACCTTCAAGGCCGCCGACAAGACGCGCACGGCGACGCTGAAGTCGCTCGCCTTCGCCGGCGGCGAAGACGCGCGTGCGCTGGCCGAAGCCGAGGCGATCGCCGGCGGCGTGCGCTTCGCGCGCGAGCTCGGCAACCTGCCGCCGAACATCTGCAATCCGGCCTGGCTGGCCGCGCAGGCGCAGGTCTTCGCCGAGGGCCGCGACGGCGTCGCCTGCGAGGTGCTCGAGCGCGAGGCGATGCAGGCGCTCGGCATGGGTGCCCTGCTCGGCGTCGCCCAGGGCTCGGCGAACGCGCCGAAGCTGATCGTGCTGCGCTGGAACGGCGGCGGCGACGGCGCCCGGCCGTACGCGCTGGTCGGCAAGGGCATCACCTTCGACACCGGCGGCATCTCGATCAAGCCGGGCGCCGGCATGGAGGAGATGAAGTTCGACATGTGCGGCGCGGCCGGCGTGCTCGGCGCCTTCGTCGCTGCGGTGGAACTCAAGCTGCCGCTCAACCTCGTCTGCATCGTCGCCGCCGTGGAGAACATGCCGGACGGCAGCGCCTACCGCCCGAGCGACGTGCTGACCAGCATGTCGGGGACCACCATCGAGGTGCTCAACACCGATGCCGAAGGTCGCCTGATCCTCTGCGACGCGCTGACCTACGCCCAGCGTTTCGAACCGCAGGTCATCATCGACGCGGCCACCCTGACCGGCGCCTGCGTGGTCGCCCTCGGCAAGCATGCCAGCGGCCTGATGAGCGCCGACGACGAACTGGCCGCGCAGCTGATTGCCGCCGGCGAGGCCTCGCTCGACCGCGCCTGGCGCCTGCCGCTGTGGGACGACTACCAGGCGCAACTCGATTCCGGCTTCGCCGACGTCGCCAACATCGGCGGCAAGTACGCCGGCGCGATCACCGCCGGCTGCTTCCTGTCGCGGTTCACCACCGGCTACCGCTGGGCCCACCTCGACGTCGCCGGCACCGCCTGGGACGAGGGCCGCAAGGGTCTCGCCACCGGTCGTCCGGTGCCGCTGCTCGTGCAGTACCTGATCGACCGCTGCGCATGAACGCGACGGTCGATCCGCTGCAGCGACGCAAGCTGAGGGCGATCATCTCGGTCTACGGCATCAGTCTCGTCTGCGGCGCCTGGATCGCCATGCTGTTCCCCGGCCTGACCAACCCGGACACCCTGCAGGCGACCATGGATGCGCTGCGCGGCCACTGGGTCAACTGGCTCTACCAGATCGCCGCGCTGGTCGCCTGTTTCACCTGGCTGGAGGCGGATTCGCGCCAGCTCGACATCCGCCGCCCGTGGTGGCTCAACCTCGGCGTCATCCTCGCCACCTCGGTGTTCGTGCCGTACTACCTCTACAAGACGCGCCCGGCCGGCCGCCGCCTGCAGCCGATCCTGATCTACTTCGGCATCCTGTTCTCCAGCGCCTTCGCCATGGTGGTCGGGCTGATGATCGGCCTGATCCTGTCGTCTCCCGCGCCGGCGACGCCGGCATCGGCGATCTGAGCATGCCGCGCGCCGACTTCTACCTGATCGACAAGCCGCGCTTCCGCGAGGATCCGCTGCTGCTCGTCTGCGAACTGGCCAAACGCGCCTTCGCCGCCGGACTGCCGACCCTGATCCTCGCCCGCTCGCAGGACCAGGCCGAGGCGATCGACGCGAAACTGTGGGAGTTCGACGAGGACGCCTTCATCCCGCACCAGATCGCCGGCGACGACGATGACGCCATCACCGCCGTGCTGATCGTGCCGCCCGGCGTCGACAGCGGCGACCGTGTGCTGGCGATCAACCTGCGCGACACGGCGGCACTCGGTCGCCACGAGCGCGTGCTCGAAGTGGTCGCCGCCGATCCCGCCGAACGCAGCGGTTCGCGCGAGCGCTGGAGCGAGTACAAGCGCCTCGGTTACGCCTTGAGCAAGCACGACATGTAGGTGCCGGGATGGCCGATCGGGGATGCGGCAATACCGGGCAGCGTCCCGGCATGCGCTACCCTGCGGCTGACTTTCACGGCCTGAATCGCCGAATCCCCATCCCGGTTTTCCACCCCTTTCCCATTGCCGATTCCCCGCCCATGGACAAGAGTTTCGAACCCGGCCAGATCGAACCGAAGTGGTATGCCCGCTGGGAAGCCGCCGGGCATTTCCGCCCGCACGGTGACGGCACCCCGTACAGCATCCTGCTGCCGCCACCGAACGTCACCGGCACCCTGCACATGGGCCACGCGTTCCAGCAGACGATCATGGACGCGCTCGCCCGCTATCACCGCATGCGCGGTTTCCGCACCCTCTGGCAGGGCGGCACCGACCATGCCGGCATCGCCACCCAGAAGATCGTCGAGAACCAACTCGCCGCCGAAGGCCGCACGCGGCACGATCTCGGCCGCGACGCATTCATCGAGCGCGTGTGGGCATGGAAGGAACAATCCGGCTCGACGATCACGAACCAGATGCGCCGCCTCGGCGCCTCGGTCGACTGGTCGCGTGAACGCTTCACGATGGACGACGGCCTGTCGGCGGCGGTGCGCCGGGTGTTCGTCGAGTGGTACCGCGCCGGCCTGCTCTACCGCGGTCGCCGCCTCGTCAACTGGGATCCGCTGCTGATGACGGCGGTGTCCGACCTCGAGGTCGACAGCCAGGAGAAGGAAGGCTCGCTGTGGTCGATCCGCTATCCGGCGGCCGACGGCGGCGAAGGCGTGGTGGTGGCGACGACGCGCCCGGAAACGATGCTCGGCGACGTCGCCGTGGCCGTGCATCCGGAGGACGAACGCTACGCGCACCTGGTCGGCCGGAAGCTCGTGCTGCCGCTGACCGGGCGCGAGATCCCGGTCATCGCCGACGACTACGTCGAGCGCGAGTTCGGCACCGGCTGCGTGAAGATCACCCCGGCGCACGACTTCAACGACTGGCAGGTCGGCGCACGCCACGGCCTCGAGCCGATCGTCATCCTGACCCTCGACGCGAAAATCAGCGAAGACGCGCCGGCCGACTACCGCGGTCTCGACCGCTACGCCGCGCGCAAGCGCATCCTCGCCGACCTCGATGCCCGGGGCCTGCTGGTGGAGACGAAGAAGCACATCCTGCAGGTGCCGGTCAGCCAGCGCAGCGATGCGGTCATCGAGCCGATGCTGACCGACCAGTGGTTTCTCGACCTCACCCGCGACACGCGCATCGACGGCAAGCCGGGCCCCGGCGGCCGCATGGCGATCACCGAGCCCGCGCTCGCGGCGGTGCGCGATGGCGCGATCCGCTTCGTGCCGGAGAACTGGTCGACCACCTACAACCAGTGGCTCGAGAACATCCAGGACTGGTGCGTCAGCCGCCAGCTCTGGTGGGGACACCAGATCCCGGCCTGGTACGACGAAGCCGGCAACGTCTTCGTCGGCGAGGACGAGGCCGACGCGCTCGCACATGCCGAAGTGAAGCCGGTCGGCAGGCTGCAGCAGGACCAGGACGTGCTCGACACCTGGTTCTCCTCGGCGCTGTGGCCGTTCTCGACCATGGGCTGGCCGAACACGGGCCCGACCATCGAGGACGGCGCGGTCGTCGCCGACTGGCGCAGCGACCAGGCCTACCTGCCGAGCGCGGTGCTCGTCACCGGCTTCGACATCATCTTCTTCTGGGTCGCGCGCATGGTCATGGCGACGCAGTACTTCACCGGCAAGGTGCCGTTCCGCGAGGTCTACATCAACGCCATCGTGCGCGATGCGGAAGGCCAGAAGATGTCGAAGTCGAAGGGCAACACGATCGATCCGCTCGACCTCATCGACGGCATCGACCTCGAGTCCCTGGTGGCGAAGTCCACCGCCTCGCTGCTGATCCCGCAGGTGCGCGAGAAGGTGGAGAAGCGCATCCGCAAGGACTATCCCGACGGCATCGCCGCGGTCGGCGCCGACGCCATGCGTTTCACCTTCGCCGCACTGGCGACCTGGGGACGCACGATCAACTTCGACCTCAAGCGCGCCGAGGGTTACAAGAACTTCTGCAACAAGCTGTGGAATGCGGCGCGCTTCGTGCTGATGAATACCGAAAGCGGCGAGCTGTCCGCGACCGGCGCGCGTCCGCTGACGGCCGCCGAGCACTGGATCCTGGCGCGGCTCGCGGCCACGCTCGACGAGGTGCAGGCGCAGTTCGCCAGCTACCGCTTCGACCTCGTCGCCCAGGCCCTCTACGAGTTCGTCTGGAACGACTACTGCGACTGGTTCCTCGAGCTGGCCAAACCGGCCTTGAACGGCGACGACGCCGCGGCGGCGGCGTCGACCCGCACCACCCTCCTGCGCGTGCTCGAAGCCATCCTGCGTGCCTTGCACCCGGTCACGCCGTTCATCACCGAAGAGATCTGGCACAGCGTCGCGCCGCGCCTCGGCATCGACGGCGACAGCGTGTCGATGCGCGCGTATCCGCTCGCTGCCGACTTCGCCGACGCTTCCGATGCAAAGGCCATCGCCGACATCGAGTGGCTGCGCGCGGTGCTGTCCGGCCTGCGCCGCATCCGCAGCGAGATGAACATCGCTCCGGGCAAGCAGATCCCCTTGCTGTATGCCGGCGGCGATGCCAGCGACCGCGAACGCACCGCGCGCTTTGCCGCGCAGACCGGCTTTCTCGCCCGCACCGCATCGCAGCGCTGGCTCGAGGCCGGCGAGGCCGAGCCGGCTGCCGCCGCGGCGATCGTCGGCGAGTTGCGCGTGCTGATCCCGCTCGCCGGCCTGATCGACCTCGACGCCGAGAAGGCGCGCCTCGACAAGGAGATCCGCCGCATCGAGGGCGAGATCGGCAAGTGCAACGGCAAGCTCGGCAACGCCACCTTCGTGGCCAACGCGCCGGCCGCCGTGGTCGACCAGGAACGCCAGCGCCTGGCCGACTTCACCGGCACCCTGGCTGCCTTGCGCGAACAGGCCGCGCGTCTCGGCACGTCCTGAACGAGGATCCGCGCGGCGCGCCGGCCGGCGCGGCAGCGGCGCATGCATTCCGGCGCACGCCGCACTGGCCCGGAGGGTAGCCCTTGCGCGAGGATGCGCCGGCAGCGGCAGCGCACTCCTCGTCCCTCCGGAGAATCCAGCATGGCCTTCGACAGCATCCTCGACACCATCGGCGGCACGCCGGTGGTCAGACTGCAGCGCCTCGCGCCGAAGCACGTCGACCTGTACGTCAAGGTGGAATCGTTCAATCCCGGCGGCTCGGTGAAGGATCGCCTAGCCCTCGCCATCGTGCTCGATGCCGAGCAGTCGGGCGCGCTCCAGCCCGGGCAGACGATCGTCGAGGCGACCTCGGGAAATACCGGCGTGGCGCTTGCCATGGTCGCCGCCGCGCGCGGCTATCCGTTCGTGGCGGTGATGAGCGAAACCTTCTCGATCGAACGGCGCAAGCTGATCCGCGCCTACGGCGGCAAGGTGATCCTCACCGCGGCGGCCGAACGCGGTACCGGCATGGTGCGCAAGGCCGCCGAACTGGCCGCGAAGCATGGATGGTTCCTCGCCCGCCAGTTCGAAAACCCGGCCAACCCGGCCTGGCACCGCAACACCACGGCCGCCGAGATCCTGCGCGAGTTCGCCGGCCGCCGGCTCGACCATTTCGTCACCGGCTGGGGCACCGGCGGCACCCTGACCGGTGTCGGCGAGGTGCTGCGACTGGCGCGTCCGGAAGTGGAGATCGTCGCCTGCGAACCGGCCGCCGCCGCCCTGCTGTCGGGACAGGAATGGAAACCGCACAAGATCCAGGGCTGGACGCCCGACTTCGTTCCCGCCGTGCTGAACCGCGAGGTCGCGCACCGCGTCGTCACCGTCGACGACATCGTCGCGCGCGACACCGCGCGTGCGATCGCCGCGCAGGAAGGCATCTTCGTCGGCCTCTCCTCGGGCGCAACCCTCGCCGCCGCGCTCGAGGTGGCGAAGGACGCGAAACCGGGTGCGGTGATCCTCGCCATGCTGCCCGACACCGGCGAGCGCTATTTTTCGACGGTCCTGTTCGAGGGCGTCAACGAGGGCTCGGATGACGAGTGGCTCGCTGGGGCTGGTTGAAAGCAGGGGCTGGTTGAAAGCAGGGGCTGGTTGAAAGCAGGGGCTAGTGTAAGCAGGGGCCAGGGGCGAGGGGCGAGGGCTCGACAATCGAACACCATCTCATCCGAACACCTTGTACAGCGAATGTTGCAACCATTCGCGCTTGTCCCTGTCGTCGATTCTCGCGCCCTCGCCCCAAGCAACACCACAAAAGGACGACAAACAACAACCCAAGACACCAACACCACGAAAAAAACCAGCGAAAAAAGTA
>ERZ795041.859-NODE-859-length-10443-cov-2.954563_pt1 | contig 10443 bp, 10 predicted proteins | sample MGYA00375125_ERZ795041 | MGnify/ENA primary metagenome ERZ795041 (study PRJEB30170, sample SAMN03074214) | activated sludge metagenome | biome: Common Effluent Treatment Plant; feature: Wastewater; material: Activated sludge; isolation source: activated biomass in...
TCCCGCCGTCGATGAGCCGCCTCCCGCCCACCACCGTCGGCGCGAAGATGCCGGGCAGCGAGGCGCTCGCCCGCAACGCGACGGCGAGCGGACCGGACTCGATGGTCACTCGCTCGCCGGTGTCGATGTCGGTCGTGACGACGAGGAGGCGCCGGTGCAGGTCGGAGAAGTGGCGGCCGTCCACAAGGCGCTCGAAGTACGACTCGAGCCTCTTGCCGTTGAAGAGCGCGGCCCTGTGCAGGCCGAAATCGGCAACGAAGGGGAACACGTCACGACGGCGCATCGCCTCGGCCTGGTCGATGAGGTCGTCGACCCCCCTGCCCGTCGCGTAGAGGGCTCCGACGACGGCTCCGAAGCTCGTGCCGACGATGACGTCGGGAGCGTAGCCGTGGCGTTCGAGGCTGGCGAGCGCCCCGATGTGGGCGTAGCCCCTCGCGCTCCCACCCCCGAGGGCGACGCCGATCCTGACGGTTCCACGGTGACGGGCTGCGTCGGCGGTCTCGGGCACGTCGAGCATGCTAACGCCGGAGGCACCGCGGGTCCATGCGTTCGGTGACATCATGGGAGCATGAAGCCAGTCGCGCGCATGGAGCCAGGCATCGATCCGGCTGGGGTGCAGCCACGCAGCTCTCAGGCAGCCAGCTCTCAGGCAGCCAGCTTGCGATTGGGCATCGTCGTCGTCCATCACCGCACGCCAGGTCCGCTGTTCGACGCGCTGTGGCGGCTCGGTGCCGCGGCGCCGGACGCCGCCGTCGTCCTCGTCGACACGGCCCCGGACGACGAGGTGCTCGCAGCTGCCCGCAGGATCCGGCCTGGCTTGAACGTTGTCGCGACCGCGAACCACAGCTACTCGCACGCCGTCAACCGCGGGCTTCAGGAGCTCGCCGCACGCGCCCCCGGGTACCTCGCGATCATGAACGCCGACGTGATGGTCGAGCCCGACACGTTCGCTCGCCTGATCGGGACGCTCGCTGCCACGCCCGGCGCCGGCGTCGCTGGACCCCTCGCGCTGGTACCGTCCGGGAAGCCGCAAGACCTCGGGCCGCTCTACGCCCTGGAGTACAGGAGGCTGCGCCGTTCCCCCCACGGGTCCGTGAAGGTCCGCTGGCTCTCGGGCTGCCTCCAGGTGGTGGACAGCGCCGTGGTCGACGCGGTCGGTGGCTACGACACGGAGTACCGCTTCACGAACGAGGACATGGAGTTCTGCCTGCGGGCAGCCGGCGCAGGGTTCGCGTCGCTGCTCGTCGACACGGAGGTCGTGCACCTCGGCGGGACGTCGACACCGAAGCATCCAGCGTTCCATGTCGAGGGGCGACGCGGCGGGTACCTGCTGAGCGAGAAGTACCTGCCTGCGGTCGTCACCTACCTCCACCGCGGGTTCCTGCGCGCCGAGGCTGCGCTCGGCGGCGCACTGGCGCGAGACCCCGTCGTGAAGGTCGGCCATCAGCGCATGGCGCGGTTGATCCGCGACGGGGCGTGGTACAGGAGCCCGTTCGGGGCCACCCTCGACGACCGCTGAGGGGCCGACGGCTGTGTGCTAGATTCACGCCATGCTGGCGGACCTCCCGCAGCTCTGGTCGGCAGCGAGCTCCGACCCCGTCCTGTTCTACTCGCTGGCAAGCGCACTGCTCCTTGCAGTCGTCTCGCTCTCCAGCGGGCTCACGCGGCTGGACGTCAGCGCACTCGCGAACTCGCGGACCCTCCTGAGGGTGGTCAGCGCCGTCGCGCTGGCCTTCGTGCTCAGGGCCCTCGCCGAGTCGATCCCTGCTGACTCAGGCTCAGTTCTCGCCCTCCTGCTCCCCGGCCTGCATCGGTTGCCGCTCTACGTGGTCGCGCTGGCGTACGGGCCCACCGCGGGCCTCATCGTCGCCGTGCTCTTCGCCGCGTTCGCGAGCAGCACGCTCCTCCCGGGGCTCAACGAGGCCGTCCTCGCGCTCGAGCTCGTCGTGCTCGGGTGGCTCGCCATCTTCCCCTCCCCCCGCAGCTCGCGCTGGGCGGGTCCGTTGAACGGAGCGCTCGCCTACGCGCTCGCGTGGGGGACGGCCGGCATCGCGCTCCTGACGTTCCAGGGAGTGTTCGTGACCTTCGGGTCGCTCACGGCGCTCCACGCCGACGTCTGGCCGGGCGTCGCCCTCGGCTGCGCCCTGCTCGCGACGCTCCCGCCCGAGGCCTACCGACGGGTCTTCCCCGGCTCGAGGATCGCACCTGGGCACCAACGGTCACGGCGGGCCGCTCCACAGGCGCCGTCCGTTGCCGCGGCGACCCTGACCGAGCTCGTGAGGCAGGACGACCGCACACGGGTCACCTTCGTGCCACCAGCTCCCGACATCCCCAGGGTGCGCGCCCGGGTCGTGAAGCACCTCGGACCGTACGCGCTGCCGGAGGACTCGTTCGAGCGCTGAACCACCTCGTCCGGATCCGAGCTGCTCGGGCGCGAGCGGTTCGCGGCACGACGCTCAGCGCTGAGGGACCTGGCGCACGGAGAACCCGAACGCGTTGCCCGTGACCCCATCGGCCCGGGGGCCCGCCCACACGTCGCCGCCCCACGCCCGCGCCATGGACCTGACGATGCGCAGCCCGAGGCCCGTCCCGCGTTCCTTCATCGACACCTGGGACGATGTCTCGAAGAGGCTCAGGGCGACGGACGGCTCCAAGGGCACGCCACGGTCCCTGACCTCGACGCGGACGACCGCTCCCACCGGCTCGGCGACGACCTCGACCAGCTCGTCGTCGGGTCCGTGCACGGCGGCGTTCTCGAGGAGGTTGACCAACGCCTGCAGCAGCTTGTCGGGGTCGACCCACACGCCGACGGGTGGCACCTGCGACGACACACGCACCCCATGGCGGTCGCGGACGGTCTCCGTCACGACGACGGCCCTCGCGACGGTCGCGTCGAGCGCGACGCTTCGCTGGCGTGGTGGTCGCACCTCGACCGTGAGGTCCGAGATCAACCGACCCAACCGCGCAGCTTCCTCGCTGGCCCTCTTGAGGAAGTCGTCCCGTTGCTCCTTGTGCAGGTCGAGCGCCAACGCATCGAGCACCGCCACGATGGCCGCTACGGGCGTCCGCAGCTCGTGCGAGAGGACGGCCAGCAGCTCCTGTGCGTCGCGCTCGCTCTGGCGCGCGACGCTGCGGTCTCGCAGCAGCACGCCACCGCGGAAGGGGACGGCCTGCACGGTCCTGCCGTTGAGGTCGATCTCGATGGCGGCCGTCGCGACGCTCAAGCGGGCATCCGGAGGCGTGGACGCAGCCAGCCCAGCCGCGGTCGCGACCGCTTCGAGGCGATGGTCCCTCAGCACCGAGATGAGTCGGGACCCACGGGCGAGGTCGGGGTCGACGTCGAGGAGGCGCGCCGCGGCAGTGTTGAGCCGCACGACCCCGCCGCCGCTGACCTGGACGACGCCCTCCTCGAGCTGCTCGAACCAGTCCTGGTCGAGTGCCGTGTCGCTGCCGGCGGTCCTGGCGTCGCCGTCCGTCACTGGGCGCCGGTCGCCTGCGCCTCTCCGCGCGCGCCAGCGGGGCTGGCCAGGCGGTAGCCCCTGCCTCTCACCGTCTCGATGAGCTCGGCTCCGAACCTCGAGCGCAGCTGGGCGACGTGCTGGTCGACGGTGCGCTCCGTCCCGCTGAACTCGTCACCCCACACCCTGTCGAGGAGCTCCTGCCGTGCGAACACCCGGCCGGGGTTGGCGGCGAGGCACGCGAGCAGCTCGAACTCCCTGCGCGTGAGGGACACGTCCGACCCGTCCTCCGTCACGGCGGCCCGTTCCAGGTCGACGATCAGCGGCCCGACGGCGTAGCGCGTCGCGGGTTGCGTGCGTCTGAGCAGCGCCCTGACCCTCGCCACCATCTCCGCGACACCGAACGGCTTGACGAGGTAGTCGTCAGCTCCAGCCTCCAGGCCCTCCACCCGCTCCGACTCGCGGGCTCGCGCGGTAAGCATGAGCACGGGTACTCGGTTGTCGGTCTGCCGCAGACGGCGCAGCAACGCCACCCCCGGTTCGTCGGGCAGCATCCAGTCGAGGACCATCACGCTGGCCTGAGGTGCCGCGGCCCAGCCAGCCGCCGCCGTCGCAGCCTTGATGACGGTGAGCCCGGCACGCTCGAGGTGAAGCGCGACGACGTCGAGCAACAACACGTCGTCCTCGACCAACACGATGGTCGCGCCGGATGGTCCGGGGGAGGTGCCGCCGTGGGTGCGGTTCGACGCGTCGGCCACGGTTCGCCATTGTACCGGCGCGCGTTGCGGCGCACCGTTCCTCGACGCAGGCTGCGCTGGACGAACGAGCCGTCCGGTGAAAGGTGCCTGGACGGCTGACGAGAACATGACGCACGGGGGCTAGTGTGGCTTAGCATGATACCTACCGTGTCGAACCAACTCCAGGAAGACATCAAGGGGATAGCAGCCGACATCGTCAGGATGCTCAGCCTCGTTCGGGAGTCATGCGAGCTCGCGCGGCGGGCGCTCATCGACCAGGACACAGCAGCCGCCGAGGCGTGCATCGCGGGTGATGACGCGATCGACGCCGTTCAGGCCGACCTCGAGCTCCGGGTCCTCACGGTCATCGCGCGCCGCCAACCGGCCGCGCGCGACCTGCGCTTCCTCGGTGCGGCCTATCAGGCGCTGCCGGCCATCGAACGCGCCGGCGATTACGCCGAGCACGTCGCGTCGGCCGCCGCCCTCCTGGCGGACCAGCCGCCGCTCAAGCGCTACATCGACCTGCAACGCATCTTCGAGGTGCTGAGCCGCATGCTCGAGACGACCATGAAGGCGTTCGCCGAGGAGGACCTCGCGGCTGCAAGGCGCGCCCACGGCATGGACAACGAGATCGACGAGCTCTACCGCCAGATCCAAGACGAGCTCCTGACCTCCATGATCGAGTCACCGGCGACGGTCGCACGGGCCAACAAACTGCTGGAGGTCGCTCGGTACCTCGAGCGCCTCGGCGACCACATCGAGAACGTCAACGAGCACGTCATCTTCTGGCTCACTGGCGAGCGCGTCTAGGTTCGACCGCTTCGCCCTACGGGTAGCATCGGCGCATGCGGCGAGGCGGCCCACGACGAAGACCAGATCGAACGACCCGCGAGGCCGGCGAGCCGAAGCCCACGGGTGAGAGCAACGCCCGCGCCAGCGCGGGCACAGGCACGTCCGCTAGCGCGGGCGCGGGCGCCAGGGCAGGCGCAAGCGCGGGCACAAGCGCGGCGCAGCGCTTCTACGATCCCACGGTGCTGCACTCAGACCTCGGCACCGTCGCGACGCTCGTCGACGACCCGTCTGGCAGGCCCGGGCACGACGTGCGGCCCCGTCGCCGCAAGGCGCTGCTGCTCACCTTCCTCGCCTTGCTGGCGCTGCTCGTCGGCCTCAACGGCGCCCTGGCGCTGCGCGACGCCCTCACGGTGGGCGGGACCGTCACCAGGTTCGTGCCCAGCGGCGCGACCGGCGTGCTGGGACTCTTCTCCGACGAGGTGCGAGTGCTGCGCTTCTCCGTGTTGCGGCGCGTCGCCAACGCCATCAAGGGCCCGGTCCGCATCGGGCTGCAGGTCGGCCATCTCGGCGCTGCCGAGCAGCCCGACGAGCTCGCTTCGCTCCGGACCAGCACCGGCGGGCATTGGGACGGGGTCGACGAGGTGAGCGTCAACCTGGCCGTCGTCGAGGCACTGGCGGAGCGCCTCACGGTCCTCGGGTTCGAGGTCGACGTCCTCACCGCGACCGTGCCTCCCGCGTACCGCGCCGACGCGCTCATCTCGGTCCACGCCGATGCCAACCCCGACACCGAGCGGCGCGGCTACAAGAGCGCCCACATGCGCCCTGCCCGCAACGCCCTCGAACCCCTCCTCAAGCTGGCCATCGACAGGAGCGTCTTCCTCGCGACGGAGCTCCCCGACGACGACAGGAACGTGTCGGGCAACATGCTCCAGTACTACGCGTTCAACCACCGCCGCTTCACGCACGCTGCCGCCGCTCGCACACCGGCGCTGCTGGTGGAACTCGGCTACCTGTCGAACGAGCAGGACATGGAGCTGCTGCGCGATCCCGACCTCTTCGCTGGCGCCATCGCCCGGGGCATCGTCGACTTCCTCGACGACATCGGTCGGCTCTAGGGTCGCCGCGCCCGTCGCGGTCCGGCGCTCGCTGCGGCAGTCCGTTGCGCGTCACGGGGCGCGGTCAGCCCGCGCCCGTGCGAGACCGAACCCCTCCGGACTCCTTGATAGCATTCGAGGCGATGCTTCACGACGAGCGAACCACTGCCTCGAGCGCCTCGAGAGCTCCTGCCGAGAGGGAGCACCTTCGAGCCCTGCACCGGCCCGGGTCGCGGGCACGCGCCGACCGCTCGGCACGGGCCAGAGCCGCGGCCCTGGTCGTGCTGCTCCTCGCCCTCCTCACGGCGTGCGGGCCGCGCGACGACGGTGGCGCAGCACCAGGCGCTGCGTCGGGCACGGCAACGAGCTCCCGACCTGGCGATGCGAGCGGCATCAGCGTCGTCACTGCCGTCGAGCCGCTGCGGGTGGGGCCGACGACCGTCACGGCCCAGGTCAGCGATGGAGCGGGCCCTCTCGTCGGCGCCGACGTGTCCGTGCGCGGCGACATGACGCACGCAGGGATGCCGCCCGCGCTCGGAGCGCTCCAGGAGGGGCCGCCCGGGTCCTACGCGACCGACGCGTTCGAACTGCCCATGGCGGGCGACTGGATCATCACCGTCGAGGCGACGACTGCGGACGGCCGCGAAGCGTCGTTCGAGTCGTTCGTGTCCGTCGGCGCGCGGTGAACGGCTCGGCCGTCGAGCTGCCGACCGTCGGTCGCCAGAAGCACGTGCCCGGTACCGCCCGCGACTCCGGCCCGCTGGTCGATCAGCCGCGCGGGTTCGACCTCTTCCGGCTCCCCGGCCTGCGACGCTTTGTGAGGTGGCGCTACGCGCGGCTGGTGCTCCAGGTCCCGCTGCTCCTGCTGGCTGCCTTCGTCATCGTCGACGGGCTCACAGGGCGTCAGATCGCGCCCCGCAACGTCGCGACCACCGCCGTGTGGCTCCACTACCGGGGACTGCTCGTCATCGGACTCGCCGTCATCGGCAACGCGTTCTGCGCAGCCTGCCCGCTGATGCTCACGCGGGGACCATCGCGCTGGCTGGCAGGTCTCCTGCCGAGACGGCTCGCCTGGCCGAAGGCGCTGCGCACCAAGTGGCTGGTCGTGGGGCTGCTGGGCGCGTTCTTCGTCAGCTACGAGCTGTTCGACCTCTGGGCGAGCCCGTGGCTGACGGCATGGCTGGCGCTGGGATACTTCGCTGCCGCGCTGCTCGTCGACGTGGTGTTCCCCGCAGGCACGTTCTGTCGCTACGTCTGCCCGCTCGGCAACTTCAACTTCGCTCTGGCGAGCGTCTCCCCCACCCAGATCACCGCCGTCGACCCGGACGTGTGTCGAACCTGCGTCGAGAAGCCATGCCTCCACGGCCGCCACTCCGGCAGCGCGCCCACGCCGGGCGCCGACACCGCGTTCATCCCGCTGAGCTCCATCGTCAACCCGAACGGGGCGGGCCGGTTCCCTGGCTGCGAGACCGACCTGTTCGTTCCGACCATCACGTCCACCATGGACTGCACCCTGTGCTTCAACTGCGTCCGGGCGTGCCCCTACGACAACGTCGCTCTCACCGTCAGGACCCCTGGCCGCGAGCTGGCGCAGGCGCCATGGCTGAAGCGTGGTCGCCTCGCTGTCATGACGATGGCAGTGCTGCTGACGTTCTGGGGTGTCATGAACGCGCTGGCGATGATCACGCCGTTCTACGCCTTCGCAGAGGACCTGTCTGGCGCGCTCGGCACCCGCAACGAGGCCGTCCTGCTCGCCATCCTCTACGCCGGCATCTCCTTGGTGGGACTGGGGGTCACGCTCGGGGTCGCGCTGGCAGCCGACGCGGCCGGTGGCGTCGCGCCGCGGCCACGCCGAGCCTTCGAACGGTGGGGGTACGTCGTCGTAGCGCTCGGCTTCGGGTTCTGGGGCGCTCACTACCTCTTCCACTTCCTCACGGGCGCGCTGGCCATCGTGCCCGTGTTCCAGCACTTCTTCGAGCTGCGCGGCTTCGCGGTCGACCCCAACTGGAGCCTCGCCCAGGTCGTCCCGAGCCGCTGGCTGTTCGGCATCCAGGCCGCCGTCACCGCCGCTGCCGCGGCAGTCGCGTTGGCGACAACCCTGAAGATCGCCACCCGCGACTTCGGGCGGCGCGGCGTGCTGGCGATGTGGCCCATGCTGCTGCTCGTGCTCGCCTTCACGGCCATGCAACTGCTGATCCTGGCGCAGCCCATGGAGATGCGCGGCACGGTTCTCGGGCCATCGTTCTGATGGCGCCACGGCGGTGATGGTAGCGTTGCGCACGTGAGGCGCGCCCTTCTCGTCGCGTTGTGCCTGACGAGCCTCGCACTCGCGGCCCTCGTCACCGTGGCTGGCGCGCCGGGTCAACACGACGCAGGCACGAGCCCGGACGTGCACGCGCCCGACGAAGAGGAACCGATGGACGAACCCCTGTCGCCCGATGCCGCAGCGACGGAGGCTGCCGCCGCTCCGACGGTGGAGGCCCCGCCCTTGCCCGCCTGCGTCGTCGCCGACGATCCAGCCGCCGCGACGTCGTACGACGACTGGCGCGTCACGCTTCTCGACACCCGCTACGCGCTGCCCGAATCGTACGAGCCGCCCGACCTCGTCGCCGTCGCGACGGCGTTCCCAGAAGGATCGATAGCGGCCGGCGGCGGTCTGCTGCGCGCGCTCGTCATCGACGACCTGCGGGCCCTCGTGGCGGACGCCGCCGCGGCCGGCCATCAGCTGGCCGTCCAGTCCGCCTACCGGGACTACCGCTACCAGGTTGACACGTTCCAGTACTGGGTCGCCAGGCAGGGCCTGGACGGCGCCATCGCCACCAGCGCACGAGCCGGTCACTCCGAGCACCAGCTCGGGACAGCGCTCGACCTGCGGTCCCTGAGCGGGCCCGCGGCGTGGGACGTTGACGACTGGGCCGCGACACCCGAGGGTGCATGGGTGGTCGCCAACGCCTGGCGCTACGGGTTCGTCATGAGCTACCCTCGGGAGCGGCAGGAGCTCACGTGCTACGCGTACGAGCCGTGGCACTACCGCTACTTCGGCAGGGAGCTGGCCGCCCAGATCAACGCCAGCGGCCTCACGGCCCGCGAGTACCTGTGGGCCTTCTCGCACGACCAGCCGACGACCGCGGCGCCGGGCGCCCCGTGATGGTCGCGTCCCGGCAGCGCACCGTTTCGGTCCTCGCCTGCCTCCTCGTCGCCGCTGCGGTGTGGTTCGCGGGCAACGCGGCCGCTCATGCAACGCTCGTCATCGGCACGTTGTCGTTCTCGCCCGATCCAGCAGCGGGCGCCTCTGAGCTCGTCGCGTCCGTCGTTCTCGAAGACCCCGGCCTCGTCGAGGTCGAGGACGCCGTCGTGTTCCTCGAGCTCAGGCACCTCGACGGTCCCGGTTCGGCCCCCGCCGCCAACAGCCAGCCAGCCAGCGAGCCCGTGTTCGTGAGCGAGCGCCTCCCGGAGGTGACGCCGGGGACCTATGCCATCGAGGTCCCCGCTCCCGAGCCGGGCACGTACCTGCTCAGCGTCAGGGACCGGACGTACCGCCAGGAGGAGGCTGTCGCCAACCTCGTCGTGACCGTCGCCGCCGGGGCCGCCATCGGGGAGCATCCGTTCGTACTACCGCCGACGGCGACGGGACCGGCCTCGCTGGGGACCTGGCTCGTCTGGCTCATCGGCGTGCCGCTCCTGGCTGGCGTGCTCGTCACCGTCCTCGTGCTCCGCGGCGGCCGCGGGGACGACGAGGGCGAGCCGGCGGTCGAAGGCGACACGCAGGCGTGAACCTCTTCGATCAGACCTGGGGCACGCTCCTGAACGTCGTCACGGTCCTCGGCGGTGGCGGCCTCGGCCTCCTGCTGCGCGGCAGGCTGCCGGAGCGCATCACGCTGGTCGTCATGCAGGCGATCGGGCTCGTGACGCTCTTCGTCGGCATCTCGAACGCGCTCGACCTCAACAGGGTCGCGGAGCCTCCCGGCGTCATCCTCGGGCTGGTCGCGCTGGCGGTCGGCGGGGCGCTCGGCGAGTGGCTGCGGCTCGAGGAGCGGCTCGAAGGCGTCGGCGTGCGTCTCAAGCGCGCGCTGCGCGGTCAGGGCCGCTTCACGGAAGGCTTCGTGGCAGCCTCTCTGCTGTTCTGTGTCGGCCCGCTGACGCTGGTCGGCAGTATCCAGAACGGTCTGTCGGGCGATGCCTCGTTCCTGGTGCTGAAGTCGACCCTCGACGCCTTCTCCAGCCTCGCGCTCGCCACGACGTTCGGGTTCGGCGTGCTCGCCTCCGTCGTGGTGATCATCGTCTACCAGGGCGGCTTGTCGCTCGCTGCCGGGCTCTTCGCCAACCTGGTGCAGGCGACGACGCTGGCCTCGCTGGTCGGCG